>Ga0180433_10000305_pt1 | contig 85739 bp, 75 predicted proteins | sample SS_ome_8_FD_132980 | JGI IMG/M metagenome (GOLD analysis project Ga0180433, IMG submission 132980) | Hypersaline lake sediment archaeal communities from the Salton Sea, California, USA - SS_1_D_1 metaG | ecosystem: Environmental > Aquatic > Non-marine Saline and Alkaline > Hypersaline >...
ATCTAGCCCGTTTCCATCGACGTACATTTTGTTACTCAAAAGCATTGCATATGGTCTATGCTACTTTAACCGTTTTTTTCACTGCTAATTGGGAAGAATATCTTTAGTTAGCAACGCCAAAATTTTAGATGTCAACCATTTATGAGGGGGGTTGGACTTCTTTTTTTCATGCTAAATTAAAATTCGACTCGTCCGCTGACAGTGACACCAGAGAGGGTCAAGTCCCCTTTTGTAGAGGGCAAGTCTGTGAAAGACACAGAAGGCTCAGCCCCGCGAAAAAGATGATTAAAATCGATAAGAAAGTGGTTTTCCCAGCCGATATCAAAGAGCACATGAATGGTTTGATTAAAGGTCTGTTCCCAACGCAGCCCCAACGCTAAATCAATAAAAGGTTGCGTTTGATAGATGGTATCACGAGTTAGTGCAGAAAGATTTCCTACAACTGCTCCGGTTTGATCAACTTCAAACTGTGAGCTTTTTCGACGGATCCAGTACTTACCATAGGTAAGTGCAACAGCTGCATCGTTAAAAATACTCCAATTGCGAGTCAAGTGCCAAGCAGCATTGAGACCCGTGAGCAGTCCGACTGCCCAGGATTTTTGTCGATATGTCGAGCCAGCATTAAAATAGGTCGCATTTGGTGCCAATGGACGACTGCCATGTAAACTGAAATGCATCCGTGCCCAGTAACCACGTATACCAGCAAATGGATGAAGTGAAAGAAACCGGCTGATCCAGTATTTGCGACCAAGCTTTAAATCGATTTGGTTAAAGAGAAGAGCCCAACGAGCTTTGATGTGATTAAGAAACTCTGCATTCGGATTTAAAAACCAAGTCGAGGTAAATGCCTGTGTTCCTATGGGGTAAGGCCCAGCAACCGCTAAATTTGAGTCATCAAAAGGAGCTACATTTAAACGATTTTTCAAGCTGTTGTAAAAATAGGTCCATTCAGAGTAGATGTCCCAGCCATCATGATTTGTCACAACACCAATCCCCAAGCGTGCACCTGGATCCCACTCCCAATCGAATTCTTCTTTATTTGAGGGCACCCAAACTGCTACTTGGTTAGGATTCACTTGATCTCCTGTAGCAATCGTCTTCCCTTTTATCGCATAAGATTGATCGGTCACGCTGCTATACCACCATAAAAACTCTGCATCAATGATCACATCAACACAGTGACCGGGAATCGGGCCAACAGGTGGCGTGATTTCAGTCGTATTTGCATTGGCCCACAAAGCAATAGGGAGGGCAAGCAAAGTCAATAACTGGTGACAAATTCTTCTATTCATAGTTAACCTGCATCTTATATGCTTTCATTTTTAAAACTCAAACCGCCCTCTTAAAACAATTCCAGATAAAGTTAAATTACCTTGGCTTGAAGGAAGATCCGTTGAAGCATTTTGTAAGGGAGGAGGGAGGTTTGCCGTTGCTCCTACCTGAAAAGTCCCAACAAAGATCTGACTAAAATTTAGTAAGAAGTGAGATTCCCAACCTAAGTCAAAAAGAAGACGATAAACTTGATGAATGAGTGTTTCCCAGCGAATCCCTAAACTTAAATCGACAAACGACTGCAAGCGATAAATGTCATCTGATGTACGGAAGTCTACATCACGAAAAGGCACGAATGATCCATACTGAATTTGAAGGTTATCAATTTGGCGATCCACTGTGTATTTTCCATAGGAAAGAGCGATGTCTGCCATTCCAAATACACTCCAGTGATCAGTCAAGTGCCAAGTAGTATTCATTCCTCCTAATAATCCTACAGCCCAGGATTTTTGTTTAAACTGAGAGCGTGAATCAATCTGATTCTGAAAACTTGGAGGATCAATAAAAGGACGGAAGGCATCAACACGAAAATGCATGCGAGCCCAATATCCTCTTAATCCCGCAAAAGGCTGAACGGATAGGCGAGGGCTAAGCCAATAATGGCGACCAATACTTAAATCGATCTGATTAAAGAGAAGCGACCACTTGGCTTTTATACGGTTAAAGTGGTCACGATGAGGGAGCCATATCCAGGGAGAGGTTAAGATTTCTGTTCCGGCAGGGTTGATGATAGTCGTCGAAAAGTCTCTCCCTCGATAATCGGGTACAGAAGAACTATCGGTCACACTATTGTATGTATAGGTCCAGTTTGCATAGAAATCCCAGCCATCGTGATCAGTCACAACTCCTAAACCTAATCTGACTCCAGGATCCCAACTCCAATCAATGTGTTTAAATTTAACAGGAGTGAGCACGGCGGCTGTGGGATCTGTTGTATCTCCAAGGGGTGTTAGTTTAAACTTTCTAGCATAAGGAAGCTGAGTGACTCCTGTGTACCAGTAAAGAAACTCTGCATCAATTACAAAGTCGTGTTGGTCTTGAAAAATTGGACCAACAGAAGGAGCTATGACATCAGAACAAAGGACTTGATCTTGAAAAACTCTTTTCGAAGTTGAGGTTTTTTGGGAAACTTCCGTCTTTTCTAAATCTTGTGAATGCGGTTGATAAGCTCCTAATATATCTTTTACATTAGCAAAAAGAATCAAGTTAGGTAGAAGCAAGATAAGAAACAGCTTTTTCATACGCTTATTCCAGAGTTAAATGCCAATTTAAATAAAAAATTGATTTTGCACAAGGAACTAAACCTGATTTCAAGATATTTCTTTACATCGGCTTCACGATCGATAAGTCAATATGGCTTTTTAGATGTTACCTACTTATGAGGGTGGTTGTACTTCTTTTTGATTTCTCGAAGTGCAGAATCGATTTTCTTCTTCCGCTTAGGATGAATGCGATCGATGTGTAGTACTCCATTCAGGTGATCATTTTCATGCATGATAGCTCGTGCACGCCAATCAGTGGCTGTTTCTTTATGAACATTTCCATTAATGTCCATATACTCAATATCAATTGTCCGAGGACGTGATACCTTTTCGTAAATACCTGGAATAGATAGACACCCCTCACCATGGGAAATGATCTCTTGTGAGGGATTAGATAGAATGGGATTAATGTAGACCTGGGGAGGACAAAGAATGGGCAACCCTTCGCTGTCCATCCCATCGGCATAGCGAAGAACAAAGATCCGATGAAACTGACCAACTTGGGGTGCAGCAAGCCCTGCTCCGTCATGTTCAAGAACTGTTTCGATAAGATTTTGCGCAAGATGCTTGATCTCATCTGTGATCTCTTCAATCGTTACACATTTTTTTCTAAGATCTGAGTCACCGTAATATTTTAGATCTAAAAGCATTACTGCTGGACTTCCTCAATTTCAACTTTAGGAACTGGTGTCGAGTGAGATCGAGAAAGTGAAGAAGACCAGAAAGACAGAATCAAGCAGACAACCATGAAAATTCCTGCCAAGTAAGCTGTAAACTTTTTGAGAACAGCAGCTGTTGAGGTTCCAAAGAGCGAGTCTCCAGAGTCACCACCAAAAGAAGCACCCAATCCCATGCTTTTGCTTTCTTGGATCAAGATCACAAATGCAAGCAAAGCGCAGATACCTAAGAAGAGAAATAAGAAAATATAGAAAAGAGTTGTCATTTTATGGTTTCCTCAACGTTTTGAATAATTTGGGCAAAGGAATCAACTTTTAGCGAAGCACCCCCAATTAAAGCTCCATCAATATCAGGCTTTTGAATTAGCTCAGCAATATTCTCGGGCTTCACCGAACCTCCATAAAGAATCGGAACGATATCAGCCACATCTTTACCCCATTTTTGCTCTAAAAAATTGCGGCACAACTTATGGGTTTCTTGAGCTATTTCAGGCGTTGCTGTTTTACCGGTTCCAATGGCCCAGACGGGTTCGTAGGCTAAAATCACCTCTTTGATCTGATCTGTTGCAAAATCCTTTAGTGCCACTGAAAGCTGCTCATGAAGCACATCCTTTGTCTGGTTTTGATCGCGTTGCTCTTGAGTCTCTCCAATGCAAAGAATAGGCTCTAGACTTTCATCAATTGCCCACTTCAGCTTGCTATGGATCATGTCATTATCTTCTTTAAAGATCTGACGCCTTTCAGAATGTCCTAGAATCACAAAGCTTGCGCCTGCTTCTTTTAGCATTTCAGATGAGACTTCACCTGTAAAAGCTCCTTTATGGAATTGGCTCATATTTTGCGCACCAATGCAAATGTCACTTCCATTAGCTGCAACTTTTGCTGCTTGAATAGAAGTAAAGGGAGGAGCAAGATAAACACTAGAAGTGATACTTTTAACCTTGGGAATAAGTTCTTCAACAAATCCCCGCGTCTCAGCCGCCGCCATATGCATCTTCCAGTTGCCTGCTATAATGATTCTTCGATTCATCTTATATTCCTTTTTAAAAAAGTATACTTGATAAAGAGATAAATGTCACCTTGATCTTAAGAGGAAGAACTCGTAAACTTTCTTTTATGAATTCGACACTATCTGATGTGCTAAGTGTTACCGAGCTGACACAAGCGATTAAAGCTCAACTTGAATCTAACTTCACCTCCCTTACCGTCAAGGGAGAAGTGACTAATTTAAGGAAGCAAGCTTCAGGCCATTATTATTTTAGTTTAAAGGATGAGCATGCTCAAATTTCAGCTGTGCTCTTTAAAGGCAATGCCCGTTTTGCTGCGCACCTTCCTAAAATGGGTGACCAAGTCGTTATTAAAGGTGAGCTCAATGTTTATGCACCTCGTGGCAGCTATCAGATCATCGTCCGAGAAATCAGTCATGCTGGCCTGGGAGAGCTCCTTTTAAAATTTCACCAGCTCAAAGAAAAATTAGAAAAAATGGGATGGTTTGACCCCGCTTGTAAAAAACAACTACCCACCTACCCCAAAACAATTGGTGTCATCACAAGTCCATCTGGAGCTGTCATTCAAGATATTTTAAATGTTTTGAAGCGCCGTTTTCCTAATTTCCACCTCATCCTCAACCCTGTAAAAGTACAAGGAGAAGGAGCTGCAGAAGACATCGCACAGGCAATTGATGATTTCAATAAGCTTGGGCTTGCCGATATCCTGATTATTGGAAGAGGTGGAGGAAGCCTTGAAGATCTCTGGGCTTTCAACGAAGAGTGCGTGGCAGCAGCCATTTTTCGCTCCAAAATCCCCATTGTTTCTGCTGTGGGACATGAAACAGATGTGACAATTGCCGATTGTGTGGCAGATGTGCGAGCTCCAACCCCTTCTGCAGCAGCTGAACTTTCTGTTCAGGAGCTCCATTTACAAATCAACTTCCTTAGAGAAGCTCAAAATCGATGTGCCTCATTTCTGAAACAGTCAATCAGACATTGTAAACTAAAATTAGAAGCAGTCCAAAAACAGCCTTTATTTATGACCCCTTATACGCTTCTAGCAGATCACTACCAGAAGGTTGACGTAGCGCATGACACTTTGAACCAATCGATAGATACCAGTCTGAAAGAAAAGTCCCTTCAAATTTATGCTCTAAAAAAACAGCTTCAAGGCTTAAGCCCTAACGCCAAGCTCAGCTTATTAAAAGAAAAAATGTATGCCTACCAAAGAGCTCTAAAACGGCAAGTCACCCATCAAATTCAACGAAAAAAAGAGCAACTGAGGCCCAAAGAGCTCAACTCTTACCTTGAAACCCAGCTCCTTAAAAAACTAAAAGATAAAAAAGAAAAACTGAGTCACATCTCTTCTCACTTAAAATCAATCAACCCAAAAAACTTATTAAAAAAGGGATATTGCATTCCCTTTGCGGAAAAAGATCATTCCGTTATTATGTCGACTGAAGCTGTCCAAGCAGGAGAAAAGATTTATCTCCACCTGCATGATGGAACTTTGAAATTAACTATCGATGAGGTAAACCCAGAGCATGACTGAAAAGACCGCTGATCGTTTCTCCTTTGAAGAAGCTTATGCCCGACTAGAAACAATCCTGGAAGAGTTGAATTCAGGTGAACTTTCACTCGAAAAATCTTTGAAACTTTATGAAGAAGCTCACCACTTGATTGCTCATTGCAGTCAAAAGCTAAACAACGCCGAACAAAAAATCCAAACACTGATTAAAAACCGAGAAGGCCAGGTTGTTATGAATGATGCAGCCGAACCAAAACTGGAAGCTTTTTCCCACCAAACCTCATATGATACCCCTACTTGAACAAATCTCACATCCGCATGATCTAAAAAAGCTCTCGGTACCGGAACTGAAAGATCTGTCGCACCAAATCCGCTTGCGTATCATGGATGTGCTAGCAGAAACGGGAGGCCATCTTTCATCGAATTTAGGGATTGTTGAACTGACGATTGCCCTGCATGCCGTCTTTAACTCTCCTGCAGATAAGATGATTTTTGATGTGGGGCATCAATCGTATCCTCATAAAATTCTTACAGGACGTAACGCGCGTTTTCATACCATTCGACAAACAGATGGCGTGTGTGGTTTCACCCACCCAGAAGAATCTGTGCACGACCACTTCTACGCAGGCCACGCCGGAAATGCTCTTTCCCTTGCTTTAGGACTTGCAAAGAATCGAGACCTGCGAAAAGAAGATTATCATATCCTTCCTATCCTTGGTGACGCCGCATTTACTTGTGGTCTTACCTTAGAAGCAATGAATAACATTCCCAAAAAACTTAAAAAACTCATCGTTATTCTCAATGATAATGCCATGGCAATTGCCAAAAATGTAGGCGCTGTAACGAGTATTCTCAGCCGCTTTTTTAATAGCCCCACTGCCAACCACCTTTACGACGACCTGACCGAAATCATTTCAAAAATTCCAGGTTACGGAGAAACACTTGCCGAGCAAGGCAATCGGATGAAAGAATCAATGAAAAACCTGATTAGCACTGCTCCATTCTTTGAGCAGTTTGGTCTTAACTACGTGGGCCCCATCGATGGTCATGACATCAAAAAGCTCATCGATACACTCGAAGCACTGAAAGATCAGGACCGCCCTACCCTCGTTCATGTTCTCACAGTTAAAGGACAAGGCATGAAAAATGCCATTCAGCATCCAACGCCTTATCACGGAGCAAAACCATTCGATAGAAAAACGGGAGAATTCCATCTTTCTAAAAATCCTAAGCCAACATTCCCTAAAGTTTTTGGAAAGCACGTTCTCAAGCTTGCTGAAGAAGACCCCAATATTGTTGCTGTCACACCTGCTATGCCTGTTGGCTCTTGCTTAGATGCTTTTATGAAGCGCTACCCAGACCGCTGCATAGATGTGGGCATTGCCGAGGGACACTCTGTTGCCTACTCTGGAGGTATGAGCCATGGGGGAAAACTAAAAGTCATTGCCTGTGTCTATTCAACTTTCCTCCAGCGTGCTTTTGATAATATCTACCACGATGTTTGTGTTCAAAAAGCACCTGTGATTTTTGCAATTGATCGCGCTGGTCTAGCTTTTGGTGATGGAATCACTGCTCAAGGGCTCTACGATATCTGCTTTTTGAATGCCATGCCCAATATGGTCATCACGCAGCCTCGAGACGGGAATATGCTAAAAGCCCTCCTAGAAAGTGCTTTCGAATGGAACCTTCCAACTGCTATCCGCTATCCTAACTTAAAGACGGTTGACGAAGAGATTCCAGTAGAAAAAGTTCCTTTTGGCAAAGGAGAAGTCCTTAAAAAAGGAAAAGATCTGACGATAGTAGCTCTTGGCCACATGGTGGATATTGCTCTGCAAACACGCGAGCTTTTGCTTCTAGAAGGCATTGATGCAACTGTCATCGACCCGATCTTTGTTAAACCTCTGGATAAAGAGCTCCTGAAAAGACACTTTGAAAACTCTCGAGGTGTTGTTACAATTGAAGAACATGCACTTCAAGGTGGCATGGGATCGATTATCAATTCTTTTATCGTCCAAGAAGGCTTGACTCATTTACCCGTTTGGAACTTTGGTGTTCCTGACGAATTTGTGCAGCATGGTAGTCATGTAGACCTGTTAAAAAGAGTTGGACTTTCCCCCGACAATATTGCTAAACAGGTCTTAGAGACTTTTTCAAGACAAACTGCCAAGGTCCAATGAAAACAATTGCTCTTTTTCCAAAAACTAAAGAGTCTGCATCGAAAAAACTCGCTGAACAGGTCATCTCTTTTCTAAAAGAAAAAAGCATCCAGGTTGTTGTTGAAGATGATAAAGCAGGCGACCTTGGAGAGGCACCTCTTTCCTCAGCAAACCCCAAGGATATTGAATGTTTGATCACAATGGGAGGAGATGGATCTATCTTGCGCGTTGCGCATAAGTACGCCGATCTCGATGCAGCTATTTTAGGAATTAATCTCGGGCACCTCGGGTTTATGGCAGATGTTCAAATCGCCGATATCATCCCCTGCCTGGAAGATTTAATTCACGGGGAGTTCACAGTTCAAAATAGAATCATGATCGAAGGAACATCTCCAAGTGGAGAGTCTTTCTTTGCCATGAACGACTGTGTCCTACACCGAGCACGCAATCCCAGTCTTGTTGAAATGGCAATTTATGTTGATGATCTTTATCTGAATAGGTTTGAAGCTGATGGTGTCATTTTAGCAACCCCTAATGGGTCAACGGCTTACTCTTTAGCTGCAGGTGGTCCTATCTTAAGCCCTGACATTGATGCCTTTGTCTTAACTCCTATTTGCCCGCATACCATTTCAAATCGTCCTATTGTTCTCACACCAAACCGCGAAATTCAAATCGAGTATGTGAGTGAAAATGAGCCCATTGAAGTTGTTGCAGATGGTCTCAACCGCTTTGAGCTAAAAACAGGCGAAACGATTAAACTCAGACGCAGCCCAAAAACATTCAAGCTCGTTAATTTAAACCGCATTGACTTCTACTCCACTCTCCGAACCAAGCTCGGCTGGTCCGGAAAGCTTCGTTAATCAAAGGAAACTGATTAAACAGTTTCCCACTTGATTCCTTCAAAGTTTGCATTTAATTGGTCCGCTCTTAACCACTGACTTGGAGGATTATCTCTTGCTAGTTCCTTGAGACGATCACCAAGAACATCTCCGCGTTCCAATGGAATTTCATCTGTTTCATTGAGGGTATAGGATAAAACCCCTTTTTGTACTCCGTTATCTACTTGCACTTCCAAACCTGTAAGATTCAAAGTGAGTTGAGCACCAGAAGAATAAAGTGTATTAAGAATAGGAAGCGCTATTGCTTGGAGCCAAACAGGAGCCTCTTTAAGTAGTCCTCCAAACTCTGAAGCAAAACACCCAAAGCGGATCCCACTCGTTATCCTGACTTCATAAGCCTCTTTATCTAACTCATAAACTAAGCGATCACTAACTGCTATTTTTGAATCAAGAAGGTCTTGACTCCCTACGCTCCCAACATGTGTAAACGTCGCAATTTGTGGAGACTCATAAAGAGCTTCTCTCTTGTTTGTACCTGTCCACTTGATATGACCGATAATGTTTGGAGGAATGACTCTATACCTAAGATTATTTGATATACCAGTTAGCTCAGAGTCATTCTTGTTCAAAGCGGGAAGCATCTCATCTCGAGCAAATTTGTCAGCTCCTCCTCCAATTAAGACTTGAAAATCATCTCCTGTAATATAAAGACTACGAGTGCGCAAATCGTAATTAAAGCTTTCTCCTTCTTTACCTTTAAGGCCAGGATGCTTTTCTTTTAAAGCTTGATATAGATCTTTTAGTCTCTCTTCATCTGATTTGTCCGTCCCCGCTACAACGGCTTCGAGAGACTCATGCCTCAAATGTCCGCTAGCTTGGGCTGTATAGGTGCTGTTCTGCTCTTGGAGTCGCTCACGAACATCTTTTGGCAGTAACTTTTCAACTTCGCTTCTCGTGCGTATCCAACTTGTTACATCGGCTTCTCTCGAAGGTGCTGATGTAGACTTTTCCTTCTCTAATAGCTCATATTTGTTTTTCAAAGGCTCAATCTCACCTCGATTTTGCCATCCAGAAACCGCATTGCCAATCCAGGTAAAAAGTTGGACAACTTTCCAACCTGAATTTCCCCAACGAGATTCTCCAACTGCAGCTGGATCAAGTTGCACTAAATGGTCATGAAGAGACGTACTTTCTTTTTCAACTTCTGTGTGATAGGCATCAAAAAGTGTTTCGAAGCCAGCCTTAACAACTTTATCTAGCTGCTCCACTCTCTTTTCAAGTATTTCAGCTCTACCTTGCCAAAGTAATTGCTGCTCTCCAGGGGCTGTTGCTTCTAACTGAGCTTGTTTGCATAAAACTCGTGTTGATGAGTTATCATTCTCAAACCATCTATCAAACTGCTTTTGATAGTTTTCTTTGGCTTCGTTATAAGGAACAAGCTGCAGTTTTATATTCCCAACTAAAGAATCATCCAATCCAAGATCGTCTATTTGAGACAAGCAAGATTCAACTTCACTGTGCTCAACACATCGACCTAATCCGAACTGAAAAGCAAGACGCAGTTGCTCCCTTTGATCAATAAACTGAGCGTAGGTCCGGGTTTCTTCATTTAATCCTCTATTTAAACGCTCATCTCTCAGACAATTTTGATAGTACTCTGCTCGGTAGCTGAGTTTTTTATCCTCGGGCGATGCACTAGCCTGTTTCAATGCTTCTAGAGCTCTTTCATGAAGAGTGGAGCCAGAATACTTAGAATCGATAAAACCAGAGAGATTACTTTGATATGCCTTCAGAGCGCTTCTATAATCTCTCAAAAGATCGGGGTTCAAAGGAACTTGATTGTCCTGAAGCAAACTGATGGCATTTTCAAGCCTTGTGAATTTTGAGCCCTCCTGGGACTCCATAGCCAAAGGAAAGACGCCCTTAATTTCAGTCTCTAGAGCTTGACAAGCTTGATCTAAAGAGTTAAGTTGCTGATCTTCATAACTTTCTGATGAAAAATAAGAAAAAGCTGCCTTAAAAAGTGACGCAGCACTATCTAGAATAGTAGTCATTTGTTTTCTCCCTTCTTTTAGCAAATATTATAAATTAAATTTATATATATAATCAAACTAATTTTTCATTAAAATAAATTTTTTTAAATTATTATTAATAATAAAAACTAGCGGTTTTTTATAATGATTATGTTTCTAAATTTGGGAGTTTATGGATAGGTTCTTGAATTAGGAGATAACCTTGCAAAAAGCTTTCTCATTACTTATAGATGATTAAAAGTTAGATAAAGTTTTTGGAGTTTATTTTTTTATGAAAAACTTGGCCATGAAGATTTTCACATATGCACTGATCGCATGCGGTTTTTCATCTCTTTCTTTTGCAGGGATTGATGATCGTATTCAAGATCTTGAACAAGAAATGAAAGAGATTTCAGCTCGAACACCACAAGATACATTAGGCATCAACTTTCAGGCAGCTCGGCCAGAAGTCGATGGCACAAATTTTTTCCTCACCTTCGAAATTCTTTACTGGCATATGAAAGCGGGAGGAACAGAGTATGCTTACACATCTCAAGTCCATCCAACAACCAACTTAGCGATTCCCATTAAGGGACGCGCTAAACACAATGATTTTGGCTGGGACTGGGGTCTTAAGGCTGGACTAGGTTACCACTTTCCACATAACGAATGGGACATTTATGCTCGCTATACCTGGTATGAAGAAGATGATACGGATCAGACAAGTCAACACTTTCCCGGTCGCGTCATTCCTGATCGCATCATTTTTGCTCAGCCAGCAGAAAAGGCCAAGTCCAATTTTGATGCTGATTACCAAGCCGTCGATCTTGAGCTTGCTCGCAGTTATTTTATGAGTAGTAAACTATCAGTCCGCCCTCATCTAGGAGTGAAGAGTACTTGGATCGACCTTGATCAAATCGTGACTTATTCTTTTCCAGCAAATACAAGTCACCCAGGTTTCGATTTCAAATCAAAAGACTACAACCGTTTTTGGGGAGTTGGCCCTCGATTAGGGCTAGACTCGAAATGGCATCTTGGCTACGGGTTTAGTTTTTTTGGTGAAGTTTCAACAGCCCTTCTTTACGGCTATTTTAAAGTCAAAAGAAAGGAATTCTACCCCGCTGGAATTTTCTCAGAAGAGGGTGGCAATATTTATAATATCGATAACAAGTTTCACCTTTATGTCCCCTTTCTCAGTTACTATTTAGGACTTTGTTGGGAAGGATATGTGAATCATAAAAAACAACATATCACTCTCAATCTTGGATATGAAACGCAATATTATTGGCGTATCAATCAAATGCTACGCAATGATGATACAGCAACGAATTTCAGCCCACCTTTCCGACTACAATTCGATCATTACTCTGAAGATATTAGTTTTTACGGAATCACAGGTCGGTTCCGCTTAGATTTCTAATTCTAGATAGTGTCTGGACCTCCTCTTCTCAAAGGGAGGTCTTTGAAGATTGTTTTTTGTTTAAAAATTTGCTATCCTGGTTTTCCTCAATAAAACTATGGAGGATTGCATGAAAAACCGACACTCTCTATTAGGATCTGGTAGCCATAAGATCTTAGTATTGCATGATTGGTTCTGCGATTGTTCTTCTTATGATTCCACTTTGAATTATTTAAACCAGACAGATTTCACTTATGCTTTTCTAGATTTGCGTGGCTATGGAAAATCAAAGCATATCGAGGGAAATTACTCTCTTGAAGAAGTCACCCAAGATTGTTTGGAGCTAGCAGATTTTCTTGGATGGGATCAATTTCATGTGATTGGTCACTCCATGACAGGCTTAGCCGCCCAACACCTGAATTTGACAGCATCACAGCGTCTCTTAAGTGTGACTGCTCTGACCCCAGTGCCAGCAACTGGTTCACCCATTCCTGCTGACTTTTTAGAAGTGATTCAGAGCGGTGTTCGAGAAAACGATGAGATTGCAAAAGAAATCATTCGCACAGCCAGTGGTGGACGTTATAGTGAAACATTTGTTCAGTACAAGCTTGAAAAATTTAGAGAATCTGCAACTGTAAATGCTCGGCTTGGTTACCTAAAAATGTTTTCCGAGAATGATATTTCTGAGCAAGTCAAAGGATTAACAACACCCTATCACGTGATTATTGGAGCTTGGGATTCAGAGTGGCATAGTCGTGAAGTGATGGAGCAAACATTTGTGAATTTCTATCCCAACACGACTTTGTCTGAAGTTGCAAATGCCAGCCATTTTCCAATGCAAGAAACACCCGTTTTTTTGGTTAGCCTATTTGAAAACTTTATTCTCGAGTCTACCGCTGCTTTAAAATAAGCATTATACCTTTTTTTTTATCTTCCTTTTATTTATAGAAATATTTTAATGGTTGGATAGGTATTGAGGTATTCTATAAATGTATAAATCGTGCATGTTTTCTTGTATTGGACTGTTAATTGCTACAAGTGCTTTTGCAGATATTGATGACCGACTCGATGATCTCGAAAGAGAAATGAGACAAGTTTCAATTTACACTCCACAAGACACAATCGGAGCGGGTTTTACTTCTGCTAGACCGGAAGTTTTAGTTGAAGGAGAAAGAGTCAATATCACTTTTGATCTTCTCTATTGGCACCCTAAGGTTGGTGGAACAGAATACGCTTATAGTTTCCAACCCAACATCGTTCAAACAGGAAGCATTATTCTTCCGGAAGCTGATGGACGTACGAAATACAATGATCTCGATTGGGAATGGGGGCTCAAAGTGGGACTCGGATACAATCTCCCACATGATGGATGGGATTTAACTGCTCTCTACACTTGGTATGAGCCAAACTCTACCACTCATTCGACTAAGGCTTCTCCAAGTGCTTTAATGCCACTTCGCCTCTTTACAACCATGCTTGCACTCAAAGCCAAATCACACTTTGATCTTGCTTACCATAATGTCGACGTCAACTTGGGGCGGAGTTATTTCGTGAGCCGTATGATTGCTTTTCGACCTTTTGTTAGTGTCAAAACAACTTGGCTCGATTTAGATCAAAATGTCATTTATACAGCATCAAGCCTAAATGATTTTCTTTTCCCAGGACCTGAAAGAACAACCGGCCTCGATTTTAAATCGAAAAACAGCAGTCATTTTTGGGGAATCGGCCCTCGATTAGGCCTTAATTCAAAATGGTTTTTAGGAAATGGATTTAACCTTTTTAATGATGTAGCCGGATCGATTCTTTATGGTTATTTCAAGACACGCCATAAAGAGTTTGTTCCTCCGAATGAAGCGGTATTCGATTCTGGAGATATCATTAAGGGACGTTACCGCTTTCATCGTTTCATTCCTTTCGTCCAAATGTATCTCGGAATGGGCTGGCAAGGATATGTCAATCACGATAAGCAGTACATCACCCTGAAGTTGGGTTACGAAGTGCAATATTACTGGCGTGTTAATCAAATGCACCAAGAAGAAGATGTTTCCAACCCTCCAGGGTCTTTTTCTGAGCGCGTTCATTATGAAAGATACTCCGACGATGTCATGCTTTATGGCATCACCGGTGAGTTTAAGTTGGATTTTTAGATATGAAAAAGATTCTCATAGCTTTCTCTAGTCTTTGTATCGCTACCAGCCTTTTTGGACATGAAAATATGCAAGAGAGAGTCGATAATCTTGAAAAAGAAATGCAAGAAGTATCAACTGTAACAGCCTATGATACCATCGGAGCTGGCTTCACGACTGCACGCCCAGAAGTGGAAGGAAAAAACTTCTTTATCACTTTCGATATCCTATATTGGCATGCTAAGATTGGAGGAACCGAATACGCTTATTCCTATAATCCTCAGATTATTTATGATCAGCAAGATGTCCCCTTTCTACTTCCCGCTAGAGATGGACGAACGAAAGATCATGATTTTGACTGGGAATGGGGACTCAAAGCAGGACTCGGCTATAACATCTCCTATGATGGTTGGGATGTCTATGCCCAATACACTTGGTATGAATCTAACAGTTCAAGCCAGTCTGCGAAAGAGCCTCCTGCAGGACTCTCTCCTCTCCGTTCTTTCGATGAAATGATCGCAAGTAAGGCGAAATCTTCCTTTGATGTTGATTACAATAATGTGGATTTAGAAATCGGTCGAAGCTTCTACATCAGCAGCTTTCTCTCTTTTCGACCTTTCATCAGTTTGAAAAGTGCTTGGATTGATTTGAAACAGGACTCTGTTTATACAGCATCACCTTTAAATGACGATGTGTTCCGTTTCTTTGACGATCCACGTACTAATGGGCTCGACTTTAAAGTCAAAGAGTCCTGCCAGTACTGGGGTTTAGGACCTCGAGTAGGAGTAAATTCGCACTGGCATCTTGGGTATGGCTATAGCATTTTTGGTGATGTTGCTGGGTCTGTTTTATATTCCTATTTTAAGACTCTTCATCGCGAATCTTGGCCACCACATACAGTTGCTCTTATTGATCCAGAAAATGGGCAACTTTTTAAATTAAGAAGTAACTTCCATCGTTTTGTCCCCTATGTCCAAATATTCGGAGGGCTTGAGTGGGATGGATATGTCAACCATAAGCATCAACATATCCGCTTAAAGCTAGGGTATGAAGTGCAGTATTATTGGCGCGTTAACCAAAACTTCTATGCAGAAGACACTACTCGAACAGGGTTTGGAACTCTACCTGAGCATGTTCGTGCTCAGTTTGAAAAGACTGCTGAAGACGTCATGTTTTATGGAATTACTGGGGAATTTAGATTAGACTTTTAACGTCAGGTTTATAATATGAAAACACTCTCAAAGGTTTTAACCTCCTTTCTTTGCATCTCTGCTGCTTCTTCTAGTATTGCTTATGAATCTTTAGACGAGCGGCTTGAGACCTTAGAAAAAGAAATGCGTGAAATCTCAGCTCAAACTCCTCAAGAACGTTTAGGAATCGACTTTGCTTCCGCACGTCCTGAAGTTGAAGGGCAAAAGGCTTTTATTAGCTTTGACATCCTTTATTGGCACCCGAAAGTAGGAGGCACTGACTATGCGTACTCTGCTCAAATCCAGTCACGTACTGTGACGGTTCCTGGAGCTGGAAGTACGGTCGTCCTGCTACCAGCTAGAAAAGGAGAGGTCAAACACAATGATCTTGACTGGGAGTGGGGCTTCAAAGTTGGCCTGGGCTGTAATGTCCCCCATGACGGTTGGGATATCTATGGGCAATACACCTGGTATAACCCAGATTCCACTCAATCTTCTACGAAAGCTCCTCCAAGTGGTCTTCTTCCCCTCCGACAATTTGGTGAAATCGTTGCTCTCAAAGCAAAGTCAAGTTTTGAGATTGACTATGACAATCTCGATGTAGAGCACGGCCGCAGCTACTTCACAAGTGCCTACCTATCTTTCCGCCCTTTTATTGGAGTAAAAACCACTTGGCTTGATCTGTACCAGCGCATTACCTATGTCGCGTCTCCTTTAAATGACATTGTTTTTCCTGGTCAATTTGACACAACAGGGTTTGATTTTAAATCGAAAGGGTCTAGCAAACTCTGGGGAATTGGCCCTAGAGTTGGTCTCAACTCACGCTGGCACTTAGGCTCTGGATTTAGCTATTTTGGTGATGTCGCAACCTCTATTCTCTATGGGTACTTCAAAACTTTTCATCACGAGTTTTTCCCTCCTCATATCGATGTAAATGATGCAAATGGTAACCTTTTCAAGATCAGGACTAAGAAGCATCTATTCATTCCTTTTATGCAAATGTTTACGGGCTTAGAGTGGGATGGATATGTCAATCATAAGAATCAACATATCCGTTTAAAGCTAGGGTATGAAGTGCAGTACTACTGGCGTGCAAATCAGATTCAACAGCCTGAAGATGCAAGTGGCACTTCACCAACACTGCGTGTGGATTACGAGCCTTTTTCAGATGATGTCATGTTTTATGGAATCACTGGAGAGTTTCGACTCGACTTTTAATAACTGGTATCATCAAGCCTGACTTTCCCGCGAAAAATCCGGTAAATCCAAAAACCATAGGCTAAAACCAGCGGTACCCCTATGCAGGCAACTGTCAAAATCACCTTAAAGGTTGGGAGTGCCGCTGCTGCATTATAGAGGTTCAAACTATATTGCTCCGGATTGATACTCGAACGTACTAGATTTGGATAAATTCCAATCCCAAATAAGAAAAAGAGAAAAGCAATGCAACAACTCGAAGAAAGAAAAGCAAATCCGTCATTTCCCTTATAGATACAGCGAGGAACATTTGCAATGGCGAGCATAGCAATCAAAGCTACAATAAATAGCCAAGGGGCTGCACGCATCATGCTTAGCATATGGGGCATATACATCAATGTTGCCAGAGTCGTCATCACATAAAAGATAAGGAAAACTATAATTGCTGGGTTGATCCACTTACGAATATGATCGTGCAGTGTGCCTTCTGTTTTCATTAGAAGAAAAACAGCCCCATGCATGGCAAAAAGTGCGCACGCAGTGAAACCTAAAAGAATCGAGTACGGAGTGAAAAACATCCAGAAATTTCCAAGAAAGTTCCCATGTTCATCAAGAGGAATTCCTTGGATCAAGTTGGCCATAATCACTCCAATAATAAACGCCATGAGGACAGAAGACACGCTAAAAATGACATCCCAAGCATACCTCCACTTCTTCCCTTCAATCTTTGAACGAAATTCAATAGCAACTGCACGGAAAATAATGGCAGCCAGTAGAATCATGATCAAGGTGTAAAAAGATTCGCAAATTGTTGCATATGCAGCTGGAAACCCTGCAAACATTCCCCCAAAGATAATGATTAACCAAACTTCGTTGCCGTCCCACACAGGGCCAATGGCATTGAGAAAAACACGTCTTTCTTTATCATCTCTAGCAAAGAGATGGAGTGCTCCTACTCCTAAGTCAAAACCATCAAGTACCGTGTAAAAAACAACACTTACACAAAGAACTAGGTACCAAATATTTTCGTAGATTGCCATGACAGTCCTTAAGTTGTAGATTGGTATGGGTCACGATAAACGGTATCATCAGGCTTAGCAGATGGCGCCTCTTCGACAGGTCCATGTTTGATCTTACGATTGAGCAAAAAGCAAAATAGCGTGAATAGTAAGATGTAAATACAAACAAACATAGTGATCGAACCAAAGACTTGACTCGCAACAATGGATTTAGAGACACCTTGAGGAGTACGTAGAAGGTGATAAACAATCCAAGGTTGTCTTCCCATCTCTGCTGTAAACCATCCTGCTTGATTTGCCACATAGGGAAATAAGATAGATAGAACGAGAAATCGATTGATCCATTTTGACTTTTCAAATGTTTTGCGCTTCCAAAGAATGAGACCCAAAACAGCTGCTAAAAACATCGCACCCCATGCATATATCATGAGATGATAGAACTGAAAGACAGCAGGAACATTGGGCCAATCCTCTTCGGGAAATTGGTCAAGGCCCGTGACTGGAGTTTCCAGATTACGATAAGTCAAAAAGCTCAACAGGCCTGGAACCTGTAAAGCATGAACAGTTTGATTTTTTCCATCTACGTACCCAATGATGTTCATCGCTGTATAAGGAGTCGTTTGATAAACCCCTTCAATCGCAGCTAATTTTTCTGGTTGATTTTTTGCAACTCCTCTCGCTGTGGAATCAGCAGAAATGAGTTGCAGAATAACGAGAAATGAAGCAATGGTCAGTCCAATTTTCATTCCACAATAGGCAAAATCGATGTGTTTTTTCTTAAGGAAATAGTAAGCACAAACAGAAATGACCATAAAAGCTCCTGTCATCCAAGCTCCAATAATCACATGCGTTAGGCGGTCTAATGTAGAAGGATTAAACACCATTTCCCAAAAATTTGTCATCACGGCATGAGCTTCAGGACCTTCCCCTTCAATGACATAACCCGCAGGAGTTTGCATCCATGAATTAGCCACAATGATCCAAATCGCACTAAAATGAGCGCCTAAAGCTACACAAATTGTCGAAAAATAATGAAGTTTTGCACTGACACGTTCCCAGCCAAAAAGCATAAGACCAATAAATCCAGCTTCTAGAAAAAAAGCAAAGATTCCCTCTGCAGCAAGGGCACTTCCAAAAACATCGCCAACATAGCGTGAGTACCTGGCCCAGTTATTTCCAAAGCCAAAAACCTGAACAATTCCTGTGGCTACTCCTAAGGCAAACGTTAAAGCAAAGATCTTGATCCAAAATTTAGCCATCACTCGATAGCAAGACTTTTTAGTTTTGATATACATCCCTTCCATAATCACAATCATCAATGCCAAACCAATGCTTAAGGGAGGGTACAGGTAATGAAAAGCAACATTCATCCCAAATTGAATACGGGACAGTAGGACAACATCCATAAACAAACCTAAAAAAATTGATACCGTAGTCTTTTAATTTTTATTTGTCAATCTGAGGGAAAGAGACTTAGTAAAGTGCCTAACTGTGGCTAAAGTCACCATTTAATTGAGTGCTTAAGAAAAAAGCTCCGTTTCCGGAGCTTTTCATTAAAAGTCAAACCTTGCTCTGACAGTTAAGCCTTGCAAAACAAGGTCTCCGACATGATCGGTTTCCGTAGGAACTTTAATAAATTCGTTTTGTAAAATCCAAAGCTGATGTTCCCAACCTGCTTGAAAAAGCAGATGAAAATCCCCATTAGAAAACCAAGTTTCCCATCTGAGACCTGCATCAATACTTAGAACAGGTTCAAATGTGTGAGGGCTTACACCCGTATGGATGTTTGTGGTATCCACATCATTAATGATGCTTCTATCCTTTCGATCGAGGTCAAACTCACCCCAAAGAATCGAAAGTGCAAAGTCTGCATAAAAGCTCCAGTTTTGGGTAAATTGCCAAGAAGTGTTAAGCCCTGCTCTTAGACCAATTCCCCAAAAGTCTTGATTTTGGGAGAGGCGGTACATTGAATCATCTGGAAGCGTTTGATAAACCTCATAATCCTGATTGATCCATGTCCCTTGCAAGCCAGCATGAATCCGTAGCTTTAAATACTGACTAAGATAGCTATTCCGCCCCAGCTCTAAATGAATGTCGTTAAAGTGAACATCTAAAGTTGCTCGAGATCTTGCAAGAAACTGAATAGGAGCGATGCCGTTAATAGTCCAGTAAGAAATCAGGTTCGATGTCGCTGGATCTTGGCTAACAGTATCGCTAACAGATGTTCTGATCCAAGTATATTCAGCAAAGATATCCCAACCATCATGAGGAAGATTAAATCCAAGACCCACTTTAAATCCAGGATCCCACTCCCAGTCGAGGTCATGCACACGCCCTTTGCCAACATTTGGTCCCACTCCTGATACAGCATGAAACATGCCATCTTCACGTACAGTCCAATAAATAAAATCAGCTGTGATGAAGGGATTCCAACTACGCATCGTTTGAGGTCCTGCAGGTGGCGTTATAGCAATATGTTGATCATTCGTATAATAAAGCACCTTTTGTTGTTGCTCTTCTTGAGCAGCAGATAATGCACATGTAATCGATAGATAATGCACATGTAATCGATAGAATTGCTAAAGCCAACCATTTTTTCATTTGTATTGCCTCATTGGTAAATAAAAAAAATAATGCTATATCTTTTCTATTTGAGCAATCAAAATGATGTTCTGTTGCATAGAAGCCCACGATCAAATAGAATAACCTCTTAGGAGCGCATAAGGAAAAACGACAAGCATGAGCTTTTACTACTCGATCACCCCTTTTATAGAGATTGTTATCATCGCTGTCATGATCAACTATCTCCTTTCGTTCTTTTGGAATACAAGGTCGATGGACCTGATGCTAGGTCTACTCGCTTTCTTGCTCATTTTTGGAGCTTCCTCTCTTTTTAATCTTCCCATCCTTCATAAATTGATGCTCCTCGTGGCTAATGTTGCTGTCATTGCTGTTTTGATTATTTTTCAGCCAGAATTGCGAGTGGCTCTCTCCAAGCTCAGTTTAAAAGGAAAACGCTATAAAGAGATTACCGAGTTCGATAAATTTCTCGACCAGCTAGCAACTTCTGTCTACCGCTTAGCAGATAAAAAAATCGGAGCCTTAATTGCGCTTGAAAATGAAGATTCTCTTGATGAGTTTGCCCTAAAAGCGGTTATGGTAAATGGAAGCTTCTCTTCAGAGCTACTCGAGTCGATTTTTGCGACTACAACTCCTCTCCATGATGGTGCTGTGATCATCCACGACCTAACTATTGTGGCTGCATCTGTTATCTTACCTCTTGCAGAAGACACCTCTCAAATCGCCAAATCGATGGGAACACGTCACCGAGCTGCTCTTGGTGTTAGTCAACTGACTGATGCACTTTTGATCGTAGTTTCAGAAGAAACGGGAAAAGTTTCCATTGCTCGCGATGGAATTATGACGCGTGGAATTAAGCTCGACCGCTTTAAAGGGATTATCCGCAGCGTTTTCAATCCCCCTCTTAAGAAAACCTTACAAACACGCTTTAAACTTAGGGAGTGGATTAAAAAGTGAGAACACTGCTTAAAACTCTTTTCCTTAGCAATTGGCCGCGTAAGTGTTTATCCATTATCTTGGCAATTATCATTTGGTTTGTGGTGAATAAGTCCCTGACCACTACGAAAACCATTACAAATGTCCCTGTGAGAATTGAAAACATCCCTCCTGGTAAAACGATCGCTGACATTCAATCAAATGGAATTCTTAATAGACGTATTAATCTCACAATAACGGGAAGCAAGACCCTTTTAGAAGACCTCACCTCAAATGATATCGAAGTTGTTTTTGATGCCTCTGATAAAGAAGGCGAATGGATTGCGACTATTTCGAAACGCAACATTCAAACAGATAACCCCGATATCAATATTTCCCATGGAATTAACAAGGTTGTAACGCAAAACTTTTTGATTAAGCTAACAAAGCTCGTCACCGAAAAAATTCCGATTATCATCACTCAACCTATTGGAGAAGCACCAAAAGGATATCAGTTTCTTGATGTTTGGCCCTATCAGCTCTATATCACTGTCAGTGGTCCTGAAGATACAGTTAAAAAACTGAAAAGCCGTGGTTTGAAGTTGACCTTTAACCTCAATGATATTTCAAAGGCTAACTTGGATGATCTGCGTTCTTCTTCAACTAAAGAGCATTCAGATGTGGTTAGCTACTTCATTCCCAACCATTGGAAGCAAATCTCTTTGCCTCTTCTGTCCCCAACGCCAATTGAAATCAATGATCCCGAAGCTAAATTCTTACGTATTGATTTCTTGCGCTATGAGCTACTGAAGGTCGATAGCGTTATCCCTGTTTCCTTATTTTTTCCACCAAACAAAACAGGACAGCTAAACCCACAAAAAATTCACCTCACCCCTAATCAAATCCTAGAAAATCGAAATGGGTTAAAAGTCATCACAACCCCTCTCTATGCAAAAGGGGTCAGTAGCTTTTTTCTTGAAATCATGAAAGATATGCTGCAACTCATGGTCCTTATGACACCTAAAGAAGAAGGTGAATGTCTTGATTGGAGCATTCAATTCATCAATCCTAGAATTCTCGAAGATCGCTATGTTCACATTTTAATGTCTGACGTTAGCGATGAAGAAATACGAGATCTGCAACCTCGTGTCCGTGAAGAGTATTTGCGCAACCGGTTCCGTAGCTACATGAATCGGTTCGAACTTTTCACATCAAATAACGATAAATTTGAACTGTGTCCTACCTTGCAAGGAAACTCAGTTCTCATTCAAGAAAAGAAGAAAGATGGAACATAAACCTCATGCATGTCGGGTTCCTTCATTAAAAGTCAGCCTGGTTTCTCGTCATTTTGGAACCCTTGGTGGTCTTGAAAAGTACGGCTCACGTATTGCTCAGGCATTTACGAAACGTGGAGCTCATGTCAGCATCGTCACCTCAGATGTGATTAAAAAAAGTGAGTTTCATCCCCTGATTCACTTTCATACCCTCCCCGTCAAAAGATGGCTGAATTTTCGCAAAATGAAAGAGTTTGATGAGGCTTGCCGTAAGTGGCATGCCAAACAAGGATTTGATATCATTTTTGGGATGGATCGCACACGGTATCAAACCCATATTCGAGCGGGTAACGGCGTCCATGCTGCCTTTCTGAAACATCGGGAAAAGATGGAAGAGAATTATAACTCTTTCAAAGCGACTCTAAACCCGTTAAACCGGACAATTCTTAAGATTGAAAAAGACGCATTTGAAAGTCCTGAGTTAAAAATTCTATTCACCAACTCTCATATGGTAAAAAAGGAGATTCTCACTTATTATCAGACTCCTCCAGAGAAGATTCAAGTCGTTCATAACGGAGTTGAGTGGAACGAAATGGAAAAAGATTTTAACAGTTGGCTTGAGAAAAAGCAGGGTATTTGCACTGAACTAGGACTAGACCCTTCCAGATACCATTTCTTGTTTATTGGAAATGGATATAAGAGGAAAGGGCTCACTCCTCTCCTGAAAGCCCTAAGTCTTCTTCCTTTTAAAGACTTTCATCTCTCTGTTTTGGGTAAAGATAAGTCTACTTTTGACTTCATCAAACTCACTGAAAAGCTTGGGTTAGAAGATCATGTTAGCTTTTTTGGACCTCGACCCGATATCCAGCGTTTCTACCAATTCGCAGATTCTTTGGTTATCCCCTCTTTTTATGACCCTTTTGCCAATGTCACTGTTGAAGCACTTGCCATGGGACTCTTTGTGGTCACCTCAAAGTCAAACGGTGGGAATGAAGTCCTCAAAACTGAAAATGGGATTGTCATTGAAGACCTCCTCAATCCTCAAGCCTTTGCTCAAGCCCTTACAACTGCAATCATGCATCCTAAAACATGGATCCGCTCTCAAAATATTCGCAACTCTGTTAAACACTTAGATTTTTCAAACCAATTGACAACTCTCATTGATTTTACTTTAGACTCACTCCATGAAAAATAAGATCTCCTACTACCTTGTACGGGGGCTCACATTCCCAATTAGCCTGTTACCTCTAAGATGGATTCATTCTATGGGAAAAGTGTTGGGCCACATCGCTTATCATGTCCTGACACGTTATCGGAAACGAACGCTCTCTAATCTCGCTTTAGCTAAAAGTCTTCACCTTTCTGAAAATCAGTTGAAACACATTGCTGTACGCTCTTTCCAAAACCTAGCCATCACCTGCTTGGAATATGGAAAGTTTACTCGCATGAAAAACACCAAAAAAGCCCTTATTTGTGAAAACCCCGATGAGGCAAAAGCAATCATTGATTCGGGGAAAGGAATCATTTTTTTCTGTGGACACCAAGCAAACTGGGAAGTTCTCTTCCTTGAAGGAACCCAACGTATGCCAGGAGTCGCCATCGGTCGACCCATCAAAAATAATGATCTTTACAACTGGGTTGTCCGTATGCGTGAACAGTATGGAGGAACAATCATTCGCCCAAAAGAGACCATTAAGCAAGGTTTTCGAGCTTTAAAAAAAGGGAAGTTTTTAGGAATTGTTGGTGATCAAGGGATGCCAGAAAGTGATTACGCTTTTCCTTTTTTTGGCAGACGGGCGTGGACTTCTGTTGCCCCTGCTCTTTTAGCTTACAAAGCAAAGTGCCCGATTATGGTTGCAACGGTTAAACGAACCAAGGGAACTTACCGGATTCATTACTCGCATCCTATTTGGCCTAATCTAGAAGCTCCACTGGAAGAGGAAATCCAGAGATTGATGACAGAAAGCCTCACCCTTCTTGAAGACAAAATCCGAGCAACTCCTGACCAATGGCTGTGGCAACATAACCGTTGGAAACAAGAAACACCTTTGAATATTTATTACCGTTACCGTTGGGACTCTATTCTCATCATTTTACCTGACGATCCTGCTCCATACCTTTCTCATCTCCAGACCTTCCGTGAAATCTATCCTAAAGCTTTTATCACAATTCTCAGTCCCTCACAAATGGCACTTCAAGACGCAGAAATACTCACCTACAAAGAGAAAAAAGATCTCTTCCTCCACGACTACCGTTTCAAGCTCATCTTCAACTTTTCGGGAGAAAAAAGTTTGAAAAAACACTTTCTAAAACTTAGCGCTTTTGAAGTCCTTGATGAAGATGGTCTGCGTCAGTCAGCTGCGGAACATTTAACTGGAAATGAAACGCTTTCTCTCCTTTTGAAAAAAGCACTCTGTCGACCAAACACAATTTGGGAAAAACATGCCAATTGATCGTTTCTATTTAAAAGAGCCTTTTGAAGTTGGGCATGACGTTTCACTAAAAGATGAAGAGTTTCATCATCTCAATCGCGTTATGCGTAAAAAAGAAGGTGACATGATAGAGCTTGTCAATGGGATGGGCGATCTTGCTAGAGCAAATGTCCTCAAGATTGAAAAACGAGAAGCCATTCTTTCAGTCATTGAAACTGCCTTTCATGAACCTTCCCTCCCTCCACTTATTTTAGTCCAGGCTCTTCCCAAACTCTCTCATTTAGAATTGATCATCCAAAAAGGAACTGAATTGGGAACCAGCCACTTCTACATCTTCCCTTCAGAAAGAAGTGAAAAACAAACGTTAAGTGAAAACCAGACGAAACGTCTTAAGCAGATCTGCATTGGAGCAATGAAACAATGTGGTCGCTTTGATCTCCCTTCGATTGAATTCTCTCCAAATCTAACAAGTCTTTCTCTACCAAATGGCCATGCTTTTTTTGGAGATCTCCGTTCGAAAAATCCTCTTCCTAAAGAGGCTCATCCCTATATTCTCTTTATTGGACCGGAGAAAGGGTTTTCCGATCATGAACATCAACTTCTTGAGAACCTATTTCAAGCTCAAGGAATTCTATTGCATCCTTATACTTTAAGAGCTGAAACAGCTGCGATTGTAGCACTTACCCTCGCTGCTTCTCAATAGCGGCTATTTTTTCTATTGTATGAATCACACTGTCTGGATTCAGTGAAATGGAATCAATTCCACAGTGGACAAGAAATTCGGCAAAGTCAGGATAGTCACTAGGTGCTTGGCCACAAACTCCTACTTTACAACCATTTTGATGGGCAATTTCAATGAGGTTTTCTATCAACTTTTTAACTGCTGGATTCCTCTCATCAAAAAGTGGAGCTAAATCACCAGAGTCACGGTCGACCCCTAGCGTCAGTTGCGTCAAATCATTCGAGCCAATTGAAAACCCATCGAACAGTTTTGCAAAATCTTCTGCTAAAAGAATGTTAGATGGCACTTCTGCCATCATGTAGACTTCGAGCCCATTTTCCCCTCTTTTCAGTCCCTCTTCTTCCATCACCTTTAACACATCTTCCGCTTCTTTTGTGGTACGGCAAAAAGGAATCATCACAAGGATATTGTCTAGTCCAATGCTCTCACGGGCCTGTTTAATTGCCTGGCACTCTAAGGCAAATCCCTCACGGTACTTAGGATGGTAGTAACGAACAGCCCCACGAAACCCAAGCATGGGATTTTCTTCTTTGGGCTCAAATTGCTTTCCACCGATTAAATTTGCATATTCGTTCGTTTTGAAGTCGCTCATTCTGACAATCACTGGGTCCGGATAACGCGTACAGGCTATTTTCGCAAGACCAAGAGCTAGAAGTTCGACAAAATAGTCGGTTTTTTTCTCATACCCAAGAGTCATTTCTGAAATATGCATCTGTTCATCTAAGTCTTCTACTTCTTCAAAATGAGTGAGAGCCATTGGATGGATCTTGATGATTTCATTAATGATAAATTCCATTCGAGCCAAGCCTATCCCTTTGCAAGGAAGACGCCACCATTGAAAGGCTGCAGAGGGACTTGCGATATTAAGCATCACTTGGGTTTTGGTCTCGGGAAGCTTGTCAACGTTGATTTCTTCTTCTTCGTACTCAAGAGCTCCTTCATAGATATAGCCTTTGTCTCCTTCAGCACAACTCAAGGTGATTTGATCAAAGTCTTTGAGATCTTCAGTTGCTGTTCCTGTGCCAACGATGGCTGGAACGCCAAGTTCACGACTCACAATCGCTGCATGTGACGTACGCCCTCCTTGATCTGTAATAATTCCTGCAGCCATTTTCATGATTGGGACCCAATCAGGATCTGTCATCCCTGTGACAAGAATGGATCCTGCTTGAAACTCCTCAATATGGCTGGCATCTCGAATCACTTGAGGTTTGCCAACAGCAATTGACTCTCCAATGGCGAGACCTTCGAGAACTTTTTTTCCCGCTGTTTCAGCTGGTATGTTTTGAATTCTGATTTCTTTCTTTGAGCTTGGACTGTTTCAGGTCTTGCTTGGACAATGTAGAGCTCTCCTGATATCCCATCTTTAGCCCACTCAATATCCATCGGCTTCTTGTAATGCTCTTCAATAATGACTGCCCATTTTGCCAAACAGATCACCTCTTCATCGGTAAGAGAAAAGAGCTTCTGCTCTTCAGGCGGAGTATTAATATTTTTGGTCGAATATGTTTCCCCACGTGCATAGATCATCTTTTTTTCTTTACTTCCAAGTGTTTTTCCAACTAGAGGAATCACCTGCTTTTTTGTGAGAAAAGGTTTAAAAACGACAAACTCATCGGGAATGACAACCCCTTGCACAATGTTTTCACCAAGTCCCCACGTCGCATTAATAACAACAACTTGATCAAATCCTGTTTCTGTATCAATGGAAAACATGACGCCAGAACTTCCTTTGTCAGCGCGCACCATTTTTTGTACGCCTATAGAAAGAGCCACTTCTTTATGATCAAAGCCCTGTTCCTCTCGATAAGCAATGGCACGATCTGTAAAAAGAGAAGCAAAACACTTGCGACAAGCATCGAGCAAGCTCCGATCACCATGAATATTAAGAAACGTTTCTTGTTGCCCTGCAAAGCTTGCATCAGGAAGATCCTCCGCAGTCGCACTACTTCTCACAGCAACATCCATTTGACAGCGTTTTGAGTTTTCTCCACAAAGCCCATGATAGGCTGTGGTGATTGCTTCTTTCAGCTCCTTAGGAAACTTTCCTTTTAAAATGAGCTTCCGAATTGCTTTCCCACATTTCCTAAGCTTTTTTGGCTCTGGAGAATAGGTCTTGAGAATCTTTTCAATTTCTTCTTGAAAGCCATTTTCATGAATGAATAAGCGATAGGCGTCAGCTGTGATTGCAAATCCATCTGGCACGCAAATGCCTTGACTTTTCAGCTCTGCCATCATTTCGCCAAGCGAAGCATTTTTTCCACCCGCTTTGGCAACATCTTTTGCTCGAAGAGTTTCAAGAGGGCAAACATACTCACCCATCTCACGACCTCAGTTAACACACTTGACTAACTCCTATATAAAGGAGAGAGGCTTCCTCTTCAAGATAGAAGTGCAATAACTCTCTAAATAGACCAACCAAAATCCGTTCGATAAATCACCTTGAAGGCAACCCAAAGAAGCGCAAGCAGATCTAAGCGAGTCACATGATGAGAAAGAGCGGTATAACTGAGGTTTACAGAAAACTGACGGAACGAGTAATCAAAAGCAGAGACAAAGGCCTTCCAAATGAGTACATGTTGCGTCCAACTTAAGTTCCATTCAATCGCAGAGTCAGATAGTCGAATCCATGAACCCAATCCTTGGAAACCAATTTTTTGAAATGCTACAAGAGTTGTCTTAACAGCCCCATGGAAAAGCACATTATGGATGAGTCCATTAATCGCAATAGAAACCACGCGATCCAGTCGGTGCATGCCGATTTGTAAGTGCTCACTTCGGTTCTTGCTACCCCCACCAATAATGGAGCGCCCGAAACTCGAAAAGAGACCTTTGAGATCATCAAGAAAGTCTTTCATTTGATGATTGAGAGGCTGCGCTGCTATTGGCCTTGAAGGCCCTTCAACTCCAACAGAGTTGATTTGGATTTTTTTATCTAGGTATTCAGATGAGAATTTCTGGTAAACAGGAGCTCTACACTCTTGGCAGTCATGGTGCTGATGTGTCCAGTTTTCTACACAGCTTTTGCATCCTCCATGGATCCCACTTAGGTTAAAATATCCTTCTTCAGTGAGTAACTGCTGACTTTCATCTTGCTCAGAATCCAATAAAACTTGCTCATGAAAAGATACTAAAGACGTCTGCTTTAACTTCTCGGCATCAATCCGCATCCAATCATCAAGCCAGGGAAGCTGACGCCCTTCTTTCCATGCATTTCCTATCTCTTTAATGATCTTATTAATGAGCTCAAGTCTCTCTTTTCCCAAGTTACAAGGATACACAAGAAACTCATTCAAGCAAGATGGTGGAGTATCCGTTGTACTATTAAAGCAGACATTACATTTTAAATAGAAGTTTGGGCCAAAAGGATCGAGGGTGGACATGAGATTTCCCCATTTTTTTGAGTTCAAACGGGGAAATCTTAAAACAATTAAGAATTTTTAGAAACCCTGATTCACAAGCATGTGAAAAGAAGGAACATGTCCACTGTAATAAGACAACCCTAGAGACACAATTGAAAGGGCTGCAACAGCAACTGCACGGCTCCAAAACCACGAATCGTATTTAGCAACTGTTGTCTTATCAATAGCTGTTAGATATCTCTCAGGTTTTGGAATTTCCAAAACAGAGTAGTTACTTGATAGAGTCACAGTCTTTGGGGAATCTCGAAAGACTTCTGCGCAAGCTTTAGGGTTAAAGTTCTTGCCCATTTTGACGCGAAGAGCAATTGCTGGAGAAAACGTAACATCTGTATATTCATTTCTGCAGCTTGGACAATTAATGAACGTACTTTGCTTTCCTTGCTCTTGAGACCAGTGATTCAATGATTCACGATCAAAAAAGTGAAGATCATTTAACTTAACAAATCCATCGCTTGTTAAGAGTTTATCAGCTACTTCATCCGTCATCCTGACTGTTTTACGAAGCTCTGCTAGGTTAACAGAACCATTGTGCCGGAGCCAAGACGGAGCAATACATGAATTGACAATTTGTTGAGCCATTCTGTGAATCACTTTTGCTCGACCAATTCCTTCATTACAGTTGAGGAGTAGATGATCGGTTGTAGATTCAGTTAAAATTAAGCACTGTAGATTCTCTTCTTTTGCCTCTGGACCAAAGAAGTCATAGTTGGGTCGTGTGAAAAACTGTGATGGTAAATTTTTTACTGTATCAAACATCTTCCTATATCCTACTTTTCTAACTAAAAATTTCCCGAAATTATAAATGATCTCGAATTAATAACAATTAAAAAAAAATTAAAATAATTTTTATATCTTTTGTTAAACAAAATAAGAAATATTAATACTTGCAGACTTGAGATAGCATCTCTTCTTCTGACTCGACGATCCCCTCGAAAACAAGCCCTTTGACAGGGTCGAGAGTAACTAGCTGATCTTCTTTAAGAATTGTACAGGCTGCATCAGCTCTCAACAGAATAGGAATTTTGAGATCATGAGCGATTCTTTTACCCATTTCTTCTGAGTGGCAATCATCTGGATGATTTTGCAGGATGATTCCCGCTGCGCCTTTCAAAAAATCTTTATATCTTTCATCACACTGAGGGATCACAACGAGGCGACCTTTTACCTTATAGGACGTTTTGGGATCATAACTCAGCACAACAGAGACTTTTCCATGAACTTTTTTCCCTTCGCCCAGCATCCCCCGGACCAGGACATCTCCAATATTATCAACAAGCATCATATTGGTGGTTCCACTCACACCAAAAGGAGAACCAGAAGTGACAACGATAAGATCTCCGTAGTGAAGAATTCTATGTTGCAGAGCAAAGCAACTCGCTTTAGCCATTCCTTGTTTCACATTGTCAACAGCAGCATGAACAGGCACAACTCCCCAACAAAAAGCCAATTGGTGATAGGTGCTTTCTTGTGGAGTAATGGCAATAATTGGCATCTTAGGACGAAAGCGAGCCATCACACGCGCTGTGAACCCACTTGTTGTTAAAGCAATGAGTGCTTTTCCATGTCCCGTATAAGCTGTCTTAACAGCCGCAAGAGAAACTGAAGAAGAAATATCGTTAAAAACGCGACGGGCTACGTCATTGTAAAAGAACTCTTCATAGTTAAAATCATTTTCCGCAGCAATCACTGTATTTTTCATTAGACGAACCGTTTCAACAGGATACTTACCTACAGCCGTTTCCCCTGAAAGCATCACAGCTGAAGTGCTGTCGTAAATTGCATTGGCCACATCAGAAACTTCAGCCCGTGTCGGCCGCAGATTTTCTATCATAGACTCGAGCATCTGGGTGGCTGTTACGACAGGTTTAAAGGCTTGATAGCATTTGCGAATCATCATTTTTTGAAGTTTAGGAACCTGCGTAATCGGTAGTTCTACTCCAAGATCTCCTCGTGCAACCATGATCCCGTCTGATGCTTGCAGAATGCTATCAAAGTTCTTCACTCCTAAAGCATTTTCAATTTTAGCAATGACAAGAATCTGACTGGACTTTTGCTCAGCTAAAAGTTTTTTAATTTCCAAAATATGATCAGCACTGCGAATAAATGAGGCAGCTAGAAGGTCTATCCCCTGCTCACAACCAAAAATGATATCTTGAATGTCTTGCTCTGTCACTGCAGGAAGGTTTAGCTCTGCATGGGGAACATTCACCCCTTTTTGGCTGCGTAAAATTCCGTTATTTTTGATTTCAACGACAATGCCTTTCTTTGTTTTTTCGATGACATGCGAGCTAATGTAGCCATCATTAAAAAGAACAGTCGCATGGAGGGGAATGTCATCGACAATCTCAGGAGGGTTCAAGCTAATAGCTTCCTCAGATCCTTCGACATGACCACGCAAAATCTTGAGCGTTTGCTTTTTCTGAAGGGCAATCGCATCCCCTTTGATCTTACACACACGGATTTCAGGACCTTTTGTATCGAGCATGATCGCAAGAGGAAGCCCTTTTTCTTTTCGAGCTTCCTTAAGCATACGGATTGTCTCTCTGTGCTGGTCATGATCTCCATGGCTCATATTGAGGCGTGCGACATTCATCCCAGCATCAATTAAGTCTAAGATTTTTTTATAGTCAGAGACCGCAGGTCCCATGGTACAGATAATTTTGGTGCGTGTCAGCTTATTCATGTTGTCCTCTAAGACCACATATCAAAGTGGAATTAAATGGGTGGATCAAACCTAACCACATGTTGGTTAGAGAGATCAAAAATCAAATTTCACCTGGAAAGATCAAGTTAAACTCACCCTCTCACTTTTAATAAGTGGCATAAACTTCGTTATAACCGAAAAATGCTTTATTCTACAGCCGGGAATATTTTATACTCTTTGCCATGATACGGCAACCCATTCGTCTCAAAAATGTTAAAGTCCACAATCTCAAAGGCGTTGACCTGACGCTTCAAAGTGGAGCTTTTGTTGTTTTTACCGGTGTTTCAGGCTCAGGTAAGTCTTCTCTTGCTTTTGATACAATTTATGTAGAAGGGCAACGCCGTTATATCGAGTCTCTTTCTAATTATGCCCGCCGTTACATAGGAAACCTTTCCAAACCCGATGCCGACTTGATCGAAGGAATCTCTCCAACAATCGCTATTGAACAAAAAACAGCTGGCCGCAATCCTCGTTCAACTGTTGGAACGATGACAGGGATTTACGACTACCTACGAGTCCTGTTTGCACGTGTCGGAACCCCCCATTGCCCCATTAGTGGGGAAAAGGTTGAACCACAAAGCACCGAGCGAATCCTCTCTACAATCGAAAGCCTTCCAGAAAAATCTAAACTTATTATTTTTGCTCCGCACACCCGTGGTAAAAAAGGAGAATTTAAAGACCTTTTCGATGAACTCATCAGGAAAGGATTCACGCGGATTCGCCTAGATCAAAACCTCGTTGATCTGACTGAAGAGATTGCCGTTGATAAAGCAACAGCTCATAATATCGACCTTGTTGTAGACCGTCTCGTCCTCACACCAGCTGAAAAACCCAGGCTAACAGAAGCCGTTTCTCAAGCACTTGAACTTGGCGATGGGGTGATGAGCGTGCTCGATACAAAAACGGGTTTAGAAACCCTATTTTCTAGACATGCTTTTGCCAAAAAATCAGGTGAGTCATACTCCCCTCTTGAACCCCATGACTTTTCTTTCAATCATCCTTCAGGCATGTGCCCAACCTGTGAAGGTCTTGGCTTAATTCAAGATTTTGATCTAGACCTCATCATTGATCCCGAGTTAAGCATTGCCGAAGGGTGTTGCTCAATTGCTAGTAGCTATGAAACCGTAAAGTGGGGCAATATCTATGACAATCTCGCTGAACTCTACAACTTTAGTCTAGATACTCCTTGGAAAAAGCTTTCAGAAGCTGCCAAAAAGGTTTTTCTCTATGGTAATAAAAAGAAGTGGACCCGGATGCGCTTTGTCCATCCCAAAAAGAAGACGGTCTGGACAGAGTATATCAAGTGGCGCGGCGTTCTAGCCGAAGCAAAAAATCGATTCAATGAAGCAAAAAGTGATGTTTACCGCTCTAACATGGGCAAACTCATGCATGAAGCTGTGTGCCCAGACTGTGGGGGTTCACGCATCCAACCATACCCATCAGCTACAAAAGTAGGAAAAAAGCGGATCCATGAAATCACTAGCTTAACAATAGAAGAAGCTGCCTCCTTTTTTGAAACACTCAAGCTCCCTCCTTTTGAGGCAATGATTGCGCATGATCTTTTGCAAGAGATTCAAAAGCGACTTGCTTTTCTTCTCAATGTTGGCCTCTACTATTTAACTCTTGAACGCACGGCCCCCACCCTCTCAGGTGGAGAAGCACAGCGTGTCCGCTTGGCATCACAAATTGGCTCAGGTCTCGTTGCAGCCACCTACATTCTTGATGAACCTTCGATCGGCCTTCATCCACGTGACAATGCTAAACTAATTACAACACTCAAAACGCTCCGCGATCGCGGCAATACCATTATTGTAGTCGAGCATGATGAAGAAACGATTGATGCAGCCGATTATGTTGTTGATATTGGTCCTGAAGCAGGAACACTTGGTGGAGAAATTGTTGCAGAAGGAAGTATCGCTGACCTGATTGCCTCTCCTCGCTCCTTAACAGGTGCCTACTTAAGTGGTAAAAAGAAAATCCCCATCCCCAAGAAGCGGAATCGACCGACGCGTAAAAAGCTCATCATTAAAGGGGCCAAACATCACAACTTAAAAAACATCACCGCCGAAATCCCTCTAGAAATTTTTGTAGCTGTCACTGGAGTTTCAGGATCAGGTAAGTCATCACTCATTACAGACATTCTCTATCCTGCTCTAGCCAATGAACTTCACCGCGCTGAGAAAAAAGTAGGCCAACACCAATCTATTGAAGGACTAAAACATCTCGATAAGATCATCGCAATTGACCAAACACCCATTGGACGAACTCCCAGGTCTAACCCCAGCACCTACATTAAAGTCTTTGACGACATCCGAGACCTCTTTACCAAGCTACCTGAAAGCCAAGCTCACGGCTTCAAGCCAGGCCGCTTTAGCTTCAATGTTGCTGAAGGTTCTTGCCCAGAGTGCCGTGGAATGGGAATGCTACGCATTGACATGGATTTCATGGATGATGTCTGGTCGACCTGCCCACTTTGTGAAGGCAAGCGGTTTGATGAGCAAACCCTTAGCATTCGCTACAAAGGAAAAAGCATCCATGATGTTTTAGAAATGACCGTTGAAGACGCCTCCATTTTTTTCGAAGCTATCCCCCATATTCATCACAAGCTCAGTCTGCTTCTTAAAGTCGGCCTGGGTTATATCACCTTAGGCCAATCTTCAACGACCTTGTCTGGTGGAGAAGCACAGCGGATTAAATTGGCTCGTGAACTCATCCGTCCAGCAACGGGAAAAACTCTTTACATCCTTGACGAACCAACAACCGGCCTTCACTTTCATGATATTGCGAAGCTTATTGAGATTTTGCAAGAGCTACGCGCTGCTGGCAACTCTGTTCTTGTCATTGAGCATAATATGGATCTTGTCAAAACAGCTGACTGGATCATTGATCTCGGTCCTGAAGGAGGAAAAGATGGAGGACAAATCACAGCTCAAGGAACACCTGAAGACATTGCAAAATTAACAACACCGACAGGTCTTGCTGTTCAGCAAATTCTAAAGCCCAAAAAACGGGTCAAGACCAAAAAGAAAGTCGAAATCGCTCCTGCTGCCGCTGCCATCGAAGTGCAAGGCGCTGCTCAAAACAATTTGAAAGGAGTCTCACTAAAAATTCCTCGAAACAAAATCACCATTTGTACTGGGCCCTCTGGATCGGGAAAATCTTCTCTGGCTTTTGATACGATTTATGCAGAAGGACAACGCCGCTATATCGACTCCCTCTCCTCATATGCGCGACAATTTGTGAAGCAAATGCCTAAACCTCGACTAGAAGAAATTGATGGGCTTTCTCCGGCCATTGCCATTGAGCAAAAACACCATGCGGGTAACCCTCGCTCTACAATAGGAACCATGACCGAAGTGTATGACTTCCTCCGCCTTCTCTTCGCTCATGCTGGAACAGCCTACTGCCCTGAAACAGGTGAAAAGATTGAATCGATCACCAGTGAATATGTAGTAAAGCACTTAATGCAGCTTCCAGAAAAAACACGCCTTCATATTTTAACTCCTGTCACCCTCAGCCGCAATCAACCTTTTGACGACGTAAAGGAAGCTCTCATTCAAAAAGGGTTCTTACGCATCCGTCTCAATGATACTTACTACGTACTGGATGATGAAATCCCTTTTGAAGCAGGAAGAAAAAATAAGCTCTTTTTAGTTGTTGACCGATTAGCTATCCGCAAGGGAATAGAAAAACGTCTATTTGAAGCCATTGAACAAGCCACCCAACTGACAAAAGAACCTTTTATCGTTGCGACAGAAGATGAAGACCTTCTCTTTAACTTATCTTTCGCTGTTCCCAGTACGGGAAAAAGCTATCCTCCTCTGACTCCCCACACTTTTTCGTTCAATGCCGACGATGGCATGTGTCCCGATTGCCTAGGACTTGGTTTTCAATGGGGAGCCAATATGTTGCAACATCAGAAAGTGATGAACCTTTCCCCCTATGCACTCATGCATAAACTGTGGAAAGATGAGTGGACGGAAGAAGTTGAAAACCTTTTCTTAGACTACTTAGATGCTGAAGAAATCGATCCTGATACCCCTCTTTACAAACTTCCTATCAAACAGCTTCAACTTCTTTTGAATGGTTCTCAAGAAGACTTTTCTTACGATGGCATGATTTTCAAATGGACAGGTATTAACAGTGCTTTTGCAAGAGGTGCTAAATCAAGTAAGCGACAACTTCGCGACTCAGTCATCCCTCATCTAGAACAATCCACTTGTGTTTCTTGCCAAGGTGAGCGCCTTAACCCTCTTGCTCGCCATGTCGAAGTCGATGGCATAACAATTGGTAAGCTTTGCTCTCTTCCTTTACATCAAGTCTTTACCTTTATTGAGTCTCTTCCAGTAGAAAAAAATCCTCTACTTAGCGAAACCCTTGAGCAATTAGAAAATCGTATCCGCTTTTTGTGTGACATTGGCCTCGACTACCTCTCATTAGATCGGCAAGCACCCACTCTTAGTGGAGGAGAAACGCAACGGATTCACTTAGCACGGCAACTTGGGAGTGGCCTCACAGGTTGTCTCTATGTTCTAGATGAGCCAACGATCGGATTGCACCCGCAAAATAACGCCCGCCTCAACGAAGCCTTAAAACGTCTTTGTAAACTAGGGAACACTCTCCTTCTCGTCGAACATGACCCTTTAACCCTTTCCATTGCCGACTACGTTTTTGATTTTGGTCCTCAAGCAGGCAAACAGGGAGGTGAAATTGTCGCAGAGGGAACGCTCAGCCAAATTAAAAAGAATAAACATTCACTAACTGGGCAGTACCTAAGTGGAAAAAAAACACTTCCCCTACCTGAAAAACGACGAAAGAGCAAAACAAAAATCACAATTCAAAATGCTAACAAACACAATCTCAAAGATCTCACTCTAGATATTCCGGCAAAAGTCCTCACGTGTATTACAGGTGTTTCGGGATCGGGAAAGTCAACTCTTATGCACAACATTCTTAAGAAAGGCGTGCAAATGCATCTTGCCTCCCGCTCTAAAGAAACAAGCATAACTGTTGAAGGTGCTACAGTTACAGGAGTCGACCAGTTCAACAAGCTGATAGCGATTGATCAAAACCCAATTGGTCATACGATCCGTGCAGATGTCAGTACTTACAATGAAATTCTAACTCCCATTCGCCATTTCTATGCAGACATGCCTGAAGCCAAAGCGAGAGGACTCAAGCCAAAACACTTTAGCTATAATCACCTAAAAGGAATGTGCCGCAGCTGTTGGGGACTTGGCTTTAAAACAATCCGTCTTCAGTTTCTTCCTTCGCTAAAAGTAACCTGCGATGCCTGTAAGGGAAACCGGTTGAACCCTCTCAGCTTACAAGTCTCTTATCATGGAAAAAATCTCGGAGAGCTACTCAAACTCACTGTTGATGAAGCGACACATTTTCTCCCTCCCGTTCCCAAACTTCACAAAAGCCTCGAAAGTCTGCAAAATGTCGGCTTAGGTTACTTGACTCTTGGCCAAGAAATTGCCAGCCTTTCTGGTGGAGAAGCTGGACGGATGCGCCTAGCTCGCGAGCTAGCTAAACGTTCAACAGGAAAAACGCTTTACCTGTTTGATGAACCGACAATTGGTCTCCACTCAGATGATATCGCCAAATTGATTCCCCTGTTCCAAGCGCTTGTCGACAAAGGAAACACTCTCATCATCATTGAACATAACCTCGACATCCTAAAGATTGCTGACCATCTTATTGATCTCGGCCCTGAAGCAGGAGAAAAAGGAGGAGAAATCATCACAGCTGGTACACCTGAAGAAGTCACCAAACACCCAATTTCTTACACAGCTGCATTTCTTCGGAAAAGTTAGAATAAAACTAGATAGTGTCGTCATGAGATGGGTATTCGAGAAGTGGCTGCTATGAGGAAAGTTCAAGGCGACCGATGCAGAAAGCCCAAATTGGGCTTTTGAAGGAGGGCAACGATGAAATTTTCCATAGGAATCACTTAAGGGATGACCAGCTCAGGAAGACACTATCTAAAAAAATTTGAGGGAAACATGAAACACAAAAAGCTCATCCTTGCAACAGATTTAGATGGAACCTTTTTAGAAGGATCCCCTAGAGAAAAAGCAGATTTTACCAGGCTCTAACCCAAGCAAAAGACCATATTGCTGTTGTTTTTGTGACAGGCAGAACGATCGGGCTCATCAAAAAACTCTATCAAGGAGGGCTCGATTTTATCCCCGATTATATGATTGCCGATCATGGAACAGTCATTGTGAAGGGAGACAATTTTGAATATGTTCAAGAGGTCCAAGCACAGGTGATTGAGAAATGGGAAGAAGCAAAGCATGACGAGCTTCGAGCTTTATTAAAAACTCAAGCTGTGCAAGAACAGCCTTTTTATCCTCCATATCGTCATGCCTATTACTACAATAAAGAGCGATTTGATCACTCCATTATACCTGAGATAGTCTCTCTTGGTTTTGAATGTATTTTATTACATGACGTGTACTTAGACATTCTCCCTGCTACAATCGGCAAAGGGACAACATTAACCAAGCTAGTTGAAAGCGTGGGATGCAGTGGAGACACCGTGATTGCTTGTGGTGACTCTCTTAATGATTTACCTCTATTTGAAGCTGGGTATAAAAGTATTGCCGTTGGAAACTCCGAACCGGCGTTATTACCTAAAATAGAAAACATGGATCACGTTTTTCTAAGCGAGTTTCCAGGTATTAGAGGAATTATCGATGGACTTAACAGATATCAAGAAAGTCACAATGAAGCCCATGTGTAAATCTTTTCTTGAGCTCCCTCCCTCCTATAGAGGGGATTGATATCAATCCTCATAACGTGTTAAAATAATTCTAAGCCGGGGAACTCCTGGATTTGAGCATTCCGAACCAGGTCAGGACTGGAAAGTAGCAGCCTTAAGGACACTGTTTAATGCCAGGAGCACTCTCCGGCTTTTTTTGCCTAACTTAACTTCTCAGCTCAGCAAAGCTTGTTGACAGACTACTTAAAAATGACTCAATTCCTCCAGATTGGATGACACAATCATTCAAATAGGTAGCTTCGATAGATTCATCCGGATTTTGAGTTAGATCTACGATTTTAACCCCCTCAGTATCCTGCATAGGTTCTGTTTTCCTTGATGCTAACTCTTGCTCTAAAGCAACTCGATCAGGGGCTAAATGAAGAGGAGTTTCTTCACGGTCATTTTTACCATTTAAGTTCTGTGGGTTATGCTGAGCTAAAAGGACAACATTTCTTATATTTCCTGCTTTTGCTGCATAGTGAATGGCTTGATTTCCATCGGGTCTTGTTGGAACATTACAAGCAAAGTTTACGTGAGCTAAAGGAGTGAGAACCTTTCTTGCAGCTCTATGATGAACGCCGCATTCCTTCAAAAAGTCAATGACACCTTTTAAAATAGGAGTTGGAAATTTTTCAGCTATAAACTGAAAAGGTGTCTGAGTCAATTCACTTATTGGGCTATGACTCCCCTTTATAAACAGGTCCAAACCATTTACATCAACCAGTTCTTTAATCCTTTCAACGACTTGATCCATAGATGATTTGACATTCAGATCTTCACCCTGAGGCTCTAAACTTGCAGTTGCACTTGAGTCTATGCTGAAAGTTGTCTGAATGGATTCTAAATATGTTTGAAATGGATTACACTCTTTTACACTTGCCATTTTTTCCCTCTTTTTTGGCTTTTGTGCCCGAGGTTATACAGACCCACTTCTTTTTTTTGCAATGGATTTGAATGCGTACTGGAGAGGGAAGGTAAGGTTAAATTTTAGCTGACTGCTGGAATTTATCTTCTCTTTGACATATATACTGAAATAAAAATGACAACTCATAGGTAAAGTGATGCTAAAAAAACTTTCCGCTCTCCTCTCTATCCTCTTTTTTATGAATTTACATGGGGACGTTGTACACATTGAAGGGGCAACAAATGTCACGACAACTTCTAGCCAAGTCAATGCAATTGTTGTTGATGGTAATGGAAATATGAGCCAACAAGTTTTCCCTTATAATCCTCAAACTCAGCAAGCTGATGTGAGCAGCGCCAATCAAGGTGAAAATGCCAGTATTTACTTTACCCTATTCATGATGGGTTTTATGTGGTGGGACGGATATTGGGTTGGTCACAATGGATATTATTGGAATGGCCATACCAATGTCTACGTCAACAATGTCAACTAGAATAACCATTGGAATAACTACTGGCACAATACATGGAACCAAAAGTGGAACAACTACTATAGCCAGCACAAAAACAACCCCAACTTTCCCTACAAAAATTACAAGAGCTGGCCCCATCACTCAGGACAACTTCCCTCGCACGACCATCCTCACTCCCATGATCATTCCCATCCTCATAATCACCCTAATGGACACGATCATTCCCATGATCACCCTCACCCTCATTCCCAGCCGCATCCTCAACAACACCCTCACCCTCACCAAGGAGATCACAACTTTCAACAGCACCGCGGAGGTAGGGGCCCCCATCGTGGTCGCTAGGAGTTGAATCGGGAATAGAAAGGTTCAGACGCGAACCCAAGAACCATCTATACTTGAATTGAGGGTTAAAGAGTCTGAAACAGGAGGTTTATCCTCTTGTCTATCGGGGTTCCAATAGTCTACGACTTCGAAGCCCGAACTTAAAGGGTGAGCAGATGGAGAGAGTCGATCTTCTCTTGTATCTCGTTGATCTTCTCCTCTAGCAGAATCAACACTTTCTTCGTCTCCAACAAAGACAAAGCTAGAACTTACGCTAAGAGAGGAGGGAGATGGAAGGTCTTCCCCTTTATCACTTTGTCGTTCTCCTCTTGGAGAATCAATGCTATTTCTATTAACAACCACAAAACTCGATAAAAGACAGTCACGATCAGAATAGAAAGGTGGTGGATAGGAGCTGCCTTCTTTTGTTCTAGTCGTTTCTGGAGGAGTGGAGCGTTTTGGGGATGGAGGTTGAGGTTGCCTTCCATATCGAGCCAAATGATCTCCCTCACCAAATCCAGATCGATTGAGAAGCTTGACGCAAGCAAGCATGACCCCTGCTTTCCATAGTGCGCGGGAAAAAACAATAAAAATGGTCCATAATGCAACTAACCCTATCTTTTTTAAAGCAGATGAGGGAACTTCACTTAAATCTAGATTGAGCGATGCCATATAGGAGGGATATTTGCAAGGAATGGAAAAAAGGTACTCACTGAAATTAATCACACAAGTAGTGACATTGTTTTCAAACAGCTTTTGCTGTGGAATTGGTGGAGCATTGACATACAAGGCACTTAAAAAAGGGACGTTTGACATCTCAACCCTCGGGTTTTGACAAACAGTCTAAAAAGTTTTTTAATTTTTAGCCACTGCTTTAGAAATTAAATTGGATGCCTGCAAAAAGCCCGTGGTAAATGACGTTCCCTTCATGATTAAGCTTATCCCCACTTCCATGATAGATCAGTTGATGGTCTGCTAAAGCAACGCGACCAATGTAGAGCATCTCATACCCAACACGGAAGGTGAAAAACTTGATAAAACGAAATTCCAAAAAAGGATAGACATGCGCAAAATAAGCAAAATTCGTTCCACTTGGATCAAAATCACGAAGAACACGGGTATTATTGAGGTCCAGCATCAGTGTTTTTTGTTCGCCTCTGTTAACTAGAGCACCAAGATTTCCAACTAATCCCCATGTCAGAAAAGGATAGGGATTATACTCAAAATCTCCTCCAAAAAACGGCCCAAAAGCTCGATTAAAGGTTTTTACACGGTAGCGACTTGTCCGATTATTTCTTGTAAAATACAGCTTCAACTTTTCATCAAGATCGATAAAGCGTACACCTATCATCCAAGAGACTGAAAAGTGATCTGTATAGCGTGGGGTCACATGTCGCCAATAAGTCAAGTCAACGGTATAAAAATCTGATAGGTAGACAGCTTTGGTTCGGTCAGCATAATGGTAATCCGCTGTGTAAAAACCTGCATCTCCCGGAAGGCTAAGGTTTTGAGGGCAGTGAAGTTTATCCCCAGCTTTCCAATTGAGCATTCCCGTGTAAGAAAGAACCCAAGTGGAATGGATGCTGTAAAACAGCTTAGCACTAATACGCAATCCTGGATCAAAATGCATATCGTTGACAAGCTTCCCAGATTGAAGGAGGGTTTTCCCTGGTTCTTTCGCACAATGAGGCGGTTCTACAACTGGATTGAGAGTGAGAGGACCTCCTGAAGCTTTCACTAAACTTTTTCTAAGGCTCTTTGCACGCCTCCAAAGAACAAAATCTCCTTCGATTGCAAAGTTATGATAGTACGCTCCTTTGATTGCACCAAAGGCTGGGAGAGAAGCAGAGATCAATGCCAGGCAAAAGAAAATGAATCGCATGCAGTTTATCCAATCGCATTCAATGAAATAACCAATGTATCAAAGTATCTTGATCAAAATCCAGAAATTTTTTCTTCAATACCGATCATGCCCCTAAATTTTGAAGCACGATCGCTATAGCTAAGATTCGGAGTCAAGGAATGCAACTTCGAATTTTTTGAGAGCTTTGCGTACAGCACTCTCTGCATCGACTTTTTCTTCACAAGCTTGCGTAATCAGATCGATAAATTGATCGCCTATTGCTTCTTCTCGTGATTCATGGTTTTCAATTTTGGGGAAGGAAACTGACTTGCGTATCATTTTATCTATCACTTTTTGAGCACGGGCTAACGCTCCTAAAGTTTTAGGGATGCCTTCTAAGGCATGCTTGCGCTCTTTTTTCTCGAGTTTTTTGATTCTTTCCCAATGGTGAACGACTTCATCGGCATCTTCGACTGACAATTCACCAAAAACATGGGGATGACGACGAATAAGCTTTTCACTTACAGTTCTAATAACATCCTTAAGAGTAAAGCGCCCACTCACTTCCCCCAGTTTCGCATAAAAAACGATTTCGAATAGAACATCACCGAGTTCTTCAACCATTTTTTCAGTATCATCTTCATCAACAGCTTCAAGAAGCTCGTGCGTCTCTTCAAGCAAATGAGGCCGAAGAGATTGAAACGTTTGCTTTTTATCCCAAGGACATCCATCAGGCCCATGAAGGGTATCGCAGATCTCCTTTAATTCATCAAATTCTTCCATTTAAAATTTTCTTTGTTGCAGTAAAAAAAGTTTATTTTTTGTACCATAATTCGGGTTTATTTTCATCGAAGGATTCTCTGTCATGATTTCATTGACTACAGGAATGTATGCACTTGGAACGAGTGTGACTGCTTTTTGTGGCTGGTACTATGTAGGCCAACCTGTTCGGAGTAAAATTAAACTGTTTTCTGAAGTTAGTGACATCTTTGAAGGAAAAAATATTGATAAACACGGTGCTGATGCACCACAGCCTATGAAAGAGCTGACAAAGCAGTTGAAGTCAGCTCTCGAACGCTTTGATTTAGATCGAGCCAAATCTTGTCAAATTGTACAAGAAGCTCTAGCTTGTTTCTTATCCCATTCAAACCATGAAAACATGGTAGAGCAGCCTCTTTTAAGAGAACTTATTGATTTATTTACTGAGCTACAAACATCAACTTCTCCTGACTTAAAAACTCGCATAGAGCGATGTCATCGACTCGCTCATGAATCAATCGAAAAAATCCAGGGAAGGTTAACGAAGATCAAAGAGGTGTTTAAAGGTCTTTTTCCTCAAGTCAAACAAGCGGTTCTTGATCATATACGAGCCGTAGGGCAACACTCTGAAGAAAGCCTACTTCATCCCCTCCATAAAATTCGTAATCTCCAACAAAGAACGCAAAGTGATCACCGTGATCGTTTAATCCACTTTCATTTAAACCGCCTAGGTTTAGAAGACGTCGCACCTGAAAACCTTGATAATCGGATAAAAACAGCTGTTTTTGCTATTCAAAGAGATGATCCGGAAGGTTTTGATTTGATCTGTCAAAAACTTAAGCTGGAAACCCCAACGGCCATTTTTTTTAAGCCACAAGCAACACTCGACCGTTTTTTTGTTGAATATAAGCAAATGCGATTAGAAAAACCTCTTCTCCCTAATCAATCAACGCTTCCGGTGGAGCTGCAATGGAAAACGTCTACAAATTATGAAACAGAAAAACAAAAAGGGTTTGATTTAGCAGCTGCTTTTGGGGCTTTAGTCGTTTTCAAAATGCGTTATGGCGCTGATACAAGAACCAAAACTGGGTTTTATCGGATTCTTTCTAGAGCTCATTCTTTATCTGAAAGCGAAAGGAAAAAGCTTGTTATAGACTTTTTACGAGATGAGAGAGAGCGACTAGGACAAGCATGGCTTCCTTGGGCAGTCGACCAACACATCTTTGAATCGATTTATATACTCTTGAAAGAAGTCTCCAATAGCTGTGTGAATAGCTCACCTGTTTCTGAAAATATCAAAGCAGAACTCAAAAAAACACCCATTCCTGCAATGGTCTATCTAGGCGAAAAAACGAGTTGTTACTTCCTCTATCTTATCAATAAATATGCTGAGTGGATCAAAGACTATCCCTATGACTTTGCAGTTGATCGTTTTTTAAAAAATAAGCTCTACTCGAGGCAGGAAGACTCGCCAGGAAGTTTAAACCTCGATTTTTTCCTTTCGCGTTACAATTTAGTACGTAATCTACAAGAGCTCAGTGACAACCTTTACTCTTGGGCTTGCCGTCCTTGTTTTTATAAGAGTCAATCTCTCTCTTTAGTCAACCCTGCACTTGTCCTGATTAAACATGCTATGTTGCTTTTACCCAGACTTAGTTTGCAACTGATGAAGTTACCAGCAATCTTTGTACAGTGGGTGTTAAACATCATCTTCTTAGCCCTCGTCGAACAAATCCTTGTTCATACAACACTTTTTGAAAAAGTTGATGAAGTGGTTACTGAAGCCCTGCTCGACCCTTCTCCTTATCAATACCCTCTTTTGGAAGTCCTGCTAAAAAATCTCCAGGAAATCTTAGAAGTGATCGAAAATAAGCAACCTGACAGGGTTCCATCACATCCAGACGACTTTCGAGCAAAACAGGAGCTAAAAAAAACTGTAGAAACTTTCGGTGACTTCGCCAAAGCCCTCAATTCGCTAGAAGATCCTAAAAACAAGTCATCAGATCAAGCTTTTTTTAAAACCCTTCTTCCTCTGGGTATAAATAAAGTCGTCGAGACCATTTTACGGGTTCATGCTGTTTACACTGAAAGAGAAGATCTTGAACATCGCGGAACTGAGTTTTTACAAGCTTTAAATTTTTATGTTTATAATAAACACAAACCAACTGACGTCGATGAAGCTCTTATTCAGCGCCACAAAGATGTTAAAGAACACATTCATCTTTACTTGAGTAAAATTGCGCAGGCTCTTCTCGTTCAAATTTCAGCTGAGAAGATTTCAGATGAGGCTGTACAGTGGCTCAAAGAGCTTCTTTCAACAGATCAGGAGTCAAACTCCTTAAGTCTTATCCAAGATTACATCCAAGAGAATAAGAACTTAGTGATTGAAGTACTCAAAAAGTCTTACATCATGAAGGGTCTTTTCATGCGCATCATCACCCAAGACAGAGACGCTTAAAATGATCAAGCAAATCAGAAAGCAGCTCAATGCTGAAGTTAGCCTTTCAAAAGAACAAGCAGTGAGATTTTTTAAAACAGGTAAAGGAGATTATGCCGAAGGTGATGTCTTTATTGGAGTCTCAATGCCTTCTTTACGTAAGCTGTCAAAAAAGTTTGCTGTTGCCTCTTTGGATGTCCTTCAAGAGCTTTTACACTCAGACATCAATGAAGAGCGTATGCTGGCTTTGATTATTTTAGCCACACAATATGTACGTGCAGATCATCAAAAAAAAGAAACTCTCTTCCAGTTTTACTTAAGCCATTTGCCTCACATCAACAATTGGAACCTTGTCGATGCCTCAGCACATCTCATCATCGGGGCCCATCTGTGGGACAAAGATCGGAAAATACTCCTTCAGTTAGCACAATCAAAAGTCATGTGGGAACGACGGGTCGCTATCGTATCTACTTGGTATTTTATCAAAAAAAATGACATCAAGTGGACATTTAAAATTGCAGATCTCCTTCTAACAAGTCCTGAAGACCTGATTCATAAAGCCGTTGGCTGGATGCTACGTGAGACTGGTAAACGCAATCAAACCGAGTTAGAAAAGTATCTTGATCAACATGCAGTAACCATGCCACGAACCATGCTGCGCTATGCAATCGAAAAATTCTCAGAGCCTCAAAGAAAACATTACCTAGCACTCAAATAGCCTCCTATCTAAGAGATAGAAGCGATACAGAAAGGGCTAAAGATCGGTAGATTGGCACAGGGAAAATAAAACCTTTGGCAGCTAATCGGTATGAAAATCTTTGAATACAATAATTCTTCAATAGGCTATCATTCCTTTCGAAAAATTATTTTTTAAAGATTTAGATATGAGCCAATCTGTACGTCAACTTTGGACAGGATTATCTCAAGTTAGTCAGCTTTACTCGACCGTTCAAAATTTAGATAAGGAAGAACCTGATCCCCTGTTCAAACTCCGAAAAGCTCTCGATTCTCTTAAAGAACATATCGATAAAAGCCCTTATATCGTTCAAGCTCATGCAAACTCAACTTTGATCGCTCTGTCAGCAATTCTAGATCTTTCCCCGGCTGAACAAGAAAGAATTCTTGGAAATCCAAGAGATTTAAGAGTTATTGTTAATCCCTTAAGAGAGTTAAAAAACCATCTCCAAGCATTTGTCTATCCAATCTTGAACTGCCCTCAACCTGATGTCTCTCAAATCAAAGACCGCATCCCAGCTGCTGAAGGTGCTTTAGATGGTCAAATCCAAGCACAGCAAGGGGTACTAGCTAAGGTAATTTCATTCGTTGCTAAACGAATCTTTCGAGAAGGTGAATCATTAGCTCAAAGGTTTGGGGGCAGAGGAGAGCAAGCCTTTACTTTTCGCCACCACCCCTTACTCGAATTACGCCACTTGATTGGATGCTTTAGCCAAAATGCTAAGTATTTTCTTCCAGAAGACCGCGAAGAACAGCTGAAACATACTCTCGAACACCTCTCTTTCTACAGTGAAAAGTTTGGAAAAACTGCATTTGAAGCAGAAGAGTTCTTAGATATCCACGATTATGTCCAAAACAAGTTAGGAGACATCAAGCTCTCTGAGCATCTTCAACCTCTCACGTTGCATATTACGACCTACCTCAGAGCAAAAATAGCCAAGTTTACCATCCCTACTGATGAAGATTTTTTCCTTTTCCTTTATGAAGCTGCTCGAAAAAGTACGCGTGTCGATGCTCCGCAAAGAGATGTCAAAGAGGATAAAATTGCATGGGCACAGCAGCATCTCCGTCTTGAGGAGCGCTTACAAGATCCCGACATCATTTGGGAGGCCTTTGCACAATACGATGAAATCGTCCTAATGAATCGTCTTTACCAAAAAATTCTAGGTCGTCAAGACTGCAAATCTGTTAAAGATCTTGCAGACAATGTTGATCGCGTTTTGCTTTACTTCCAACACATTCCTCCAAGCCAAGCAAAAGGTGATGTTTTAAGGCACTTATCTCAAGTTCTTGTGAGTTGGGTTGCTTTTTCAAGAGGATGGATAGAAACACACGCTTCAGGTAGCCATTTAGCAATTATGGACCAACTTGCAAAAGTTCACGAAACCATCAATCAGGAAAAATACCTCGATGCCATTCGCCTTCTCAAGCATGAAATCGAACATGGTCCCATGAGTCACACACTCGCATCAAATGGCGGTACGGTAAGTCCCCTGAAAGACTTCCAAAACTTGAGTGTGGAGTTTGATGAAAGTCTGGATGCCCAAAGAATCGCAACTGATACAAATTATGACTATGCCCTAGATGATGCTCGGGCAGGTCTATCCGAAATCATGAGCTATTATGCCACATTTAGCATTGTTATTGGTCAAATCTGCCGCATTCCAAATGCTAAGAGCCAGGAAATGTATAATCGGATTATTGCAGAAGTCCAACAAAACCCCGATTCGAAAACTCGGACATTCTTTTCTCTTTTAGCAAGTGAAATTAATCAACTGTCAGAAGTTAGTTATTTTTTCCGGTTACTTGCAAAACTCCTCATGTTTCCAATTTACGCCCCCATTCGCTTGTTTGCCAATCACACAACCGTGTCTGCTCTCCACTTTGTGAAGCACTATATCGAACTCCCTTCTAAAGAACCGCTTGGTCGCATTCACATCTCACCTTTTGAAAAATTCACGGGTTGTTTCCAAGCAAATATCGGAGGAATGAATGCTTGGGCAGAAGATCAAACCTGTGAAAAGTTTGGAGCAACAAAGCGGGATGAAGCTCTTAAGAAGGTCCTGAGAAATCCAAAGTTCAACAATAACTATGAAAGAGAAGAACTCGTTACAAAATCAGGCCTTTTAGCTACAGATCTCTTCGTAAATATCTCCCATTTACAAGAAGCTCCTGCCCAGCTCCGCAGAAATATCACTTATAATGTTAACCGTCCTTTTTTCCCGATAGCAGAAAACCACATACTCAACTCAGTCGCTTACCTCTTCAAATCTGTTATTGCCCTTACTCCTCAACTAGCTGTAGAAATCTTGTACTATGCCTGTAGCTTTCTAGACTTTATCTTTAATTCGATGATCAAATGGGGTGCTAAAAGAATTCTTGTTGCATATGACCTTCCTAATAAACTATTCAAATCCTTAAGCAACTCCCTTTATAACTCCCAGTATATCCCTGTCTTTGATGAAATCATTTTAAAGCAGTTTCAACTCATCGAAAAAGTGATCGATGAAGAGAGCTCTGGTAGTATGCGCGCTGAAAAAGAGTCCAATACAACAAGAGAAATCATAAAAGAGATGATTGAAAACCTCTTCGAAATGATTGAGATGCGTCATAATTTAACCAAAAGCAAAATGCGCAACCCGAGAAAAGATGATATCCCCTTTGTCGATGAGCATACACGTAATATTGTTCGTGGACTTCTCGATGATAATTTATCAGAAACGCTGGTTAACCTCCTGATTACACTGATTCAATCGCTTTTTAATGAAAACCGTATGAACGATTTCCTCCTTAACCTCATTCGAGCGATGAGTACAGGCCTTTCCACGCAAGAAAGTATTTTAACTGAAGCAGATAAAGAAGAGCTAAAAGCAACCCGAGGCTATCTCTCTGAGAGCATCATCAAAGATGGTATTAAAAATAAGTGCTATAAACAAGAACTTGCAATTCACGAAACAGTGCAGCGTATTATTCAAAAGAGTGTGCACCAAGTTGTTCAATCAACCACTGAACGTGCAAAACGTCAGAGAGCTGCTCTTGAATATATCGACTGGATTGAAAGAACTTTTTATGGAGCAGAACGAGGGAATTTTCTTTCGGGAATGCGACAAAAAATTGAAGAGTTCAAAAAACGTGGGGCAAACCGAGAAGATCTGATGGCAGAAATGCAAAGAGACTTTCGCGCTTTTATGAGAGAACTTGAACAAAAACAACTAGCTTTGGATTCAGAACCTATTGCACAAACGCGCCGCCTTCAACGTTTTGCAAACACAGTTCTCCTTCCTAACTTGCAAAAGTTAACGACAGAATTACGCCAGTTAGCCGTTGATCATAATAGCTTTGGCAGATGTGAACTTGCTCTTTCAGACTTTAATGAGGCTTTGCTCAAGCATAAAACCCACTTCCGTTCGATTCAAGCTGTTGAACTTGAAAGAAAACACCATGAAGGTGAAGGATTTTCTGGAACAATTCGCATGGCTTGGCGTGCTCTCATGGAAAAGGGGACTCCAGTTGTGACTAAGCAGGCAGAAGAGGTAATCACAAGAAAACTCAATAACTTTGCACAAGGGGTCCTTGCACTTCCTAAAAACTCCCCTTTCACAGAGTCTTTGATTTGCTCAGTTGCTCTTGTTCCATTCCTGGAAGCCAACGGAGTGAGTCCTGACTTGCGATTTACAAGAGAATCGCAGATAATTCGTGATTATGACTGATCTAATTAGGAAACACTTCACGACTTCTGTTTATATTCTAAAAGATGATCGTTTGCTTTTGCTTATGCACCCCAAGCTTAAAAAATGGCTTCCTCCTGGGGGGCATATAGAACAAAATGAAACACCTATCGAAACTGCCAGACGAGAAGTTGAAGAAGAAACAGGTCTGACAATCAATTTTCTTTCAGACGAACATGTTTGGATTAAGAAGTGGAATGCAGAAAGTTTCCACCGCCCTTTTCTCTGTTTACTTGAAGAGATCCCCCCTTACAAAGATCAGCCAGCACACCAGCACATTGACCTGATTTACCTAGCTGAACCTACTCGCAAAAGCCAAATTCGTCCCTGCCCAGATCATCCTTTGCGTTGGTTTACCTTTGAAGAAACCCAAAGCTTAGAAAATGACGTCGAAATCTTTGCTGAGACAAAAGAAGTCATCCAAGCGATCATGGAGTATCAAGCATGTCAAAAGTAAAAGGGTTTTTCGTAGCCGCTACTGGGCAGCATGTTGGAAAAACAACCACTTGTTTAGGACTGATGGCAGGTCTTATTAAAAGACATAAAAAAGTTGGCTTTCTTAAACCCATTGGACAAGAACATGTCGAAACCGAGACAGGCATCCGCGTTGATAAAGATGTGCTTCTCTTCAAAGATCACTTCAAGCTTCAAGACGATTACTCCTTTATGAGCCCTGTCCTCTTTCCTCGAGGATTCACTCGTGATTACCTCGATGGCAAGATTGAAGAAAACTCCTTAAAAGAGAAAATCGAAGCTGCCTTTGAGGGAATTAAAGCCCAAAATGACTGCTTAGTCGTCGAAGGTACAGGACATGTCGGCGTGGGCTCTATTGTGAACTTTAGCAATGCCCGTGTCGCGTCGCTTTTGAATCTCCCTCTTATTATCATTGCATCTGGTGGGCTTGGTTCCTCTTTTGATGCCATTGCTGTGAATAAAGCCCTTTGCGATGCCTATAACGTTCCCGTTGCCGGCGTTATCCTCAACCGCGTGATTCACGACAAACGAGATATGGTTCTTCGCTACATGGAAAAAGCTCTCAGCCAGTGGAATATTCCGATTTTAGGATGCATTCCTTTTGATCCCTTCTTAAGTAAACCTTCGATGAAAGATTTTGAGTCACTTTTCAATGCCACTCTCCTTTCCGGAGAAGAGCACATCCTCAGGCATTACCGCCATACCCGTCTCGTTGCAACCTCTCTGAAAAACTTCCGAGAACTTATCCTTCCTAGTCAGCTGATTATCACCCCCGCTAATCGGGAAGACATCATCTTAGCTACTCTGACTAAACACTGGGATGTCAAAATTGCAAACCCCAATGAAGATTTGGAAGCCGGCATGATTTTAACTGGAGGAACACCTCCCCGCCAAACGATTATCGAAGCTTTAAAGAAGGCCAATATTCCCATGCTATATGCCCCTGTTAGTAGCTACAAAGCGATGGAAATGATTACTTCATTTACCGTGAAAATCCGTAAAGAAGATAAGGAAAAAGTCCAAGAAGCTGTCGAGCTGGTTGAAAACCATATTGATTTTGACAAGCTTTCTCAAGCTGTGCACTTTTAAGGCTCTTGGCCCGTTGCAGCAACCGCGACTGCACGCACACAGACATGAAGCGACTGGTCAAACGCATACAGAACAGCTCCCGTTATATCTTCAGCTCGCAAGACACCTCTCATCTCATTTTTCCACTTCTGATAATCCTCTTTCAAGCTCCACTTTTAAACGAGTGGAGTTTTGGACTCTGATTAGGACAACTTTCTTAAAACCGACCATCAAAATTAAAATTTACAATTTCACTCTCAAAAATCATATATTTATTGAATAAAAGAAAACCTTTTAACTATAATACTAGCAATTCGAAAATAGATTCTAAGATTGAACTCGAATTAATTATAACGATCTTAAAAAATGGAGGAAAAGTAAGATGATATCAAAAGATAACTTGGCCGTTTTTGCGCTAAATGGAATCACTGCTTACGGTTTATACCACTTAGGTGCTCAAAGACTCCCTTCTGCAAATTTCGCAACTGCTTTAGGTGGGATGGGACTCTCTACTTTGTTTCAAGTCACTCATCTAAATTTTTCTGAACAAGTAAAGGAAAAATCTGGGGATAAAGTCTTTGAAGTTATGGCATATGTTTATCCGGGTGTTGTTGCTCTAGGAGGCTATTTCGGAGGAGTGACTGCCAATGTAAACCTTATAGCTACAGCTATTTTTGCCAGTGTCCAGTTTATTGGAACGCTTCTTGTCACAAGCTATAGAGATGATCAACATGAAACAGAAATAACGACCTTAGGTAAAAATGCTAGTACAGCAGTTGATGAAAACCGTCTTGAAGATGCAGAACAGCTGATTAACCAAATGGATACAATCTTAGCTAATCGCAACCGTTTATCTGGACTTGGTATTTTACAGTCTCCTATCGATCCTAATAAGAGCTGTCTTGCTAAAACACAACTAGCAAAAGCTTATTTTCAACAAACTCCTCCTAACTACGCAAAGGGAAGTCAACTGGTCGCAGAGATTCAAAGCCCGGTTCTTAAAGGTAAAGTCTATTTAGCAACTGGCTCTTGTTTAATAGACAATGCGTCTCAAGAGGATGCGAAAGCTTTCCTAGAAAAATACGAAGCACTTTTAGATCAGCTAGGTAACGAAAAATTTACCACTGCACACTGTTTTGGGCTAAAGCATCAATATGGTATTAAGTATAATGATGAGAAAGTTCTACTAGAACTAGCCAGACAGGTCAATGCTTTAGAACCATCAGAACCATCAGAACTATCATTTGGTATCATTGTCGATGCACTCAAAGTAAGAGGACCAATATCAAAGGGCGCTGAAAGCATGAATGCTTTTGATAAAGAAGTCATAGTAGCCTGTTTGAACAAAGGTCTAGAGAGCTTAGATACAAACTTTACTAAATCCGACGCCTACCACTTTCTCGAGCATGACATCATGATCTCAATAGAATTTGCTAGCAAAATCAAAAAGTTTGATTTAGCAAAGCGCTTTGCAAACCACCCTATTTTGACTGGAGAACATCGAGCTGAAGCATTACTAGAGATCGTAAGAGAAGGGACCGATCTCGCTGAGGCGCACATAGCCGCAAATAAGCTTGAAAAGAACAAATACAACGTCCTTATCAAGATTGCTGAGGCAGCTTTGCATATGGATGTTGAACTATTCAGAGACATTAAGTCCGAACAAGCTGATCTAAAAGGTGAATCCTTCTCTAAATCAAATGAGTCTCTTGGGGTTGAACTAAATGACATCGCTGACTCAGTTGTTTCAGATCTAGAAAAAGACTTCAACGATCTATCAACTAGAGAAAAGTTAGCAGTGATGAAGCTGCAAGCTGAATTCGAGACTGAAAGAGTCTTTGAAGAGTTTGATAAGCATAAAGAAACCTGGAACAAAGAGTCTCTCGATTTTCAACACCTCGCCTTAGCTATTCTGGCTAAGAAGCACCTCGAACAAGGCAAATTAGAGAAAGGAAAAAAGCTCATTGAAGAAATGGAACAATTTTTAGTCCGACACCCTTATCCGCCCAAAGACGATGATGCAGCATCAATACTGAGATTTGAACGTCTCCGAGAGATGGAACTAAGTAGATGGAATCAAAACTGTGCTGAGCTTGGTCGACAGCTTGTGGGTCTTAGAAAGACCGTGCGTATGATGGAACCTAAATCTTCTTCTAGCTGGTTTTAAGACACCATCCAATGAGAAAAATGATCAAACAAAGCGTTTGGTAAAGCATTTTTCAAGCAAGCTCCGCTCTCACAAGAGCGGAGCTTTGTGCATCGTTTGGTAAATGATTGTCCATAGGGACAGCTTCCTCGAAAAAAACCATGGTGGTTACCTACTGGCTTGTAAACCTCAGGTGAAGACGGACCAAAAAAACTATAGGTCCGGGTAGTAGTGGTTGCAGCTAGATGCAAAGCACTAGAATCGACTGACAATACCACATCCATTTGAGCCATCATCTGCTGCCAAACTGGAAGAGACATCCAAGGAAGCGTTACGGCTACTTTAGGAAACTTCTTTTTAAGCGTTTCGACCTCTTCTCTTTCTTTCTCACTTCCCCAGACTAAATAAAAGATGGGAGAAAATTTCTCTTTGACTTTCTCTAAAAAAACCTGCCAGGTCTCTAGAGAAAGCCGCTTATTTTCCCAGTTTGATCCCACGCAAATCATCATTCGAGGACCCTTTTTCAGCTGGCTCTTCACCCACTCTTTCTCTTCTGCCGAAATCTTCAAGTTTACTTGCGAACTGCCTTTGATCGGCTCATCTGGAAAAGAGGCTGCAGCAAGAGCTAAATACTGAGAAATTATTGGCTTGGATAGATCGATATCAACCCTTTTTGATGTGAAAAAAGTATTGGGCCACTCGGGTGCTGTTTTTCGGCTAAAGCCGACTTTCTCCCGACTTTTTGCACTTCCGATGAGAAGCCCAGACTTTAAGTTTCCTTGAAAATCGATTGCCAAATCATACGCATATTCCCGCAAACGCTTAAAAGCTTCATAAGCTTCTTTCCAACTACGCGATTGTAGGGGAGTTTGCTTCCACTTTTTCGTTTCTACTTCATGGACATAATGAATGAGAGGATGAGCTTTCAGGAGTTCAGCAAATGGCTTTTCAACCACCCAGTCAATATCCGCATCGGGAAAAAGGCGATGCAAATAGTCTAGAGCAGGAAAGCACTGAATCACGTCTCCTAAGGCAGAAGTTTTAATGATCAAGATTTTCATCTTCTCTCTGGCTAAAATTTTTTAAGAAAAGTATAGCTCAAATCGGGTTAAACTGGTTAATATTCAAAATGTTTCTTATCTTCTCGAACTAGGGGTCAACACAAGAATGCGCAGACAAGACGTCATTTTCTCTAATAAACATCCTATTGAAATGTACCTTTTAGCACTCACAGAAATGTGCCAGCGCTTTGCCTATTGGGGTATTGGAAACCTCTTGGTTCTGTTTTTGGTCAAATATTTTCATTACGATACACCGAAAGCTACCCACCTGTTTGGAGCTTATACAGGGATTGCCTTTATCTTGCCTATACTCGGTGGCTTTATTGCTGACAAATGGAACTACAAAAGTCCCATCTTCCTTGGAATGATTCTTACAGTGGTTGGATGTCTTTTATTTGCTACATTAAACCACAACCTGGTGATCCCAGCACTAGTCTTCATCGCCCTTGGTGGTGGCCTTTTTACACCTGCTATCTATTCACTGCTAGGCAGCGTTTATAGCGATAAGCAGCATATCCGAGAAGGTGGATTTTCTATTTATTACTCGTCAGTGAATATTGGCGTCTTTATCGCGATGATCGTCTTAGGTTATATACAAACTCAAAACTGGGCAGTGGTTTTTTATCTTTCGGCAGGGGTTCAACTTTTAGGGGTCATCCCTTACTTTTTTGCGCTCAAAAAGTTGAAAAAAACAGAAGTCCCTTCCCACTTTTTTGTCTCAAAAAAAGAAGATCCAAATCATTTCAAACTCAAAAAACATGAGATCGAGCGGATCTCTGTTATCCTCATTATGACATTTATTTCGATTGTGTTCTGGATGGCATATAATCAAGCGGGATCTTCTATGACTCTTTTTGCGCTAAAATACACCGATCGCCATGTTGCAGGATTTGAAGTGCCCACTCCCTGGTTTACCTCTTTTGAAACACTCTTTCTCATTATTTTTGCATTCCCTTTGGCTAAGCTCTATCTCTTTTTAAGACGCATCCGTTCCAGTGCTAGTCCTCCAATGAAAACAGCTCTTAGCCTCTTTTTCATGGGGCTGTGCTTTCTGGTGATGCAGCGGGCGGCTCAACATATCCCTCATGGAGCTCAAGACGCACTCATTAGCCCTTATTACTTGATCTTTTCTTTTGCACTGATGTCGCTAGCAGAACTCTTCCTCGCCCCTATTGGACTTTCTCTTGTGACAAATCTCAGCCCTCACCGCTATCGCGGACTCTTAACGGGTGTTTGGTTTACTTGCATAGGAGTCGGATTCTATTTAGGTGGTTACCTAGCTGGCTTTATGGCAAAGATCAGTTTATCATCGTTTTTTGATATCTTTGTTTTCACTTCGTTTATTCCAGCCTTTTTCCTCGTCCTTTTTGCCAAAAAGCTAGACAACATGAGGCATATTGACTCGCTTTAGATTTTAAAGAATTTTGGAATGGGTGCAGTTGCTTGCACTTTTTTCTCCGTATCTGGATGAAAAAATGATAACCGGTAGGCATGTAAACAAAGCCGATCAATCTCTTTGGGAAAAGAGGTTGCACGCCCATAGTGATGATCTCCTAGAATGGGATGCCCCATCTCACTTAGGTGAACACGAAGCTGGTGGGTACGACCTGTTTCTGGTTCGCATTGCAAAAGAGATTTTCCTTTCCCCTTTTGAAGGCATTTCCAATGCGTTACAGCTCGAAGCCCTGTTGAGCTTTTAGTACTGCCCCAAATAGCCTGTCCTTGATACACCTTTTTTTTGATCAATCGGTTGTCAATCGTCCCAGATTCAGCACGAACAGACCCTTTTACAAGTGCAACATACACTTTGCGCACTTCTCGTTTTTTAAACAGCTTTTCTAGCTTCTGTTGCATCTTTTGGTTTGTAGCAATAAGAATCACACCTGACGTATCTTTATCGAGTCGATGAACCAGGAAGACGCGCCTATCTAAAAGCTTTTGAAATTGCTCTTGATCTGTCGTAAGACCAGATGGTTTTGAGCAAAGCAGAAACCCCTCTTCTTCTAAAAGGATGGGAAGGGTAAAGTCTTGTTTAAAGTTTAGTTTAGTTTGATCAAATGCGAGTTGGTCCCCTTTCTGAAGAACAGTACTCGAGAAGCGTTCAATGACTCCATTGAGTCGAAGAGCCCCTCGGTCTATTGCTCTTTTGATAGCTTGATTCGAAATATCTAGTTTTTCTCTGAGAAAATGTAAAACACGTTTTCCTGCATCTCGAGATGAAATTGAAACCTTCATACAGTTTGCTTAATTCAAAGGCTTGTTCTCTTGCATATAGAAGACCGCAGCTCTATTTGCCAAAACCTCTTCAAAAAAATAGGGCTCACGTTTAGGAGTTTGAGTTTTGGTCCATTTTTCTACCACTTCAGTCACATTTTTTTTCGCATGATGACTTTTAGCTGACATATAGTGAACTTGCGTTGTGCTCTCAGAGGTTTTAAACACCCAAAGATGAGAAGTCATCCCTGACAACATTTTGACACTAAAGACATGGGCTTTGCCTGCAACTTCAAAACTTATTTCATGATGCTTTCCAAATTGATCTTTGACTGTCAGCCCTTGAGGTGCATGCAAAGCTTCAACCATCTTGTCATCAAGACACATTCTTTTTGTATCACAAAACTGTTCCCAAGGACTTTGAGTTGATAGCTGTGTCATCATATCCCCTTCTCCTAACTTAAAGTTTTTCGATCAGGCTCGTGATTAAACGCACACCAGCACCTGTTGCTAATGTCAGATGATAGTGTTCAGGACTGTCAAGAAAAGCTGTCCCTGCAATATCCAGATGAATCCAAGGAGTCTTTTTCTGAACGAATTGTTGCAAAAAGAGTGCAGCTGTTACCGATCCAGCAGCGCGTTTTTTGCCTGAATTTCGCAAGTCGGCAATATCGGACTTAAGAAGGGCCATGTAGTCTTCATCAAGTGGCAGTCGCCAGACTCGTTCTCCTGTTTCTTCTCCCACTTGTTCGCAGAGCTTAGCAAGTTTGTCATTGTTAGAAAAAAGTCCTGCGCGGACACTTCCAAGTGAAATGATAATGGCTCCCGTTAAAGTGGCCATATCAATGATACGCGAGGGATTAAATCGTTTTTGCCCGTAAGCAATCGCGTCAGCAAGGATCAGACGCCCTTCAGCATCTGTATTTGTGATCTCGACCGTTTTACCAAGATAAGAACGGTAAACATCACCTGGCTTGTAGCTGCGTGAATCAATAGCATTTTCTGTTGAAGGAACAACGGCAACGATATTGGCTTTCAGCTTTGTTGCAGCGGCAGCTTTGATAATACCAAGTGCTGCAGCACCCCCACTCATATCTCCTCTTTGGTCTTCGATAAAATTGGTGGGTTTTAAATTGAGTCCACCTGTATCGAAGGTAACTCCCTTCCCAACCACCATGGTAAGATCACTAGAACGCGGAGCTCCGCGATACTCAACCATGATAAGGGCTGGGTCAATGCGCGAACCACTTGCAACAGCAAGGAGGAGGCCCATCTTTTCTTTTTCAATCTGCTTTTTATCGAGGATATGTGCTTTGACAGATGCATGCTGTTTAGCAAGTTTGCGTGCTTCAGCCGCAAGTGCTTGAGGTGTGATATCCAGCGCATTGCGATTGATGAGATCACGAGCTAAGTTTACTCCAGAAAGAATCCCAGAAACTTTTTCAGAAACTTTTGTCGATTTAGCGCCAACTAGATTGAGCGTCTTGATATAAAATAGTTTTTGACTCTCTTTAGCTTTCCACTCTTCAAAGACATAACAAGACAAACTCATTCCTTCAACAACTGCGGAAGTTATGTCATCAAGAGACCATTTTTTAGATTTAGGTAAAACCACATTAACAGTTAGCCATTTTTTACCTTGGCACCGTTTCATTCCTGCTGCAAAGCTCCGCCGCAAAGTCTCAAGAGTCGCTTTTTTCTCATCTCCAAGTCCTAATAAAAGAAGACGCTTTTCCTTTTTACCAGATAAGTAAGCAAGCATTGTCGCCCCTTCTTTTCCGGTGAAATCGCCAGCTTTAAGGATGGGATTGATCACGCCATTCAAGTCAGTCATAGAAACACAGGGAATGGCCTGTTTTTTTCCTTTAAAAAAAGGGACAATTACGAGATCTGCTTTGGGTCTCTTTGCAAGAGCTGAAACGGCTGTAAACTTCATAGCACCTTAAAAAGGAATTTCATCATCAGATGCATCATGAAAAGCTGGCTCGCCCTGACCTTGGCTCATTTGCTGTTGATCTTGGTTTCCTTGCTGATGACCTCCTCCAGAAAAGCCACCACCGCTACTCATTTGAGACTGTCCTGCCATTGCAGGTTCTTCTTGGTTTTGTCTTTCACTTCGTCCAAATGGACTGAATGCAATGTGATGGGCTGTCATATTGAGAGAAATTTGTGGTTTTCCTTCGCGGTCATTATAGATTTCAGGTTTGGGCATTTCCCCTGTAACAATAACAGCACTTCCCTTCTTAAGATAAGAAATCATTTTATCGAATTGCTCACCCCAAATCGTGATGCGCCACCAAAGGGTTTCATCTTTTCCACCGCGTTTTTGATTTTCAGCAAGGCGTAGGGTTGTCACTTTTTGGCCCGAGGAAGTGAAACGCACTTCTGGGTCGGCACCGAGATGCCCCATGATGGTTAGTTGATTCATATCGCATGATCCTCATATTTCAAGCTTGAAGTTTCATTATAGCGTTTGCAAAAAAAAAGCCCAAGAGTTTCCTCTTGGGCCTTCGATCTAAACCAATAGTTTGATTAGAAATCGAACCGAATTCCGGCATCGAGTCCACTAAAGGATAGATCAGCACCAGGTTCGTAGCGCTCGAAAAATCGCATCTCGAGTTGCTCCCACCAGTACTGTGTCTCCCAACCAAGATGAAGGCTTAAGAAGTACTTTCTTGAGAAGCACCAGCCCCATCTTAGTCCGGCTGCTATTTGACCTGTCGCACGTAGCCGATAAAAATCATGATTCACAACTACTGTGAGGTCGGGATCAATGAGCTTTAATTTCGTATCAAAGCGACCATAAAGCATCGCAGCTGAAGTCATCCCATACAGAGAAAATCCCCAACCAATATGCAAATGACCATCAATACCGACACGTGGCCCAACTCCCCAGTAATCACTCCGATTGCGAACACTGAGTTCTGGATAAGGCGTATTAGGGTTACCAGCAATTAAAACATTACTATACTTTGCATGATAGTGCATATCAATCCATGCAGCTTTTAGTCCAAAGTGTGGACGGATAGAAAACCTTCGACTAAAGAAGTAGTCATAGCCCATCTCTAAGTCAAAAGCATTCAATCGATTCGTCCATTCAACACTTGCTCTATCAGCTAGAACAACAGCGTTGAAATTTGCTTGAGGCGCTGCTTGTACTTGGAAAGCTAAAATCGAAAATGAAGGGTTTTCAGACCCTGCACTATCTGTTGGATCTGTGTAGTGATAAGTCCAACGAACAAAAAGATCCCAATTACGACGACCAAAGTCATATCCAGCTGAAACACGCACACCTGGATCGAATTGATAGTCAGGTTCTTTAGTACGAATAGAAACTGTCCCGGTACTTGCACCAGCAAGTGTTTGGTTTCCTTGCAGCCCATACTCTAAGTTATCAATATTTGCACGCCACCAGAGAAACTCTGCTTCAAGCGAAAAGCCATGTTCCATACAACCATGAGGTGAGTTGATGACAACATCTGCTGGCGGTGGTGGCGGTCCAGAGTCTCCGTGCATTCTTTCTATACGACGCAGACGCTGATCGTGCGCTTGATCTACACCAGATGGATGATCATCAGGCTGATTAGGATCATGAGCAAGAATACCTTGAGAACTTTCTGGTGCGGTTTGGTAATCAACTTGTTGTTCATCACAAAAGCCGCTTACAGCAACTATGGTGGTCAGAGCTGCTGCCGATAACAGGGAGAATAATTTCACGGCAACCTCCGGTGAAAAATGAAAGTAAACTTAACTTTCTTTGTGTGTCATAGTCATGTATTAAAGACAAATATTTTTTTACACGAACTAAAAATCCCACTGAAGGCGAAGAGTTCCTTCCTGAACATAGAAGTGATCTCCTATGTTTGCTTCATATTTAATTTCGAACGAAAGATGATCATGCGGAGAAGCTAAGAGTTCTGCCCCTAGAACAAGCTGATCATTTGACTTATCATTTGTTTCAACTGTAAAGTTATTGTGACATGTTTCTTGATCGTATAATCGTGCTGTATAATCTCCATCTGTCACAGAAACATACTTTAACCAGCCAACTCGAAGAGAAGGGGTGAGACAGACTTTTTTGAAATGCAGATCTTTGATCATTTTCAACTCAATAAGAGATCTAAAAAACGATGACGTCTTATTTTGAACAGATAAATTTAGGCTATTGGCCCCACTTTCTTGATACCCTGATTCAAAGATATTAATTAAACTAAGATTCGCTTCTGGTTGCAAATAAAAATCTGATACAAGCTGTGAAAACTTAAAGCGATACCCTCCAGATAAAGCCGCTTGCAGATCCCAACTTTTATGATCGTTATGTGCGGTTCGGTCAATAATAGAAAACCGAATCGTTCTGTCAACATCATAGAAGGTTCGGCCTCCTAAAAGGGCTAAATTCACAAACCAATTCTTCGTCAGATAACCAATAGAAGGTCCAATAGAAATTGTATCTAGTTTCGCTTTTCCTGCATTTTCGGCCCAATGCAAGTCTGAGTAAAGGTAGTTAGCACCAAGTCCCACAACCATATGATCCCAAAACACAAAATTAACTCCTGAACTCCAGCCAAATGTGCGAACGTCAAAACCAAATTCATTGGCTCTTTCATTTTGTTTGTAATAGTACCCCATCGGTTGAAACCAAAAATCATGAGGGATCGTACTACCTTGACGCTTGCGACAACGTTCTAACCAGTCAAAGTCATGACTATTCAACCTAGAAAGCAACGCATCCGCTGTCCGCATGCTATTTTGAAGCCCCGTTAATGGAAGTGCTCTAAACTGCTGTGGTGTGAGTAAAACGAGTTCGGTTTTAAATGCATCAGGAGGCAAATCAACTAAATCGTTGATCACACTTCTTAAGTCTTCTCCTGGAGGTAAAAAGCTGGCATCTGTACAAAAAAGATATTCTGCAAAAGACTTTGCATTTCCTTTCAGATCGTTGAAGTCAATTGGCAAAATAGCTTGAGAAAAGAGAACAGTAATGATCACTTGATCATTAATGATATTGTGAACAAAATCCAAGGGATGTGTTTCTAAAAACTGATCAAAGTCATTGTTGATTGTTCCAGCAGATAAAACCGTATAATTTGTGCCAGCATTATAAAGACCTGGAAGTGGATCTAAGAGTAATGTCCCTGCTAAATTTGCTGTGCCCGTGACGTTTAAACGGTCTGAGTTTCCTGAAGGGTGGATTTCAATGATTAACGTGCCATTGGCTGTTTGAGTGTAGTCCCCCACTACTGTAATGGTCCCAATCGAAAATCCTGGAGAAACAGTTCCATCATTGATCAAATTCCCAATGAGTGTTCCGATTCCTTCAAGAAAAGTCCCAAGACTCATTGTCACTCCACCAAATGAGGCATTACTTAGAATCAGCCGGCCTCCTGTTAATGAAGTTGTCCCCGTGTAAGTATTAGCACCAGAAGCAACGGTTAATGTTCCTCCACCAGATTTAATCAAATCGGCAGCTCCTGAAACTGCTCCATTGACTGTTAAGTCAACTCCACCAGCTAAGTGAATCGTACTTGGAGCTGTAATGGACACTCCTTTTGGCGTCGAGAAAGAAGCTGAGGGCTGAAACGTTCCTCCCATCAGAAGTAAATCTCCCGTTCCAAAATGATTATCAGCGCCAACTATGAAAGTTCCTGCTAAAAGCTCTGTTCCTCCTGAATACGTACTCACTCCTCCGAAAGTGAGTGTGCCGGCACTTATCTTATTGACTCTACCCGTTCCTGAAATCGGACCCGAAAAAGATCCATCGGGAATATTTAGATTGTTGTTATTTAAGTTGATTCCAGAGCCTGCACCCATCAATGTCCCAATTGTTTTGACTCCAGCACCAGGTGCAATTTCAAAACTTCCTGCAGTGATGGTAAGAGGGCTACTAGCTCCAAGCGTTCCTGCACCAGATAACTCGAGAATGCCCCCTGTAACCGTTGATAATCCTGTGTAAGCAGTGGCACTCGTGAGTGAAAGGGTACCAGGTCCATATTTTGTGATCCCTCCAGATCCCGAAATATTTCCTCCATAAGAACCACTGGCTATCTGAAGCGTGTTATTGTTGACGTTCACTCCAGTTCCGGCTCCATTCAGAGCCCCAATCGTTTTCGTTCCGGCCCCAACAGCTATTTCAAACCCTCCACCCGTTAAAGTTAAATCTCCTGCATTTCCTAATGTTCCTGTTCCAGATAAGAGAATATTACCCGTTGTCGCTGTCGTGGGAACCGTAAAGGTGTTGAGTGCTGTGAGCTCCAAAGTACCCGCACCTGTTTTTGCAAGAGATCCTCCAGTACTACTGACAACACCACTTTGAGTTAGAGTGGTTCCTGCTCCTGTGACTTGAATCGTACTTGGACTTGTAATTGAGATGAGCCGAGGAGAGGTAAATGTTGCTGTAACGTCATAAGTTCCCCCATTCAAAACAAGTGAGCCTGTTCCTAAATTATTATCGGCTCCTACTTGAATCGATCCTGCATCAATGGTTGTTGTTCCTGAGTAAGCGACATTAGCCCCTGTTGGAATGAATGTTCCTGCTCCTATCTTCGTAAAACCACTGGCTCCACTTATTGTTCCACTTAAAGTAAAGTCCACTCCTGCACCCGTATTAATAAATACTTGGAGCTGTGATAGAAGTGGTCTTTGTGGAAGTCAAGGTAATGGTCGGCTGCAAAGTTCCCCCATTTAATGCCAATAGAGTCGCACTCCCTAAGTTAGCATCTGCATCAAATTGCAAGGTTCCAGCAGTGACGGTTGTCGTTCCACGATAGGTATTTGTCAGCCCACTAAAATTTAAAATTCCTGGACCTAGTTTTTCTACTCCACCAGCTGCTGATAATGCATCAGCTTCAATAGGATTAGCCAATGCAACGGTTCCTCCTTGAATATTTAGGCGGAGATTTCCTCCTGAAGCGAGAAAGATATCTAGCCCAGCAGTAGATCCTGGATTCCCACCAGTCCCAAAATTGATCGTACTTCCAGTAAAAGGGTCAACCATTGTCATAATGGTAACAGTAGAACTCGAATCAGTAAATATCGCTCCCCCAAGTCCTGCTCCACCTCCTCCAGTTCCGCCTTGGTTTCCAACACCATCGGTACCTGTTCCTCCTCCATAGGGAGATGTTCCACCAAGACCACCTTGTCTTCCACCACCTCCACCGCCTGCACCAAATCCCCCATTAGCAGCATCATGAGTTGCATTAACTCCAATTCTAGAAGAACCACCACCACCTCCTCCTCCATAGCCTCCTGCTCCCGAAACTCCAGCAGCATTGTTAGCAGGAGAAGCACCGCCACCACCGCCACCATAAGTTCCCGCAGTTGCAGCTACACCTGTCGAAGCGCCAGTTCCACCGCCATTAGCACCTCCAGCACCTCCAACATTTGCAATCCCATCCCCTCCATCGTTTAAGATCCCAACTAAGTAGCCGCCACCACCGCCGCCACCGCCATTTCCTCCTGCACCTGAACCTTGACCTCCATTTCCTCCGAGGCCACCACCACCGCCTCCTCCACTATTTGTTCCTCCAGCAGGTGCAGGTGCGCTACCACCAGTTGCTGTGCAAGTATCAAACGTTACATTGCACACTGTTGGTCCAGCAAAACTCCCCGCATAAATGGCACCACCAGCACCGAGGCCACCACCCCCAGAACCTCCTCTTACATCTTGCGCATCTCCCCCATCGCCACCTAAAGCCAGCACATTTTGAATGGTTAAATCCATAATTGTTGGATTAGCTGCACCTCCAATCATGATAAAGCCGCGATAAAGGGTTCCCCCGTCTAAAGTAAAATTATTTCCATCGATTGTGTAAGTATTTGTCACAGCTGGAAGAGGTGCTGCCAAAGTAATAGAATTGGCAAAAAGGATGGTGTCTGGAGCCGCATTTGCTGTTGTGATGGCTGCTTGTAAACTCGGTGTATCTGTGACAACAATGACAGCAGAAAGAGCATTCTTTTTGAAAAATGCACAAGCGAAAAAAAGGCTGAGCAGAATTTTATAACAAGTAATTTGCCATCTTCCACTTTGTCGTTTTGGAACAAAGTGCTTTTTCAGTAAGAAAAAAAACATTCTTAGGTTCATAACTTTTATATAGTTCAAAAACTAGAAGAGATTCAAGTTAGTTTTTTTATTGAAAAAGTTTGGACAAAAAAAAATGATGTTGTCATAGAGGAAATCAAGCGTTTAATTATTCAGGGGTAAATATGTCAGGGTTTCCATCGCCACAATCATTTCCATCAGACGATGAAACACTCTCTCCTCCTCAAATTCCTCCATCACTAAAAGCGGATCAAAAAAAATTCAAATCTCAAATGTTTCTCTATCCAATTGATGAAGCAGACGATTTTTATGATCCGTTTTCTGACCTTAGCTTGTTTCTCTCAAATAAAATTAAAAGGGAAATCCAAGAGACAGGTAGTACAAAAAAATGGTCAGGGAAAATTGAGGCAAACCTTTTAGCTAAAATCCTGCCAGAGTTTAAACGCCAGTTCCCACGCTATCGCTTAGGAGCTTCAGCACTAAAAAAAGTTTGGGATAAAGTCAGCTACTACTATGAAAAGATCCAGCATCATAAAGGTGCGTTTAATCAAGATGGAAAGCTTAACCTCCCTTTAATGATTCGTGAAAACCTCAAAACCACAGTAGCTCCCTCTTCACCTCTGAACCTGCCTCCGTATCATCTTGCTCATCAAATCGCGGTTAAAATTAGCGAGTGTATCGCAACTTTAGAAGGAAGAAGACCAGATCTCGATCAGCTGACAAAAATGATTTGGGCTGTTCAGAAAAACACCTTACATGATCTTTCCCCTGCAACGGCAAAAAGCCCCTATGAAGATTACGATAAACTTGATAAGCTCATTGTTAAAACACTCCTTGAAGTTTGTAGTCAATACCCTCAAACAAACCTCAAAATACTCAAAATGCAGATCGTCAAACGACTTCAAGCTTATGGAACTATTCAACCTTTAACCAAGAAAAGTCAGCTCACATCAACTCTATCGATGCTTTTAGCAGATAAGCTCTGCCCAACAACTCTTGTTTCTGCAAAACTTGCGATTCCAGAAAAACAGTCGCTCGAAAAATTTATCGAAATGCAAATCCAGTATAGTGAGCAAAATGAAGCCTTTTCTTTTGATACTCACTGCCAAGAGCTTGTGCAACGCATTCTCGCTTTATACCCTCTCACCAAAGAGCTTCCTACGGATCTACCTGAAGCTGCTCTTCGTGAAACGATTCGCAGTATCTGCTTGAGCGAAGGCCCCCAACCTATGGACTCAGCACTATATGTCTTCATTAATGCTGAAATGCATCTCATGCGCGATGACAAGGCTTTTGAAGACTTGCAAGACTTAGAAGACCGCATTGTCGATGCCTATCATATAGCCTTGACCCTTCCGAAGCTAAACCAAAACCTGTTTGAAGTCTTTGAGCTTCTTATTTGGAAAAAGCTCAATGAGCAAAAAGGTTTTTTAAATGATATTCCAGAGGAAACCATTGAGGTTTTAGAAAGAGAACTTGGAAATATTATTGTCGACAAACCATCGATATCCTTTAGAGGAATTGTTCGTAGTACTATTCAATTTTTCAAAAAAGTGCAACAGCTTCCCTTTCATGAAACAGACAATAAAGACTTTTGGCTCATGGTTAAAAAGAAAAGTGAAATCTGGTCTCTTCAAAATGAGATGCTTTGCCGCTGGATACACTTTGATGATCAAACTCCTCTTTTCACTTTCTTTAAGCAGGAGTGGAAAAACAAAAATACACTGCTTAAACTGCACGCAAAAGCACTTAAAAAGTTCCCTTTACTCTCTTCTTTTGAAGCTCAGTTAAAGATGCGCCTTTGGATCCTCGAGCAATACTTTTGGTATTCTGAACTTTCAGATGGCTCAGAGTCATCTTATGATCGTTTTTTGAAAAAGCAATTTAAGAGTCTTCAAGAAGCCTATCCAGAATGCACACGTCAGGAAATCTTAACCAAACTCAAAGCTATCTCCCATGAGATGCTACCTTTAACTCCTTTTCAAGAGATTGCTCTCTAGCTCCTTAACTATAAAGCTCTCTGTTCTTGGATCGCCTGCCAATGACTAAGAATGCTATTCCTAGTAAGATATAAGGCAGGCTGAGGTACTGACCCATCGTGAGAATGTGATGGGCTAAGTGAAAACTCTGCTCTTCTTTGACAAACTCGACAAGAAAGCGGAAAGAAAATGTTGAAATGAAACACAGCCCTGCAATGCGCCCTGCCGGAAAAAGCCATTTTGGAAAAAAACGGAAAAAGACGATAAAGGACAGGAAGCAGAAAAAGGCTTCATAAAGTTGCGCAGGATGCCGTGGCAAAGGAGGAAGCCCACCTGCAGGATTGCCAAACACAATTCCCCATGAAGAGGAAGTTACCGTTCCTAGAATTTCCTGATTGATAAAATTTCCAAACCGAATGAGAACACCAGCATACATGCTAGGAATCACAAGTAGATCAATGATGCGCAAAAAGGAAATCATCGAACACTCCTTCCGACTGCGGAAGTAAAAGAGGGCAATCCCAATAAAAATCCCTATCACAGCACCATGACTGGCAAGCCCCCCTTCCCATGTCTTGAAAATCAAGAGTGGATGTGTGAGATAATAGGACCACTTTTCGTAAAAGAGAATATGCCCAAGTCTAGCTCCTGCAACAGCCCCAATAATCATATAGATTGTTAAGCGCTCAGAAAACAGTTTACTGCGAACTTTCAAAGGGCGAATTGCTGGCCCTAACATCTTTTCTAAGTAAAGACGATTTTTTAACTGCTTGAGCCCTGCATCTGAAAGAAACCGCTTAGCAAAGTGGATGAGAAATGAACTAGGAGGCTCTTCTTTCAGCTCTTCATTAAGTTGGTGATTGAGCTTTTGCAAAGCGGCTTCCCTTTCTTTTTCCGAGTCTTTTTTCCCTTTAAGGATTTGCTTCCAATCGATGACATCGGCTTCTGTAAATTGGGGATAAAAGCAAAGAAACCGTCGAAAGAAAAACTGAAGAAGATAAAAGCCTACTAAAAAACCCAAGGCAAAGAGAATACCGTACCATACAATGGGATGATTTAAAAAAGGAAGGTGAAAAGCAACAGGATCAGGATCCCAATACACGTATAAAAGCTCCATTTTTCTCTCTCATCATCAGCTATTCTAATCTGTTAAAAGAATGAATGATAACAAATCAGATGTTTATTAGTGAGGTAAGTTCATTGGCTCCAATAAATTCCCTTGAGGAATTTGAGGTGTCAGGATTCTATATGCCGCATAAGAAACCCCTATAAGAAGCAAAAGAGCGGCTCCAACATGTAGCCAATTGTAAGGATAAACTTTACCGTATATAGGAGCAGGAAGCATATCCTTAAAATCCTTAAAAAAGTTTTGGATTTTTTCTACATTCTCAAGACTTTCAACTTCACACGTTACCTTTGGTTGTGTAACTGGATGATCATTCGAAAGTGCATCACAGAAATCACCCATAAATTCCTGTAAATCAGTATTAGTAAGTAAAGACGTAGCAAAAGATGCCGTAGAAGATATAATTGAAATTAAGCCAGATGTATCAATTTTAGATGGGAGCGTAATTTGGGTTTCCTTTGTCATGCCATTGCAAATAGACAATTTTTTTATTGTCCCTTTTTCAATGTGATAAGCTTTAATCTCACTTTTTGAAAATACACGAAAAAAAAGAGCTGAAACGGTGCTATCAGGATCCCTTGTACAAGTTAAGCGGTAATTACGCAAAGTGTAGTCAAAAACACTAGAACTGGTATTCAGACCCTCTGGTTTCGATAAAACTTTAAATCTACTAGCCAGAGCTGTTTTTTGTTCTGGCTTAAGTTGGGTTTCGATATGTGAAACAACTTGGCAATGAAGGATATGTTTTAAATCGTCTAATGTAATTGTCATCATTTTTTCCCTATTTAAATCTGTTAGTCAAAACATTATAGAGCTTTCTGGCGATTAAAAAAAGGAATTTCAAGTGAATTTTGAGTTCAATTCGAAGCCTGTTTCAGATAAAATTAATCCATGAACCTTCACATTACCAAAGGATTTATTTGATTTATTGTAATACTAGAATAGGTTCATGAATGAGGATATAATGATAAAAATTAAGATTTACACGATTGGAAAAAAAAAGAAGCTTGGCTTGAGTCAGCCTTAAATGAGTACTACAAACGACTCTCAAATGAGATGGCATTTGAATGGAAAATCGTCAAAGACCTAAATGTAATTAAAGAAAGCTCATATATTTGTTTAGATCCTCGTGGTGTCCAGTACACAAGCCCCGAGCTTGCAACTTTTCTTGAAAAAGAAATTGTCAAAGAAGGGGCTAAACTGACATTTATCATTGGCGGCCCAGAAGGAATCCCTGAGCAAATCCGATCTGGCGCAAGGCATCTCATTAGCTTTTCAAAACAGACATTTACACATCAAATCGTCCGTCTCATTCTTATCGAGCAACTCTATCGCTGTTTGCAAATCCAAAAAGGGACGCAATATCATAAGTAACCATGCTTTAACTCAACTGAGCCTTCTCGGGAACAAATGCAGCTCGAAAATAAAGCATGGCACCATTGATGAGTGCAATCCCCACAGTGAAGTCAACAAACCCTTTCACATCAAGAGGCAAAGGTAAAAACTTGAATAAAAAACCCATTAGCATCATGGAAAAAAGGATGATGTAATACCCCTTTGGATACAGCTGCTTAATAGAAAGGGGTGATGGAAAACTGCGAATCCGATTCACAATGCGACTTACAGTTTTTTTCAAAACAAAACGCCCTTTAATAAATCCCAAAACAAGCCCCAAACATAAAAGAATCATTGCTCCTTTCTCTGGGCTGCCTGTCATAGAGCCTATAAGCAAAATCAATGAAAACCCTTCATGAGTCTGGTTAAAAACAGCCTGTCCTGCTGCCACAAGATAGTGCAAGCCTTTATGAAGTAAAAAAATTCCAACACCCATCCAAATGAGCCCAGATAATACAATAGCAAAGCGGTGACGAAACATGAGCTTACCCTGATCTTAATTTCTTAAATTTTTGTGTAGCTTTTTCTACCCCATTTTGAAACACGATTGGTATAAAGTGAAAGAGAAAAAGAAACTCAAAAATTTGGAGCGAAAATAGGAAAAAATGATGGGATAGGTTCATAAAAAAAGATCTTTCAAAAAAGTATTTTCTTGATTTAACAATAATAAAGCTTATAGTTATTTACAAACCCCTTATCTTCTTCACTCAGGAAGCCTAGGGACTAATAGTAAAAATCTTGGAGTAAAGTCTATGAATATTTCTCTTGCTTTTGTTCGTATATTCTTCACGATTATTTCGATTTTCTTCATGACGACATACATGTTGTCGCGCCCAGAAGGCTTGATGGCAACCAATGCCTTAATCGGGATTTTAATCGGATTCGTTTTTAGCTTGCTTCTTATCGGATTTGATTCTCTATTCCGAAAATTTAACCTTCGCTCTTTTAATATCGCTGTCGTTGGACTATTTATCGGTTACTTGATGGGGCAAGCGCTCGTTCTCATCTTTGATGCTATCCTTGACCTAAGCTCTATATCCCTTGTTTTAACCCCTCAAGCCCTAGAAATCATTAAGATAGCCCTTTTCCTATTTGGGACCTACTTAGGATCCATCATGACTTTAAGAGCTTCTGACGAACTCTATATTAGTATTCCTTTCGTCAAATTTGCACCAACAGCCCAAAAGAAGCGTGACCTTCTCATTGACGCTTCAGTTCTTGGAGATGCCCGCATTATCGATGTCTGTTCAACAGGGATTGTTGACCAACATCTTGTTATTCCTCGCTTCATTATTAAGGAACTTTATGCTCAAACCGAAACAGGAGATGACAATACCAAATCAAAAGCTAGGCGTTGCCTCGAAGTCATCAAAAAAATGGAGCAACTCCACCACCTCGGACTCCGTTTCAACGATACTGACTTTCCAGAAGTTAAAGACACAACAAGCAAGTTCATCCGTTTAGCACGTTTAATCGATGCCAATATCCTCACAGCAGACATCAGTCGTGTCCAAATGGCCTCAATCGAAGGTGTTCAAATTATCAACCTGCATTCTCTATCAAATGCTCTCAAACCTCTTATGGAGACTGGAGAGCTTATCAAGATCAAAGTGCAGCGTTATGGAAAAGAGCCTCGCCAAGGTGTCGGCTATCTCGACGATGGAACCATGGTTGTCATCAATGGCGGTGGGAACTTCATTGGAGAAGTCATCGATGCACAAGTTCTCTCTGTTAAACATACCTCCTCTGGTCGTATGATTTTCTGTAATGCCCTTGAAGAAGGTCTCGAAGAGCAACACCGTACAATTCGAGAAAAACAAAAAGGGTACTACGATGATGAAGATTATGAAGAAGGAGATGACGAGGAAGAATGACCAAGGGACTCGGAAACGATATCATCGAGATCGAGCGGATTCGTAAAACGATCGAGCGTCATGGCCCTCATTTCTATCAGAAAATTTTTACGGAGCAGGAGATTGAATACTGTCTCAAACATCAAGATCCTGCCCTTCCCTTTGCTGGCCGCTTTTCTGCAAAAGAGGCTATCGCTAAAGCTCTTGGAACGGGGTTTGGTAAACACATTTCTTTTAGCGATATCACTATTGTAAATGATGAACATGGTCGCCCTTACCCCATTTTTTCAGAGCGCTTCAATCAGCTTTTTGAGTCTCCGAAAATTTTAATTTCTATTAGCCACTGTAAGTCCTATGCAACGGCTGTTGCTGTTTGGGTTGCTTAATTTATTTTTGATAAATGGTATTAAATCCACTCCGGATTCTCTATAGACTTTTCTGATAATACATTCCCTGTATTCAGCACCTCTTTAGGCTCAGCTTCTTCCATTGCATAAGGCATATGATGATCTCCTTAGGTACAATAAAAAAACTCTCCCTTGAGCACTAAATTGCTTAAATTTTTTTACTCAAATTTACTTTGTCTAACATGCTAGCTAACTCCTTCTAAAAAATTGAGAATGGAAACGTGTATTCAATTGTGAAAATACTAGCATTCTCAGGAAAAGCCCGTGCATAGAAGCGATAGGAGTATTGAATTCCAAGCGATCCCCATACTTTAAATAGGTAGTGGTAGCTTCCACCAATATCAATCGACTGGTGCATGATCTTAGCATACCCATTGAAACGTCTAATATCTACATGATGGCGTCTTCCAAAACCAAAATAACCTTCTGTAAACAGTTCAAATTCATGGTTTCGTCTAAACTTGAAAGCTGCAGAAAGTAACGGACGCAGCCAAGGATAACCTCGGTTAGCTGTACCAATACCAACAAAACCATAAAATCGATACTGCCAGTCATAGACTTTGTCAATTTCTTTACCAACGGCAACTCCAAGCTCAAGGTTACCTTGGGCATGATAAGGAGAGCTAGGATCACGCATGTTTCGGGTAGGAACGAAGAAAGCTTGGGCTCCTACAGTCAAACTCACAGGAGCTCCTGCCACATCATCCATGAGAAGATGTCTTACTTGCAGGCCAACACGCTGCGTTCCCCATGAAAGCATGCGGGTACTTGAAAACCCTGTTTCAATTTGGCAATCCCAATCTGGCCAAAAATTGACTCCAAGATTTAAATCAATCAGGTGATCATGTGACGAGTAGTGAGAAGGATTTCTAGCACGATCAATATCTGGGTAATACCGGTAAGAGTAAGAAGGACGTAAGATAAACTCTGCTAGCGGAGTAAACCAAGGAGCCACATCAAAAGCAAAGAGCGATAAGGGACAAAGGAAAAGTAAAACTCGTTTAAGCATTCAAACCTTTTGCTGTTAACCAACGTTCTGCATCGAGTGCTGCCATGCAACCAGACCCGGCTGCTGAGATCGCCTGACGGTAGACTTTATCTTGTACATCTCCTGCTGCAAAGACACCTTCAACATTGGTATAGGTTGTATTAGGCTTGATGACAATGTAACCATGAGAGTCTGTTTCTATTTGACCCTGTAAAAATGTAGTATTCGGTTGATGTCCAATCGCAAAAAACACCCCTGCCGCTTCTTTTTTCGTCTCTTTTTTAGTATTGACGTCCTGCAAAGTCACCGATTCAACAACATTTTCACCTTCTACTTTCGTTAGGACATGGTTCCAGATAATTTCAATTTTGGGGTTTTCTTTGGCGTGATCTGCCATAATTTTTGAAGCGCGCAACTCATCTCTGCGGTGAACGATGTAAACTTTACTTCCATATTTAGTCAAAAAAGTCGCTTCTTCAACAGCTGTATCTCCTCCTCCAATGACATAGAGTTCTTTATCACGGAAAATGGGCATCGCTCCATCACAAACAGCACAAGCCGTTACTCCCTTTTGCCAAAGTTCACCATCACGAGTTCCCGGAATATCGAGTCGCTTTGCTGTTGCACCTGTTGCAATGATAAGACTTTCAGCTTGAACTTCTGTTTTGCTCCCTTTGACGGTGAATGGATGAGATGAAAGATCGACCTCTTTAACATCTTCTGTCACAATATCTGTTCCAAAGCGTTTAGCTTGTTTCCGACAAGCATCCATCAGATCTGGCCCAGTAATCCCTTCTGGAAACCCAGGAAAATTCTCCACATCCGTTGTTGTCATCAGTTGCCCTCCAGCTGGGCCACTAAAAAAACCCTCAAACATGAGAGGGGATAAATGTGCCCGTGATGCATAAATCGCAGCTGTAAAGCCTGCCGGACCTGAACCGACGATGACAAGTTTCCTCTTTTCCATATCACTCCTTGAGATTCCAAAAAGAGACCATTTTTTAAAAAAAGAGGATTTAAAAACAAGGTTATCCCCTTTATCACCATATTTTTGATAAGTGCCCTAGACCTCTCAACCTAATCTAGAAGATGAAGAGCATTCTAATATTTAAAAAAATGATTAATATTTTTAGGAAGAAAAATGATTGTTTTTTAAAAAAAAGTGGCTAAAATGCTTCTACTAATTTGCCTTTTTTGGTGAGGGTAAAAAAATTGAGAAGTATACGGCTAAAAGACGTCACAAAGTCTCGCGGTGAGGGACTGATTTTAAACAAGGTGAATCTAACGATCCCCTCCGGGGAGTTTTTTGCTTTGTTAGGACCTAGTGGGTGTGGAAAAACCACACTACTCCGTTTAATAGCGGGATTCGAAAAGCTCGATAAGGGCGCAATTTATCTCGGAAATACAGACATTACACACCTTCCAGTCAATAAGAGGCGGGTCAATATTGTCTTCCAAAACTATGCTCTCTTCCCCCATCTGAATGTCTTCAACAATGTTGCCTATAGCCTACTCATCCAAAAACGTCCAAAAGAAGAAATTGAGCAACGCGTTATCAAAATTCTCAAAGCCTTCCACCTTGAAAATCATATCTTTAAACACCCTAGCCAACTTTCAGGAGGACAGCAACAACGCGTGGCGCTAGCACGTGCTATCATTAATGAGCCAGATGTTTTATTACTTGATGAACCTCTTGCAGCTTTGGACTTCAAGCTGCGCGAAAAGATGCTGATCGAATTGATTGACCTTCAAGATAAACTAGAAACGACATTTATCTACGTGACACATGATCAGTTCGAAGCTCTGACTGTTGCTGACCATATGGCAATTATGAATCATGAAGGGGCGATTGAGCAAATTGGAACGCCTAAAGAAATTTATGAGTTCCCTGTTTCCAGTTTTGTAGCTAAATTTGTTGGAACAACAAATCTCTTAACAGGAACGCTTCATAATATTGATAAAAACCCTGAGATCGATATTCCTCATCTCGGTAGATTTAATGTCTTTATCCCTCAGAAAAAAGGATGGATGCACGAAGGATGCGAAGCTTCGATGAGCATGCGCCCTGAAAAAGTCTTCATCTCAAAAAAGCCAGCAACAAACTTTTCCAATACCTTGAAAGGGGTTGTTTCACAGATCGTCTACTATGGCCGCTCGACCCAATATAACGTCATTGTCAACAATCAGTTCAAGATTCAAGTTTTTGAGCAAAATGAAGAGCACTTCCCCCAAGAAGATATTGACTATGACGATGAAGTCTATCTCTACTGGCAAAAAGAAAATATTCTTTTGCTAGAAGATTAGGAGCAGCCCATGTATGCACTGTTTCACAAGATTCAAAAAACATCGAAAGCCGAAAGTCCCTTTGCAATCGGTTCGCCTGCACTGATTTGGCAGTTTATCTTCTTTTACCTTCCTCTTTTTTTAATGATGGTCACAAGTGTTCTGCAATTATCTGATGAAGGTGTCTTTCAAGGACTGACAACGCAAAATTTCCGCCCTCTTTTTTCAAAGGTGCATCTTGGGATCATTTTCAGCTCTTTATCGCTTGCTTTTACCACAGCATTCTTTTGCCTTATTATTGCTTTTCCTCTTGCTCACTTCATTGCCTTTCGAGGTCGGCGGTATAAAACCCTTCTTCTTTTCTTTTTAATCGTTCCCTTTTGGACCAATCTTTTACTCCATGTTTATGCATGGTTTTTTGTTCTTGAAAGAGAAGGGTTTCTTAATAACATGCTCCTTTCTCTAAATCTCATCCAGACACCGATTCACTTTCTGAACTCTATTTTCTCTGTGATCTTGATGATGGTCTATTGCTACCTCCCGTTTATGGTTCTTCCAATTTTTTCTTCGCTTGAACGTTTTGATCGCTACTTACTAGAGGTGTCTGATGATCTCGGCGCATCTTGGCGACAGACGTTTTTTAAAGTCATGCTTCCTTTAACTCTCCCAGCAGTACGCGCTGGCTTCTTCTTAGTATTTATCCCAGCATTTGGAGAGTTTATTATTCCTGAACTCATGGGGGGAGATAAGCAGTATTTTGTAGGTAATGTTGTCTCTCAATATGTCCTTGGAGATGAGACTGAAGGACTTGGGGCAGCGTTCATGGTCCTTAGCTGTTTTTCGTTACTCGGTGCTACTGTTGGAATCTACTTCATTTTCAAAAGAGTCTCAAAATGGCTCATGAGAGGAATGACATGACAAAAAAGTTCTGGATGTCCTTAAGCAGTGTTTCAATGGCAGCCCTCTCTTATTTATTTCTTTACGTCCCTATCCTGGTTCTAATCATCTTTTCGTTTAACGCTAAGAGCTTTCCTTCACCATGGGATCACTTCACACTTGACTGGTACCATGAACTATTTAGTACGAAAGAGATTTGGGCTTCTTTTTTGACTTCTCTTATCGTTGCTACAACTTCTACTTTTCTCAGTCTAGGAATGGGAGTCTTTTTGATCTTTTTTAGAGCAGCAGGTGGCGAAATTCAAAAAGCAGTCCCTCTTTTTTATGGTAACCTGATCATTCCTGAAACCATGCTCGCTCTCAGTTTGCTCAGCTATTTTACTTTTTTCAAGATTGAACTTGGGATAACAACTCTTGTTGTTGCCCATACAGTTTTAGGATTAGGGTTTGTTATCCCTATTATTTATACCCGCTACCTTCAACTTGATCCTAGGTTGAACGAAGCCTCTCAAGTATTAGGAGCAAGTCCACGACAAACTTTTTTTAAAATCACGTTGCCTTTGCTCCGCCCCACTCTCATAGCAACTGGACTCCTGATCTTCATTCTCTCATTCGATGACTTCATTCTCTCCTATTTCTGCGCAGGAACTTCATTGCAAACACTTTCACTGTATCTCTTATCCATGCTAAGATCTGGAATTTCTCCGATTGTGAATGCATTGTCTGCTATTTTGCTCTTCTTAAGCAGTATTTTAGTGATGCTTTTCTTTTCTCCAAAAATTCGAAGCAGGATCTTATGAGATGAATCGTTCGACATTCTACATCCGGCTTTGCATTCTCTTTTCTTGGATCGGTCTCATTTTCGGAACCCTTTGGCTAACGTCGATTCATATCTCACCAAAGTCAGAAGAAAACACGCTTCAAATTTATGGTTGGCCTGAAATGTTCCTACCAGAAGTGATTGAAGAATTTGAAAAAGAAACGGGCATCAAGATTCGAATGCATTATTACACCACAAATGAAGAGATGCTCGTCACCTTAAAGGCAACAGGAGGAAAAGGGTATGACCTGATTATTCCTTCTGACTATGCCGTAGGTATGCTAATTAAAGAAGACCTACTAAAACCCATCGACCACCGTCAGCTCAACTTCTTAGACACCCTGAACCCCATCCTTCTCAAGCATGATTATGATCCAGATAATACCTATGCAATTCCCTACCAATGGGAAGTCTTTGGATTTGGAATTGACACTGATTACTTTCAGCAACATGACATCAAGCCTAGTTGGCAAACCATTTTCAGCCCTCAAGATCCAGATTTTAAACTGGCAATGGTAAATGATCCAATTGAAGCCGTTAACTTTGCTTCTTATTTTTTGTGGGGAGCCTCTCCCAAGCTCGATGAGAAAAAAGTTCGAAAGGTTCGCGACCTCCTTGAAGAACAAAAAAGCTGGGTTGAGGCCTATGCTGGTTTACGTGCAGATTACCTTCTCGCTACAAAAAACTGTCACGTAGCCCTATGTACAAGCTCTTATATCTTTCGCTCTTGCACCCAATATCCTCACGTGAAGTTCGTTGCCCCTAAAGAATGGACGTTTATTTCTATCGAAAATATGTGTATCCCAAAAGAATCGACAAAAGACAATCTGGTCTATGAATTTCTCAACTTTATTTATAAACCTGAAAATCTAGGTAGAGACAGCAACTTCTTCTACACTTTCCCTGCTACTACAAATACAACTCCCTATCTAGACGTACCGCCTGACTATTTAGAGTTTCTGGAGAATAGCCACCTTTTTGAAGGAAAGCTCTACTTCATTCGACACCTAATCACAGAAAAAGAAATTCGGAAGATCTGGGTCGATATTAAATCGAAATCTTAAGCTCCAAATTCTCCCCAGAATCCTGATCCAGTCGTAGAATAGCTTTTGAAAATTTTTTCCAAGACTTTAGGTCTGTTTTCAGACTTTTTTTCATTGCCTTCATATTCAGATAGAGTTGCCGAAGTTTTTCTTTATTTGCATGACGTTTTTTGTATGACTTATATTCGGCTGTTAGTTTACGCACATCTGAAATTCTACGAATGAGTACGTCTGTGGCTTGTTCGACTTTTTCAAAAAGTGCCTTTCGATGTCCATACCAGGATTCTTTGATCTCATTCTTACTCTCAATTACCATTCGCTCTTTAATCTGAAAGGAGTCGACTCTTCTAAGTCCTGAAGCAAGTTTACATTTGCTTAAAGTCCAAATAATCCACTTTGTCGGATCAAAGTGATACCACTTAATCCCATTACGGTAGTCATTAGCATAGGTGTGATGATAGTTATGGTACCCCTCTCCAAAGGTCAAAAGAGAGATGCAGTAATTGTCAACCGCAGAGTGCTCTTGGCTAAAAGACTGAGAGCCCCAAGTATGAGCTAAAGAATTAATAAACCAAGTAAAATGATGAAGAAAGAGAAGGCGCACACCCCAGGTTAAAACAAAAGCTCCTAAGTAATCATTGAAAAAATAACCGACAAGAAGAGTGACAAGAGTGTTTGTTAAGATCATGAGCGGAATATAGAACTTATGTTGAAACATAATCAGTTTGTTTCTACACAGGTCTGCCACAATTTTATTATCTATAGGAGGTAACTTACGGAATAGCCAGAGGATATGAGCATGCATAAATCCTTTTTTTATCGAATAAGGATCCCGCTCTGTATCAACATAAGCATGATGGTTGCGGTGATCATGCGCCCATTTCAAAGCACTTCCTTGAGTGGCCATAGTGGCAAAGAATAAGATAATCGCCTCAATCACCTTATTTGTCTTATAGGTGGGATGAGCATAAAGCCGATGATAGCCTACCGTCACCCCAAGTCCTGTTAGGTAAACCAATATAGCCGCTGCAATGTAAAGACCTGCAGCAGGAGATTGATAAATGAAAAAGAAAGGCAATCCAACTAATAATGCTAGGTGATAGCCAATGATAAAAATGCTTGATCCCCACTCAACTTCTGATAATTTCAATTTTCACCTCAGTTTGGTTTTTCCTCACTATAGACAGTTATGGCGAATAAATCCACTGAAAAAAATAAACGCAAACTATTATAAATAAACAAATTACGATAAAATAATTTATTGATAAAGCAAAAAATAATTCCATGAAGCTGGAGCGATACAAAGAGAACTCAAGACCTGGGTGACAGTGCACGGAAAAAACAAACTTTGAAACACGATCGGCATAACCCTTGATAATAAATCCCTAAAAACGAAATAAAAAGTAGTAGGATTTATAGTTTTTGGATTGCATCATGCCCGACAAGAAAAAAAAGAGAGCCTCACTTCTCGCTCTTTTCTTTGTCTATTTTCTCGACTACTTTGGCTATGCTCTTGTATTTGGAATCTTTGGACCTCTGATTCTTAAATCAGAGTTTGGGATGTTCCCTGTAACCGCATCTGCACAAACTAGACATATAGCATTAGGCGTTCTTTTTGCTATTTATCCTCTTTCGCTTTTTTTCGGAGGACCTCTCTTCGGAGATTTAGCTGATAGACATGGCAGAAAAAAAACACTTTACCTTTCAATGATTGGGAGCACACTAGGTTACTTTCTTTCTGGTCTTGCAATTTTAATGCATCACTTTAACTTGCTTTTGATTAGCCGAGCTGTGACTGGATTTTTTTCTGGAAACCGCAGCATTTGTTTGGCAGCAATTGCAGACTTATCTCCTGGGGAGGCCAAACGTTCACAAAATTATGGTATTATTGGAACATTAGGAGGTTTAAGCTGGATTGTTTCTATGCTTGTTGGTGGGTACTTTTCTGACTCAAAAATCTCTATTTACTTTAACCCCGCACTCCCTTTCTGGATCACAACAATTCTTTCTGTTATTAGTTTCATTACAATTGCTTTGTTTTTTTCAGAAACACATGTACATAAAGAAGCTTTTTCCTTAGATCCTTTTAAGGGCATTCGAAACATCATGACCTGCTTTCGGATTAAGCGACTTGGAACTCTTTATGCCTTTTACTTTTTTCTTATGATTGGATGGGGTATTAACCTTCTTTGGTTAAACCCTTATGCTCTAGAGCGCTTTGAAATCTCACAGCTTCAAGTCACTTGGCTCTTAATCGGAACAGGCATTGTCTGGTCAATAGGAAGCGCAGTGATTAACAAAATGCTCTTAAAGAGAAGAGCAAGTGAAGACATCACAAAAATCGGACTTTATGGACTGTTTGTTGTTTTCATCGCTTGCGGAATTGCAACAAAATATCCTCTATTTGCTGCTTTTGCGATGCTAGCATCTGCCTTTGGAGCCTTAGCTTGGACAAACTCTCTTAGTATTATCTCTCTTTGCAGTTCAGAAGAAATGCAAGGAAAGGTAATGGGAATCTCCCAATCCGTCGGCTCTATGAGTATGCTTCTAGCACCTCTAACTGCAGGACTTATCGCAGCATACAAGATACAATTTGTCTATCCAATTGCAGCGCTATTTGTATTCATTTCATTGCTTGTTCTTTCAATTGTTCGTTCCAAGCAAAAAGTAGAAGCCTAGTCTCCTTTATATGGCTTGGCTTGGACAAACCAATCTAAAAATGTTAGGAAAGGATAAAACATTCCTGAGGTAACCGCTGAAATTAGCCATAGGGCCGAAACTTCTATATTTTCAGTAGAAAAAATACGAGGGATTCCACCCAAAGTAGACCCAAATGCAGGAGCTAACACTAAACGAATGGTTTTCATCGCCAGCTCTTTTGCTTCAACATCATAATCAAAGTCTAACTTCTGTTCTTGACGCATTCCATAAACTGCTCCATCAAGTAAAAGGAAAAATAGCGGCAAGGCAGTTACAGAAAATGTGAGTTTTTTCGGACCAAAATAGGCCATCATTCCTGAAAAAGTGACTAATGCAAGCTGAGCTATCTCTACATCAAGACGCGAAGAGTGGTTTTTGCTCCATTACCAAAACAAATGTCCAGGCCAACTAAACACAGGCCCTTGTAATACTTTTGAAGTGTCAATCATAGCAATCTCTTATAAAATTTTTACAAATAGTATAACAAAGATAGTCAGATGTGACAATATCTATAAAAAACCTTATGTCAAAAGAGTATGAGCACTGATAAAAAAACCTCTCTATTTCTTGTTTACTTTGTTCTTTTTTTAGACAACTTCGGCTTTGCAATTATTTTTGCAACATTTGGTCCTCTCTTTGTCAACCCTGACTATGGGATGATAACAGCTTCAACAAGTGAAACAGCACGGAATGTGATGTTAGCGATTTCTCTAGCTATTTTTCCACTTGGGCAATTTTTTGGGTCACCTTTCTTAGGTGACATTGCTGATCGTTTCGGAAGAAAGAAAGCTTTTTATATTACGATAGCAGCCACAACACTTGGATATATCTTTTCTGGGATTAGTATCTTTGCACACAGCTATAGCTTTCTCCTCTTTAGTCGCTTGTTAACAGGCTTTTTTGCAGGCAACTTAAGCATCTGCTTGGCTTCCATTGCAGATCTTTCACCAGACGAAACCTCTCGCTCTCGAAACTTTTCTTTTATCGTGATTGTAACAGGAATTAGCTGGATGATTGCTATGCTTATGGGAGGTTACCTTTCGGACCCCACCATTTCGAGTCACTTCAACCCTGCCCTTCCTTTTTTCGTAACCGCGGCCCTTTCTGCAGTAAGTTTAATCGCCATTGCTTATATGTTTAAGGAAACCCATCCCTCTTCAGAGAAGTTCCGCATCAATTTACTTCAAGAATTTCAAAATATCATCAATACCTTGCATTACAAAGAACTGCGAATTCTCTATGTCGTTTACTTTCTTTGGATTTTTGGATGGGGGCTAGCATTTCAATGGTTCAGCCCTTACTCTTTACAGGTCTATAAAGCCACAATTATTGATGTCACATGGGGACAGTTTCTATTTGGAACGACATGGATGATTGGAGGCTACTTTATTAATAACATGCTGATCAAACGCTTTCATGCACGCCCTATTGTTGTTGTCGGAACTGGAATTACAACGATCTTTCTTCTAGGAATGGCTATTTCTACCAACTTTTTATGGTTTGCTGGATTTATGACAATTGCCTGTTTCCCTGCAGCTTTTTCATGGCCAAACACATTGAATCTCATCTCGATGAATGCACCTTCTGATATTCAAGGGAAAATTATGGGAATTAGCCAATCATCGATGTCAACAGGGTTTATTTTTGCAACCCTACTAGGTGGTTTACTTGGGGTGATTGGCCTAAAAGCCATGTACTACTGCTCTGCAGCCTTACTTTTCCTGACTTGGCTTCTTTTATTCGGACGTCATCTTCACTTAAAAAAGCAAAGCCACTCGTAAACTGAGTGGCTTTTAAAGATTGACTAAGCGTTAACCGACTGGCTGCTTATTTTTTTTTTGACTCGATGTAGCTTACCACATCGCCTACTGTTTTGAGCTTCTCTGCATCTTCCTCGGAGATCTCAAATCCGAATTTCTCTTCAAACGTCATAATCAATTCAGTCAGGTCGAGGGAGTCGGCATTCAAGTCCTCGACAAAAGATTTTTCGAGAGTCACGTCTTGTGAATCGACACCTAGTTGTTCGACGACAACATCGATCACTTCTTCTTTTAACGACATAAGTCCTTATTCCTTGTTTCAAATGTGTTAATGAATTCATTCTAATCCTTTTAGGCGATCATTCCACCATCTACGGTCAATACTTGTCCCGTAATGTAGCTGGACATGTCACTAGCCAAAAAAACAGCCGCATCAGCCACTTCCGCAGGATCACCTAAGCGCCCCATCGGAACACGTGATAATATGCTTTGTTTTTGCTCATCTGTGAGCTTATCTGTCATGGGGGTCTTAAAGAAACCAGGCGCAATACAGTTGACACAGATGTTGCGTGGTCCTAACTCTTTTGCAAGCGACCCTGTCAATCCAACCATTCCTAGCTTGGAAGCAGCATAATTAACTTGTCCTGGGTTTCCTGTCAACCCAATTACCGAAGCAACATTAATGATCTTTCCTTGGCGCGCTTTCATCATGGGCTTAACAAAAGCATGACAGAGATTGTAAACAGACTTCAGGTTAGTATCGATAACGTGATCCCAGTCCTCTTCTGCCATACGCATCAAGAGTTTGTCACGTGTGACACCTGCACAGTTAACTAAAACATCAACCGCTCCCCATGACTCGAGTAAACGTTCAACTGCTTCATTGACCTGTTCTTTCTTAGAAACATCAACAGTTTCAAACCAAACTTTTTGATCTGATGTTGCCCGCTCTTCTTGAATTTTTTCAGCAACATCCTTTGCTCTTTGGAGATTTGTTCCAAAAATCGCAACATGAGCTCCTTGCCTTGCAAAAGATAGCGCAATTTGTTTACCGAGTCCTGATGTACCACCAGTGATAAGAGCTTTTTTTCCTTTAAGTAACGTCATTCTAAAGTCTCCTAAACTTTTTTATACAAGGGCTAGGTCTAATGCTTTGGCGACCTCTTCAAGATCTTCGACCTTTTCAACGCTCAGAGTTGGGCTTTTTACTCCAATCTTACGATTCATTCCATTGAGAGATTTTCCACATCCAATTTCAAGGAAAAGCTCGACACCTTCTTCGCTTATTTTGCGGATCCCTTTCTCCCATAAAACAGGAGAAACCACCTGATCAATTAGGAACTGCCTAATCTCTGCAGCACTATTGACAAAATCTCCAGGAACATTGAGAACAACGTCAATTGAACTATCGTGAATAGGCACCATTGCAAGCTTTTTCTCCAGCTCTTGTTTAGCCTCTTCCATTAGACCACTATGAAACGCACCCGAAACATCAAGTGATAACACACGTTTCGCACCTTTCATTTTTAGTCTTTCACCTGCAAGCTTCACTCCTTCACGTGTTCCTGAAATCACAATTTGTCCAGGGCAATTAAGGTTAGCAACCCACACAGGATGATCGGCGTGAACAGCCTCGACTGCTTCCTCAACTAATTCGAGCGGAACTCCCAAACAAACAGCCATGGTTCCTGGATGCCTCACAGATGCTTGGTGCATATACAGTCCACGAGCTTGAACTAAATCAATTCCATCAGTAAACATCAAACGTTCAGCGCCTGTTAATGCAGAATACTCTCCAAGACTAAGACCTGCACAAACGATTGGCTTAATTCCAGAAAACTGTTCTTGAATCACTCTCCAAATCGCAACACTCACAACATAAATGGCAATTTGACTATTTTTAGTGAGAGTGAGATCAGACAGCGGGCCTTCAAAGATCAGACGAGAAAGAGGACGACCCAATTGCTCATCGGCTTCTTCAAATGTTTCACGAGCAATAGCAAAACGGTCAAAGAACTCTTTGCCCATTCCAACGTATTGCGATCCCTGTCCTGGGAATAAAAATGCTAACTTTTTTTCCATATGCCTATTTTCCTACTTCACAAGTGATCGCTGCCGCTCCCCAGGTCAATCCGGCTCCAAATGCAAATAAAACAATATGCTCACCTTTTCTTACATCCTTCTCCATGAGAAGCTCATCAAAAGCAATTCCAACAGAGGATGCAGAGGTGTTTCCATATTTGTGAATCGTTAAAAAGACTCTTTCTTTGGGCACTTCAAACCGTTTGGCTAGCGATTCAATAATTCGAATATTGGCTTGGTGGGGAACAAGCCAACTAATTCCCTGCTGTTCCAGACCTGTCTTTTCTAAGCAGGTTTTCACAGCGCTTTCCATGCGGCGTACAGCATGTTTAAATACTTCCTTTCCTTCCATTTGGAGATAATGCAGGCCTTGACTTACCGTTTCCTGAGTTGGTGGTTGACGTGATCCCCCTGCTGGCAGAATGAGCAGGTCTGATTGACCTCCATCAGCTCCAAGTGTCACATTTTCAATTGTAAACCCTTCTTTAGCATCTTTAACAACGCAAGCAGAAGCTCCATCTCCAAAAAGAACGCATGTATTACGATCAGCGTAGTCGACAATCGAAGAAAGTTTCTCTGCAGCGACCACTAAGATATTTTTGTAAACTCCTGCTTCAACATAGGCCTTCGCCATAGATAGTGCGTATAAAAAACCTGTACATGCAGCTTGAACATCAAGTGCAGCAGCATGAGTCGCTCCAAGACGTGCTTGAATTAAGCAAGCTGTACTAGGAAAAACATAGTCTGGTGTCAAGGTAGCAAAGAGAATTAAATCGAGATCACTTGGATCTACTTTAGAAGCTTCAAGAGCTTTAAGCGCGGCTTGATAGCCCATATCAGAGGTCGACTCATTACTATCAGCAATACGTCGTTCTTTCATACCAGTTCGAGAGGTAATCCATTCATCCGATGTATCCACCATCTTTTCTAAGTCTTGATTTGAAAGAATCCTTTCTGGTAGGTAGGAGCCTAATCCAACTATCTTAGCTTTGCAAACCATTTATTGCGACACCTCTATAGAAATCTTTCGAGCCTTCGATTTACGATAAATAATTATTATTTTGGGTATTTTAGCCAAGAAAACATTAAAAACGAAGCTTTTTTTCCCTTAAGAGAGCTTCTGTGAATAATAAGATTATTTTGGGTTTTGAGAGCTGTCGACCAGACTATTTCATGCGACCATCAAAATAAAAATTTAATAGCTAAACTTCCTTACACTCAATAGGATTCTATTGCAAAAAAATCCTAAACAAACTAAAATGTTGCAAAATTATTTCATTTTTTTTGTGAAAGAGAGCAAAAATGTCTTATACAAAGACAGATTATTACAAAACAGTTAATCATTTAATGACACGAGATAACTTTGAATTTCATGTTAATGAAAGATTGTATCCCTCCATTACATTAAAGCAATTTGAACACAGTCAACCCAAACTCCCCTCAAGTTCAGACGCAGCACTCCACTGCATACTCAGTATCGCAAGAGGGACCTACCATCTTTTTTATGCTGTCGTTATGGCGTTGCTAACTAAAGATATTCTTTCCAATTAGCAGTGAAAAAAACGGTTAAAGTAGCATAGACCATATGCAATGCTTTTGAGTAACAAAATGTACGTCGATGGAAACGGGCTAGATAATG
>Ga0180433_10000307_pt1 | contig 85356 bp, 86 predicted proteins | sample SS_ome_8_FD_132980 | JGI IMG/M metagenome (GOLD analysis project Ga0180433, IMG submission 132980) | Hypersaline lake sediment archaeal communities from the Salton Sea, California, USA - SS_1_D_1 metaG | ecosystem: Environmental > Aquatic > Non-marine Saline and Alkaline > Hypersaline >...
AAGCCAGGAGGCATTATCTGAAACTGACCAGTGGAGAATGCTGGTAGATGGTCCTGAGTTCCAAATTTCTAACCCTTGGTTGGTGGGATTGGAACCGCCGTAACCGGCCGTAAAAGTGAAACTACCAGGGTATCGGTCAATTTCCGGGTCTGCTATAAAATCACAATAATCACATACTCCTCCGGTTACTGGAACATCTGAACCGTAAGTCTTTTCGTCACATTCAGGATCAGCGCCACAGGCTGATTCACATTTACCATAATTTGGACCTTGGATACCTTCAACGGTACATCCCGAAGGAAAGCTACAACCAGCATAAATAGTAGAAGTATTCCCTCTTACCCACAATTCTCTTTCTCCATTACAACTAACACATTGGGATTGATATGCATCCCAGACACCAGTTTTAGCACAATTATTGCAATCAAAACCAGTAAAGGAGCATTGATCTCTCGCAGTACAGCTTTGGCCATTATAGCCAGTTGGGAAACCAGATCGCTGACATTTTCCTTGACCATCTTCACAATACTTAGCTACTGGCATTACTATAGTTTGTTCTTCAACTGATCCAATAAGACCAATTTTTTCTACGGAGATATCACTATGAACCGCACTCCATCGACAATCAGAGTCGGATACAATAGAACAACACAAGGGACACACTGCCTCGGTAATATTCGGCAGAGCCAGCATAAATAACCCAAAAATAAATAATAAGATAAATCTTTTGAATTTCATTTTTTTATTTTATTGGTAATTCAACATAGAAGGTGCTTCCCCTGCCTTTTCCTTTAGATTCGGCCCAGATTTTTCCTTTGTGCATTTCCACAAACCTTCTGGCTATGTAAAGACCGAGACCAGCTCCTTCGGTATAAAGGCGAGTGCCGGCCGCTCCTCGGGAAAAGCTTTCAAACATTTTAGATATTTCCGATTTGGTCAGTCCTGTTCCCGTGTCTGACACTAAAATTTGCATTTTGGAGTTTAAATTTTTTGCCTTTACTGTTATTCCTCCTTTTTCAGTATATCTGATGGCATTGTCTATTAAGTTCATAATTACCTGCCTCATTTTTTCTCTATCTATGGAAATTTTAGGCAGGGGTTCTTTTGGCTTTTCCCATTTTAAATAAATATTTTTTTCTTTAGCTACAGTATCAAATTCTTCTACCACGCTGGAAATCATATTCTCTAAAGAAGCTTTTTCAAATTTCATTTCTATTCTGCCAGCTTCAATCCGGGAGACATTTAAAAGGTCATTAACTAATTTTATCAATCTTTCGTTGGAAGCGTAAATATTATCTAAGGGCTTCTCCATCTTATTTGGCATTTCACCGTAAGTTCCTTCTTGCATCATTGAGATGTACCCCTTTACTGCCGTCAGGGGCGTTCTTAATTGATGAGAGGCAATAGAAACAAACTCTGTCTTTGCCTTGTCTAACCTTTTTAAATCTTCATAGGCCTCTTTTAGTTCCTTAGTTCTTTTTTCCACCTCTTTTTCCAGTTTTTCGCTGAAACCTTTGACCTCCGAATAAAGTTTAGCGTTTTGCAGAGCGATTGAAGCTTGGTTGGCAAGGTTGGTCAAAAGTTCAATATCTTGGGTTGAATAAGGTTCTCCTGAAATTTTATTTCCCAAAACAATCATACCCATAATTTTCTCCTCAATAAAGAGCGGCAGGCAAAGGGCAGCCTCAATCCTTTTCATGTTCACCTGCAAAACCTTTAATTTTTCTTTTTCTTTTTTTTGCGCTGTATCTCTGATGATTAAAGAAAGTTCTTCGTAAACTAAAGGTTTTTGAGTTCTTTCCAGCCAAATAGTTAAAAAATTATCTTTGACCAAAGAAATTCCGTTTTCTTCCCGAAATCCAATGTTTTTCTGGATGCGGTATTCGCTGTCTCCCGGTTCCCGCAAAAGAATTACCGCCCTATCCAGCTTCATTGTGTTTATCAAAGTGTTGATAATTGAGAAAGAGAGTTTGTCTAACTCTAAAAATTTAGTTAGTTTCTTTCCCAAATCAGTCAAAACCGTCTGATAAGAATAAAAAGTGTAATAAAAGTATTTTGAAGCAAATTTTTCAAAGAACCTAAAAATAGGCTGGAAAAAAAGAATACAAATAACTAAAATTATCGGCCAAGCAACACTTATAGGAACAGGGACAGCTAATAGATTGTTTAAAAAAATTAGGAAAAACGCAAAAGCAATAATCGTAATAAAGGAAAAAACATAAACCGCCCCCTTGCCTATAACCAAACGAATATCCATTAAGCGATATCTGACAATGGCATAAGTTACAATTCCTAAATAAAATGCAGCCGTCCAGTTACCGATAGGAGCAATGGGGATATCATACCATAATAGATAATTTGTTGCCCCTCCTAAATATCCAATAATCGTACCTAATAAAATAAATCTTAATTGATTTTTTGCCATCCCTGAAGAACTTAGATAACCCTTTAGTAATAAATAAACACTATAAAGGGCATAAAAAAACCACAGTAAAAGAAATGGTAAATATAAAATTCCTGGCTCAGGCCAAAATTGAAAATTTAACTTTGGTTTTACATCCTCAACGAAAAATGAAGTAAAATTTGCTAAAAAGAAAAAAAAGAATACTAAATAGCCAATAATTAATATTTTTTTCTTTTCCTGTATTTTATTAAGCAATCCTAGGGTAAAATGAAAATAAGAAATTGTAATGAAAATTGCACCACCCATTAGGGCGCGGGACCAAAAAAGTGCTGCCTCGTCGGTAGTAGAAACTTGCCAAAAATAATAAGCGTAGCTCCAAATTGCTACAAAAAAACAAAATAATCCGAAAGTTCTATTAATAATTCTCTTCCGGTTTTTGTAATAAACGACTAGACCTAGAGATGAAGCTGCAAAAGCATTTATCAAGGCGGTTAAAGCATAAAAGCTCATATTTTTATTCCATTTTAATATAGATTTCAAAAAAAACAAACCCCATACATAATACATGTATTACAACATATAGAATGTATGGGGCTTTTTTTATAATGATGTGGAGGAGATTCCTCCTTTTGTGCAACCCAAACTGTGTATAGGCCGCAGTTTCCAGTCCAAAAATTTTTGAATCCGGCCTCTTCAAGCTGGTTCTTTATTTCTTCCTTCTCTCGGTAATGCATTCGGGGCCAACAAGCAATCTTGTGGGCAAACGGTGCCTCTTCTTCGCTAGTTATATTGGCGCCCAAAAAGCATCCATTTTTTTTGAGGCTCCTATATATGTCGTGGAGATAAGAAGAAAATCTGTCATCGTCAAAATAGTCAGCCAATCCGACCATTTCAACTAAGTCTAAAGAGTCAGCAGGTTGACTTTTTAGAAACTTACCGACCGTTACTTCACGAGAATCAACCAAATCCTCAATTCCCAAATCCTGGGCATTTCTGCGTCCAACTTCTAATGCTCTGAGATCGTTATCGACAAGAATCAAACGGATTTCGTTACCTCTGGAATTATTATCAGACACTCCTTGGAGTATCTGACTAGCAGATCCGCTACCCAAACTGGCAATCGTTAGAGAACTTCCTACAACTTTTTCAAGAAGGTATTCAATCGCTTCGCGGGTAAAAATTCCTCTGGCGCGAACCGAACGGCAGTTATAAGAGCTTTGCCAAACGTGATCTCCTAATCCCCAGAATAATCTCCATGGCCTGACTTTGTATTGATAGATTACTTGAAGGGCGGCATCTGTACGGTTGCGCATAGCGTTTAACGCAACCTGGACAGTATCAATAGCGGTCAATAGGAAGATCAAGACTCCTATTCTTAAGGGGATACGTGCCATGAAATTATAAAACTTTATCATAAATTCCGGCGGTCGCACTGATTGGGTAGCTTGTTCGAGTATTTCATCAAACGCTCTGTCAACAACAACCACTTTTTGCACTCCATCAAGAATTTTTTGTGCCACTTTAACCTCCTTTCTTTTCTTTCCAAGAATTTTTATATCAATGCACCCAGACAGTCCAGATGCAGTTGTTAAGTTACTACTAAGAATATATTATCAAATATAAGAACTTTGTCAAGAGTTATTGACAAAAATTATAAATAATAGTATTTTTATTCAAATTTTAGGCAAAAACAGCCAAATCCTCTTGTAAACTACCCCCCGACATGTTGACAGATTGACTTCCGATAGGTCGTTTTATATAATTAAAATATGGATGATTGGCCGATAGAATTAGAGCTAAGGAAATTAGGGTTGACAGAGAAAGAAGTCAAAGTTTATTTGGCGGGCTTGGAGTTGGGGCCGAGTTCGGTGCAAGAGATTGCTAAGGCGGCAAAAATCAGCCGGCCGACTACTTACGAAATTATCAAAAAATTAAAAGAAAAAAACTTATTTACTGAAACGAAACAAAAAGGAAAAAGGGTCCTAGCAGCCCAGTCGCCGGAAAGAATTCTGGGCCTTCTGCGAACCCAAAAGCGAGAAATTGAAGAAAAAGAAAGAGAGTTTATCAGAATTATTGCTGCTTTGGAAGCCAAATATTCAAAAGAGAAAGAAGGAATAAAAGTATATAAAGGCAAAGAGGGTTTGAAATCTCTGGCAGAGATTATATCTTTTTCTTCTACTCCCCAAATACTTGTCATTAACCCTAAACTCAGTCCACTTAAACTGAAAGAAAGAAAGAAGATTTATAAAGCGATTAAAAAAAGATTGGGCAAGGTTGGAGTCAAAGAGATTAATAAAAAACTGGAAGGAAGTTTAATTATTTTTGATAAGGCAGTTTTTTTTCCGCCGGGAAAAAAAACGGGCCTCTTATTTTTTTAACAAGAAAACTCCGCCGTAAAAGGCGGAGTTTTCAGTTCAGTGACCGTTTGAAACTACATACCGGGAGTTTCTGACGGTGGCGGTGGTGGTGGAGTTCCAGGTCCTTCAGGTTTTTTGGGGAGTGACGGTCCCCCTTTTTGCTTTGAGAAGTACCAAATTACTAATCCTATCACCACGACGGCCACAATTATCCAAACCCAGTTCATGATGTTTAAAAATTTATATTTAATAATTTATTAAAATTCGACCTTGAAATTGATCGCTTAATTTATTTTCTTTTATCTCGTCTTTTCTGTCAAGTGGACAGCTAATTTGTAAATATCCCCTGCTCCCATTATTATCACCACCTCCTCGCCACCGGCAAGATTTTCTTTTAAATACTTTATGATTTTATTGATGGGCATATAAATTGCCCAGCTTTTATTTATTTTTTTGACCAATTTTTCTGAGTTTATTTTCTTTTTTATTTTTTTCTCCTCGCGGCCGGCCACGTCATATATATCAGTAATGATCAATCTATCAATTGGCGCTTCTCTGAAAGCTTTGACAAAGTCGTTAAACAAATAATAGGTCCTTTGGTATTGATGGGGCTGGTAAACACACCAAATCTCTTTTCTAGGATATTTTTCCCGAACTGCCCGCAAAGTGGCCCTGATTTCTGTTGGGTGGTGAGCATAATCTGAGATTAGAATGCAGGGTTTGGGGTATAGGCATTTAGCAACTTCAAAGCGGCGCCAGCTTCCTTTATATTCGGATAATACCTTGAAAGAAGTTTTGTCAGGAATTTTCAAAATCCGAGCTACGGTTAGAGCCGCTAAAGAATTAGCAATATTATGTTCTCCCGGCACTTTTAGAATTTCTCTTATTTTTTTTACCTCATTCTGCCCCAACGAAAATACACGGGCGGCACCTGTGTAATTTTTCAGTATTTTTTTAATGTTTTTATCGTCTTCATTTGCTACCAATGCTCCTCTTTTTGACAAATGGCTAATATATTTTTTGAAAGTGCGAAGAAGGTTATTTAAATTTTTATAGTAATCCAGATGTTCAGCTTCAATATTGGTCAAAACAATAATTTTGGGCCAGTAATTTAGAAAAGAGGCGAAATATTCATCGGCTTCAATCACTAAATATTGTGATTTTCCTACCCGGCAGTTAGAGTTACCAAATTCTTTAAGTTTTGTCCCCATAATGACCGTCGGATCCAAGCCGGCTTTTGCCAACAATAACCCAATCATGGCGGCAGTTGTGCTTTTACCGTGAGTTCCAGAAACAGCAATAGTAAAGTATTTTTCAGTCAGTTTCCCTAAAGCTTCAGGATAGCTTAGCAGTTCTATTTTTAAAACTTTTGCTTTTAATAATTCAGGGTTATCTGGTTTAGCGGCCGGGGTATAAATTACCAAATCAATATTTTTAGTTATGTTTTCGGTTTTATGCCTGCCGATAAAGATTTCAGCCCCTAATTTTTCAAGAGCTTTAGTGATTTCTGAAGAAACCAAATCAGAGCCAGTAACTTTATGGCCCGTTTTAAGATAGTATTTAGCCAAAGCCGAAACGCCAATACCGCCAATTCCAATGAAGTGAATTTTCATATTTTAAGCGGGGCTGATTCTAACGCCGTGTATTCCGCTCCCCCTCTTTTTAATTGACTTTCCATTACTTCTACGGAATTTACTTCAAAATTTAAATCTATTTCCTCTGAAACCTCCGGCCTTTCTTCAGGTTCAATTTGCCTAAAATCCCAGGCCTTTATTCTGCCCAAGGTAATGTGAGGGGCGTAAGGCCTTGTTTCCGTTTTTTTGAGGCCGCTACTGGGCGTAGCTAAAAGAGAGTTTTCTAAATCTTTTTGTAATTTACCTAATTCTTCAGATTTTTCTCCTTCTGCCCACACCATTCTTGGGGGAATTTTTTGAGGTGGACCGTAACAAATTCTTTTTAGGTTTACAATAAACGAAGAATGCCGGGAGACGGTTTCACCGACAATTTTGCAGGTTTCAACGATTTCTTCGTCAGCCAGATAGCCGAGAAAAATTAAAGTAATGTGTAAATTATCCTTTTTAACCCATCTTGCCGGCAATTCCGGCCACATTGATTGGTAAAAAGACAAGGTCTTTTTGACCTCTTCAGGGAAATTTATGGCAATAAAAATCCGATGCTTCATCTTTTTAAATATAACAAAATTTATGATAGAATTCAATTACCGAGTTCGCAAAGCGAATGAAGGTGAAAAAGAAGATTTATCTTCTTTGCCTATGAAAGGAGTTTATCTTTACAAAAAAATATCCGATAATAAGGTTCAATGTTTGAATTGCGCTCACCGCTGCACTATTTTGTCGGGCAAAAGAGGGATTTGCGGCGTAAGAGAGAATAAAGATGGTAAACTTTTTGCGTTAAATTATGGTAAAGTTATCGCTTTGCACATTGATCCCATTGAGAAAAAGCCATTTTTCCATTTTTTACCCGGCAGTTATTCCCTATCCGTAGCTACGGTTGGTTGCAATTTCAAATGTAAAAGCTGCCAAAATTACGATATTTCTCAAGCGCCTAATTTAACCGGCAAAGTTGAAGGTCAAGAGATTTTACCAAAAGAAATCGTCAGAGTCGCCCTTCAAAAAAAATTACCCAGCATCTCTTATACTTATACTGAACCGGCGATTTTTTCTGAGTTTGCCCTAGACACGATGAAATTAGCCAAAAAAGAAGGAATTAAGAATAACTGGGTTTCCAACGGATTTTGGTCAAAGGAATTATTTGATTTAATTTATCCTTATTTGGACGCAGCTAATATTGATTTGAAAGGGTTTACTAACGATTTTTACGTTAAGTATTGCGCAGGCAAACTTCAGCCGGTTTTGGATACTTTGAAAAGATTAAAGAGTAAAAAAATTTGGGTGGAGGTTACCACTTTAATTATTCCTACGTTAAATGATTCCGAGGAAGTTCTTAAAGATATTGCCAATTTCATTAAAAAAGATTTGGGGTCTGAAACCCCTTGGCATGTTAGTCAATTTTCCGGAGCTATCTCCTGGCAGCTTCAGGATGCTCCTGATACACCGGTGGAAACTCTTAAGAAGGCCTATGAGATCGGCAAGAAAGCCGGTCTGAAATATGTTTATACTGGTAACGTACCCGGTCTTCCTTCGGAAGACACTTTTTGCCCGAAATGCAATACTTTAGCAATTGACAGAACCGCTTATTTGGTTTCTCGCTATGACAAAGAAGGTAAATGCCCCAAATGCGGCGCCGATTTAAATTTAATCATATGAATATTGTATTTGCGTGCATTTCTCCTCACCCGCCAATAATTCTTCCCTCTGTCGGCTCTGAAGAAGACAGAGAACAGGTTAAAAAAACCATTGCAAGTTTAGAAATTTTAGGTAAGGAATTTAAAGAAGCCAAACCGGATTCAATAGTTATTTCCTCCCCTCATCCTAACTGGGGATTTAATGTTCCCCTATTTTTCCTTGCCAAAGATTTTAAGAGAGAAATTACTACCTATTTAACAGGATTGGAAGAGCCGGAATTTTATTTTAAAGAAGGCAAAAAAATTTATAAAGAACAGCTCTCTGAAAGAACTAAAAGGATTGCTTTAATCGCTTCAGGTGATCTTTCACACTGCTTAAAAGAAGATGGTCCTTACGGATTTAATCCTGACGGTCCAAAATTTGACAGAGAGCTGATTGACTATTTGAAGAAAAAAGATATTGAAAACATTCTAAAATTAGATGATAAATATCCCGAGGCCGGTGAATGCGGCTTGCGTTCTTTCTGTTTTATTTTGGGCATTCTTGAATCTTCGGGAATAAATTATCAGCCGGAAATTTTATCCTACGAAGGGCCTTTTGGCGTGGGTTATTTAGTGGTGAACTTTAAAATACTATGAACAAAGAAGTTGAGATTCAAATGATAATAAAAAATCCCAAGGAAGTGGAAAAGAAATTAAGAAAATTTGGAAAGTTCATCAAAAACAGAAAACAAGTAGATAAGTATTTTATTCCGCCTCATAAAAACTATTTTAGAACAGATCCGCCAGTGGAGTACATTCGGATAAGATATGAGGACGGAAAAGACCACTTAAACTATTCTTTTATTCATTTTGATAAGAAATTGAGATTGCGAGCCACTGATGAATACGAAACTCTGGTTGAAGATCCAAAAATAGTAGAAACAGTTTTTAGGAGAATTGGCTTAATCTCTGTTGTGACAGTGAGTAAAACTCGTAAATATTTTGATTGCGGTGATTTTGAAGTGGTTTTAGACCGAGTGAAAAATTTAGGAAATTTTATGGAGATTGAGGCTAAAAAAGATTTTGGCGGCATAAGAAAAACCAGGAAGGCCTGTGAAGAATTTTTAGAGAAATTGAATGTTGATTACAAGATACTCCGCTTAATGGGTTATCCTCGATTGCTCTACCGCAAACTAAAAGGCCTTAAATGGTAAAAAAGATAAAAAAGTAATGATTATTGACAGGGGTGCGTTCCAAGATATATAATGATTATCATATGAAAAAATATTCACATAAAGAAGTAGTTAAAAAAGTAAAAAATATAGTTGAAAAGGCCTGTAAGAAAGAATCAAACATCTACGGCTACGACGCCTGGGAACACCATATTTTGCCGGTAGTAAAGTATTCCAAGATGTTAGCCAAAAAAATAGGAGCTGACGAAAAAGTGGTAGAATTGGCAGCTTTACTTCATGATTACGGCGCCGTTAACGGTGACCCTGACGAACATCATATTTCTGGAGCCAAAGAGGCAGAAAAAATCCTTAAAAAATTCAACTATCCCAAAGAAAAAATTGAAAAAATCAAGCACTGTATTTACGCTCACCGAAGCAGCCGGCCCATCAAAAGAGAGACCATTGAAGCAGAAATTGTGGCCAGCGCTGATGCTATGGCTCATTTTGAAGATATTCCTTCGCTTTTCTACTTAGTGTTTACCAAACACAAATTAGATATTGAGGAAGGCGTAGAATCACTGAAAGGCAAACTGGCAAGAGATTGGAAGAAATTAATGCCTCAAGCAAAAAAAAATAATTGAAGCCAGATACAAGACAATCAAACAAGTTCTAAAATAGTACAATGAACCCCTACGTTCTCTTAGCCAGACAAGCGGTTGAAAATTACACCAGAGAGAAAAAAATTAATCCCCTGCCAGACGGTTTGCCAGAAGAATTTTATAGCCGGAAAGCAGGGGTTTTTGTTACTATCATGAAAGATAAGGAACTGCGAGGGTGTATTGGGACTTACTCCCCCACTAAAGAGAATATTGCCGAAGAAATTATCCAAAATGCCGTTGCTGCTGCCGCCGAGGATTACCGATTCAATCCCATTGAAGAAAAAGAATTGCCTCAACTTTCTTACACCGTTTACATCTTAAACGAACCAGAGCTTGTAAAAGATATTAAAGAGCTTAACCCTCAAAAATACGGAATTATCGTTAAAACCCAAAGTTTCTCTCCGGCTTCTGACGTAATATTTAATCCCTCTCCGGGATTTTCTCAAAAATCCGGATTATTGCTTCCGGGTTTGGAGGGCGTAGATACAACTGAAAAACAAATTGCTATTGCTTGTCAAAAAGGCGGGATTAACCCCGCCCGAGAGCAGATTTTGATTTATAGATTCAGCGTTGAGAAACATCAACAATAAAATTTTCTACCATTTCCCGGGCTTCTTCGTCAGGAAATTGCCGGGGGGGGTGTTTCATCAAATAAGCCGAAGCGGCAATTAAAGGGCCGCCTATTTTTTTATTTAAAGCCAATTTAGCCAATCTAATGGCATCAATAACGCAGCCGGCAGAGTTGGGCGAATCTTCCACCGAAAGTTTTAGCTCTAATTCTACGGGCACATCTCCAAATTTCCTTCCTTGCAGCCGGATAAAACAAATTTTATTATCTTTAAGCCAAGGAATATAATCTGAAGGTCCAATGTGTAAATCGTCATAACTCAATCTTTGGGAAAGCTGGGACTCCACACTTTCCGTTTTAGAGATTTTTTTTGATTTTAACCTGGCTCTTTCCAGCATATTTAAAAAATCGGCATTACCGCCAAAATTCAACTGGTAAGATTTATCTATCTTCACTCCCCTTTTAGAAAATAATCTGCTTAAAACCCGATGAATAATTGTTGCCCCCACTTGGGACTTAACATCGTCTCCCACAAGAGGCAGATTTTTCTCCCTGAATTTTTTTGCCCATTTTTTATCTGAAGCGATAAATACGGGTATACAATTGATAAAAGCGCAATTAGCTTTCAGGGCAGCTTGGGAATAAAACTCTGTCGCCTTCTGTGAGCCTACTGGTAAGTAATTTATCAGAATTTCCGCCCCCGATTTTTTTAATTCTTCAGCCACATTAATCGTTTTTTCTCTGGAGGCAACAACTCTTTTTTCTTGCGGATATTCCTTCAAGTGAGAAGCCAAGCTGTCCAGAATCGGCCCCATTTTTACTTTTACTCCCAAATTTGGTATTCTTGAATAGAAGACCTTGGTACAGTTTGGTTTTTGAAAAATTGCTTGCGATAAGTCCTTTCCTACTTTCCTTTTGTCAACGTCAAAAGCCGCTGCCGGTCTAATATCAGATATTTTATAACCCGCCACTTCAGGATGCATTAGCCCGGGAACGTCATGTTTGGCTTTTTTATAATAAAAAAGCCCTTGAATTAAGCTTGAACAGCAATTCCCCACTCCAACAACAGCGATTTTTATCTGTTGACCGGGCATATTAAACTATTTTACCGTGGTAAAATAGTATGTCAAGTGGAAAAACATGCTGCCCACAGAACGGCTTCAAAAATCCAATACTAAAGAAAATTTATGGCTTTATATTCTGTCTCTTTTGAAAAAAAAGGAAATTTATGCCTGGGAAATACCTTCCATAATTGAGAAAAAATTTCATTTCAAACCCGGCAGAATTACTCCCTATAGAGTTCTTTACAGATTGAAAAAAGCCGGATTTGTCAGGAGTAAAATGAAAGAAAGAAGAAGATTTTATCAAATTACCGAAAAAGGGAAGAAAGAACTGGGAAAAGGAAAAGATTTTCTAAGGGAAATCTTAAAAGAAATATGATAAAAAAATCCGCTAAAAAGAAAAAAAAGAAAATCCGCCGGCCGGCAGGGGAAAAACAGCAGCAGGAAACGGTCATCCAAGAAATCGTCAATCATTATTTCTATACCAAGGGCCTTTCTTTGGAACAGATTAAAGATGACGCTAAGAAGAAAAAGATAATTTATTCCAGATATACGCGGCCGGCGAAACAGCTTTTGGAACTGGCGGGTTCAGTCAAAAAAGCCAAAGAGGCCATTAACATTGTGGCTGAATGGGCTAAGTCCCGCAATTTGGATTACAGCATTGAAACGGTTTTCAAGAGATGGCTGGAATTGGGGCGGCTAAAACCAAAAGAAATTATAAAAAAACCATATTATCAGGGAAACCCTATGGTTTGGTCGGAAATCAAGAAAAAATGGTATGTTATTGATGAAAGCGGCTCCTGGCTGGAATTTGCCGGCAAAGAAGACGAAGTTGAGTGGAGAATTATTAAATAATACAAATATTTATGAAAATTATTTTTATGGGAACTCCGGAATTCGGAGCGATTATTTTAGATAAACTTATTAAAGGAAGGTACAAGCCGGATTTGGTAATAACTGCCCCGGATAAACCGGCCGGCAGAGGGCAAGAAATTACTCCGCCTCCGGTCAAGGTTGTAGCAGAAAAAAATAATATTCCGGTTGAGCAACCAGAAACAATTGAATCTCGCTCGCCGCGGGAAAAAATTAAAAATTACAAACCGGACCTGATTGCGGCGGCAGCTTACGGCCAGATTTTACCCAAAGAAATTCTTAATATACCCAAATACGGCTGCTTAAATGTTCATCCTTCTCTTTTGCCTAAATATCGGGGCTCCTCCCCTATTCAGACCGCTATTTTAAATGGAGATACAAAAACCGGAGCAACTATTATATTAATGGATGAAAAAATAGACCAAGGCCCTATTCTTAACCAAAGAACAGTGTCAATTGAAAAAGATGAAACAGCTCTTACCTTGCAGGGGAAATTGGCTGATTTAGGAGCAGATCTTCTAATGGAGACCATCTCCAAATGGACCAGAAATATAATTAAAGCTCAAATTCAGGACGATAGCCAGGCCACTCTGACTAAAGTTTTAACCAAAGCCGATGGCAGGGTTAACTGGAAAAAATCCGCTCAAGATCTGGAGCGGGAGGTTCGGGCTTTCCATCCTTGGCCGGGAAGCTATACTTTTTGGGAGAAAACCGGGAAATCCATCCAGATAAAAATTTTAAAAGCCAGAGTTTATCAGCCTCCGGCAACAATAGCTTATCCTGTCGGGAAAACTTTAGTGGTTCCTCAGAATGAACTGGCGGTTCAGTGCGGCAAAGGATATGCCACGGGAGGCGGCGATTTTTTAGTTATTGAGAAATTACAAATGGAAGGGAAAAAAGAGATGGCTTCAGAAGAATTTTTAAGGGGCTACCCCAGTTTTATCGGCGTCGTACTGAAATAGAAACCATGTTAACTTATTTTGACCTGAGAAAGGGCGTACAGTTCATTTACGAGGGGCAGCCCTATGAAGTTTTAGAGTTTCAGCAAATATACAAAGCCCAGGATATGGTCGTGGCCAGGACAAAGATTAAAAATTTGATTAATGGAAAAGTTTTAGAAAAAACTTTTCACCAGGATGATAAATTTGAAGAGGCAGAGTTAGAGAAAATTGAAGTAAAATTTCTTTATTCTCATCGGGAAAAATTTGTTTTTTGCGAAGCCGACAGCCCAGATAAACGTTTTGAGCTTACTGAAGAACAAATCGGAGAAGGCATAAAATTTCTTAAGCCAAACCTTATCCTGGCGGGTATTAAGTTTCAAGAAAGAATTATTAACATTGTCCTGCCAATTAAAATCAATTTAGAAGTTACTGAAGCTCCGCCCGGGCTTAAAGGCGACCGGGCTCAGGCCGGAAATAAACTGATAACCTTAGAAACCGGAGCCAAAATAAACGCCCCCTTGTTTATCAAAGAGGGCGATATTATTGAAGTTAACACCGAAACCGGCGGGTACGTTAGACGAATAGAATAATTGACGATTAAATAGAAAATTTAAAGTTAACCCTCGGCAATCTGTTAAACATACTCGAGGGTTTTATTATTGGCCTTGTTTCATTTAATTTTTATTTTGAGGAATTTTCTCTTGCCAACCTGGATTATCTGACCTTCTTTTAATTCAATTTTTTCTTGCCAATCTTTTTTCACTTTACCGTCTATTTTTATTCCGCCTTGGGAGATGACTCTTCTGGCTTCGCTTTTGGAAGAAGTTAATTTGGCATCAAACAATAAATCAATCAAAGGATAAGAGGTCTTTTTTAAAACAGTAAAAATCGGTATTTGGCTGGGCAGGCCTTTTTCTTTGAAAACTTTGTTAAACTCTTTTTCTGCCACTTTGGCAGCTTTTTCCCCGTGGTAAAGACCGACAATTTCTTTTGCCAATTTAGCTTTAGCCTCCCTAGCATTTAAAATAGTTTTATGAACGTCTTCTTTTATTTTTTTAATTTCTGCCAAGCTAAGATTTGTTAAAAGATCAAAATAATGCCAAATTAATAAATCGGGTATAGCCATAATCTGGCCGAACATTTTTGTAGGTTTTTCGGTAAACTTGATGTAGTTTTGGTAAGATTTGCTCATCTTCTTTTCTCCATCAGTTCCAATCAAAAGAGGTAAGGTCATAATGTCTTGCTGAGGTTGGCCATATTTTCTTTGAACTCTTCTGGCGAAAACTAGATTAAATTTTTGATCTGTCCCTCCGATCTCTACATCTGATTTTAATGCCACTGAATCGTAACCCTGTAAAAGAGGATAAAGAAGTTCTAGCATACTGACATCAATCTCTTTTTCTATTCTTTTTTTAAATTCCTCTCTTTCTATTAATCTGGCATAAGTAAAACGAGAAGATAAATCCATTAAGAAACTAGCATTTTTATCAGCATACCACTCACTGTTATAGCGAATTTCAACCTTTTTAATGTTTAAAATTTTGGCGGCTTGTCTAATGTAATCTTGCATATTTCTTTTTATCTCTTTTTCGGTAAGCATTTTTCTTTTATCTAGCCTAGCGGATGGGTCGCCGATTCTAGCAGTAAAATCACCAATTAAAAAAATAACCTGATGACCTAAGTTCTGAAACTGTTTTAATTTTCGTAGAGGAATAGAGTGTCCTAAGTGTAAATCAGTTGAAGTGGGATCAATGCCAAATTTAACCCGCAACCGTTTGCCCGATCTTAACCTTTTTTCTAAATGGTCTTTATCAATAACTTCTGCCACCCCCCTTTTTAAAACCTCTGTAACTTTTTTAGAATTAGTAACAAGTTTCATAATTATAGCCTGTTATTTTAATCTAAATAATAAGACCTTATTGAGTTGTCTTCCAAGGTGTTTTTATACAAGACAACCGTTACGGGGCCAAGATAGCCCGGGGCTACCTGATATTGTTGAAAATAAACTGTCAGAGAATTGTAATTAAAGTTAAAGTTACGATAATTATCTGTTGTAGGTTGCGTTCCTTGTTGAATCATTTGCGTCAGAACATCATTTATTTCTACACTATTGGATTGAAGTTGCGAAGTTACCCGCTGAGCGGCAATTTGCGATAATTTTTGCAGGGCTTGCGGTGAATCGTCTAGAAAATCATTTATTGTGATATCTGCCTCTTTTGCCACGTCATAATTAAAGGTGTCAATTTCCGTAATGCCATGCGCTCCTCCAGCAAAATAATAAATATTTACTGAGAAGCTAATGTATTTTTTATTCATCTGAGTTGGCGTCCAGCTGGCTATAAAATCAAAAGGTGAAGGAGGATTGGCGAGCGGCGTTTCGCCAGGTAGTAATGTAGCGTTTCTGGCATCCCAATTATCTTTTGCCTGTTTTTTGAAACTTTTTATTTCACCTAAAATTAAATCGGAGATTTCCTTGTTGAAGACGGCATTCACTTCCTCAAATTGAGGATATTCAGCTTGTATATTATAGAAACTGTCCGTCTGGTTTATGGGAATTACCGATATCTGCAGACCACTTTCTTCACTCCTTTCAGTTAAAGATTCATTCATTTTTATTCTCCAAATTCCTCCCACAGCTAAAGCAATGACAAAAATGACTGTGATTACTGTTGTCAAAAAAATATTTTTCTTCATATTTTAAAAAGAAATTATTACACTACTATTATACCAAAAAACCGCCCATAAGGCGATTCTCGTGAGATATGGCAATTTCATTCTTAAACTTTTCCAAAAACATGAGGCGGATCGGCTTAATATAAAAAACCCTGTTAGTTTTTGACCAACAGGGCTTTGTGATATCCCCCGCTATCTTATTATTTAGTTTGCTCGCACCACTTTCTGGCGTTTTGGAACATTCTGAGCCAAGGAGAAGCCTTGAGGTTTTTCTTGAGGTTCTCGGGCATCCAGGGCCACTGCCATTTAAGGAATACTCTTTCAGGATGAGGCATCATCGCAAGATGTCTTCCATCTGGCGAACAAAGAGCGGCAATACCTTCTTGGGAACCATTAGGATTAAAAGGATATGCATCGGTAGAGGATCCGTTCTCATTCACATAATGAATGGAATCAAGACGTTTGTTCAAAACTTCCTCCAGCCAGAATTCGTTTGGGAAGATCATCCTGCCTCCGCCGTGGGCAACCCATATTCCGAGGATAGAATCTTCCATACCGCGGAGCATGATTGCTGGACTCGGGTAAATCTTAACAGAAACCCATCGCGACTCGAATCTTCCAGAACTATTTTCGACAAACCTTGGTTGTTCTCTATCATTAAGTCCTGGGAAAGGTACCCAGCCCATAAGAGTGAAAAGTTGACAACCATTGCATACGCCCAGAGAAAATGTATCTTTGCGATTAAAGAATTCTTCAAACATCTTCCTGAGTTTTTCGTTGAACCTGATGGTTGCAGCCCAGCCCTTGGCGCTTTCGGGTACATCGGCGTAAGAGAATCCTCCTACGGCAACCAGTCCTCGGAACCATTCCAGATCTACGCGGCCTTCGATGAGGTCGGTCATTGTAACATCCCACGGTTTGAATCCTACCAGGCAAAAAGCTGATGTCATTTCTCTGTCGCCATTACTTCCCTCTTCGCGAAGTATCGCGATTTCGGGTTTTATCGTTTTCCGCAGGACATAAGGCGAAGTCTTTCTTGGCTCAAAAGGAATCACGTATCTCTGGCCGCATCTATGAGAAAGATTCTTGTTCTCTTCGTCTATACATTTGGGGTTCGCTTGTAGTCTTTCAATCTGATGAGAAGTTTCTTCCCACCACTGGCGCAGAATCGGCATTTCCTCCTTAAGGACGACTTCCGAATTGAAGCCGATGGAGATGTTTTTCTTTTTCTTGGTTCCCGCGATAACGAAAGATTGCAAGCCGGAAGAATGCAGTATATCCCGTATTTTTTTAGTTTCCTTAAGATCGCATTCGATTACCAAACCCGCTTCTTCCGCAAACAGTTTTTCTATGGGATTCCAGGAACCGTGTAATCCAATTTGCAATCCGCAATTGCCAGCAAAAGCCATTTCCAACAGGGCGACGATTAGTCCGCCGTCACTTAAGTCGTGACCGGACAGAATAAGATCTTTTGCTATGAGTTGCTGGACGGTGAGAAAAGCTTTCTTAAGCATGTTCGGATTATCGATGTCCGGAGATTCATCGCCGATTTGACTATAGCACTGAGCCAGGACTGAGCCGCCAAGACGAATTTTGTCTCCCGAGAGATCGATGAAGATCAGTTCGCTTTCGCCAGGCCTCTTGATATCAGGAGTGATCACTTTCGTGATGTCGGGAACCGGAGCGTAAGCCGAAATAACGAGTTCTCTTGGAGATTTTACGATTTCATCTCCCACTTTGGTGGCCATGGACAAGCTATCTTTGCCTCTGATGACGGCGATGCCGAGTTTGATCATTAAGTCGCGCATTGCGCAAGCTGCACCATACATTGCCGTACCTTCGCCGGGAAGTTTCGCAGCCCACATCCAGTTTGCCGAACACTTTATATCTTCCAGTCTGGTGATTTTTGCCCAGACCATATTGGTTAGAGCTTCGGCAACGGCCATTCGCGCACCGGCTTCCGGGTCCAGAAGCATTTTGATCGGCTGTTCTCCGATAGAAGTTGCAATACCTCTTTTCCCGAAATGCGATTGCCCGACTACGGCCACATCTCCTACCGTAAGTTGGAGCGGTCCGCAGCACTGCTGCTGGGCAATCAGTCCTGTAACGCTTCGGTCAACTTTATTGGTCAGGAATTTTTTGGAACCGACTGCTAGGTTCCGTAAAACTCGGTAAAGCGCGTCTCTGACCGTGATATCTTGAGGCAATTCTAATGGCTTAAATGAATATTCTAGTTTGGTATCGCGGAAAGTTTTCTGAGGAATCTGCCCCAAAACTTTTTTCAGATCAAGGTCTACCGGGTTGGAATCATCTGCTTCATCATGAATGATGAAACGGCCATCGCCGGTTACTTTTCCCAGAATCTCGCAATTCACTTTTTCTCTTTTGCAGATTTTCCTAAATTCTTCGATGCGATCTTCCGGAATTATCAAACCGTACCGTTCTTGGTATTCGGCAACCCAAATTTCAACTACAGAAAGCGTCGGGTCACCGAGAGTTATCCGACGGATTTCAATTTTTCCGCCGGATTTTTCAACTAGTTCCTTGAGAACGTTAGCGGGTCCGCCGGCACCCTGGTCGTGAACTATAACAATGGGGTTTTTTTCTCCCATTTCGGCACAGGCGCGGAGAACACGATTGGCTTTTTGTTCCATCTCTGCGTCGCCTCTTTGGACCGCGTCAAAATCAAGCTGAGCCACATTTTCACCCTGCAATTTGCTGGATGCAGCTCCTCCGCCAAAACCGATACGATAAGCAGGTCCGCCGATTTGTACTATCAACATGCCTTTCTCAGCTTTGCCTTTATGAAGACCTCTTTCGTCTATCTGGCCGATTCCGCCGGTGAACATTATCGGTTTTATCCAGGCCCATCGCTGATTGTCAGGAACTCTTAAATCAAAGGAACGAGTGAATCCTGCGATAACCGGTTCACCGATCTTATTTCCGTAATCTGAAGCTCCGTTACTTGCTTGGATTTCGATTTCCAAAGGTCTGGCCAGGTCAGAAGGGTATATACTTGCCGGATCTTCCCACGGCAAATCGTAATCAGGCATAAGAAGATTGGCTACGCAATAACCTGCGGTTCCTGCAATAATTTCGGCTCCTTGGCCGGTTGCCTTACCATCTCTAATCCTTCCTCCTGTTCCAGTATCAGCTCCGGGTTTTGGAGCCACACCTGTCGGGAAATTATGAGTTTCTGCCGTCAAGGTAAGGTGGTATCTTATGTTTACCCTTGTAAACGGAGACGGTTTTCCGGGGTCTTCAGGAAGGATGGTTTGAGTAAGGTATCCCCTAATAACACAAGAATTATCGTAGAAAGCGAGCAAACTGTTGGCAGGCTTTGCTTTGAAAGTTGACTGGACAATTTCCATCAGGGTTTCTGACATAACTCTTCCGTCAATAGTTTGCTTGCCTTTAAAGTAGCCGTGCCGGGAATGTTCAGAGTTGGCGTTGTTCAGGTCCATAATCTCAACGATTGTCGGATTTCTCCCTTCCTGATTCACGAAATAGTCGTAGTAGAAATTCCTATCAGCTTCATCCATTGCCAATCCTGGGATCGCCAAAAGCGCATCAGGCCCTTTTTCTGTCAAAGGTATAGTGTAAACAGGATCTATTTCCGTTCTGACCTTGAAAGACGATAATGGTTCTGAATAGGCGCACTCGGTCATCCGGTCATGATTCTCTTGGATGAATTTTTCCGCATCAATCCCTGCTACCGGGTATCTTCGGGATCGTTCAATACGGGAAATCTTTTTCAGCCCGCAGGCATGGCAAATAGAAACGATATTGGTCGAATAGGCTGTGGCGAAACTCATGCGTGGCCCCAATTCGACTGCAGGACCTCTTAGGACGGTCTTCTGAGAAATGGTTTCCGGAATAAAGCCGTTGGTCAGGATCTGCGTTAGAATTCGCAGCTCTTCGGGAACCAAAGATTCAGCGGTATCAATGTTAAAACAGTATTCTAATTGTTCGTTCTGTCTCGAAAATAAATGCAACATTACATTTCCTCCTTTTGGTGCGGTAAATTTTCTGCACCATTTATTCTGTGGACTGTAGAACCTTCCAGATAGATGTCGCCCTGAACTACGCAATTCAAAATATAACTTTGCCATGCTCGTTCTTTCTCGTTGACTCTTTTTGCCAGAGTTTCGGGATTGTCATCCGGCCGGATACTCACCGGTAACATGAAAATATTCGGACCGTGATCAAAGATTTCGTCAACAAAATGCATAGTTACCGCGCTCTGAGTTATTTCACCTCTTTTATGGGCTGCGATAACCGCCTCGTGAACATAATGGCCATACATTCCGGGGCCACCGAATTGAGGTAAAGGACCGGGATGTATATTGATTGTGGTTTTAATATCTAGGCCCTTGACCAGTTTGAGCCATCCTGAACACATGACAAAATCGGCAGCGAATTCCCTTACGCAAGCTTGATACCCTGCGGTATCAAATGGCCCAGGCCAGAATTTAAAGGGAATACCGAGAATGTCCGCTCTTTTACAAACACCTCCTTGTTCGTGATGAGACACTACGCCAACAATTTCAGCGTCAAGAATTGGCGGATCTGTGCGAGAAAATTCCACCAATTCCTGGAAACCAGATCCACCGCCTTTTGCATCTCCACTCGCAAAAACCAAAACTCTCTTCTTAGACATATTCTCCTCCTTTCACTTTTCTTTCTGTTTTTATCTTTCTTAACTTAATTGGTGCGATTCATATATTAACGTATCTATTTGATACGATTTTAAAGGAACATAAAAGGAGGCCAGGTCCCTCCTTCTCTATTTTTTTTCTAGCATAATTAACTAATTTGTTCAAATAAAGAAGGGGTTACAGTTATCTGCCGTAAGCCCCTTAAAAACCAGAATTAGAATTATCGAATACCAAGTGTCGAGCCCAGGTATTCGATATTCTTTGGTTTTATGACGACTCTTTTACCTTCGCTCTTTTCGATGTAGCCAGCTCGGATTGCATTTAATGCCAGTAATCTTGCGATTTGTAAAACTTTATTCGCATCGGCTTCCGAAACATAAAGTGCAAATCCTGCACCCATATTGAAATTGCCGTATGCTTCTCTATCATCTATTGGTCCATATCTTTGCAAGAAATCAAATATCGGCAACTGTTTCGGCAGACGTTCGATAACGTAAGTGAACGATTGACTCGCGCGCATCAATTTCCGCCAACCGTGTCCTGTGATATTCACCGCGTAGTGAATATTTACTCCGTTATTAAAACAGTCTTCAACGAGCCCCACGTAGATATACGTAGGATCAAGTAGTGTGTCTCCGTAGGTTCGCCCGTCACCGAGCTTTGTAAGATAGCCCTTCGGGAGCGCTCTCAATGGAAAGAATTTCGGTAAGAGAAGATGTCCCAGCTTTCGCCAAAAAGAATCTTTTCTTTCGCCAATCTTCCTGGCCATTGTTAGCCCATTAGCATGGATACCGGAACTCTCGACGATAATAATAACGTCACCGTGTAAGATATTGTCAGCGATTATCAATCGTTCTTTCGGTTTTACCAAACCTATTGCTGATCCAGAAAGGAGAATGGCTTCCGGTAAGACTACACCCTTAAGAGTTGGCGTTTCACCACCGCCCCAGACACATCGCGCCAAATTGCAGGCTCTTTTCCATCCTTCAACGAGATCACGAGATCGCTTTTCATCGTTGAACCAGTTCGAATCGCCGACTGCTAGATGCATAGCCACTGAAAGAGGAAGTGCACCAAGCGTGATCATATCATTTACGATCATAGCTACGGTGTCTTGCGCGATATAATCATAATACGTTTTTCCGGTGAGGCGATACATCGCATCTGCAACTAGATTCTTAGTGCCCAGGCCCTCTTCAACATGTGCGAAGTAACTTTTTGCCGCCTCAATAAGATAAACACTTTCTCCGCGGCTCATCTCAAGCTCATGAAATTCTCCGTTATTGAGTCGATTAATATTCGCAGCTGTTTCTCGGCCGGCAAGTTGCGCCATACACTTGAACGGGTCCATCGTCTCATAATTAACACCTACTCCAGCGTAAGTCATCTTTTCTGTCATTTTTACCCTCCTTTATATTGTGTACTGTATTTTGATACTATTACCTTTTTGAAAAAAATCAAGCCCTTACCAAAAAACCGCCTTTTTGAGAAAGCGGCCGAAGGTTGCTGCCGGGGAACGATTCGAACGTTCATATACAGCTCCAAGGGCTGTTGTCCTACCATTAGACGACCCGGCAATATTTATACAAGTTGACAAGATTCAATTATGGCTAACTCTAAAGGAAGTTGAGGTATGGAAGAATATCTCATTTTGCTTTCTGCTTCCAAAAAAAGATTTATAGTCCGGTGTAAATCCTCTTCTTTCAAGCTGTCGGCTTGCGCTTTAAGTTTTTCCAAATCTTCTTTGGTAAATCCGGAAATAATAGGATTTTTAGTTTCAGATCCTGAAATCTTTAATATTAAAACCTGCCGGAGATAATTAATCAAGCTTTTGCTGAACTGTTGAAGGTCAGAGCCCTTTTCAGTTATTTTATTGAGAAAATCAAGGGCGGCGGCAGCTTTCTTTTGGCAAAGAAAATCAGTAAATTTGCTGACCGTACTTATTTCTACTAATCCCAACAAATCTTTAATGTTCTCTACTTTAATTTCTTTACCCGAAGCGCCAGAGAAAGTTAAAACCTGGTCCAGTAAGCTTTCGGCGTCTCTGACAGAGCCCCCGGCATTTAGAGCAATTAGTTCCAAAGCCGGTTTTTCAATTTTAGCTTCTTCTTTTTTGGAAATATCTTCTAATCTTTTGGCAATTTCGGGCAGGGTCAATTTTCTAAAATCAAATCTTTGACAGCGGGAAATAATCGTAGGAATCATTTTATGAATTTCCGTCGTGGCTAAAACGAAAATGGCGTGGGAAGGCGGTTCTTCCAAGGTTTTCAAAAGAGCGTTAGCCGCTTCTTTTGTCAGCTGGTGCGACTCATCAATAATAAATACTTTGTATTTGGCTTTAGCTGGGGCGAATTTTATTCCGTCTCTCAATTCTCTTATTTCATCAATCCCCCGATGGGAAGCAGCGTCAATTTCAATTAAATCCAGGAAGCGGTTTTCCATAATTTCCAAACAGGAAGAACATTTATTGCAGGGTTCCGCTGTCCCTTCTTTACGATTTAAGCAATTCACCGATTTAGCCAAAAGCCGGGCCGTGGTGGTTTTCCCCGAGCCGCGGGGTCCAGAGAATAAATAAGCGTGGGAAGTCATTCCCGATGAGATGGCATTAGTCAAGGTTTGGACCACATGTTCTTGGCCGACTATTTCAGCAAAGGTTTTGGGCCTGTATTTTCGGTATAAAACCAAACTATTCATTTTTCTAAGTTATTTCTTAAATACAATAAATTTATAGCCAATAAAGTTCCAGGCGGAAGCCACAGCAATACCAACAATCTTGCCAACGTTCCCGGCAACCAGATCGGTCAACCCAAGCAGAGAAGGAGTAATAGCAAAAACAAAAGAAGCTACACCTGTCTGTATTACCCCACTTATTAAAGTAATTACAAAAAACTTACCGAATTCAGAACCTATCTGTTCCCTACTCTTTTTTTCAAAAGCCCAGTACTTATCAGCAACGTATTTTACGGTTGTTGCTATAATAAAAGAGGTGGTAACGAAAACTGCGTATTTAATTTCTTCCTCTTTTGATATGCCAAAGTATTCCAATAAAATGTTCAGGATAATGAGGTCAAAGATAGCGAAAAAAGCGCCGATCAAAAGAAATTTAGCCAGCTGGTAGACAAACAAATACTTTTGGCCTATTTTATAAGCAATCCAGATGCCGATAACTGCCAGAATCGGGAGAAAAATCGGCAACAGCCAATATAAAAAGGAAAGCTCAATATTGGGGGAATTTTTAATCAACCAGATAAAGAGCCAGGCAACGCCCTCCCCCGTTATTAAAGCTAAAATAATATCAATTTTTTTCATTCAATTATTTTAGCATAAATTACTAAAAAATCAAAGAAATACCCCTTTCCTATCTTGACAATGAACTCTGCCTTTATTAAATTTTAAACATAGACATGAAAAGCCGAATTAACCCCAGCTTAACTACCTGTTGCGTCTGCTGTGCTTCTTTGGAGGAAGGGGTTGGTTCGGTTTAGGAATTAGAAATTTATTAACAATCCGCCTCTTCCGAAAAAGAGGCTTTTTGTTTATAATAAGAGAAAGTTGTGAGCATGAATAAAAATATTTTACAGCTGATTGGCAATACGCCATTGGTAAAAATAAATAAGTTAAACCCGAATAAAAAAGTAGAGCTTTATGCTAAGTTAGAGTTTTTAAATCCCGGCGGTTCAGTTAAAGACAGAATTGCTCTTTCTATGATTGAAGGAGCAGAAAAAAGAAGGGAATTAACTAAAAACAAGACAGTTTTAGAGGCGACAAGTGGAAATACGGGGATTGGTTTAGCTATAGTTTGTGCTGTAAAGAATTATAAGCTAATTTTAACCATATCTGAGTCAGTCAGTAGAGAAAGGAGAAAAATCTTGAAAGCTCTTGGCGCTAAGATTTTACTTACCCCGGCTAAAAGTGGCACTGACGGAGCTATTGAGAAAGCTTATGAAATGGCAAGAAAAAATAAAAAATACTGGTTAGCCGATCAGTTCAATAATCCTGACAATTGGCGAACTCATTATTATGATACAGCCGAAGAAATATGGCAGGATACCAGAGGAAAAATCACTCATTTCGTTGACGGCATGGGGACAACCGGCACTTTGATGGGAGTTTCAAAAAGATTAAAAAAATATAATCCAAAGATTAAAATTATAGGAGTAGAGCCATTTTTAGGCCATAGAATTCAAGGTCTAAAAAATATGAAAGAAGCCTATAAACCCGGTATTTACGATAAAACTCAGTTAGATAAGAAAGTAAATGTTAAAGATGAAGATGCTTATAAAATGACGCGTCAAATCGCTAAACAAGAAGGGATTTTTGTAGGTATGAGCTCGGGAGCAGCTATGTGCGGCGCTCTAAAAGTTATAAAGAGCTTGAAAAAGGGCTTGATGGTCGTTTTATTTCCAGACAGCGGAGAAAGATATTTAAGTACAAATATATTTAATTAAAACTATGTTGAGATTCTACAATACTCTATCAAGAAAAAAAGAAATCTTTAAGCCGATCAAAAAAGGTCAGATTAAAATTTATTCTTGTGGTCCAACGGTTTATGATTTTTCTCATATCGGGAACCTCCGTTCTTATGCTTTCGTTGATATTTTAAGACGGTATTTAGAGTATAAAGGATACCAGGTAAAGCACGTAATGAACATTACTGATATTGACGACAAAACTATTAAAAACTCAAAAGTGGCAAAGATGAGTTTGAAAAATTTTACGGAAAAATACACAAGGGAATTTTTTAAGGATTTAGAAACTTTAAACATTAAAAAGGCAAGTTATTACCCCAAAGCAACAGAGAATATTCAAGAAATGATAAAATTTACCAAGGTCTTAGAAAAAAAGGGCTATGCCTACGAGAAACTTCATAGCGTTTATTTTGACATCTCAGAGTTTAAAAATTACGGAAAGCTGTCAAGAATTGACCTGAAAAAAAATAAACCGGGTGCCCGGGTTGATTTAGACGAATATCAGAAAGATGCTCCGGGAGACTTTACCTTATTTAAAAGAAGTAAATTAGATGAATTAAAAAGAGGAATTTTTTATCAGACGAAATGGGGTAAAGTTCGACCGGGCTGGCATCTTGAATGTTCAGTAATGAGCATAAAATATCTTGGGAAAACTTTTGACATTCATACTGGCGGGGTTGATCTTATTTTCCCCCATCACGAAAATGAAATTGCTCAATCGGAGGCCTATACGGGTAAAAAATTCGTTAATTTTTGGCTTCACAATGAACATCTTTTAGTGGAGGGGAAAAAAATGAGCAAGTCCTTGGGTAATTTTTATACTTTGAGAGATTTATTAAAAAAGGGTTATAGCTGGCGAGCTATTCGGTATTTTTTGATAAGTAATCACTATAAGCAAAAAACAAACCTTACTTTCAAGACGCTTAAGAATATGGGGAAGGCAATAGAAAGAATAAAAGCTTTTTTAGAAAAAATAGACAAAGAGTCAAAAATTCAGACCTCGCCTCAAAATCTAAAATTAATTAAAAGTTTAATTTCACAAGCTAAGAAAGATTTTGAAGAAGCAATGGACGACGACTTAAATACGCCGAGAGCCTTATCCGTAATTTTTAATTTAATAAAAGAAATAAATAAAATTGAAAGAATAGACAGCCGGGCGGCAAAGCAAGTTTTGAACGCAATAAATGAGTTTGACTCAGTGTTAGGTTTAAAACTTTTAGAATTAACTAAGGGAAAAGTTAAAATTCCAGAAGAAATTATTAAACTGGTTGAAAAAAGAGAAAAATATAGAAAAGAAGGGCAATGGCAGAAAGCCGACAGAACAAGAAAAGAGATTCAAAAAAGAGGATATTTAATTCAAGACACCAAAGAAGGAGCCAAAATTAAGAAGATTTGAGTATTTTTTTTAAGAGTTTATAAATAGATTTTTCCAAAGAGAAAGGCGCTTCACTTTCTTTCTTTTGTTTATATTCCAGGGCCTTTTGATAAAAATCCAAAACCTGATCGGCAATACGGGCCCAGGAATAATTTTCAGCTTCTTTAACCCCCCACTCTGACATTTTCTTTCTTAAACCCTCGTTTTTTATCAAAATTTCAATTTTTTTAGCCAAATCTTTGTAATTGCGGTTTTTGGCTAAAAACTTACCGCCTTTTTTATTTTGTAAAAATAATTTATAGCCCTCGTTGGCAAAAGCCACTACCGGCGCTCCGCAAGCCATAGCTTCCAGCAATACCAATCCAAAGCTTTCGCCAAAAATGGCCGGGCTGACGAAAATATCGCAACTCCGATAGTAAGAAGCCAAACTTCTGCCCGTTATCTGGCCTTCAAAATAAATTTCTTTTAAATTATTTTCCTTAATATAATTTTCGCATTCCTCTTTCAATTCTCCTTCCCCGACCACAAATAATCTTAAGTTGGAAAAATTTTTAGTTAAAATTTTGTAGGCCCGGAGCAAATAAATTAGACCCTTTCTTTTTTCAATCCGGCCGACAAACAAAAGATTAATTTTGTCTTTGGAGAATTTTTTTAATTTGGGAACTTGAAGATTGAATTCTTCCAAATCTATGCCGTTGGGAATAACCGCCTTCGGGCCTTTGTAATTTTTAAAAACTTTTATATTCAAAGGGGCTACGCCAATTACTCCGTGCATCTTCCACTGGACAATTCTATTGAGAATATAAAGGAAGCTGGGGAATCTTTTAAAGAACGTGTTTCCGTTAATGTTGGCATGGAAAGTTAAAATATTTAAAATCTCTGACCTTTCTAAAATTTGAAAAGCTGAAGGAAAGCCGAAGTTGTGAAAGTGCAAGATGTCAAATTTTTCCTTTCTCAGGACTCTTTCTATGGCTAAAGGATTAAAGTTGATGTCAAAATCAGATTGGCTGCCGCTAAAATTAAGAGGAAAAGAGGTTCCCAAAAGGATAACGTCTTTGCCGTAATATTCCCGCCATTTTCGCCTGGGAGCAATAATTTTAGAGTAAATTCCCCTCTTTTTAAATTCTTTATGGAGGCCCAAAATATGCCTTTTGACTCCGCCCGGCTGATAAAGTGAATGAAATGAAATTAAAGCTATTTTCATAAAAAGCTTTTATTTATAAAAATAAAAGTGAATTTGAAGATGAGGAAAAATTTCTCATCGTCGTTTAGTTGATTTTAGCAGAAAGAAAAATACTTGCCAATTAGATTTTCTTGTGTTAAATTACATTAGTATGGTAAGTGAACTACCCGAAAAATTACCTCCTCAAAGCGTTGAAGCCGAAAAGTCCCTTTTGGGCTGCTTGATGCTGGATAAAAACGCTATTACCAAAGTAGCAGATTACTTAACTGCTAAAGATTTTTATAAATCTAATCATCAAGAAATCTACCAGGCCTGTATAGACCTTTTTGAAAAAGGAGAACCGATAGACCTTTTATCTGTCTCCACCCGTCTTAAAGAAAAAAATATATTAAAAGATATAGGAGGAAACAGTTATTTAACCGAGCTTATAAATGAAGTTCCCACTGCCAGCCACGTTTCAAATTACGCCAAGATTGTTCAGCGCAAGAGGGTTTTAAGAGATTTGATTGACGCCAGCCACGAAATCGGCACTCTGGGGTACAACGAAACTGAAGATACCGATTTGCTTTTAGACAAGGCAGAAAGGAGAATTTTCAGCATCGCCCAAAAAAGCTTAAGCCAGAACTTCATACCGATAAAATCAACCTTAGAAGATGCTTTTGAAAGAATTGATAAACTTTCCAAGCATCAGAAAGGACTGCGCGGTTTGCCCACCGGTTTTTCCGATTTGGATAATATTTTAGCTGGCCTTCAGGGATCAGATCTTGTTATTTTAGCTTCCCGTCCCAGTTTGGGGAAAAGTGCTTTGGCTTTAAATCTGGCCAGCAATATTGCTATCAATGAAAAAATGCCGGTGGGGATATTTAGCTTGGAAATGTCAAAAGATCAAATAATTGACAGATTGATCGCCACCTATTCGGGAGTAGATTTATGGAGGTTGAGAACCGGCCGTCTTTCCGCAGAGGGAGAGGACAACGACTTTTCCAGAATACAACAGGCCTTGGGCATTTTATCTGAAGCTCCCATTTATGTTGATGATGCGGCTACCTCCAATATTCTGCAAATGAGAGCTATGGCTAGACGCTTGCAGGCAGACAAGGGCTTGGGTCTTATCATTATTGATTATTTGCAATTAATTGATCCGCGAAATCCCGACGAGCCGATAGTTAGACAGGTGACGGAAATTTCTCGTTCCCTTAAAGCTTTAGCCCGGGAATTAAACGTACCGGTTTTGGCCTTGTCTCAACTCTCTCGGGCAGTAGAACAACGTTCGCCTCAAAGGCCAAGATTGGCTGATTTAAGAGAATCGGGCTCTTTGGAGCAGGATGCGGATGTGGTTTTATTTATATACCGGGAAGACAGATATCGTCCGGAAACCGCCAGAAAAAATATCGCTGATATTATTATTGCCAAACATCGTAACGGACCTGTCGGAAACGTTGAGCTGTATTTTGACGAAGGAAGAGTAAGTTTTAGGAGCATAGAAAAAGGAAGCATAGAAGAATAGTATAATGACTTATCCTTCTTCTATTCAAAAACTCATTGATTTGTTTTCTAAATTCCCTACGATTGGGCCGCGTACTGCTGCCCGTTTTGTTTTTTACTTACTGGGATCATCAAAAGAAAAAGTTAATGAGCTAACTTCTTCTATTTCTGAATTAAAAAATAAAATTAAGATCTGCAGACTCTGTTTTAACCCTTTTGAACCTTCGGCGGGCTCAGCTCAAGGAGATGAAATTTGTCCCATTTGCAGCGATCAAACTCGGGACAGGTCTTTATTATGCGTCGTTGAAAAAGAATCAGATTTAAATGCCGTTGAGAATACTAAAAAGTATAAGGGTTTATATTTTATTTTAGGCGGAACAGTTTCTACTTTTAAAAAAGCTGAGATTGAAAAATTAAGAATTGATAAATTAAAAGAAAGAGCTGAAAACTCCGAAGTTAAAGAGATTATTATTGCTATCAATCCTACTACCGAAGGGGAAGCCACAACTCTTTATTTGGAGAGGTTTATAAAAAAATTGCCCGCCTTTAAGGGGCGGGTGACTCGCTTGGGTCGCGGGTTGCCGGTGGGAGGAGAGTTAGAATATGCTGACGAAGAAACTTTGTCTTCAGCTCTGGAAGGCAGAAAGTAATCCTACTTCCCAGTTTCAATTTTAACAATTTCAATTTCCGTATAGGGCTGACGATGGCCCCTTTTTGTTTTCTCTCTTTTTTTAGCTTTATATTTAAAAATAATTACTTTTTTCCCTTTGCCGTGTTTTAATACTTTTCCCGTTACTTTAGCTCCCTTAACTGTCGGTGTCCCGATTTCCACTTGTTTATTTTTTTCCAATAACAAAACCTCATTGAAAGTAATTTCACTCCCCTCTTTTTTACTGATTTTTTCTATTTTTATTTTTTGTCCCGGAGAAACTATGTATTGTTTCCCCCCGGTTTTGATTACAGCTAACATATACGAATGTAATAAGTATCCCGTCTTCTATGCTAAATGTAATATTTTCTTATGTATAGAGGGCGGGATTTCGCTCCGCTCATTTTTTTTGTTTTTTGGCTTGCCCCGTACCGAGCTTGCTCTGGTGCGGGGTTTCCAATAATTTTTCGACTTTATCTGAGAACAAGCTAAGACGTTTCTCTGAACTGTCATAGGAAGAAACAGCATTTCTCAGGTGTCCTCCCAGCTTTCTGAAATCGTCCATTAACCTTGTAGCATCCTGGTTTATTTTATTTAATCTTTTCAGAATATCCTGAGTCTGGCGGGAAATCTGGGTATCTTTAAACCAGTGTTCAATTGTTCTTAAGGTTAAATAAATGGTATTGGGAGAACTTAAAATTACTCTTTTTGACCAGGCGTAGTTGGTTAAATCAAATTCTCGGCCGATATTATTGACTATTTCATAGTAAATAGCTTCAGCCGGAATATACATTAAAGCAAAGTCAGTCGTCCCTTCGGAGGGTAAAACATATTTTAGCGCAATTTTATCAACATATCCTTTAATATCTTCTATAAATTTTTTCTGAAAAGCCATTTTTTCTGCTTCAGAATTAACCTCTATCATTTTAGCGAAATTTTCTGAAGGGAATTTAGAGTCAATCGGCAGTACTCTGCCATTGGGCAGTTTTAAGACGGCGTCCACTTGTTCGCCAGATGAAAATAAATATTGGATTTTGTAAAGTTCTTCTGGAAAATGCTGGGATAAAATATGTTCCAAAGAGGCCTCACCCCATTGACCTCTTAATTTCGGCGCTTTAAATATTTCCTGAAAAGTAGAAACATCTTTAACTGCCGTCCCTACCTGTTTTAGTTCTTCTCTAATTTGAGTCGCTTCTTTGGTAAAAGAAGAAATTTGTTCGTGCATGGCTCGCGAAGAACCGTCAACATCTTGCCGGATTTCGGTTAATAAATCGGTTACTCGTCTTTCCAAATCCCTTATGGCGTCAGATTGCCTTTCATCCACCTTTGATTTTCTTGACCAGAAAAAAAATAAAATTCCGCCAACTATAACTAAAAAAATAAGAATAAAAAATTTATCCATTGACTGCTATATTTTAACATTATTTAACGAAAATTTCAACTATGACGAAAGTAATATAAATTCCAAGCAAAAAGAAAGCTTCTTTTGTTGAGATCTTCCGGTCAGTTCGGACAAAAAAGAGGAAAAACATAGCCGCGATTATTAAGAAAAATCTGGCAATAGCGAAAGGTGAAAAATCCTCTATTTCAATGGGGCAAATTAAAGCCACAATCCCCAAGACCAAAGTGGCCGCGACAATTACCGAACCCATTAAGTCCCCCAAAATCATCCAATTGTTAGCTTTTCTGGCAGCGGTAATGGCAAAATAGGTTTCCGGGATGGAGTTTCCCAAACCCACAACTAAAATTCCCACTAAAGCCAAGGGCAAATTAAAACTTTCTGAAAAAAAATGAGCCGCCCTGACAATTCCTTCAGCCGCTCCGATTAAAAGCAATATTCCCAAAATTACCCCTCCTAAATCTTTAATAAAGTTTTGGAACCTTCTAACTACTGGCGCTTTTGAACTGTCGTATATTTTAGTAAATCTTTCCTTTTTTGAAAAAAGCCAAAAAACATAAAGAACAAAAATTAAAATCAAAAATATCCCATCTCCCCTGCCTAAAGAACCGTCCAAAATTAAAAGAAGGGGGGAAATGGCAATAGCCATAGTAAACATGGCCGAGCTTTGGACCATTTTACTGTGGGCAGGCAGACCTTTGGCGAATAAAGCTGCCAAAGCCACAGCCAGAGTTAAATCAATCAAATTGCCCCCAACAATATCGCCGAAAGACAGCTGGGGAATACCGTGTAAGGCCGAAGTAACGCCCACAAAAAGGTTAGGAATGGAGGCAGCAAAAGCAATTATAATAAAGGCGACAACAAATTCCCGCCAGCCCAAAAAACGAGCCATGCGCGAGAGGGCCTCAATGAGAATCTTTCCGGAATAGAAAAGAACTGCGCAAGAAACTATAAAAATTAAAATGTAGAATGTAACCATAGATGCTCAATGAGTCTTCGACTCATTTCGATCTCCGATAAATCTTCGATTTATCTCGATGTTTGATGACGAGATATAAAATACCATTTGGTGGCTTCAATCAAAATTATATTTGCCAATCCCAAACCAACAAGTATTAACCAGTCATAAAATCCCAGGGGTACGGTTTTTAATAAACTTTGCAGGGCGGGAATATAAATAGCGGCAGTAAGCATTAAAAATCCGATAGCTACAGCCCCCACCAAATACCTGTTAGAAAAAGGATTTATATGCCAAAGGTTTCGCCTCAAACTTTTGCAAGAAAAAACATAAAAAAGAGAATTAATAGCCAGAGCGGCAAAAACCATGGTTCTTACATAAGGAAGATTATGATTGTTTCGCCAGAGCCAAAAAAATAACCCCAGTAAAATTAAGTCAGTAGCTATGCCAATAATAAAAATTATCACCTTCATTTCCTTGGTCAGCAAAGGAGCGCTTTGGCTGTGAGGTTTTTGCTGCATCAAATCCTTTTCTTTGGGCTCAAAAGCCAAAGCAATATCGGGTAGGCCGTCTTCAACTAAGTTTACCCATAAAATCTGGGCAGGCAGAATGGGCAAAGGAAATCCGGCCAGCAAAGCTCCCGCCACCAAAACCACTTCCGAAAAGCTGTCGGAAAGCAGATAGGTAATAACCTTGCGAATATTATCTAAAATTGCTCTTCCTTCTTCTATGGCACCTACAATGATACTAAAGTTGTCAGGCAAAAGGATTAAGTCAGAAACCTCTTTGGCCACATCTGTTCCCGAACCCAAAGCTATGCCAATGTCAGCTCGCTTCAGGGCCGGAGCGTCGTTAATGCCGTCTCCTGTCATAGCTACCACTTCTTTTCTCGCCTGCCAGGCCTCAATAATTCTTAATTTATGTCTGGGTTCTACTCTGGCATAAATCTGAATTTGTTCCAATTTTTTGTCAAACTCATTTTCTGAAAGTTCGTCAAAATCTTTTCCTTCCAAAATATTTTCTTCTTTTATATTAAATCCTAATTTTTTAGCAACGGCTTTAGCCGTCAATTTATGGTCACCGGTAACCAAAATCGGCTTCATTCCCGCCCGAACGCAAACCTTCATTGCTTCTTTAACTTCTTTTCTCAAAGGGTCATGTAAGGCAAGAAAGCCGGCAAAATTTAAATCCTGGCAATATTTTTCCAAGTTCTTAACTAAAGGAAACTGGACCTGGCGGGTTTTTTTACAAGCAGCAGCTATTACCCGATAACCGTTTCCGGTGAGGTCTTCTAATTTTTGATTTAACTTTTCCCGTTCATTCTTCTTTAAATTAGATAGCTCAATTAATTTTTCTGGCGCTCCCAAAAAATAAAAATAGAATTCATTATTGGCACGGCCTGATTTATGGAGAACTATGCCGTACTTTCGTTTGGAGTTAAAAGAAATTTCCTCTATTTTTGGCTCTTTCTTTTCTAATTTTTCTCTGGAAAGTCCGGCTTGAATTGCCGCCCTCAAAAGAGCTTTTTCGGTAGGCCTGCCCCGGACTCGCCATTTTTTTACGGGCTCTTTTGGATTTTCAATAAAGGCCTCGTTGCACAAAAGAGCGATTTTAAGAGTTAGATTTTGAGCGGTTTTTTTATTGTTAAGTGTAAAAACTTCAGCCAATTCCATCTTTCCTTCAGTAAGAGTGGCGGTTTTATCGGTGGCGATAATAGAAGTACTTCCTAAAGTTTCGGCAGCTAAAAGCTTTCTCACCAACCCCTTCCTTTTCAAAATTCTCTGCATTCCCAGGGCTAAAATTACAGTTAGGGCTACCGGCAGCCCTTCGGGGATTGCCGCCACGGCCACGGCTACTGCTGTAGTAAACATTTCCAGAAAACTATTCCCCGTAGCCACTCCTTCAATAAAGATGAAAACTGAAATTAGCGCGATGACGCCGCCGATAATTTTGGCAAATCCGGCTAATTTTTTTTGAAGAGGAGTTTTTGTTTCTTTAGCTCCTTTAACCATTTCTGCCACCTTGCCTATTTCAGTATCCAGGCTGGTTCCTACCGTTACTACTTTGGCTTTTCCGTCTTCAACCGTTGTTCCCATATAAACCATATTATCCCGGTCAGCCAAAGGAGTTTGAGCCGGCAAGACCTCGCTTATTTTTTTAGCCGGCAGCCACTCACCCGTCAGGGCCATTTCGTTGGTTTTAAGGTTGTGGTTTTCAATTATTCTGCCGTCAGCTGGCACTTTATCTCCGGAATTCAGAATAAAAATATCACCCGGAACAATTTCAGTAGAATCAACTACCTTAATGTTCCCTTCCCTCATTACCTGAGTTTCGTATTTGACTATTGTTTTCAATTTGGTTAAAGCCCGGGTGGCTTTATTTTCTTGAAAAAAGCCGACAGCGACATTTAAAAAAACTGCTCCAAAAATAACAATAGCATCAGTATATTCTTTCAGGACCAAAGTGATAATGCCGGCAATAATCAAAATATAAATCAAGGGGCTTTGAAATTGCTCCAAGAAAATTTTTAAAGAAGACAAAACTTCTTCTTCAGGAAGCTTGTTGGGGCCAGAATCTTTCTGTCGTTTTTTTATTTCCTTCTCGCTCAGCCCCTTTTTAGAGTTGGTTTTTAGTATTTTTATTACCTCCTGGCTGTCTAAATTATGCCAAGAAATTTTATCTGCCATCTAATTTTATTAAAAATAAAATGAAGATTAAGAAGAGAACATAGTTCTCTTCGCCATTATTCTATTGTACTAAAAGATCCATGATTGTAAAAGAAATTGTACCAAAAAACCATTCCGTTTCGGAATGATTTCTTGTCCTAAATAAACCTTTATTTGAACACTTACTTAGGAAATAAAGCGGGTAGGTAGAAGACAAGCCCTTCTTTTTTTAACCCGCACCTTATTTAGACTCTAAAGACTGAAACTAATTGGTCCTTCGTTCGTCAATACAAGATGGATCTTTCCCTCTTTAATCAGTCTCTCTATGGTTTCGGCCACTTCTTCTGAAGAAGCCTCAACTCCTTCCTTCTTGGCCCAGGTCCAGAAATTCCTATAGTCTGAGTTTTTCCTATCAAGAACTAAACCTGTCATTGAAGGACTCCGGGTATTAAGAGTCCTTAGCCACTCCAGTATCACATCCATCTCTTCGGACTTCACTAATTTTTTCAATCTTTTCATTATACCTCCTTTTTTCTATTACTAGCTCGTAGGTTGTTCCTTCTTAATAATATCTGATAGCCAATTCTCATAAACCCAAATCTTAACATGGGTGCCATCGGCAGTCACAAGAACTAAAGGAACTGGGTCGGGAGATAAGTAAGCACTCTCTGGACTTCTCTTCTCCCATGGTTTTATATCAAGATACGCGTCCACAATCTCCCCATGACCTACAAGGCCAGAAATAATGTTGGAAATACTCCTCGAGCTGTTCTATCTGAATCGGCTAGCGTCCGCTACAACCTGACCTATTCTTTCAGAATCCATATTTATTTATTACCTCCTTTACCTATATTATACCATACAAAATATTAATTTGTCAATAAAACCTATCAAAAAAAATCGCCCAACATGTAAGGTATAGGACGATTTCTTTGGTTTTTTGTGGCCCTAACAGTCCCTTTGTCGAACCTTTCATTCCTTGAAGATTGGAACTATATAGCTAATCTTAAAGAAAAGCTGGCTTTGATTCAAACTCTAACAGGCGGACGATGTTAGAACCTGTTTATTTAAGGGTATCAACTAATGTCCCACTCATTGAAGCTGGAAAAGTAACAATTATAATACGCTTTAAGGCTAAAACCCAGCTTGTTCCCCAAGGAGCTTGCTGAATCAGTGTCATTATAATAGAAACAACTCCTAAAGAAATCAGATAAGTGAATAAAACTCTTTTTATAAATTCAAATTGCTGCCCTTTAATATTACCTTTATAAAAATTGAAATAAACGAAAGCAGAAATAAATAAAAGAGATATCGCAAGGATCCCAAGAACATTGTTTAATGGTAATTTCTCACCTAAATTCCAAGCTTCTTCGGTAAAACTTACAGGTATAGATAAAATAGTCGCCCCAACTATTACTTGGAAAGCATCTTTTAGTTGAAACTCAACCATTAAAGGAGATAAAAATTTATGTAGAATCATACCAGCCTCATCTTTAACAACGGTTAACTCCTTCAATATTCCTCCTACTCTAATAACTTTTCTTATTGTTTTTAACCTTTCAGGCATTATCTTATTCTATCAAAAAACCGCCCTTAAGGCGACTTTTATTTGTGGCCCCAACCGGATTTGAACCGGTGTTACATGGCTGAGAACCATGCGTACTAAACCACTATACGATGGGGCCCCTTAAAACATTTCTAAATTTAGCATAAAATTTGATTTTTGTCTATTTAGAAATAAAAAACCGTCCCGCAGCGAGACGGCGCTGAAAAAAATAAAGTTATCGTTTTTTCATTAGGCTTGATATGCCCGATATGCCTGAAAAAAAGCATCCCTTAAGTCCGGTCACTCTGCCATTTCGTCGCTTAATTTGTAAAGGGGCTTTAGCCCCGCATTCATGACACCCTATTTCAGTTTTCCCTTCGTTTTCCTCTTTTGTTTTGGGCAGTTCTACTTTAGCTCCACATACCGTACATATCCTGATTCTTTTAGTTTTTCCTCGCAATTTTCCTCCTTGAACTTCCTGTATTCACAGTCCTTATAGAACTGTTAAGGTGCTAAAAAGAAAAAGCTGATTCTTTAACCAGCTGAACCTTCTTGTCAAAATTAAATCATCTTCTTTAACATTATCAAATTAGAAAAATTTTTCAAGAGGACCGATAATTTTTTAGGGCCTGAGACACTTCAACTAAATTTAGCCCAAAAATATTTCCGCAGCTCGCTGCTGCGAGAGCCGCGTAAATTTGCTCTTTACCGAATAATTTATTTAACCAAACAGGAACAACGTATCCCTTATGGTTTACTTTGAAATTGGTTCCTCCATTCAAGCGAATATCACTGGCTTTGAAGTCGGCCCTTTCTTGAAAACCAAAAGTCAATTCGTTAAGAACATTGGTTTTGTCCTTTATTTCTCTGACCGTTTCGTCGTCAAAATTTAAAACCAAATAACCTTTGGACGGCATCTCTTTAGCTAAAGCCCAAATTTTTTCATTTCTTTTACCAACAAAAAAAATCTTGTCTGGCGGAATATCCCCCAAATGGCTGACCACCAACACCGGCAGAGAAGAATTTTTAAGGTAAAATTTAATTTCTTCAGTATTTTCCAGGTCAGCTTCTAAAAGCAAAATTTCCCGGCCAATTTTAAAACGGCTGCTTAAAACCTGGAAAATAGCTTTTTTCGCAGTTTGCCGGCCGTTGCCGGCGACCGCCACTACTTTCGGCTTTTTAAAAATAAATTTAAGTTTTGAAACAAAGCTTAGCATTTTATTGGTTTAGAGCGTAATCGGGCGGGATTTGATAATAGCGGATGATGCTTTCTGCTAAATCGTGAAATATCGGCACGGCTGAATATTCAGCCGTTTTGGTCTGAGGATTGTTTAATTTTATCAAAATCAAAAACTGAGGGTTAAAAGCCGGAGCAAAACCAACAAAAGTTTGGATAGTTTTTTCAGCCGAGTACCCTCCGCCTTCTGGGACCTGAGCGGTGCCGGTTTTTCCCGCCACATAGTAGCCGGGGATTTGAGCTGATTTAGCATAGCCGTTTTCAACTACGCTGATTAACATAGCCGTCAGCTGGGAAGCTGTCTTAGAAGAAATAATCGGCTCGGAAAGCTGGGGCTCTCTCTGGTTTTCTGCCAAATAAGGCGTAACCAATTTCCCGCCGTTGGCGATAGCCGAATAAGCCCGAATCAACTGGATTGGCGTCATTTCAATACCTTGGCCGTAAGAAGCGGTAGCGAAATTTATATCTCTGCCCTGTTCCCATCCTTCGTAAAGTTCTTTGTTTTCCGGGCAGGTTTCCTGGAGGTCAATTCCGCTCGGTTCAAAAATGCCGAATTTTTCAACGTATTCAAAAAAAAGTTCCCGGCCCAGCTGCTGCCAAGCCCACACCGCTCCCGTGTTAACTGACTTTTCTAAAACATTGGTTATAGTTATTTCCGGAGTATTTTCCCCTCGGTAAACCCTTTGTTCGTAATTGTAAATGGGCCAGCCATCCAACTCTATTACTCCGGGATCAAGATAGGAGGTTTCGGAAGTAATTTTTCCTTCATTAAGAGCGGCAGCCATAGTAACAGGTTTGAAGACAGAACCCGGTTCAAAAATTTTTTGAGTGGCTCCGTTTTGAAAAATTTCTAAATCTCCGGTAGCGGCATAATCTTTATATTGATTGGGATTAAAATTAGGAAAATTGGCCAGGGCTAATATCTTTCCAGAATAGGGTTCTATGACAATGATTTGTCCTTCTTCAATTTCTAAATTTTCTTTTGCGTTTGCCAATAATTTTTCAGCCAAAAATTGAATTTCATAATCAACAGTCAAAGTCAGGTTGGTTACTCGAGCGTCAGCGAAGGGTGAAGATGAACGCAGTTCATCGACTCCGGGGCTGTTTCCTCGGAGGTCTTCATTGTAATATCCTTCCAGGCCGTATTGGCCGGAACCTTCTGCTCCCAAAAATCCCGCCAGCTGGGAGGCCAATTCTTCTTGAGGATAATACCTGCCGCGCTCCTCCTCAAAATAAATGCCCTTTAATTCTTTGTTTTTCAAAAGTTCCAACTCTTCTTGGGTCAATCTTTTTTTAATTAAAGAGTATAAATTCTCTCCTTGAATTTTCTCTAAAATAAAATCTTTATCCAAATTAAGAACTTCGCTTAAAACATCAGCGGTTTCCTCTGGTTCTTCAACTTTGGGCGGCGAAGCAAAAACCAAAGGCCAATTCCAGTTTATAGCCAGAGATTCACCGTTTTTAAAATAAATTTCTCCTCTCTCTTCCAGCTTTTCTGTGGGCAAGATGTGAAGCCCTTGAGCCAGAGCTTTGTAAAAATCGCCCTGCAGTACTTGGATAAAAAAAAGCTTACCTAAAATTGCAGCTGAAAATAGAAAAATGAAAGCAAAAATTAAATTAATTCGCCACCTTACTTGGAGATGAGTTGAAGAGCTCATCGCTTTTATGGCTTTTGAGCCACCGGTTTATAAATTTGAATATATTTTACCTGTTTTGCTTTTTCAAAACTTTGTTTTTGGAGATAGCTTTCAACATTGACCAAAGAACCGGCCTTGGAAAAATCAATCTTTAAAGATTCGTTTTCCTGGCTAAGCATTTCTATTTTTTTATTATAATTTTGATTAAAATAAAAGTCTTTAGTCAGAGCGTTAATTTGAAAGATATAAACGATATAAAGGGAAGCTATGGAAATTAAAGCTAAGACCCAAAACAGCTTTAAATTAAAAGTTAAAGGGAAATTGTTTTTCGGGAAGGAATTTTTTATCATAGCTTTTGTCCCAATCGGAGTTTAGCCGATCTGGAGCGGGGGTTAATTATTATTTCTTTTCGGGACGGTATTACCGGTTTTTTAGTAACTTTTTTTATTAAATTTTCTTTGGCTTTGTCTCTGAAAAAGTTTTTAACCATTCTGTCTTCCAAAGAATGAAAAGAAATTATAACCATTCTGCCTTCCGGCTCTAAAGCTTCTAAAGCTTGAGGCAGAACATTTTCTAAATTGTTTAGTTCGTCATTAACTGCAATTCTGAGAGCTTGGAAGGTTCTGGTTGCCGGGTGCGTCTTTTTTTGCTGGAATCTTTTGGGAAGAGAATTTTTAATAATTTCTACCAGCTGGGAAGTATTAGTAATTGTTTTGATTTTTCTGAATTCTACAATGTTTTTAGCGATCGGCCGGGCAAAAGCTTCTTCGCCATAATCTCTTAATATTTTTTCAATTTCCGGAGCTGACCAATAGTTTATTATTTTTTCTGCGGTTAAAGGATTCCGGGAGTCGTACCTCATATCCAGAGGTTCTTTTTTCAGAAAGCTGAATCCCCTATCCGATTCTTCCAAATGCCAGCTGGACATTCCCAAGTCAAAGAGAATTCCTTTGACTGCTCTAAATCTTTGCGACTTTACAATTTCTCCCAAGTTAGCAAAATTATCGTTTACTAAAATCAATCTATTTTTTAATTTTGCATCTCGGGCTTTCAATTTTAGCTGTCGGACAATCTCTTCATCCCACTCTATTCCTAAAAGTTTTCCCTTGGGTTCTGTTCTTTCCAAAATTGCCAGAGCGTGACCGCCGCCATTTATGGTACAGTCAATAAAATTTTCATTCGGCCCTGGGTCTAAATATTGAAGAACTTCTTTTTGTAATACAGGAATGTGCATCAACTAAGAAGAGGAGAAATTCCTCTTCACCTTAAATCCCCAATTCTTTTAATTTTGAGGCCAAGCCCTCTACTCCCTTCTCCATTCTTTTTTCATAAACTTTCCAGTTCTGGGCGTCCCAAATCTCCAAGCGATTATACAGGCCGCAAATTACCACATTCTTTTTTAAGCTGGCATAGTCCTTTAAGTATTCCGGAATAAGAATTCTTCCCAGCCCATCCAATCCTACGGCCATGGCGCCAGAAAGCATAACTCTGGCAAATCCTCGGGCTTCAGTTTGTGAAAGTGGCAGCTTCCCTAATTTGTCTGACATTACCTGCCATTCTTTTAAAGGATAAACAATTAAGCAGTTATCTAAACCCCGGGTGATAACTACGGTTTTACCCAATTCTTTTCGGAATTTAGCCGGCAAAGCCAGTCTTTTTTTTGTATCAATAGTGTGTCTATATTCTCCTATTAGCATATGAGTTATCCCCTATTTCGGGTAGTTTTCCCACAATTATCCACAATTATCCTCTACACTACCTTTATATCCCACTTTATAGCATTAAGTCAACCAAAACATACCACCTTATAATCCCGAATAAAATCAAAACTTATACACATCTTATCCACAACAGCCCAAAATAAAAGGATGAAGTATAAAACTTCATCCTCGTAAATATAAATATTTTTAGATTTAAAAATGCAAGAAATTATCTTAGTAATGCTTTCACGCCTATATCTTTTCGGTAATGGGCTCCTTCAAAAGATATCTGAGGAATCACTTCGCTATAAGCTCGGTCAATAACAACTGTGATATCAGCTCCCTTAACTGTTACTCCTATCACCCGACCACCATTTGTTTTCCAGAGGCCGTTTTCTGTTTTGGTGCCAGCGTGGAAAATTTCCACACCTTCCATTTTAGCCGCCTCATCCAGCCCCCTTATTTCTTTGCTTTTCTGATATTTGTCAGGTTTATTAGGATAACCTTCAGAGGCCATAACTACGCAAACGGCAGATCCTTCATTCCACTTAATTCCTTCTTCTAACAGTTCTTTTGGGAATTTCCCATTAGCAATTCCTAACAAGAAAGGAACAATATCGCTTTGGAGCAAAGGAACTAACGGCTGCAGCTCTGGGTCGCCAAAGCGTACGTTATACTCCAGCACTTTAGGGCCATCCTTAGTTATCATCAACCCAATATACAAAATCCCTTTATAAGGCGTTCCTTCTTTTCGCATGCCAATTAGGGTAGGCCAAACAATTGTCTCCATGGCTGCTCTTGCTAATTCTGGAGTGACCGCTTTAGGTGACGTATAGGCGCCCATACCTCCGGTATTGGGGCCTCGGTCGCCATCGAAAACTGGTTTGTGATCCTGGGTGCTCAAGAGCGGAATAGCTGCGTGGCCATCGGTCAGAATCATAAAAGTGGCTTCCTCGCCAACCAGAAAGTCTTCTACTACTACTTGTTTACCACTTTCCTTAAACTCCTTATCAACCATAATTCGCTGGATAGCCGTGGCCACTTCTTCTTTTGTCTTACAAATAATAGCACCCTTGCCGCCAGCTAAACCATCGGCTTTAACGACGCAAGGTAAGTTGGCTATAGCGTATTTTTCAGCTTTTTCTGGATTACCAAAAATCTGGAAATCAGCCGTAGGAATACAGTTTTTCTCCATAAAAATTTTAGCCCAAACCTTACTGCCTTCTAATTGAGCAGCAGCAGCACTTGGACCAGCAATTTTCAAGCCAAAAGATTTAAAAATATCAACAATTCCATTAACCAACGGGGCTTCTGGTCCGATTACCGTTAGGCCGATATTATTATTTTTGGCAAAACGCGCTAAACCTAAAAGGTTATCGGCTGTTAATTTCGGCAGGCAATGGGCCTTGGGCCTTCGCGCAATTCCATCACTGCCCGGTGCGCAATAAATATCAGAAATTAAAGAGCTGCGACGAATCAGTTCAACTAAAGCATCTTCTCTCCCACCGCTACCAATCACTAACACTTTCATTCTTTTTTTCACGACTTTCTTTACCTCCCTTCTTTAGTTGTTTAGGTACAGATAATAAAATAGAGGGTGAAATACCCTCCGCTGTTTTTAAATTAACTGAAAATTAATAGAAAATCAAGAGTGAATTTTGAGCTCAAAATTTTCGGAATCTACTTCTATTTTATTTCCTCTTTTTATTTTTCCGGAAAGAAGAGCTGAAGCCAAAACATCTTCTACTTTGTCTTGGATAACTCTCCGCATTTCTCTGGCTCCAAAAGTGGGGTCATACCCCAACTCCGCAATTTTTTCTTTGAGGGACTGAGTAATGACAAAATCAATGTCTTTTTTTTCTAAGTTCTTTTTTAATTTCTGAAGCATTAATTCAGCTATATCTAAAAGATTTTCTTTGCTCAAAGGTGAAAAAACCACCACAGCATCAAATCTGTTGATAAACTCCGGCCGGAAAATACTTTTGGCAAAAAGGAAATCTAAAAGTCGTTCTTTGACGCCAGACCACTTCGCTTTTTCCTTTAAAGATTGCAAAATAATCTGATAGCCCGCATTAGAAGTGGCAATGATAATGGAATTTTCAAAATCAACCTTTCTTCCCAAGCCGTCGGTTAAATGTCCTTCGTCTAAAACCTGTAAGAACAAATTTAAGATATTGGGATGAGCTTTTTCAATTTCATCCAGTAAAATCAAGGAAAAGGGATCTTCTCTGACCTGATTAGTCAACAGCCCTTCTTCGCTGGCTGAACCGATTAAACGAGGAATATCAGCTACGTTTTGGAATTCTGACATATCCATTCTGATTATTCTATCTTCCGCGCCGAAATATATTTCAGTCAGAGCTTTGGCAGTTTCTGTTTTCCCTACTCCGGTCGGTCCCAAAAACAAGAAGGTTCCAATGGGGCCCTTCCTGATGGTTACTTCTGCTCTAGCTCGCCTTAGGGCAGTAGCAACTTCTATAACCGCTTCCTCTTGGTTAATTATTCTTTGATGAATTAGGTTTTCTAAATTAAGCAAAACTTCTCTTTCTTTAACTTCTATTTCACCCACCGGTATCTCAGTCTTTTCAGAAACAATCTTGGCTACGTGTTTTGGTAAAACTATTTTATCTTTTGTGGAAGAAACATAAACCATTACTTCGTCTAATAACCTCACGGCTTTTTTAGGAAAGGGCAAGGTTGGGAAATAGCGGGTAGATAAATTAATAATTTCTTTCAGAGCAGGATAACTGATGAATCTTTTATATTTTTGCTCGTGGACCGGGACCATTTTTTCCAAAAGCATTAGAGTTTCTATATCGGAAATTTCTGAAACCTCCACTTTTTCAAACAAATCCAGAATTTCAGATTTTCTTTCAATATATTTATGCAGCCCTTCGTAGGTGCAGATACCGATTATCTGAAATTGAGGAAGATTCAGATAAGAAGAAATAACCCCTGAAATGTCAATTATCCCCGGCTGTATATCGCTTCTGATAAAATTGTGGAAGTCATTAACGGCTAAAATAACATTGCCAGCTTTTATTGTTTCTTGGAAAATTACATCTAAAAGGGACTGAACTGCTTCTCGTTCCTTGGTTGCAGATAAGATAGAGGGAATATCCAGAGCTACAATTCTTTTATAATTAATTTCAGGCAAGCTTTGGCTCAAGAAGGCCCGGGTGGCTAAATTCTGAATTATGCTTTTTTTGCCCGCTCCCGGCTCCCCTATCAGCAGAACATTATTGATTTCCCGGCTGGCTAAAATTCTTTCCATTCCTTCTACTTCAGCTTTATGGCCGATAATATTCGGAAATCCCTTTTGTTTTACTACCGCTGACAAATCTATTGAAAATTTGTCCAAGGTGGGAGTAAAACCGGCTGCCCACTCTTTAGCTAAGCTCCCCCTCTTTATTAAATTTTCCCATTCCCAGAATTTTTTATTTTTTTCTTGTTTTTCTTCTAAATCTTCCAGCCACCATGTTAAGTTTTCAATGTCCCGGACTTTTAAATTAGCGTCAATCAGGATTTTCTTAAAAATTAAATCGTGTTTGGCTAAAGCTGTAAGTATATCCCCCACTTTCACTCTTTGGTGTTCTTTTTTTTGAGCTGTTTTTAAAGAATTTAAAATAATAGCTTGAAATTCCGGCAGGTTTTGGGCTTGAGTGCCGGTGCTTTCTATAGGTATTTTTCTCAGGTAATGCTTCAGGATTTTTTTGATTTCTTTTGGGTTCAAAGCAGTCCGGTTAAATATAAAGTTTAACTCTGGACGGTTCTGTAGAAGATTATAAAAAATAGCAGTAGAGTTATTTTTTGATTTCCAAACAGCTTCAGCCACTTCAAAGCTTAGAAAATTAGCCAGATTGTATTTTTCGTGATTAGCAATGGCAGTTTTAAGGTTAGTTTTTAGTTTTGGTTTTGATAACTTTGAGCGGAAAAAAAGCAATTTTATCCAAAGAGCAATCGTTAAAATGATAAAAATTACCGACAGGCCGAGCAAAAGAGAAAGAGTGGATTGGGTAAACTCTTCAGTTAAAAAACCATAAAGAAAGATTAGAAAAGCTAATACAAAAACAACCAAAAATGTTTTATTTAAAACCTTTGCCAACCTAAACCATCTTCCCCACCTTACCGCTTCGTATATGCCTGCTTTTTTTAGATTAAACATCAAGATAAATTGAAGATTTATTGAAGATTGAGATGAATTGAAAATTCATCGAATATAATTAAATTATTATTTGGATGCCGAAGATTAAACCAGCAATTAAAATAGCCGGCAAAACCAGCCAGCTAATAAAAACAATGACTCCGGCAAAAAGTATAAAAATTTCTACCAAAATACCTGCGATTATTAAAAATGTTCTTAAAATTGCTCCGATTATCCGAAAAATCAAATTAGAAAAAGCCGCTTCCAAATATCTGCCAATATCAAATCCCCGGCCATAAGAAACTTTATACCTGCGCCAAGGCGAAAAAAGAGTTTTCAAAAGTAAGGGAATGGAAAAATAATTTAAGTTAAACTTTAAAAAATTTTTCCAGGCCTTCAAAATATTTACCGGCATTTCCCCAAACTGCCAATAGAGATATTGAAGAAAAACATTCAGCATTGATATATTATACACCGATCATTCGGAAATATAAAGAACCGCATTCTCTAAAAGATGCGGTTCTAAAATCCTAATATTACAAAAAATCACAATAGGTCTTCAGGTTTGTACAGGCCGGCTGGTTTTTTCATCAAGAGCGGTACGAAATCCAAAGCTCCTCTAGCAAACAATTCTCGTGACTCAGCCTCGTGGCTGAGGATAATTCTCTCCCCCGGCCGAGCAAAATAGAACTGATGTATTCCGGCAATACTGCCGATTCTGACAGCATGAAAGGTGATTTCTTTTCTTCCAGCAGCTTCTTTGATAAGCCGGATGCCTTCATTGGCTGTTCCCGAGGGCTTGTCCGCTTTTGTTTTACGATGGAACTCAATAGCTTCAATGTCCCAATCGGAGCCGAGTTCTTTAGCCATCCGGGCCGCTTGCTTGAGCACATAATGCGCGCCAAAGGACATATTCGGCGAAGAAAGGATGGGAATAGTTTCTGATGCATGTTCTATTAGCCCTACCGTTTCTTCTTTTAATCCAGTGGTGCCGATGATCAGTGCCTTCTTGGCAAGCATTGCATAGCCCACATTGACAGTTGTGGCTTCGGGAGTGGTGAATTCAATTAGGACATCTGCCGCTTCAATCGTAGTAGGCGCGTCGGTTACCACTAACCCATTCTTTTCCTGGCCCACCAGGGGATGAGTTGGTTTTTCAAGAACAACCACCACTTGAAACCTTTCATCTTGATTAGCTAAATTCCAGATGGTAGAACCCATACCGCCGCCAGCTCCGCTGATCGCTAATTTAATCGCTTCTGTCATTTCAGTCACCTCCTTTTGGGATTGGTAAATCAATTTTATATTCGCTTATAACCCACCTAACCTGAACTGGAATTTTCTTATCTGATTGACAATCTAGATCAATTAATGGTAGGCGAGGTTCTCCAACCCGGAAATTAATCCAATTTAAAGCGTACTTTATGGGAATCGGGTTAGAAACCAGGAACAGCGCATCTACTAGAAGGAGAAGGTGACGATGGATCTCAGCAGCTTTTTCCACTTCACCGGATAAAAAATTATATATCATTGCTTTAATCTGCTTCCCCACTAGGTGAGAAGCAACACTGATTACTCCGTAACCTCCCAATGTTAGAATAAGTAAGGTGTCGCTGTCGTTACCACTGTAAACCAGAAAATCCGGTTTGGTACTGCTGATAATCTTGGCCACTTGTTTCATATCACCGCTTGCTTCCTTTATGCCAATAATATTATCAATTTTACTGAGTTTAATGGTCGTAGCAGCTTCCATATTAGTCTTGGTTCGGCTGGGAACATTATACAGGATACAGGGTAGATCGGTGCTTTTAGCGATAGCTTTAAAATGCTCGTAGAGCCCTTCTTGAGGTGGTCTATTGTAGGACGGGACCACTAAGAGAAAAGCATCTACTCCGGTTTTTTCTGCTTCTTTAGTTATTTCTATGCTTTCAGCCGTGTTATAGCTGCTGGTACCAGCTATTACTATTCCTTTATTGCCGATAGCCGATTTTACTTCAACAAATAGACGAAGTTTCTCCTCTTTACTAAGCGTGGGAGATTCACCGGTAGTACCACTAACCACCACTCCATCACTTCCTGAATTTATCAAAGCTAAAGCCAATTTTTTTGCCTGCTCATAATAAACGTTCCCGTTTTCATCGAAGGGCGTAACCATCGCTGTTAGTAATCTTCCAATCTCTTTCATTTATCATTTCCTCCTTTCAAATCTGAATTTATTTAGTTTTTTGGTGCTAACAATTTTCCTCCATAAAAATTACCTCCATATAGGAATATTATTATTCTAAAATAAATCACAAAAATGTCAACCAAAACAAAAACCGTGCTTTCAGCACGGAATACTTATTAATTTACAAAATCAATAAATTTTATTTCTTGATGAGTTTGATGCCTAGGCCGGCAATTTGGGCACCGCCGAAAATTAAAAGGCCGGCTAGTATTGACCAAACAGCCAAATTAAGCAATTTGGGCATGGTGCCAACGGGAAGAAGTCCTTGAATTTGCTCTCCAACCATTTGCTGCATCTGAGATTGAATATTTTCCGGGGTGAGTTCTCCAGCAGTGCCAGTTTGATTTAAAACTCCTTCTTCTGTCCCTATTTCAAAAAATTCAGGCAATTCAGCTTTAGCAGTAAAGATATTATAAGAAGATATTAGTGTCCAGCCAATTACTGCTATTCCAACTATTAGTAATAACCAGCCGAAGATTTTTGAAGAAATTTCCATATATTTAATAAAATTATTTTTAAAAATTTAACCTTATTTATTTAATTTTTAAAATATTATTTAGCTCTTCCAAAGTGTCTTCAGGAATAACCGGTTTTTCGCCTTTTGGCGTCCGTCCCGGATAGCGCCAGGCAGAAATGATTTTAATCCCCTTCGGCTTTTTTAATAACAAATACATCGCCCACGCCTCGGTGGGATGCGATTTCGTACCGGTGATTTGCATAGCAGCTATAGTTCCGGGCGCTATCCCTTCTTCTATCCTATCGGGTTTACGGGTAATCCTCAACACTCTCTTTTCAGAAAAGCGGTACTGCCGCATTTTCGTTTGCGAATGTCTGGTCCAATAAACCTTTCTTTCTTCTGGCAACTTCAATCTCATTTACCTGATTTCGTAGGTGATGTTTACAGTGACGGTAATTTTATTTTCTCCGGTTTCTATTTGAGGCGCTGCCTCGCCACCCTTACCCATTGCTACAGACTCTTCTAGGCCATAAATACGCGGTATGCTTACTCCTTCGCTAAAATTAGCAATTCTTACCAATTTTACCTCTAATTGAGAAGCTAATTCTTGGGCTTTGGTCTTAGCTTTCTTGATTGCTTCTTCTCTGGCTTGTTTCTTTAGCTCGTTTTGTTTATCAATAGTAAATTGCAGGTCGCCCATTTGATTTGCGCCAGCATCGGTCGCTCCCTGGATAATATCTCCTATTTTGGTCATATCTCTTATTTTAACCTGCAGGGATTGTTGTACTTCGTATCCTACCAACACTCTTGTACCGGTTGGACAAGGATAAGTCAGGCACTCTGGCTCATACCATTCATAGCGAGGATAAATATTAAAACTGGTAGTTTTTACATCTTTGTCTTCCACGCCCTGGCTTTTTACGAAATCGATTACCGCGTTCATCTTTTTGGCGTTCTCGCTTATTGCCTCAGCTACGGTTTTTGCCTCATTGACAACCGAGAAAGTAGTTAGAGCCAAATCGGGTTTAGCATAAACTTCACCTGTATCAGAAACCGTAATGGCATTTTCTGTCTTAATAAGCTTGTTCTGGATATCAATTACCTCAGAAACGATTAAAGAAATCAAAAAAACACTGAGAATAACCAAAATAGACCCTAATAAGCATTTGTTTCTTCCTCTGCAAAACTCGTCCATTTTTATTTATTTTTTTACTATTATATTCGACCTTTAGAATTTATCAAAAGAAATAATTTCTTCCAAGTTCTTTCTTGATTTGGGCTTTCCTTTTTCGGCCGGGAAGCCAAGCGGCATTAAAACTGCCACTTTATACTCTTTGGGAATTTCTAATACCTTTTTTACTTCTTCTTGAGAAAAAGCGCCGATCCAGCAAGTCCCCAGCCCTTCTTCGGTAGCTTGCAGGGTCATATGGTCTACGGCAATTGCCAAATTGACAGCATAATCAGGAATTCCAGAAGATAAAACGTCATCGGGATTCAAGCCGACAGCGGCAATTATTACCGGAGCTTCGGCAATAAAACTTTGGCCTGCAGCTTCGGCCGTTTCTTTTCTTTTTTTAACATCTTTAACTACTATAAATTTCCATTCCTGGGTGTTGTGGGCCGAAGGAGCCAACCTGGCAGCTTCCAGTATTTTGTTTAATTTTTCTTCCGGCACCGGTTCTGCTTTATAGCTCCGGCAGCTGTATCTATTTTTAATTGCTTCAGAAACATTCATAGTTCTTTAATAATTTTAATATCGTGTTTGGCGATTAAATCATTTTCATTAAAAAAGAAATCGCCCGTTAATTTTTTACCTGACAGGACTTTTGGCAGCCAAATGCTGTCATCGGGCCACATTTTATTAAAAGGAATTTCCGGTTCTTTAAACCATTTCGGGGACATCTCTTCAGTTTCCACCGGCTCCCCCTGCCAATCTTTAGCTAAAAAAATGTGAACTTCCTGGTTCCATTCTTTATTATTGTCAGGAAAATAAAAATTAAAAACAGCAACTTTTTCAGGATTTTTTACTTTAACGCCTATTTCTTCTTCTGTTTCTCTGATAGCCGTGTGCTCAATAGTTTTATCTCCTTTCTTGGGATCAAACTTGCCGCCAACCCCATTCCATCTGTTAATTCCAAATCCCCGCTTCTTCATTGCCAAAAGCAGCTCTTTTTCTTCATCTTTTTCCTTAACTAACAGACATAAAGTTGATTGTTTCATAATAATATTTTAGCATTTTTTCTCTAATAAAAACAAGAAGCACGGCTTGAAGTGTTAAAAAGGTAGCCGTGCTTGGGAGGTGGGAGCTTTCTGTTTTCGGTGTTCTTTACTACGGCGATGATAGTCAGAGAATATTGCTCTAGCTTGATTAAGGGCAGGACCAAACAACATTTGAGGAATCCAGTCGGGATCATCAGTTGGAGCATAGTCCCCTATCCAATTAAAATGGTCCAATGACACTTCGCCATTTTTTTGGATAAACGTCATTTCAGCCTGGAGTCCTTCAAGCTTTTCGCTTGTAATTACCACCGCCTTAAGTTTTTCACCGTCAAAGACAAGCTGAGGCTTCTTTTTTTTCAATCTTTATCACCTCCTTCGTGCTGTGCCTAAATTATAACACAAAATTCTCTAAAATGTCAAGGTTTTTCAAAAAATCTGTATTTGCAATATAGTGCTTGCGCCCGGATAATCCTTTTACTATAATTATCTTAATGGGAAGCCCTGTGAATAATTCCTTGGCAATCAATTAAAACCATTATATAATATTATAAAATCAACTTTTATGTTAGTTTCAGAGAAAAAATTAGAAAAAATTTTAGTAGATTCCGGCCGCATTGAAAAGGTAGATTTTGATACGGTTAAAGCCCTATCTAAAGAATCAAGACAGCCCTTGGATAAAATGCTGATAGAGAAGGGCCTGATTAAAGATGAAGAGATGGGAAAACTAATTGCTGAAGCCGCCGGTTATTCTTTCATTAATCTCAAAAGAGCGGTTATAGAGGAAATAACCCCCCAAATGCTAAATTATATTCCTGAATCTGTTGCCCTATCACAAAGGGCAATTGTTTTTGAAGACAAAGACGATATTCTTAAGGTCGCCACCACCAACCCGGGGAATTATACCTTTTTAAACTTACTGGAAAAAAAAACAGGTAAAAAAGTCAAAGTTTTTTATGTTACTGATTTTAATATAGATCAGGCCCTAAAAAAATATAAAGGAGACGTCACAAAAGAGGTAGAAAAGCTGATAGATGAGTTGAAAAAGAATCCGAAGAAAGCCGAAGAAAATATTGTCACGCTGGTAAATTTAATTATTGATTACGGATACACCACTCTTTCTTCCGATATCCACATTGAACCGATGGCGAAAATCACCGTTGTCAGATACAGGATAGACGGAATTTTATACAAAGTAATAGAATTTCCTAAAGAATTTCACATAAGAGTTGTTACCCGTATTAAAATTCTCACCAGATTAAGGACCGATGAGCGGGCTCGCGCCCAAGACGGACGTTTTGAACAGGAAATTAGAGGAGCGAAAATTGATCTTCGTGTCTCTATTATGCCAACGACCGAGGGAGAAAATGTCGTCATCAGGATTCTTATGCAGAGAGGAAAAAGGTTTGAATTAAAAGACCTTGGTCTTTTAGAAGACGATTTTAAAAAAGTTAAAAAAAATGCGGAAAAACCGTATGGCATGATTGTGGCTTCGGGGCCTACTGGTTCGGGTAAAACTACCACTCTTTACGCGGTCCTGCAGCTTATAAACCGACCGGAGGTTAATATTATGACCATTGAAGACCCCGTTGAGTATAACATTGAAAGGGTCAGGCAAATTCAGGTTAATCCAGTAAAAGATATTACTTTCCCTAAGGGTCTCAGGTCTATAGTCCGTCAAGATCCGGATATTATTATGGTGGGTGAGATTAGAGACAAAGAAACAGTAGACATTGCCATTAATTCAGCTATGACCGGGCATTTGGTGGTTTCTACCCTGCACGCCAACGATGCTCCCACCACTTTTTCAAGATTTTTGGAAATGGAAGCTAAACCTTACCTTATATCCACTTGTGTCAACGCCGTTATAGCTCAAAGGTTAGTAAGAAAAATTTGCGACGAATGCAAAGAAGAATACTCTCTCTCTAAAGAGGAAGTGGACGCCATCAATAGCGAACCATCATTTGCCGAAGATATTAAAAAAGTCTCTGGCAAGCAAGATGTTAGTAAAATAAAATTTTACCGGGGGAAGGGCTGTAAGTTCTGCAACCGTTCCGGTTACGAAGGCCGAACCGCTATTTTTGAAATTTTAGATGTCACCGAGGAAATACGGGAATTGGTTAACAAAAGAATGTCAATGGACAGCATCAGGAAAAAAGCTGTGGAACAAGGCATGGCAACAATGATTCGCGACGGAATAGCTAAAGCTCTTATGGGAATCACAACCTTAGAGGAAGTGAAAAGAGCGGCTAAAGTTTAAGGTAAAAAAACATCATGCCACAGTTTACAAAAATACTACCGTTTAAAAAATTACCCCTGTTTAAAAAAATAAGCACTCAGGAAAAAAAGGACTTTGTAAAAACTTTAGGTATCCTGGTCAAAAGCGGAACTCCAATAAACGAGGCCTTCAGGATTTTAGCAGATCAAGCGAGATCTCCCGTACTGAAAGAAGTTTTCCTAAAAGCTCAGGAAAGAACCGAGAAAGGAACCCCCGTCTATAAGATTTTTGAAGACAACCCAAATTTTGAAAAAGTCTTCTCCTCTTTTATCAGGGCTGGAGAAGAAAGCGGTACATTGAAAAAAAACTTAAAAAACTTGGTTAAATGGCTTGAAAAGAAACAAATGCTGGAAACAGAAATAAGCTCGGCGACCCTTTATCCAAAAATAATTCTTATATTTTCCGTAATTCTCGGCGGAGGTCTTACTTTCTTTGTCCTGCCCAGGTTGGTTCCCATCTTCAGTTCTTTTGATGTTGAACTGCCTCTTCCTTCAAGGATACTTCTTGCTCTCTCCACCTTTATTCAGAGCCACGGATGGCAGCTTATTCTTGGAATAATTATTTTTTCAATAATCGTTTATCTGATAAGCAGAATTGAAAAGGTAAAATTTAAAATTGACGAGTGGGTTTTAAAGGTTCCCGTACTCGGAGAATTTATTCGTGACTACCAATTAACAATTATTTCTCAGATGTTCTATACGCTCCTTGAGAGCGGCTTGATGATTACTAAAATAATAGACATAGTCTCTGAGTCGGTAACGAACAGAATATTTAAAAATTCCCTGAAATACACAAAAACAAGGATAATTAAGGGAGATTCGCTTTCTATGGTTCTGAATGAGTTCCCCGATTTATACCCTAGTATTTATGTCGGTATGATAACTACGGGAGAAGAGACAGGAGCGCTTGTTGAGTCTTTTAACTATTTGGCTGAGTTTTTCTCAAGTTCAATTACCGATAAAACTAAAAAATTGCCGGTGGTTTTAGAACCGGCAATTCTTATTTTAATCGGCCTTTTTGTTGCTTTCATCGCCAGCGCTGTTATTCTCCCCATCTACCAGCTTACTCAGGGATTTATGTAAAGATAGTTTTCTAAACCGAGAACTAATCAGCTAAGTAAACTTTTAAATAAAACTGATTGTTTTCTTCCCAGATAAAGCCAAAATTCTCCCCGCTTAACCTCAAAAGAGTGACTTTCTCATAGGGACCGTACTCTTGCTCGTTTATCTTAATATGCCATTCGGTACCGAGGCGATAACGATAGGCAAAATTTTCTCCGGAGGTTATAAAAGAAGCGATTTCATCATAAGGCCCTTCCTTTCTCTTAATAAAATCTATGTACCATTTGCCGTCTGACTTGTAAGAAAAAACAAAATCACCGGCGTAAAATGTTATTCTTTCAATTTCTTCATAAGGGCCGTAAACTTTATCGTCTATTTTGACATACCAAAGATTATTTTCTTTATATTTAAAACCGAAGTTCGCATCGGCGGACAAATGAAACATTTTTACATCCTGATAGGGTCCGAAAATTACGTCATTGATCCTTAAATACGCCTGACCGTCAGCGTAATAACGGAAAGCAAAATTATCCCCTGACTTTCTCAAAGAATCGGCTTTCTCGTAAGGTCCGTATATTCGGCCATTGAGATTTATATAAGATTCTTCCTTTTCTCCGTATATAAAGCCAAGCAAATTTTTAGAAAAGAAGGACAGGTTCAAAGAGTCAAAAGGACCGAAAACCCTAAAACCCTTTTCTGGCTCGGGAAGCTCCGCCGGCGCTTCTATTAACGGTTCTTTCGGAGGTGAAATAACGAGTTCTATAAATTCTTCGTACTGTTTTTTTGCAAAAGACAGCTGCCAGACAACAACTGCCAGAAAGATACTGAGCAAAAAGCAAATAATTAACAATATTTTCTTTTCATTTTTTTCAGATAATATCTTCATATGCGTATAAATTGTATAAAAACGGGGTTTACCAAGGGGTTTACCATTATTGAATTTTTGATATATATTGCCATTCTGGCAATAGCCATTGCCGGCATGGGCCTTATCCTATCAAATATCTTCCGGGTAGGAGTAAGGACCGATGTAATCCAGGAGGTCAGCCATAACGGCAGATTCGCCATGCAGAGGATAGGACAGGCAGTAAGGGAGTCGTCGGATATTGTTGAGCCGGCAACCGAAGGGAACGTACTTGAGCTTTCCTTTGAAGATGAAGATAAAGACCCTACCGTCTTTGATGTTTCCGAAGGAAAATTAAGGATAAAAGAAGGAAGCGGAAATTATATTGAGCTAACAACATCCAGCGTTATTGTTGATAGGCTTGTTTTTAAAAAAGTTTCGGACGATTCGGTAAAGGTAGAAATGAATATCTCTTTTGACAACAGCCAAGGTCTTCCAGAGCACGAATTTAAAAGTTTTTTCACCAGCTCCTTTGCTTTGAGAAATTAGCGAATAACTTCTATGTTTCTTGCTTCCGGAGCCGTAGAAAAAATTCTTATTTTTTCTTCTTTTTCATCGGGAGCGTATTCTATCATATAGCTTTGCTCGGGATCGGGATCTTCCAAAAAAAGATTCATAAAATAAGGCTTTAATTCGTCATAACACTCTTTAACTTTGACTGCCGGCTGGCCGGTTTTTGGAATACAATCGGGAAAAACGCCGTCATTGTCCACCATATAAGCATAAACTGCCGTCATTATAATTTGCATATGGTTCTTTCTGGTAACATTTCTTGCTTCTCTGAAAAAATCTCTGGGTTTTACAGCAAAAAAAACTCCCAAAATCAAAATCAGAATAATCATTCCGCCAATAAGCAGTTTCATTCTATACCTGTCAAGCTGCATAGTTTCTGCTTCTCTTACTGGATAAGAACCACGTCCTCAGCTTCCTCTCCCTCCTCATCACCTTCCGAAGAGGTGATTTTTATTGCATTTTCATTAGCATCAACAAATTCAATCATATATACTTCGCCATCGCCAGCCAAAGGCGGCTCGGGAAGAGTGCGGAGGTAGTCCGGTACCAGTAAATTTACTGAATTTGCCGAATCATAACACCACAATTCTGGATCTGTGCCAATATCTTCTGGCGAGTCCGCTGGACCAATACAATATTCATCGGCATCGGGATCGGTAGGATAAGCGCCGCCGTTATCTACGGCATAAGAATATATGGCGGTAGCTATGGCGTTCATCTGGCTCCACCTGGTGGCGTTTCTGGCAGAAGCGAAATGCCTGGCAGGATTAATGCCGACAACAATGGCTGCAGACAGAATGGTAATAATGGCAATAACAATAAGCAGCTCAATCAGGGTAAACCCTGTTAAATTCGCTTTGCGACTATTTAGCGGGGTAAATCCTTTTTTATTTTTCATTAGATTGTAAATTATAAAGTTTTAAGGAATTTTTATAGAATAACGACCTTTATTAAATTTTAAAAGATTTTAATAAAACTTCAATATCTTCAAGGTAAAAATAAATAAAGAATGCTACGGCGGCAACAAGAGCAGCTAGAACTAGTCGGATTATTATCAACTTCTGCTTGTGTCTCTGCCAATAAATTTTCTTTTCTTTTTCTTTAATCTTTTCCGGCAAAAGATTGATTCCCTCTCCGACGGGGTTTCTGGCAATACTTCTTAAGGCCAGGCCTATGGAATTAGCATAAAGTATGGCTTTGTTTGTATTAATTTTACCTTTTCCTTTCATTTTTTTCAAAGGATCGCCAATTTCTATTTCAAGGTTTTTAAAATACTCCTTAAAAAAATTATCTATTTCCGGGAAAAAAGCGGTTCCCCCCGACAATATTATTTTTTTGATTTCGTTGCCGGTTTTATTTTGATAATGCTTAATAGCTTCTTTTGTTTCTTCTACGATTTTTTCCATTCCATTTTCCAGGGTTTCTAAAATAGCATTGTCTTCTTTAGAAAAACCTTTTATATTTATGGCCTTTTTTGCTTCTTCTTCGGCAACTCCGAGATATTCGGCTACCTCATTAATAAGATAATTTCCGGCATTGGGAATTGCCGTTGATAGATTAATAAAGCCACTCTCGTCAAAAATATTAATGTTGGTCACCCGAGCGCCAATATCTAAAATCAAAGTGTCCTTGTCTATTTTTTGAAAATATTTCTTTTTTTCCTTTTTGCCTTTTTCTTTTGAAGGAAGCGCTTCAGTCAGCAAAGCTCTTCCAATAGACGCTGCTTCAATGTCAAAAACTAAAGGGTCCACTCCGGAAGATTTCAAAAAATAAACTTGTTCATCAATGATTTCCTTTAGCGCGGCAGCGCATAAAACTTTGGTTTGTTTTGATTTTTCGTCCGGACATTCAAGATAATCCCAATAAATTTCATCTATTGAAAAAGGAACAGTTTTTTTAATTTCCTCTTTTAACTTTTCAAAAATATTATCCTCCGGCTTAAAAGTAAATGTTTGGATGTTGGTTTTATATTCGGGAATACTGACAACGCCTCTTAGAATGGGGCCGCTTCTTGGCTTAAACGGTCTGAACCCTGCTTTATTAACGGCCAATTTAAAAGCTTGGGAAAGTTCTTTTTGATCTTTGATTTTTCCTTCGCTGACAACTCCTTCTTTTATAACCGACCTTCCGTAAGATAAAATTGAACAATTCTTATTCAAACGCAGAATTTCAATTGAATAATCGCTTATATCAATGGCAACCAGCGGAGGCAAGAAAAAAAATTTCTTTAAAATGACGAAAGGGTTTACCAAGGGCAATTTGCTCGTTATTTTCTTGAACTTTGAAGAGGGCTGATATTTTTCTTTTCGTTTTTCACCAGATATTATTTTGGCGTGCTCTCTGATTTTCTCAATCTTCTTTTTTTCTTCAAGCGCTCTTCTTTTTTCTATTTTAGAAATATAATCTTCAATCTTGACATAAAGAGAAGGTTCGCCAAAAATTCTGGAGAAAAATCCGGGCTTTTTTTGGGGCGCAGGCAGTTTCTTTTTTAATTCTTGGAAAATTTCAATTACCTTGTCTAAATTGCTTTCTTTATAATAAAAGATGGCTTCATCAAAAAGCTTTTTCAGTGTCGCCTCTTTTTCTTTCTTTTCTTCTTTCTGCGGCATCATTTCCTTCTCCTTTCTGATCACTCTTTTCAGCCAGGCGCGCCTTTTTTCTTTTTCCGTTTTCAGCGCTTTTTCTTCGGCAGATTCTTCCTGCGGCTGATATAATATGTCCATTGATTTATTATATTATTATAATATTATAACACAACCGTTATTTTTTAATACAAGAATAACCATTGAATCTTTTTCAATTATTTTTTCTTTGCTATAATATAACAATTATTGATATGTATGAAATAAAAAAAGGATTTACCCTGTTAAATAATCGCAGAGCGAATTTAACTGGGTTCACCCTAATTGAACTTATAATATCGGTAGCTTTAATTTTTATGATTGCGGGCCTTACTCTGCCCGTGGGCTTCAATTTTTTCCAGGAATCAACCTTAAAAGACCAGGCCAGAAACCTGGAAAACTCTTTAAGAAAAGCTCAGGCAATGGCGATGACCGGCCGAGGAGACAGCAGCGCCGGAGTCAGGATAACCCAAAGTGAATACATAATCTTTGAAGGAGAATCTTACGAACCCGGCAAATACCGAGAAGAAACAGAGGACGTTATCCCCTTCCCCGTTGCTTTGTCAGTCAGCGATACGGATGAAGATGAAATTGAAATAGTTTTTCAAAAGCTAACCGGACTGCCTACTTTTCTGGAAGAAGAAAAATTAATAACTTTGAGTTTCGGGGATTTTCTCGTAGAAATCACCGTTAATTCTCAAGGGAAAATAGAAAGAGGAAAAGTAAAAGAGTATGAAGCTGCCGAGTAATAAAAAAGGGTCAATTTTAATAGAGTTGCTTTTAGCTATGGCTATTTTTGCCATTGCCGTAGTAACCATTTTTACTTTGTTCGTAAGCGCCACTCAAGGAGTGATGATCGGTTTGGAAAAAACTAGGGGGAATTTTTTGTCAAACGAAGCTCTGGAAGCGGCTTTCTCCATCTCTAAAAGCGATCAGGACTATTTAACTCCCGGCAGATATGAAGTCGGCATTAATAATAACCAGTGGGTTCTCATTCCGAGAAGCGGGCTGATGGGTCATTTTTTACTAGCAAACAGTGCCCAGGATTCAAGCGTTTATAAAAATCGTACTTTACTACAGCAGGTTAATTTTTTTGAGGACAGAAAAGGCCAGCCACTGGCTGCCGCCGTATTTAACGGAACTGACAGCTACATTAAAACAGAGGATACTCTTTCTCTGCAAATAGAAGGCCCTCTTACTTTAGCTGCTTGGGTTTTGGACGCCGGCGCTATAGGAACGCGCAAAACCATTGCCGGAAAATATGATATTGAAACAGGAGAAGGCGGCTATGTGCTTTATAAAGAGGGCAATAGTTACTATTTCAAGGTTTCCGGGCAAGGAGGCGTAGCTACACTTTCAACCCCGTCTGGCAGCTCCTGGCAGCATTTGGCAGGAGTTTACGACCCCGGAGAAAAAACTTTGCATTTATACATAAACGGACAACTAATAAAATCTTCAGGAATAACTAGCGTTACAGCTATCAATAAAGTTCCGGAAATAGAATTTTTCATCGGCAATGACGCCGGTGCTTCAACTCCCTGGTACGGACGGATTAGTGATGTCAGAGTTTATAATAGAGTTTTAACCGCAAATGAAATAGCCGGTCTCTACGGCAGCTACAGCACGCCGTATGAAAAAAGCTTAATAGTTTCAGAGGCAGATATAGAAAATTTGACCGGCGTCTGGAGCTTTAATGAGGGAGAAGGCTGCATTGCTCACGACAACAGCGGCAATAATAATCACGGCCTAATAATTGAAAATTGTTCTTCAGGTCAATGGGTGAAAAACAGAAATGAAGATCAAAAAAGAGCTTTTAATTTTGAAGGTAATAACTATATAGAGATTGCCGATTCCTCAACTCTGCGAATTGAAGATAAAATATCAATATCTTTCTGGATAAAAATGCCAGATCCTCTCCCCAGGCAAGATATGACCATTCTCCATAAAAGAGCAGCCAGTTCAGAGGATTTCTCTTTCGTTCTTACCTATCTTGGAAATGAAGAAGGATACGGCTGGACTGCTTCAAGCGGTGCGCCAAACCAACTTACCGGAGTAAAACTGCCCGGTACTGCCATCGCCAGCAAGTGGCAGCATTTTACCTTAACTTTTAACAGAGAAAATGAGAAGTATGAGATGTATATTAACAATAAAAAAATCCCCGCTGGGGAATTAGAAGAATCAACCGTCAATAATCCTGGTACCAGCTCTCATTTCTTTATCGGCCAAAATGCTGTTGGTCAAAATCGTTTGTCGGAAGTGGCCATTGACGACTTAAAAATCTACAATAAAATCCTTGACCCAATAGAAATACAAACAATTTTCCTTGGCAAAACCAAATACTACTTAGAATAAGGATTTTCTATTCCGTTTCAATGAATATTTTGATATTTTCCAAACTGGGGTAATATTTTGGGCCTCCGACAAAAGAGGTTTTTGTTTGAATTTTAGCCCCAGTCAAACCTGTTCCTGACTCCAACCCTGGTATACCAGTTCCGTTGACGGCCTCCTGCCATCCTTTCCAGGCAGTGCCATCAAAAACATTAACCTCAATCTTAATTGTTCCGTCAAATCTTTCTTTGGCTTGCCAGAAAATCCGGGAATTCTTAACCTTTTCCGGACCCGAAACATCAAATTCAGGAGAGATCCTACTTCCCTCTGTTTCTCCTGCCATAATTATTGTTTCGGTTAATGTGTCTAATTGCGGCGAAATAGTCGGGTCGTCGGTTTCCAAAATCTGCTTAGTCCAAAGATATTTACCAGTTAAATCATCGCCTTCTTGTATATCCGGTATTTGTCCCCCATTAATTGTTACTTCAGACCAACTCTCTGGCTCTTCGCTGTTACTGTTTGTAACAGCAGTTTTAATAAATATTCTTGTTTTTTCTTCATCTGGGATCATTGCTTCCCATTCTATTTTACTTTCAGTCGCATTAGTAATTCCATCTAAAGAAAAAGGGGCTGATATGCGGTAACCCTGAATGGTTCCCTGTGCCATTATTACCCTTTGGTTTGGCTTTTGTATTATTAAATTAACTAAAAATAAAATAATTCCAACAATAAAAACTGCCAAGAGAATAATATTTAATGCTCGCCGGTGTTTATTGTAATTCATTATAACTATTTTTCATTATTTACACTTACAGTAGGTCCAACGAGTCCAGCTTCCATGACCAGAGTCGCTACACCAGTGGTTACCGCTCTGTAAAGACATTGCTGTTGAACAGCCTCCTAGAGAGCGGGCGCAAGTGCTATACTTTGAATCATAATAAGAGTAGTACTTATTCCAGCCGCTATCACCTCCGTCTGTACCTATATCTTGACAGATACACGGCGCAGAACCACAAGTAGCCTCACCACCTTTACAGTTATTACCTTCTTTAGTAATACGTGAACATACCGTAGAACACGATACGCCGCCATCAAGATAGTTGTTTAATGTGCTTGTTGTCGGGCAACTTTCACCACATTCATCAAATATATCTTCTGATGAACTTTGAGGTACACAGCTGCCTGATGAGCATTTAGTACACTCACCACCGCAACCCGTAATTCCAATAGTACATGAAGTGTCAGAACACGTCTCGTTAGCGGCACAGTCATTGGCTTCAGATTTACAGTAATAGTCAGTGGTAACATCGCAATAATTATTTATTTCTTTGCACGCACTATCACAGCTATCTGGCGGACAATGGTTATCTGAAGAACAGCAAGTTTCACCAAAGATGCAACAGACATTGTTCTGGCAATTATCAGAAAGACAATCTTCATTTACATCGCACGTTGATCCGTTTGCATTTTTAGTAGTAGTGCAAACCTTCCAAAATAAGATATTTTCTCCATCTTTTAAAGTATAAGTATAGGAGGTGTTGTAAGAGAGACCACCAATATCATCACCGGTATCAATAAAAGTTCCGGATTTTGTCCCGCTCCCCAATTTCGCAATTTCAGCTAATTCTCGGTAAAGGCGAACGTCAGAAGTATTGCTAAATTCATATTCTATATTTATTGAACTTGCGGTGACGTTATCGCAAGAAAAAGTTCCTGCCGGCTCTCCTGGAGGCGGTTCTTCCGTTTGTAACATTAAACTGCCATCTTCAATCTTTAGATTTTCTTCGTCAAAGTAAAAATAATTTCCCCAATCCTCTGTCCTGATTTCTGTATCTTCAGAGGAAATTAGTTTTAAAGAATTATTAACTATTTCTAAATTTTCTAAATTTCCTCCCGCCTCATTCCAGTCCCCTCCTGCTGGTTCTATAACATAGCGTATTAATTGGGATGCTCGGCTAAAGTGGAGTTCTTCTCCGGCTCGGCCAAGCGATGAAATCTTTTTTGTATTTGGGGGAATATCTTCCACCGGCCCTATTGAGCAAGACATATTGTTAACTTCTATTTCTTCTCCGCCCCTATAATCAATATTTTCTTCTAATTTTAATATCCCTTCTTTAAGGCAAAAATCAGCCAAAAAAGCGGCTTCTTGGCCGCTCTCAAAAGCCGTGCTTGTTGAGTAATCTGTTAAAGACGAATGAAATAAAGAAACACCTAAAACTAGAACTATTGCTCCAATTATTAAAACTGAAGTCAAAGCAATAAAACCACCTTCTGTTTTTTTTACAGTCCTTTTATTCTTCATTCTTAGTTCTTCTTTATTCTAATCTTTGATGCAGCGAACGCTGAACCCGCTTGACTTACTATGTTCAGTTCTCCGAATCCCTTCTTTATCTTTATCTAAGGCCCTAACATAAACAAAATCTTCTGATTCTGAGGGGGTAGCCGTCCACCAGAATCCTCTTTCATCTAAGAAAGAATAAGGTCCGCCAGAATTACGAAGTCCGCCTAGAAGAGCTTTAAACCCGTAGCTGTCTTTGCCTCCCAAATCAAGCGCTTTTAAACATAAATCTTCATCAGTCCCCCGCCGACCAGAAACAAATTCCAAAGGAAATTTCTCTTGACAATATTGGTAACCTAAATCCTGGCAAACTGTTCTTTCCAGTTCTGCCCATTGCTCCTGGGTTGGCACGCTCCAACCTTCGGGGCAAAGCCCTCTTTCATTATTCACAGCATACCAGTTGTATAATACTCCGTAATCATCGCAGTTTTGCTCTTGGTTATAATAACAAATATAAGCCCCATGTTCGTCTTCAGCCCACTTTGCTGAATTTATCAGATTGGGAATAGGTGTGCCGTCGCGATAGTTGGCAGTTCTTAGATTTTCTGCCAGCCAGCACTGCTCGCCGATTTTAACCGTTTTATAAACATCTCCCTGATAAATTATTTGCTCCGGACAAAGAGAAACTGCCGGCTCTCCTTCCTTAGAAATTTTTTCTTTAGTAAAAAATCCAACTAAAAAAATAGCCGAAACCATCAAAGCCAAAATACCAATCAGAATATATACTTTTTTTGAAACCTTCATATAATCTTTGTAAATCAATAAATTAAATATTTAATTCGATCTGTAATAAGTTGTTTTATATTAATTTTTTTGTTTTTTTTCTTATTCTATCCCAATACAAGCACAAAGCAGAGAATTATCATACCTACAAGAAGTACGTCCTGCCGACAACCACGCCTCATTCCTAGAGAATCTACTCCCTCTTCTTCCGTGTTGGGTTACATTATTTAGCCATCCGGAACAGTAGCTATATTCTCCATAATAATCATCCCAAAATCGGTGTCCATCCGCTCCACTGCCAGTCCAGTAATTAGCTGTAAACCCAGCACTACTAGCGTCGGCATATAAATCATCCGTATCGAAAAGATCATAAAAGTTCTCGGCTGCATATTTTGCTTCGTTACTTCTTTTCTTCCACCACCATGGTAAACTCGTATTAACCGAGTGCTGGTTTGAAGAAAATCTAAAATCGTAGATTTCATCAGTCGAGGATACGGTAATAAAAGCCCAACCGTCCCTAGTACATTTATCCGGTTTATTACTATAAGTAGCGGCTAAGTTACATTTCGCGTCAGCACCACTGCGACCACCCAAATTTCCATCGTAATCAGAAGCAGTAACGTAAAGATAATATCTGTTTCCTGCGAGACACTGACCATTGACGCACATACTTTGGTTATCACAACCATATGAACCCGAACCCCAAGTGCTCTTTACTACATCTTTGGTACACGTTGTTTTCTCTGTACCATTACAAGCGTGGCACTCATTGCAATCACTAGTATAAGCGTCCTCAGACCTGGCAGTTTTTGATCCATTAGAACAATAACAACAGACACCACAGTATCCCGAAACTATCTGGCAGGAAGAATTTAAAACTTTACCAGATGATTCACTAGCGGAAGAAGCTTTTATGGTCTCGGTAAGTTGGTTAGTTGCAGTACATTCTGGGATGTCTTCATAGGGACCAGCTTTACATCCTCGATAACGTTTATATCCGATACAATTACCGGCAGTGCAGTCATTATAAACCCCGCAAAATTGATCAGCTACTGTTAAGTCTTTCGCATATTTCCATTCGCCATCACCGTAACAAACTTGACCGTCGTATTCAGCATATTGAGCATCAACATAATCTTCACAGTATCCGTCACCGCCGCAATAACCAGGCCATCCTTGTGCAGTACAGGAGTCAACGCATTCCATTGTCATTGTGCAATCCTCGTGGGGATCATCTCCTTCGGGCATAAAACTGCATACCCCTGGATTAGGTTCAAGGCAAGTCCAACAGTCTTCGTCACACTGCGTACTACAGCATATATTTTCTCTGTTGCAAAAACTTTCTTCCATACATTCATAATGATGCTCGCAGGATGAACCATCGGAGAGACGGGTTATAAATTCTATACCCTCTATATCGTCATATACCCTCCCGGCCGAATTTTCGGCAAAAGCCACTGCATAATAGGTTATTCCCGCGTCCAAGCTCTCTATTTTAACCACAAACTCACCCTTCCCTATACCATATTCGTAAGGCTCGCAAGGGTCACCTGCTTCCTCACTTGGATAACCTTCAGTGTTATAACAAATACCTTTTATGGTTTCGGGATCGCCACCGTCATCTGTAACATTTCCTTGAATTCTAACCCAGTCATCTCCCGTTTCTACAACTCCATCAGTCTGTACTACTGGTAAAAGTGGCAACGTTGTATGAAAACTCTCTAAGTTTTCTGCATAACCATACTCTAAAACATCCTCGTTTTTAGCAAAAGACTGGTACCAATACGTCGTGTCTGTAGAAAGACCATCTATTGTAAGAGAAAAATCACCGAAGTTTTTTCTAGCCCCTCTTTGACAATCATCTGCTGTTTCATGAGTTAAATTTTCCGGTTCTTCATCTGACGCAACAAAGCAAACACCTAAAGCGCTAATAGGTGAACCTCCGTGGTCTGTTATTTTTCCTTTGACATCTGCTTCCACCGCCCTAACTCCATCTGGCGTTTCTGTGCTAAGTTCGGGTGCTACGGGTGAGAGAGTGGTAAATGATATTGAATTATTAGCCCAGCCAGTTCCTTTACTGTTAATAGCATAGGCCTGAACATTATAGTCAGTATTTCCCCAAAGGCCATCAGAATAAACGGAGATAGTGCTGTCAAAGTTATCTCCTCCCAATGGTTCTTCTGTGCAATTAATGGGATTAGTTTTAGGGTCCACCCCGGTCCATTCGGGAGTATTAGGAGCTTCTTCCCAGCAGATCCCCCATTGGGTAACGGCTGCTCCTCCTTCAGACGTAACTTGTCCGCCGGACTGTGCTGAAGAATAACTTTCATTAACCACTGGCTTTGTTGTTAGCTTTGGAGCAATTACTTCTACTTCAAATTTTTCCTCCCCGCCGTAGGATGTCCATTCATTATCATTGTTCTTCGCATAAGCGCAGATGCTATATTCATTTCCCGGCTGAAGATCGGGATCTCCTGGCACAGAATCGGGTATAGTGGCATAAAATATCCCTCCGGGAAGTTCTCCTTCTGATTCTTTACAACTGGGATCACTATCGGGATCAAGATCGCAGGCATTACCTTCGTTAACGTTAACGAAGCAAATGCCCTTCTCTGTAATAGGATAACCGCCGTCGCTCATTATCTTTCCTTGCACTTCTGCCCATTTATCCAAAACTTCTCCATAACCATCATCGGGATCTAAAGTCACCACATGGGGAGCGCTTAATTTTGTTTCAAAGTTTTTTATTTCGCCGCAACGGGCATCTTCGCCCACTTTTCCGCAGGCTTTAAAGTAATGCCATCCTTCGTTTAACTCGCTAAGGTCGTAAAAGAAAGGATAAGGCGCTGTTGTTATGTCAATTGCTACCTCTGTGTAGTTAGGACACTCTGTTGGGTCTTGTCCGAAAGGAGCTCCGCTCTCCTCTCCTTCATTCCAACAAAAATAAGCTGTGACTGGCGTAGATTGTACGGTGAGTATTGTTCCCTGAATCTCAGCTGTATTGTAAGTAACATGGATTGCATCTTCTGTTCTGACTGCTGGTGCGCCGCTCAGCGTATCAAAATTCTTTGTTTCACTGCCATAACCGACGCCAATCTCGTTTCTGGCATAAGCCCGGACATAATATGTGGTATTAAAGGTTAGATCTATAATCGTGCTGTCAAACTCGCCTATTCCTGAACCGTCTATTGTCCTACCTAAATTATTATTATAGTTCGGATTGCTATGAGTATGACAAACTACTCCTCTTTCAAAAACCGGAGATCCTTCCTCGCTTGTAACTTCACTACCTATGATTTCGGCAGTAAAGTGGGTAATTTTGTCTTCAGGAATATCACCCGTTTCCACAAGTGGAACGCCGAAAATCCAATATTCTTTCGGACCCGCAAAGAGCTCCTGCGGTTTTTCCACATAACGAACGGTCACCCGCTTAGTATAAGGATTGCGCCAAATCTCATAGTGGGTGTCTTCTTTGCTGCCGCCGTCCGGGTCAAAAAGCTCATTATCTAAATAAAATGGCACCAAACAGCTATAAAGGTCATAGTGGTCGCTGCCAATAGCTTGAAAAACGGGCGTGCTTGTTTCTTCGTCCACTTCGTCTGGCATACCGGGGCAGTCCTCGCCTTCCGTAGTTCTTCTTTGATAAACGGCATTCAATATGGTTTGGAGATGGATCTCTCTTTGTCTATCTCTGGCTGATTCAAATCTTTTGGCTGGATTGACCATAACAACAACTGCCGTTGACAATAAGGCGATGATACCGATAACGATTAATGTTTCAATAAAAGTGAACCCAGTTAAATTCGCTTTGCGACTATTTAACGGGGTGAAACCTTTTTTGTTTTTCATAGGTCCGCTGATTTTATTATTGTATTATACAAAAATAAAGACCAAAGCAAAACGTCAAGAAACGTCTTTTTTCCTTTCAAATATTCTTTGGAAGATTTTGGAAAAATCTATCCTGTCAAAGATTACTTCGCCAATTATAGCGAAAGGAATAGCTATCAAAATAATGATGCCGATCACTCTGGGAGTTATCGGCTGGTCGGTAGCCAACTTAATAGCCAGGAGGTCTTCAACGATGCCAATGAATATCCCAAAAATTAAAAGCTCAAAAGCTACTTCAATTTTTTTCCATTTTTTTATCCCCTTTTTCTTCATTTTTTTATTGTTTTTCTTTTTGATACTCAAAATAAGAGTAAATTAAGGTATAGACCGTAACTAAAAACACAGGGATAATTACAAATAAAATCGCCTGTTCAGGAAAGAAAATTCCCAAAAAGGCAATAACTCCGGAAATTTTAAACAACCTGCCGCCGATTTTGTGGGTCTTATTCCAAACCGTTTCGCTGCTTAAGGTCCAAGGCGTCCTAATACCAATAAACCAGTTCCTTTTAGCGTTTTCTACCAAGATGCCGCAGTAATAAAACAATATTCCCAGGGCCGGTATCATCAGCTGGCTCATATTAAATCTTAATCCGACATTCCAAAAAATAGTTAGAAGATAAACATAAAACAAAAACAACATTAGCAACACTATAAATCCGTCAAAATATTTTCTGAATTTTTGGATATTTTCTTTCAGAGGATCTATCTTGGGGATTAATAAAAATAATAAAAACAATCCTAATAACATTAGCGGCATAAAAAAAGAACCCCAGAACTTTGACATGTAGCCGTCTACTTTGCCTTGAGCGTTCCAGTGCGAAGCCACTTTTTCTGGCATTTGAGGATAAAAGTACCCCCCTATAATAAAGGAAATTAAAATAATTCCCAAAATAACTATGTTAGCTTTTCTCATTTAGTTATTTTACCAAAAAAATAATAATCCAGCGAGTTTTAAAAACCGCCCTTCTCTGGGGCGGCAATATAATTATTTTTTGCTTTGATTATTTCAACAATGCCGTTTTTTGTGCGTTCATTTTTTTCTATGCGGAGTTGATTTTCTTTTAAGATTTCATTTAATCCGCCCTGCCAAAGATAATCTTTAAAATACTCATAATGGTTTGTTCCGGCAAAATATTCTACAGTTTTAATTAGCCAGGAAAAAGGAGCTTGGGGGAGAGGAACCTGAAAATCAATAAAAATTAAATTTCCTCCTTCCTTTACTACTCTTTTCATTTCAGAAATTATTTTGTCCCTTGCTTTTCGTTCTTTCTCGTGAAGACCAAAAGAAACAGAAGCGCAATCAAAAAAGTTATCCTTAAAGGGTAGATTTTGAGCATCAGCAATTTGGAAAAAAACATTATCAAGGCCTAACTTTTTCTTGTTCTTTTCAGCTACTTCAATCATTTTAGGATTCAAGTCAATTCCGTAAGTAATAGCGTCCACTTTGGCATAATGAAATACCTGATCGCCTGTTCCGCAGCAAACATCCAATACCCTGTCCCCTGCTTTAATTCCAGCGAACTTGATTATAAAAACTCTAAGGCCTTTTAATATAGGGTCTATTACATTAGAATAATTAAAAAACCACATTCTGATTATTTCTTCTTTCCTTTTGGTCTAATCCCTCTTTTCTTTAATTTCCTATTAAACCTTTTTTCGTTTCGCCATCCTTTACCCATTTTTTTACTTATTTTTTATAAGTTTTTAATTTTAATCCCGGGAAAAAATCCGGAGAATTTGCAGAATAACAAATATGAGAATAGCGTAACCTATCATTGCCGAAATGGTCACTACGTCAATAAAATAACTCCGCCAATAAATATCGGGGAAAATATATTGAAAAGGTGAAATAAAAATATCGCTGTATTTGTAAATAAAATTAACAACAAGGGCTTGGGGATTAGCATCAAAAAATTTAAGGATTAATCTTAAAAAAAGAAAACACTCAAAAAGAATAAACACTCGCTTTACTATATATAAAAATGCGGAATAAATCTTTGATAAATAATCTTTAAAAAGAAGTGGTATGTTCATAAATTTTCTTAAAATTTCCTTAATTTTTATAAAAAAATGGCGCTTTTCTTTTTTAGTTTGTTTTCTACTTTCCCTGATCCGTCTTTTTTCTTCAAGTATTTTCTGATTTTCTATTTTGGAAATATGATCTTCAACTTTAACATAAAGAGGGACTCTGCCGAAAGTTTTAGAAAAAAATCCAGGCTTTTTTTGGGTTTCAGGTAAAAATTCTTTTAGTTCTTTTAAAATATTAATAGCTCTATCCAAATTGTTATTTTTATAATTCAGGATGGCTTCATCAAAAAGAAGTTTTGCCAAAGATTCCTCTTTACTAAGCTGAGATAACCCCAGCAGTTTCGCTATCGTCGTTTTATTTGGCCACGCTCTCGTCTTTCCTTTTTTTGTTTGTTCTCTTGATTCTGTCGTCTCTATTTTTTCTTGAGGTTCTCCTTCTTTGTTTTTTTCTTCTAACATATAGATTCTCTTATTATACCAAAGAATTATTTTTTTCTAAAATAATTAGAGGCGGTTACACCGCCTCTGAATTTACGCGATCAAGTATTTCCTTTGCTTCAGCGCTTATTTCAAATTTATCATAATGTTTACCCGTGGAGCTTACACCTACTCCATCGTAACAGCACAGCATTATACCATCCGCAGTTAAGGCGGAAAATTGATCAACACTGGCAATAATATGCGCTGAGTCATTTTCTACCGGCGGATGACCGAATTCAGTTTTAATGATTATTTCATCGCCTGGCTTTAATTCGGCGATGATATTCCCGCCCGGCAAAGGATATATTGTTTCCCTCATATTCATTACCATTGTTAAAGACCTCCTTTTTGATCTCTTATTTTGTCTCCTTAAGATTTATATTTTAACATTTTTATATAAAAAGTCACATATAAAAATTAAATCACCCCTTGATTCAAGATATAGTGGTCCCTTTGAATTTTTTACCGTCTAAAATCTTTTTCAGATTATTCAATTTTTTTCCATCTACCACAATTACTTTAATGTTTTTCTTTTTGGCTAATTTGGCTGCTACTGGGTCAACCGGAAAATGAGAACCGGGCGACCGTTTAGATGGAACGATTTTAAAATAATTTTTCCAAGAGATATTCTTAATAGGCCTTGCTCTTTTATGTTTTTCAAAATCTGCAGTATAAACGTAATCTGGTTTACCCAGCATAATTACCTGGCTAATTTTAAAATCAACGGCAATTTGTACGGCTACGTAATCTGTGGACCAGCCGGGCGTCCAACCTGCGCCAATAATAACAGGGCGTTGGTTAAAATTTTTCAACTTAAAACGCTTATCAAAAACCACCGGTGTACTTTCTTTTCTAAAAATTGTTCTTAAAAAATGAGCATTCAATCTGGTGGAATGAATGCCTATCCAGTCCTTATCCTCATTTGTCACTCTGGCTATTTTAGCTGCGGCATTTTGATATTTTCGGGTTGTGTGCCCTCCCCCGCAAACAATAACAAACTTTCTTTTTCTTTTTATCTCCTGTTTGATGAATGAGTAAAATTTCTTAATATACACGATATTAATTTTTTCTGGAAAAGCCACTGAACCTCCAAGAGCTAAAACAAATTTTTCCATTTGATTATTTTTCATTATTTTATTTTTTCTTCTTCTATCAGAAATAGTTTTTTCTTAAATCCGCCTCGCCTCTTCCTTTTGGCAGATTGGAATTTTTTAATTTCCGGCTTTGTTGTTTTTATTTCTGAAATTAAAGCATCAAGTATTTCCTGAATATCAATGATTTCATTAATAATTCCTTTTTTATCTTTCGCTCTCATTAATTCTCTTGCCTCTTCTGAAATCTTCCTTTTTAGTGCCTCTAAAAACTCCTCTTTCTTTAATTTTCTTACTTTTGGCTTCCAGCCGGCCTCTTTTACGATTTTCGGAATTCTATCCCTGATTAATTTATTGTACTTTACAACTTTTTTCATCTGGTTATTTTATTATGCCGTATTGACCAGAAATAGAATCTTGAAAAAGAAAAACATGAGGAGGGTAAAAAGTAAAAACTATAAAGACCAGCAGCAGGATTATCAGCGATAAAAGAAAAACAGCGTTAAACTTCCGGGGAAATTCTGGCAATGTCATAATCTTATAGCTCACAATCTGGCCGATAATTACCGCTATGAAAAAAATAGTAATATTCAGTATTAAATTATGATGCCCCAAAATAGCTTTGTAACCGTAGAAAAAAACAACAATAAGAATGGGCATTAAATAAATTCCCACAGCTTTGGCAAAAAGGAAATTGGGGTTTTTCAATTTGAAAACCTTGTTTTCTAATACAGCCCAGAGAATCGCAGGAATCACGGCTAGCTTCAAATGTTCCCAGGTGCTTTCATTTACTGCCGAAAATATCCCGACCAGCCAAAATTTATTAGCAAGATTAAAGGTAAAATGCAAAAAACTTCCCAGAAAAGAAATAAAAAGTATCCCTATTATCTCAAATTTTAAAATTCTTGAAATCATTGCATTCTAAAAAATATTGGCCACAAAATCATATCCAATATTGCTGTATGGAAAGCAAAATAAACACTACCTGCCACGGCTAACCAGTAAGCAAATCCTGTCTCTCTTGTATGTAAACTGATAAGCACTCCTGCCAAAGCACAGGAAGACAATCCGACAATTGCCAATACCAATCTTATAATAATCCACAGAGCTGTTCCGGGATTGGCAACAAAAGCATTGGTTAGGGGCATCCAAAAAGCTGATGGCACCAGAATACCCAAAAATATAAGGTAAAGAATGTTAAAATTAAAAGAAGCGGGGTTCAACCTGAATAATATAAAATGAAGAAAGGCAAAATAGCCTAGAGCAGAAATAATCATTGAAATTGTATAAACAGGCCTGACCGAAAGCGGCATTCCTCCCCAAAGAGCGTTTGTCCCGTCAGTTTTTCCCGACAGGCCTAAAACATAACTGCCAATTACGGCCATTCCCCCAATAATATTAACAACAAGAAGAATAATCTTTGCTGTAGTCATAATTTTATTGTGTTATTAGTGCGGAAACATAATTTCAGCCAGGCACCAAAGCAACATCAAAAATCCACCAGCAGTAGTTAAAAATATAAGAGCAGAACGGTCTTTCTTTTTTATAATGCCGACGATTCCGGTGAAGAAAGCGGCAATTCCTGAAATAAACCCTACCAACATCGGTAACGCTATGCCGGGCCTTATAATAATATCTTGCGGTATTGTTTTTCCAGCCGGAACAAATTCATAAAACTCCACAAAAGACATGCCGATATAAAGAAATACCGGCATCGCAACAATTAAGCCAGCCGACCATTTTCCTAAACAACTTTGTGGTAAAAATTTCAATCTCATTAATAATTAAAGGCTTGATTTATTTTTCAAAAAAGAGAGAGATGGCGTATGCGAAAAATCCTACACCAAAACCGATAAATATACCGGCCGGTATGTTATTCATGGCGAAGCCAATTCCAAAACCAAGAAATAAACCGGCTGGAATAAAAATCGCTCCCCTTTCTTTTTTCCATTTTTTCCCTTCAGTTTTTTGTTCTTCCATATTTTTATAATGATTTATTTTTGACCTTTACGCTATTTTAACAAAAAACCGCCCATTTTACGAGACGGTCGCCAAATTAAAGCCTATTTATTTAAAATTCTTTTTCAATATTCCATACTTTGACACAACTTCGCGCATAAAAAGTGTCGTCATCATTGAAATAATTATAGCTATCGTAATATTGTAGAACATTAGCAAGTAAAATAAAAAAGCGCCTAAAAACGCACTCAAAGTATAATTGGAGCCCTGTCTGAAAGCAAAAGGAGTATCCCCCATTATGGCATCCCTAAGCACTCCTCCAACAAAAGCGGTTATCATACCCAGTAACACGCAGGATAAAAATGACGTTAGGCTGATTTCTGTATTTAAAAAAATATAGTTATAAGTAATGGAAACCCCAATAATGGAAAAACTGGCTAAACCAATAGAGTCTATAAATCTGAAAAAGGAGAACTTTTGCTTAAAAAAGGTCGGGGCAAAAAATGTTATCACGCTTCCCAAAATAGCAACAAATAAATAATTCGGGTCTGTCAGATAAAACAAAGGGGCACGATTTATAATTAAATCCCTAACGGTTCCACCACCGAATGCCGTAACTATACCCAAGAAAACAACACCAAAAAAAGCTAATTCCGCCTGTTTAGCTTTAAAAGCTCCGGTTATCGCAAAAGCAAATGTACCCAATAAATCTAAAAAATACATATTTTGTTCAATTCTACCAAAAACAGCCCCCTTGAAAAAGCAGCCACCAATTTTATAAAATAAAAAATGCCAGCGAATAGAACTGGCATCTAAGACACAGTTATGCAAATCGGATCCTTAAATGGCCACTCTGGTTCAAACGTTTTCTCTCCGCCTTCAATTGCTAATTCCATAAGATCTGTCTTATAGCACTCCAGGGGAAATCTTGTAGATTCCCCGCACTGTCTGCATGATAACGTCCAATAATGGCCTAATCCTCCTAAATACGTGTCTAATTCTACTTTTATTTCTGCTCCGTTTTGACAACCTTCGTGAGACACCTTATCTGGCATCAAGTCCGTATGGCTAAAATTTTCGCCTTCACCTCTTTTGCCTATCTCAACCCTAAATGTCTTTTTCACCTTTTGTGCCTTTCTCACCTTTTGCACCTTTTTCACCTCCGTTTTAGCTTAGAACATTCTACTTCTATAATAAATAATTTTAATAATTTGTCAATTGAGAGTTGGATACTACATTGAATAATAGACGTCCGAGGTAGAATAAAACAAGGGTTCCCAGCCATAACCCACAATTCTATGGATTAAACTGGGAACCCTTTGGTTCAAAATTATTTCCCCGACAGTCAACCTTAGAGCAGCTGAATTTGGGAGTTGATAATAAGGAATATTCCGAATGCTCCAAAAAGAACATCCAAGAATCTCAGCGTTTTTATTATTTTGACGCTGTTCTGAAGGTTGCTACGTTGTTCCTCGGAAAGTTCAGAAAATCGGGGACCTTCTTCTATAATTTTGACCTTTTTGAGAATCCTTTTGCTTATGTAGAAAAATATTATCGCGACTACAAGCACTAGGACTCCTAAAAATAAATTAGAATCCATTTTTACCTCCTTCCTAATTCTTTATATTATAATTATAACACGTTAATTTTCTTTCGTCAATAATTATGGCGAACAAAAATGCCCGGTAACGGGCTTTTTTATTTTTCATTAATATTTTTTACCACCATATGTTTTTAAAATTATTTTTTATTTTTATATTTTCCGTCGTGTCCGCCAAGATAAAGATTAGTATGTCTTCCTTTTGTTTTTTTAATAGGGAATCTTTTTTTATTATCTTTTATTGTCATTTCTAAAGCTTCATCAATATCTAAGTTGCAACTGTTTGCCAATACCGCTAAAAACCAGTATATGTCGCCTATCGCATCTTTAACTTCATGTTTGTTATCTTTTAGAACCTTTTTAAGTATTTTGGGATTTTGCTCCCACTTTACCAAATTACGCAATTCGCCAATTTCTTCTACTATTCCCAATAAAATATCTTTTGGGTTATAAAACTGGCTCCAATTTCTGTCGTCAGTAAATTTTTTAATTTCTCTTTGATGTTTATTCATAGATTTTAGGCTAAATTTTGATTATTTCTGAAAAATATTGCCGTGGCCAGGATAAACCATCATCCCCGACTTTATTATTCTCTTCAATTTTTCTAAAGAGCTCTCTATCTCCCTCTGGGAACCGCCGGGAAGATCGGTTCGGCCATAACCCGTTTCAAACAAAGTGTCGCCCGTGAAAATGAAGTCTTGTCCTAATAAGCAAATACTGTCTTTGGTGTGGCCGGGAGTAGAAATAACTTCTAAAACATTGTCCCCTATTTTTATTTCCTGACCTTCTTTTGGAGTTAAAATTACAGCTCCGCTTCCCCGTTCTATCTCCCTATTGGCCGAAGTGTGGTCAGGGTGACTGTGAGTATTGATAATATATTTTGGCTCTCCGCCAATTTCCTTAATCTTTTTTAAAATCTTTTCTGGCTCTCCGCCGGGATCAATAATTGCTATTTCCCGCCCTGATTTCAATAAATAGCAATTCGTTTCCAGGCTTCCGACTTTTAATGGATGGATTTCAGCAGCCATTTTAAAAATTGGATACCTCTTTCAGCCACTGGCCGTATTTACAGTCCGGGCTATGAGCTGTCGGTTTATCTCCCCTTAAAAGGTTTACTGCTTTTTCAAAAACTTCCTGCACGTAAGAAGGATCCGTGTCTATCATATGGATTTCTTTTTTAAACGGCAACCTGTCCACAAACCCATTTTCTTTATCTACAACATAAAATGCCAAACATCCTTTTCTAACGGTTTTGTACCCATTTTTCTCCAGAAGAAAAGTATAAATATCCATTTGTATCTGAAAACGGTCGTAAACATTAGCAACTTTGCTTCCCGTGGACTTGTAATCCATCGGGGCTAGTTTACCGTCAGAAAATTCCAAAACGTCGTCTACCGCCCCAAAAAGCGTAGCATCCAAAGAAGCATCGTAATAGCGCAGTCCTTTAAAATTACTTCGCCATTCATCCAATAATTTTTGATTTGGAAAAAGTTTAGCTGGAACATTATAAGCTATTAACAACGGGTGTAATTCTTTCTTTTTTCTATATTTATCAAATTCTTCTTTCAAAAGCGTATCCACAGCATTGTTTAAAGCATACGGATAAGGAGGTGGCCTTTTTATTCCTTGGTGTTTATCTAACCAAAAACAAAGCGGACATTCAAAATATAAATTTAACGAATTTGGCGAAATTTGTATTGGCCTGTTATTATCCATAGGCTAAATTCTAACTATTGGATACTTTTTTCACTCTACCCTGATTTGAAGGAATTTTCAATTAAAAAGAGACCGTGTAGCAGTACAATAACTGTCAGGGACGGTCTCCTAAATATGTTATCTTTGGCTATTTGCGGGATGTCCGTTGCATTTTGTGCATATTATCCCCAACTATATATGAGGCCCAGAAAAGATGCCAAGATGCGGCTGCATTTCTTTTCCCACTTTTCTCTATTTCTTTAATTTCGTACTCTACCATTACTTTCCGGAAGTCGTCATAGGCAAGGCCGAGAGTCCTAAGGGCAGAAAAAAACCTGTTTTTGAATAGTTGGATTACTTCCGAAAATGCTTCCGGCGGACGATCTTCCATCCTCAACCGTTTTTGGGATTTGGCTTGCTGAAACGCAAGAATGTCTATCACTCTACGCATCGCTCTTACCTTGCGCGCTTCGTAATCCTTCAAGAGGTTCTTGAATTCTTCTGCTTTCTCTTCGGTCTCAAATCCGGCATAAGCGGTAACCTTGTTCCAGCCATCACGAAGGGCAATTATCGGCTGGCCACCTATCATGGCGCCGAAATAACCACTTGGATGTTCCCACTCAGCCAGCGGCACCCGGGTTGGATTAATTTCCAAGTTGCCATCCACAATCCAAATTTCTTTCATTGCCTGCTCAGTTTCTTGATCAGTTTTTTGAGTTGTCAATTTACTACCTCCCTTTGTTTATTATTCTTTCTAACAAATTTCAATAAAAAAATCAAACCTCACCTTTTCATTTCGTCTTGTTGGTTATTTTACATATTCAGCTGCCAGATAGTAAAGTTTAGAATAGCAGCGAAGCTGACCCAAAGAATGTAAGGAATGAACAAAATACCGGCAGCCCTTCTGATTTTGCAGAATTTTAGAGCGACAACAAGAATTAAAACCCAAAGGATCAGAATTTCAAAAAATGCCCAAACGGGATTTTGTAAGCCAAAGAAGATAACCGACCACAAAGCATTAAAAACTAAATGAATTCCATAAAGCCAGAGAGCAGTTTTTATTTCTTTTTTTGTTTTTTCTTCCGCATTTTTCTTGTAGGAGGACCAAACCAAGAAAGCAGCAATTCCCATCAAGGCATAAAGAGTGATCCAGGCGGGCGCGAAAAGCCAGTTGGGCGGGCTAAAGAAAGGTTTTTCAAGAAAAATGTACCAGCTTTGAATACTGGGAGCTGTAAAAAAAGAACCTACAGCTCCGGCCAACTGAGCGATAATAATAGAAATAATTACGCCTAAAATTGTTTTTTTCATATTATTAAAAATTTTTAATTAGGGCTGTAAAATGTCTTCTGTACGGCCGTCAACGGAAATAATAACCTCCTCAACAGTCGGAAACTGCATTAAGGTATCAGTAATTTGACTGCGGATAGCGATTACCCGGCAGGAACCGCCCATCTGATATTCCAGCTGTTTATTAAAATCAACTGTGGCGACGCCGTCTTCAATGCTTAATCTTTGAATCCTTACTCCGGGATTAATACTGGAAGGATAACCTTGATTCTCCTCTTCAGCTGTCGCTCCCCGCAAAAGAGCTTCCAGGGAAGCCCGAGCCACAGCTTGGGTTTTAGAGACCTGTCTTTCCACAGCTATGGTCCGGGAGCAGTCAAAATGAGGCTCTAAAACGTACTGCGAATCGCTCAAATATATTTTTACTGTCATCGTTTCTGAAGGAGTTTCGCTGACTTCATTGAAAACGACAGGTACGATTAATTCATCAGCGTTTTCCGGCAAACCGGAAGGATTGGCTTTTTGCAAAATTAATTCTCCTTCTGGAGCAGAAGGAACGGCAAAAGGAAAAGTAACTTCAAAAGGAACAAAATTTTCTGTCATCCATTCGTCCAAGGCCTGAGCTGGTTTTATTCCTAAAAGAAAACCGTTGTCGTCAAACAGCTTAACCGGAAAATCAGCCTCAAAAAACCAATTACCGCGGGCTTCACCCTTAACTAAAAGCGGGCTTTCAATGGATTGATTCGGCCGGGGAGTATCTATCCTGATTAAATCTGCTTTTTCTAATTCATTACCGATGTCTTCCGTAAAGCTTTTCCCATCGGGCGTCTGGCATTGCCGAGGGTAGGATTCTAAAACCGGATAACCCGCTTTAACGCATTCTTCAAAACTATTAATTTCCTGAGCCAGCTCGCACGAAGGACAGCGAAACTTAACAGCAAAGTAACCGGCTAAAACTACCAAAAAAGCAATAAAAAAGATTAATAATTTATTCATATTATATTAATTGTTCTTTAACTACTTTTTATTTTGGCACCCTTTTGCGTTTTTGTCTATGTGGGGTTGACAATTTTTTTGGGCAAGATATAATGAGCCACAGACGATAAGTCGTAGCATCTTAAGCAAATCTTTAGTTACTTTCGTAAATTAAAGTAGTAGTTAAGCAAGCGGCATATCGGAAAAAGGTCGCTTTTTCTATTAGTTCATCCCGTACTTTTCGTAAAGGATGCGGGATAAAATTATGGCGTTTGAACAATCTAATCCTGAAAAAGGTTTTACGCCCCGAGAAACAGTCAAAGGTAGCTGGAAATGCGCCGACTGCGGAGCGGAAATCACTGAACTTCCTTTTCAACCGGCTCCCGACAGGCCAATTTATTGCCGGGAATGCTGGCAGAAAAAGAGACAGCAAAGAAATTTCAGTAGATAAACCTAAACAAAAAGCCCGCTTCTGGCGGGTTTTTTGTTTTATCTTTTTTTCTTTTGACGCCATTTAGCTTCCAGCTTCCTGACGCCTTTTTCATCAAATCCGAAATGATGGGCAACTTCATGCCAGACCACCATTTTTACTATTTCTCTAATGTCTTCCGGCGTGGAAGCTAATTTTTGAATCGGTTCTTGGAAAATGGTAATTTTATCTGGCAAAATCTGACCAAATCCCCTGCCCCAAACAGTTTTGGGGACTCCTTGATATAAGCCCAAAAGGGTCTGGCGGGGCGGTTTATCTTCAACCACAATAACCGCGTTGTCTATTTCTTTAAAGATGTGGGGAGGTAAATCCAGCAAGGCCTGTTTGACTAATTTTTCAAATTCTGAAAGCTCTACTTTTATCATACGCCCAGCAGGTTAGCCGTAATAAAAATTTCAATGGCCGCTGCCAAAGCCAAAAGCGGCAAAAGAATCTTCCAAAAAAATTCCAAAGCGTCAGATAATTCTTTTTTTATACTAACCTGTTTTTTCATAATCCTCTGAAAAACCGTCTGGCCGATTTTTAGACCGCTGGCTCCAGCCAAAATTAAAACCGGTAATTCTATTACGCCATGGGGCAAAGTGCCCAAGAAAAAGACAGACCAGGAAAAATTCAGCTGGGAAAAGAAAGCCACTACGCCCAAAACCGTACCGTTGGAAAGAAGAGCAAAGAAAGGAAAAAAACCAAAAATAACGCTGGAAACAAGAATAAGAGTTAAAGCAACTCCATTATTTAAAATAACAAAGAAAAATTGGCCGAGAGGACTCATTTCAAACACCGGCTCGTAAAGCTTTCTGAGTTCTTCTAAAACAGTTCCGATCTCCTGAGGAGCGCTTTGAACAGTAAAGTAGCCGTAAAATGCTCCGAAAATAAATATCAGAACCGAAATTAAAATATGGGTCTTTAACGAAAGGACGTAATTTTTATATTTTTCCAAATTTATTTTTTTCACAGATTTTAACTGTATTTTATCTCAAAATTGCTGAATTCTCCCTTAAAATCCTCCCAAACCAGCTCTAAATCCCCTACAATAGCTCCTGGAGGGCCTGATTCGGCCCATTTGAGCATTTGCTCAACTTGACCCCTATCCCCTTCAAAAACGGCCTCTACGCGGCCGTCAGAAAGGTTTTTGACCCAGCCAGCCAGGCCTAATTCCCGGGCTTTTTTCCGGGTTTCTGTCCGAAAAAAGACGCCCTGGACTTGGCCGGAAACAAAAATATGAGCTCTAATATTTTCTGCCGCTGTCATTTTCATTTTTAGAAAAATAATTGACCAATTAAAGAAGCTGGTCCCGGCTCAGGATTATAGAAATACAACAGTATTAGAACAGCAATAGCAAAAAATATTAAAGCTACTATCCAATCAAATATACTCATAGTGGGCACTAGAGGATTTGAACCTCTGGCCTCTGCAATGTGAGTGCAGCGCTCTAAACCGCTGAGCTAAGTGCCCGGCATTGCTTTAAATATTTTAAAATAAATTAAATAAATAGTAAAGAATACTAATCAAAAAAAACTTTTTTGGCTTTGATATCTTAATTTAGATTTAGTATTATAAACCATAATGCAGGTTTTTGAATTTCATTTTAATCCTCTCGGACGCCGCCCCAAAAGCGAAGTAAAAGACGTTATTCTTGACAGTTTTTGCTATGAACCGGAAAATATCTACGAAAAAAGAGTGGGCAGCTTATATATGGTGGGCATGCTGAAAAATGTTTTGCCTCAAAACGTCCGATTTTTAGAAAAATTAGCCAAGGTAATTAAGGGAAAGTATTACAGCACAACTTTAGTCAAACCGGAAAAATCTTTGAAAAACAGCCTAAAAGAAGCCAATGATTTTTTAGAAAGCATCGCCAAAAGAGGAGACGTGAGCTGGCTGGGGAATTTAAGCTTTGGAGTCATTGCAATTAAAAATTACGAGCTGAACTTTACTAAAGTCGGCGGGTTAAAATTTTTCTTAATTAGAAAAGGCAGAATAATTGATATTGACCAAAAATTAAAACTGGAGGAAATTGAGCCTTATCCTCTAAAAATTTTTGGCAATATTGTTTCAGGAAAACTAAATGAAAATGACGTTATTGTAGCTTTGACCAAAGACGCTTTGGAAACTTTCCGCTCACAAAACCTAATTCAAGAAATCGCCCAAATTGCACCTGCTGAAGAAAAAAGAATAAAAGAAATTTTTAATGACAAACAGGAGATTTTATCCAAGATCTCGGGAGTTTGCCTTTTGATTTTATTGGCCGATGAACTGCGTTCATCTTTACCCTTCGCTAACACTCGGGTGAACAAAGAATGTCAATCTTCCATTGCCCGGGAAGTTATTTCGCCCAAGCCAGTAAAGTTTTCCTTTAAAAAGTTTCTCGCTCCCATTTTAAATTACATTTTTGGTTTAAAAAATTTAATCAAAAAACCTGAGTTTAAAATTAAAAAACCTGAAGTTAAAATCAAAAAGCCCGAGTTTAAAAAGCCGGCAATAAGGATTCCCAGACCTTCTCTGCCAAAACTTCCCCAAATTCCCAAGGTAAGCCAGCAATGGAGCAAAAACCTGATTTTGATTTTCGCCCTGGTTGTTTTCTTGGCTGTGGGTTTTTTTATTGCCCAAAGAGAGAAAGAAAGAAAAATTGAAGATTATCAGCAAACCCTGAGAGAAATTGAAGCCAAAGTAGATGAAGCCGAAAGCTATTTACTCTTAAAAGAAACCTTGCCGGAAGCCGGCCAAAAAGCCAATTCCCTGCTGAAGGACAGCTGGAATGAAATTTCTCCTTTAAGCAAAATTGTTGAAACTCTGCCTTCTCTCAAGGACGATATTCTTGCCCTGAAGGATGTTATTTCAAAAGACCTTTATCAATTAAACAAATTAGAAATGATTGAGGAGCCGGAAATTCTCTTTGAATTTGATAAAGAAAAATTTGTTCCTCAAAAAATAATTGCTGTTGATGACAAGCTTTACTTTTTTAACACTTTCTCTGAAGATATCTTTTTAATAACTGGCTCAGGGGTTGATAAAGAAATCATTGAAATTAATAAAAAATTTCAAGCAGCCACGGCTCTTGATGATGCAGCAGTCTTCTTTTCTGCCCCCGACCAATTGGTCATTTTAAGCAACGGGGAAATTGAAAGTTTTTCCCTTCAGCACCTCAGCGATTTTGACTACGAATTTTTGTCTTCTTATAGATCGGGTCTTTATTTTCTGGATAAAAATAAAGGGGAAATAACCAAGTATCCTTATCTTGAAAATTTTGTCTGGGGCGCTCCTCAATTTTGGCTGGCCCCTCAAGCAAAAAGAATTACCAACGCAAAATCGTTTGCTGTTGATGGCTCAATCTGGTTTCTTGATCAGGATAACTCGCTCACCAGATATTATGGCGGCTGGCCCCAGGAAACAATAAATGTAGAGTTGTTCCCCGCAGTCAAGAACTTTTCCAAAATTATTAGCAGGGTTGACCTTCCTTATCTTTATCTTTTAGAACCGGAGCAGTCCCGGGTGGTTATCTTAAATAAAGCCGGGCAAATCTTACAACAATTCCAGAGTCCGCAGTTTGATAACCTTTTAGATTTCGCTGTTGCCAAAGACGGCAAAACAATCTATCTTTTAAATGAATTAAAAGTGTACCAAATTAAAATTTAATTTTAGGTATATTTAATTTAGAGCATCTTAAAAGCCGGGCTGAGGGCCCGGCTTTATTCTTTTCTTTCTTTATCTATTCTATTGTCTAATTCCTAGTGTTGGTTGACTTTTTTTACCGAGAAGCAAAGCAACCATGATGACTATTGGGATTGCTAACAACCAGCATTTAATCAATACCATCAGGATAATCAGTATAATGGTAGCAATAACAGAAAGCCAGTAATAATTATTTTTTTCTTCTATCTCCTTTCTTCTTTTTTTAGATAAAAGAAGCAATGCAGCTAATACAGTTAAAATTATAGTTAAAATCCAACAATAATTACCCGGAGTAAGACCGCCAACGGTTGCCAAGAAGGCTGCTAAACCCAATCCTTCTTCTCCTTCAGTTTCAGTAGCGAGAATTTCTCTTTCTTCTTCCTCCTCTTCTTCTTCTTCTTCCTCTTCTTCTTGCTCACCAAAATATTCTTCTTCCTCCTCTTCTTCTTCTCCTTCAGTAGGTGAAGTGGTAAAGCTTAATTCATCGCCCAGAACTTCTCCTGAACCGTGAGAAATTGGCCTAAAGTAATAAATATCACCCGGGGTCAATTCTGTTAAAGTGACCGTATGATAAGTAACTTTATTTGAATCCTCTGTAGTGGAATAGGCGTAGCCGTAATTCGGCGCTTCTCCGGGAACCGGTACTTCATAGTTGGCGTAAACTACTCTGCTGGTTGCCGGAATGTTAGTGTGCCAAGAAATAGTAACGCTTGTGTCAGAAACAACCGTGAATGCTTCATTAAAGACGACGAGTGGCGGAGTAACATATGTGGCGGTTCGGCAAGTTTCAGAAGCTATTTGATTGAATATTCCAGTCAAATCATCGCTGGTAGGAGCAAAATAATAACTGCCGTTAGTATTATCTGCTATGGTCTGAAGCATGGTTTCGTTTACGAAGCTGCCCAATCCTATGGTAAAGATTCTAATGCCGTTTTCAGCCGCCTCTATTGATTCGTCTAAAGCTAAAGCTAAATCAATGGGATTTTCATCAAAACCGTTGCCGTTTGGCTGATTAGCCACGCCGTCAGTTAAGAGAATCTCCATTTTAGCTATATGGGAAGAGCTGGCAACCGACATTAATTCCTCATTAGCTTTATCAAGAGCATCGCTTATATTGGTAGCGCCGAAAGCAACCAAGCCGTTAATCGCGGACTCGGTGGCTGTGTGGTCGCTTGATAATCCTTTTTCTAAAGCGGCGGTCGTGCTGAATGAAACTAATCCGGACTGATCGTCGTTTCTTAGATTGCCAACAAAGGTGTTTGCCGCGCTTTGAGCTTGAGATAACAAGGTGGGGCTTTCGTAGGCCATACTGCCCGATACATCCATAACAATCATTGGATATAAATCCATTGTGCAGATACTTTCTTCCAAAACACATGAGTCAGTACAGATATAACCTTCCGGAACGCCGGCGGTCCCATCACACTCTTCATCTCCGTTTACTATTCCATCACCGCAGAAAGCAGTTGGACCCGGACAGACGCCACAGTCCGAAGGACAGTTTTCACAATTTTCGTCCCCACCGCAGGTTCCGTCACCGCAGAAAGGTCCCGGACCCGGGCAAGACCCACAATCTACAGGACAGTTTTCACAAGTTTCGCCTCCAGTACATTCACCGTCACCGCAGAAAGGTCCCGGGCCCGGACAAGGTCCGCAATCTTCTGGACAGTTAGAACAATTTTCATCACCACTGCATATTCCATCACCGCAATACGGAGGATTTGTTGTGTGTTCACACTGACAAGTAATTAAATTGCAAGTATCAAACGTGTTTGGATCTTGGTCGTCACAATCTTCATCGCTTTCACATCCGCCACATTGAAGATCGCAAGTGTGACTTATGGTTTCATCTCCAGTTGTACAACTGTCAGTATCTTCATCACATTGGCTTATATAGGCCAACCTATAATCCCAAGTAAAGGGATTATCGTCAGGGTCATTATCACAAGTTGCTATTTCAGAAATGTTATATTGAGAACAATCAACTGGCGTACCCGGCTGGCATTTATTTGTCTCTAAATTACAGGTTTCTAATCCGTTGCACCATTCTCCGTCATCACAATCAGAATCGTTTTCACATTCAGGTTCCTCGGGAATTTCACACCTTACGCTGACACTGTCTAAGAAAGTTCCCAAAGAGTCAGAAGTGCCCAAATCTGCAAATTGGATACGGGCAGTATCACCAGCAGCAGTAAAGCTATAAGTGTTCTCGGTCCAGCTCGTTTGGCTGTCACCGGCACCGCTAATTATAGGCTGAGCAGCACCTGCCCAGCTAAACTCTAATTGATTATTAAGTTCATCGGTTCCTGGTCTGGGAGAAAAATGAAAACTAACAGAATAATCCCAACCGGGCACTGTAGCAAGGTCCTGATAAATCTTGGCTGAAGCAGGTTCGCCGCTTACGGAACCATCAGGGCCGTCCCAGTCAGAATCCAGTTCGGTATACTGATCTCCTCCATAAGGAAGCCATCCGTTAACCCCTCCGTGCAATTCCAGAAGAGCTAAAAGCGGTCTGGTTAATCCGCCATATGAAGGTTCAGAGCTATTCCACTCAATAGTCCAACCTGAAACCGTATCAAAAATATTCCATTTTTTACTATGTCCTACGATTGGCTCTTCAAAACCGCCGTTAATAACTAATTCCTCATTTGGGTCACAATCAATTTTACATTCATCTGAGCAACCGTCCCAATTTGTTAGATTACCATCGTCACACTCTTCCTCCCCTTCTAAAATTCCGTTGCCGCACTCAGATTGAGGTTCCTCAGCAACATTGAAAGCAACACAGTAATATGTGTTTCCTAACTGAGGATTTAGAATATAATCGTAGTTGTCGTAATTTAATACGTCTTGATGGCAATAGAGCTCGGCGCTGACATCATCGCGAGGCACGCTTGTGTCTCCGGAAAAAGGAATATATCCTTCTTTCATTACCTCACGCATCCAAATTCTGTCGCCGCTTAAACTATTTATAGCGGTAACAGCCTCACCGTTGCTGTCGGTTGGTCCAAAAGTGGTCCAAGAGCCGCCAGCCGGTCCGATAATATTGTCTCTAGGATTTGATGTACCGGCATGGGCCCATTCAAAATTCCATCCTTCTTCAAGGCGGCAATTCTGATTGCTGCTCACAAAATCCTGAGCGGTTGTTAATGTAATGTCCGGCCCGCCGTTACCCCAGTTGGGCAAGTCAGCTTCCGTCTGGCAAACTAATTTATAAGCTTTAATAGTAAGAAACAACGGAGGATTTGTCGTATGTTCACACTGACAAGTAGTTAAATTACAAGTATCAAATGTATTTGGATCTTGGTCGTCACAATCTTCATCACTTACACATCCGCCACATTGAAGATCGCAAGTATGAGTTATTGTTTCGTCTCCGGTGGTACAACTGTCAGTATCTTCATCACATTGGCTTAAATAAGCCAATCTATAATCCCAAGTAAAGGGATTGTCATCAGGATCATTATCGCAA
>Ga0180433_10000308_pt1 | contig 85245 bp, 74 predicted proteins | sample SS_ome_8_FD_132980 | JGI IMG/M metagenome (GOLD analysis project Ga0180433, IMG submission 132980) | Hypersaline lake sediment archaeal communities from the Salton Sea, California, USA - SS_1_D_1 metaG | ecosystem: Environmental > Aquatic > Non-marine Saline and Alkaline > Hypersaline >...
ACCGCATGAACACGCCGACCTTCACCGAGAGCCACAAGATGGTCATGCTGAAGTAGGGGGCTCTCGCTTTAGCGAGAGCTTGGCGCTTTCCTTAGAAAGCGCAGGTCTGAAGCAGAAGAACCATCGGAGCGGGGGCCGGAGGAACGGCCCCCGCTTTCCGTATCGGTCCGAGGAAGGGAACCCGATCTCGCGGTTCTGTTGTGGCGAATCGATCGGCGAACTGCTATTCTCCGCTCGCGAAAGAGCTCCATTCGAAGAGGTGAACGATCGCATGAATCAGCCGATGGCCACAGCCGACATGGTGGGATGGGAAGCGTTCGGGGGGGCGCTCTTCCGCGCGCGCGGCGTCACGCCGCTCGTGCTCGTGGTCGTGATGCTGTTCTGGCCGACGCCGGCCGGACTTCCGCTCCCGGTCCTCGCTGTTGCGCTCGCGTTCATTCTCGCGGGGGAGGCGATACGGTTTCGCGCGGTTAGATACGCAGGCAAGCACACGCGAACGCGCGGAACGAAGGTCAAAGAGCTCGTCACGGCGGGACCCTTCGCGCATGTCAGGAACCCTCTCTACATCGGGAACTTCCTGCTCGCGCTCGGGCTTATCATCCTCTCGCGCGTGTCGTGGCTGCTCTGGGTGTTTCCCATTCTGTTCTTCCTTCAGTACGCAGCCATCATCGCCTGGGAGGAACGCATTCTCACAAATCAGTTCGGAAGCGAATACCGGAGATACGTAAGCCGGGTGCCCCGTTGGATCCCGAGAGTGACACCAGCGAGAACACAGAACTCGCACAAGCACTCAACAGAGGTCGCATGGCGGAGCGAGCGCGACTCGCTCCGCGCGCTCATCGTGCTCTTCGCGCTGCTGGTACTCAAGCACGCGCTCTGGAACGATGCGTTCTCCTGGCCGGCCCGGCAGATCATTCGACTCGTCACCGGGTCGTAGGACGCTCGATACGGGGGTATATCGCCATGAAGCTCATGAAGTCAGAGAACCGTATTCCGCAGCCGATCGAGGTCGAGGGCGCCGCCGGCGTCAAGAAGGCGGGACTTGTGACGGCAGGCGATGGCTCCCCGACGGCCGCCATGCGCCTCTTCGAACTCGGGCGCGGCGGACACACTCCATGGCATGCGCACGACTGGGAACACGTCGTCTATGTCCTCGAGGGTGAGGGAGTCCTCAAGTCGGCGAACGGGGACGCTCCGTTCGCCGCCGGCGACTCGCTGCTCATCGACCCCGGCGAGGAACACAACTTCACGAACACGGGCGACGGCCCGCTCAGGTTCATCTGCGTGGTGCCACTCAGGGGAGACTGAGTGCCCGACCGGTTCGCGACGAGCGAATGACAGCCTGTGCCGCAGCCGCAGATCCTCACAGGAAAAAAACACACGGATCGCTGGAAAGAGCTTGCAGAACGGATGACGCGCACATATACTCCGCTCCACAGACATGAAGTGACCTTTTAAACTAGCACTGCGAGGCTAGAAAGGGTGAAGAGAGACACAGTCATAAGAACGGGTCGTCGCCAGCAGCAGGTGGTGTGACCCGTTTCTGTGTTTCACCCTCGGCCTCGAGGAGGAGGGAATGGGCTGGAGTCGTAAACACCTCCTGGGCCTCGAGGATGTCGGCCGCGACGAGATCACGGCGATTCTCGACACGGCATCGAAGTTCAGAGAGGTCCTGGACCGTCCGGTGAAGAAAGTGCCGACGTTCCGGGGTATCACGGTTGTCAATCTGTTCTTCGAAGCGAGCACGAGAACGCGCATGTCATTTGAGCTCGCCGAGAAGCGACTCTCCGCGGACGTGATGAACTTCTCCGCGTCCACATCGAGCCTCAAGAAGGGGGAGACGCTTCGAGACACGGCCCGCAACATCGAGGCCATGAAGGTGGACATGGTCGTCATGCGTCACCCATCACCGGGGGCTCCCCATTTCCTTACGCAGCATATCGACGCGTCGATCATCAACGCCGGTGACGGCCCACACGAGCATCCGACCCAGGCGCTTCTCGACCTGTTCACGATGCGCGAGAACGTAGGCGACCTCCGCGGAAAACGGGTCACGATCGTCGGTGACATCGTCCACTCGCGGGTCGCCCGATCGGACATCTGGGGTCTCGTGACGATGGGCGCTGAGGTCACGCTCTGCGGTCCGAAGACGTTCATGCCGGCAGAGGTCGAAGCGATGGGTGTCACGGTGAGCCACGACATCCGCGAGGCCACCATCGACGCCGATATCGTCAATATCCTCCGCATCCAGCGCGAGCGGCAGGAGGGCTGTTTCCTTCCGAGCCTGCGCGAGTACACGCATCTCTTCGGGATCGACAGCGAACGGCTCGCCTCGATGCGGCCCGACGTACTGATCATGCACCCCGGCCCCATCAACCGGGGCGTTGAACTCGCGCCCGATGTCGCCGACGGTCCGCGCTCAGTTATCCTCGACCAGGTGACGAACGGAGTCGCCGTCCGAATGGCCGTTCTCTATCTCCTCTCGCGCGTCCGCGCCTCCGAGCGTGTCGACGAGCTGGAGATCCTCGCGGAGGTGACCATATGAAGCCCATGATCCTCAGAGGCGGACGAGTCATCGATCCGGCCTCGAACACCGACGCTACGCTCGACGTTCTGATCTCGGGCGGTTCGATCGCGGAGGTCGGGCATTCGATCAACGCGGGCGACGCCACCGAGATCTACGTCGACGGGCTGGTCGTGGCACCGGGTCTCGTGGACATCCATACTCACCTGAGGGAGCCGGGTCGTGAGGACGAGGAAACGATAGAGAGCGGGACGTACGCCGCCGCTCACGGCGGAGTGACGACGGTCGCTGCCATGCCGAACACCGACCCGGTGATCGACGATCCGTCCTGGGTCGAGTACGTGCGAGCGCGAGGGAAGGTGGCCACGGTCCATCCGATCGCCGCGATCACCATGGGACGCGAGGGCAGAACGCTGACCGGAATGGCGGAGCTGGCAGCCGCCGGGGCGGCCGCCTTCTCGGACGACGGCTGTTCAGTGATGAGCGCCAACGTGATGCGGCGCGCTCTCCAGTACGCGAGCATGGTCGGTCGACCCGTCGTCGCGCACTGCGAGGATCCGACCCTGGTGGGTCACGGAGTTATGCACGAGGGACTCGCTTCGACACGCGCGGGTCTCAGACCGATACCGGCCGCGGCCGAGGAGGTCATGGTCTCCCGCGATATCATCCTGGCCGCCGACATCGGAGCACGGCTGCACGTAGCACACGTCTCGACGGCGGGCTCGGTCGAACTCGTCCGGAGGGCGAAGGCGGACGGAGTCGCGGTGACCTGTGAGACCTGTCCGCACTACTTCAGTCTGACTGACGACGATGTGCGATCGTACGACACGAGCCTGCGGGTCAATCCACCGCTGAGGACGGCCGCGGATGTTGCCGCCGTCATCCGGGGACTCGCCGACGGCACGATCGACGCGATCGCCAGCGATCACGCCCCGCACTCGCTGGAGGAAAAGCAGGTGGAATTCGACGCAGCACCTCCCGGCATGATCGGACTGGAGACGCTCCTGCCCGTCGCGCTGACACATCTCGTCCATTCGGGAGCGATGGCGCTTCCGGTCGCGCTCGGTCTGCTGACATCGGGACCCGCCCGCGCGCTGGACATCCCAGGAGGCACGCTCGGGGTCGGAACGCAGGCCGACATCGTCGTCTTCGATCCGGACGCCGAGTGGACGGTCGGAGCCGACTGGTTCCGCTCGAAGTCGAAGAACTCGCCCTACATCGGCAGGACGCTCAACGGACGCGTCCGGATGACGATCAACCGCGGCAGCATCGTGTTTGAAGAGGAGATTCATGACGAGGGATGTCCAGGCGACGATTGCGACTCGAGAGACGCCGAGCGCAACGAGCTTGCTGTTAACATGTAGGCCGTTGACGGTGTTCGACACCGCTGAGCCGGGCCAGTTCGTACTCGTCGACACTGGACCCGAGCGCGCGCTCAGGCGTCCGTTCTCTGTCGCGGGTGTCACAGCCGACGGAGATGTCGAACTCCTCATCGCGCTTCGCGGGGACGGCACTCGGGCGCTGGCGGACCTCCCGGTCGGCTCACTGTTGACCATCATGGGACCGCTCGGCCGTGGGTTCATGCCCCCGGCATCGCGACGGGCCGCCCATGTCGCTCCGCACGCCGCGGGAGCTACGCAAGGGGCGTCCGAAGCCGCCCCTTGGTCGCCCGACGCTGACCCTTGGTCGCCCGAAGCCGCCCCTTGGTCGACCGAAGCTCCCCCCGCGGCGGTCGTCGTAGCGGGAGGAATCGGTGTGGCCGGAGTACGCTTCCTCGTGCAGCGCCTGTCCTCGGCGGGAACGACCGCGACGCTGTTCGTCGGAGCACGGACCGGGGACACGCTCCTCCACACAACGCTTCCTGAACCGGACGCGGTCCATCTCGCGACCGACGACGGCACGATGGGATTCCGCGGCACGGTCTGCGACCTCTTCGCAGCCGAGTCGGCGACGCTGCCCGTGAATACGAAGATCTACGGGTGCGGACCCCGCGCGATGCTGGATTCACTGTCAGCCATCGCCGACGAGCGCGGCATGGCCTGTGAGCTCTCCCTGGAGGAGATGATGGCCTGCGGCGTCGGCGCCTGCAGGGGCTGTGTCGTCTCGACGGTCGACGGGTACCGCACGGTCTGTAAGGACGGCCCGGTCTTCGACGCGTCGGTCCTTGTCCCGGAGAGATGCGTGATCGAGGTCGCCGATGGTTGACCCGTCGATCAGGCTGGCGGGTCTCAGACTCGCGACTCCGCTCATGCTCGCGTCGGGCACGGTCGGCTACGGCCCCGAGTACGATGGGCTCGTCGACTTCTCGAAGGTCGGCGCCATCGTCACGAAGACCGTCACGCCCAAGCCGCGAGCGGGGAACGCACCACCGCGGCTGGCCGAGACGCGCGGAGGAATGCTCAACTCGATCGGACTCGAGAATGTCGGGCTTGACCGATTCCTCTCCGAGAAGCTGGCGGAGGCCGGGCGCCTTCCCACGCTCGTCATAGCGAGTGTTGCGGGGGAGACGCCGAGTGAGTTCGCGGCGCTCTGCGAGGCGATCGGTGAACGCGAAGAGACGGCTGGTCTGGAGCTCAACGTCTCGTGTCCCAACGTCAGGCGAGCGAGGCGCCCCCTGTGGGCGGACCCTGACGGCGTTTCCGCGGTCGTGGCTGCGGCACGCTGCGCTACGGACAAGCCGCTCCTCCTCAAGCTGTCGCCTAACGCGGCGGACGTCACGAGCGTCGCGGAAGCCGGCGAGCGAGCGGGAGCTGACGCGCTGGTCGTGGCGAACACGCTCCCGGGCATGCGGATCGACGTGACGACCCAAGCCCCGATGCTCGGCAACAGGTTCGGAGGTCTCTCGGGACCGGCGCTGCTCCCCGTCAATCTGGCGCTGGTCTGGCAGCTCTCGGAGAGCATTGGCATTCCCATCGTGGGTTCGGGGGGTATCGAACGAGCGGAGGACGCACTCGAGTACATGATGGCCGGCGCGAGCGCCTTCCAGGTCGGCACGGCGCTCTTCCGGACCCCGTCGGTCGTCGATCGAATCGTCGATGACCTGACACAACACGCTCTATCAGACGGAGTCAACTGCCTGTCCGGATACACCGGCGCGGCGAAGGAGGCGGATACAACATGCCTGAGAACAAGAGCAGACTGATCGTAGCGCTCGACGTCCCGTCGAGAGGCGAGGCGCTCGATCTGGCGCACAGAACAGCCGAGTACACATCGCACTTCAAGGTGGGGAGCCGGCTGTTCACAGCCGAGGGACCGAGCTTCGTTCGGGAACTCAAGGAGTCCGGGTACGGCGTCTTCCTGGACCTCAAGTTCCACGACATTCCGAACACCGTCGGTGAGGCGGCCGCTGCTGCGACCGCTCTTGGTGTGGACATCTTCGACGTGCACGCGTCAGGCGGAACGGCCATGATGAAGACCGCCGTCGCCGCGAGCCGCAAAGAGGCTGACAGACTGGGGATTCCCGCACCGCGCATCATCGCCATCACGGTCCTGACAAGCATGGCATCGACGGTCGACGAGGTGCTCGCCCTGGCCGAGCGCGCCCGAGACGCGGGTCTCGACGGCGTCGTGTCATCGGCGTGGGAGGCACGAGCCATCCGGGATGCCATGGGCCCGGACTTCCTGATCGTCACACCCGGCATCCGTCCGAGCTGGGCGGCCAAGCAGGACCAGCGCCGAGTCGCGACGCCGCACGAGGCCTTCGAGAACGGAGCCGACTACATCGTCATCGGGCGTCCGATCCGCAATTCGGACAAGCAACCGAGCGAGGCGGCGAGGCTCATCCTCGAGGAGTCGAGCATGCTGGAGGTTCGCGAGTGACAACAGCGACGCGGGATGCCGCCAGGCCGTTGCGGAACGCAGCGGCCGATAGAGCCGCCGCCATCGTCGAGGAGACCGGCGCTCAGTTCACGGGACACTTCCGACTAACGTCCGGAAGACACAGCGGCGAGTACTTCCAGTGCGCCAGGGTACTGGAGCGACCGGAGCACGCGGAGGAACTCGGACGGCTTCTCGCCGACCGTTTCCAGGACGAGCGGGTTGAGGCCGTCGTCGCGCCGGCCCTTGGCGGGGTCGTTATCGGCTACGAGGTCGCCCGCGCACTCGGTGTGAGGTTCCTCTTCGCTGAACGGCAGGAGGGACGCATGAAGCTCCGTCGCGGCTTCGCTCTCGAGCCGGGCGAGCGGGTCCTCATCGTAGAGGACGTCGTCACGACAGGAGGCTCGGTTAAGGAGGTCGCAGGACTGACGCGTGCCGCCGGAGCGGATGTCGTCGGGTTCGGCTTCATCGTCGACAGGAGCATGTCGGATCCGGGCCTCACGCCGCGGGCGGAATCGCTACTCCGCCGTGTCGCTGAGAGCTTTGATCCGGACGCCTGCCCGCTCTGCAGGCAGGGGCTTCCCATCGTCAAGCCCGGGAGCAGGCAGGAATAGAAACACGGCGAGAGCGAGACCACGGTCACTCTTCACAGGAGGACTCGATGGGGATGTATATTGGTCAGGGGAGGAAGGCGCGGCGCGCCTTCGGCTTCGACGAGGTGGCGATCGTTCCGGGCAGGACCACTATCAACCCGGTCGAAACGGACACGACATGGCGACTCCGTGATATGGAGTTCGCCGTCCCGATCCTCGCGGCTGCTATGGACGGGGTCGTGGACGTGACGATGGCCATCCGCATGTCTGAGCTCGGGGGCATCGGCGTGCTCAACCTCGAGGGCGTGCAGACGCGCTACCCCGATCCGGGTGAGGTGCTCGGTAGGATCGCGGGAGCAACACCCGAGGAGGCGACGCACCTCGTCCAGGAGCTCTACAAACCGGAGATCAAGGACGAGCTCGTCGGCAAGCGTGTCCAGGAGATCAAGGACGCGGGAGCCGTGGCGGCCGTATCCGCCACGCCGATCCGCGCGGCGCGGTTCGGGAAGCTCGCCGAGGACGCGGGAGCCGATATCTTCGTCGTGCAGTCGACGGTCGCAACGATCGACCACATCTCCACTGAGTACGAGACCCTCGACCTCCAGTCGTTCATCGACTCGATGTCCATCCCTGTGATCGTCGGCAACTGCGTTACGTACGACGTCACACTCGACCTGATGGAGGCCGGCGTGGACGCAGTGCTCGTCGGAGTGGGACCGGGAGCCGCGTGCACGACGCGAGGAGTGCTCGGGATCGGCGTGCCACAGGTCACGGCCACGGTGGACGCCGCCGCGGCGCGCGACTTCTACTACAAGCGCACCGGGAAGTACGTGCCCGTCCTCACCGATGGCGGAATGGACACCGGCGGGGATGTCTGCAAGGCGTTCGTCTCCGGCGCCGACGCGGTCATGATCGGCTCCGCGATGGCGCGCGCGAAGGAAGCGCCGGGGAGCGGCTACCACTGGGGAATGTCTACGCCGCACGGTGATCTGCCCCGCGGAGCCAGGGTCAAGACAGGAACATCGGGGTCGCTCAAGGAGATCATCCTCGGTCCGGCCCGAACGGACGACGGAACCCAGAACTTCGTCGGCGCGATCAAGACGTGCATGGGGTCGGTCGGTGCCAAGAACATCTTCGAGTTCCAGCAGGCCGAGCTCATCATCGCTCCGTCGATCAGGTCGGAGGGGAAACTGATGCAGCAGAGCCAGCACGTGGGAATGTACCGGTAGGCCCAGAGCGGAGGGGCACATGACGCAGGGGAGCACGGCGGCGCTGACCGGCAAGGGAGCCGACCTGATCCACACGGGTCACATCACGGTCGTCATCCTGGACTTCGGCTCGCAGTACACGCATCTGATAGCGCGCAGGATACGCGAGTTCGGCGTCTTCTCGGAGGTCGTCCGGTTCGACACACCGGCGACCGAGTTCCCGGCGACCGCGGGAGCCATCGTGCTATCCGGCGGCCCATCGAGTATCTATGCGGACGGGGCGCCTCGCCCTGATCCGGCGATCTTCGAGTTGGGTCTGCCAGTGCTCGGCATCTGCTACGGCATGCACGCGGCCGCGGACGCGCTCGGGGGCCGCGTCTCTCCCGGGACGACGCGGGAGTACGGACCGATGGGGTTCGACCCGGAGCGCGGCCATCCACTGTTCCAGGGCATCTCGGAACGTACGCAGGTCTGGATGAGCCACGGCGACGAGGTGTCGGAGCCGCCGGACGGATTCGTCGTGCTCGGAAGGAGCTCGGACGGCAAGATCGCCGCGATGGGCTCCGACGAGCGACGCGTCTACGGTCTCCAGTTCCACCCGGAGGTCATCCACACGGCACAGGGCAACCGTCTGCTCGAAAACTTCGTCCGCCGGGTCGGCGGGATCGAGGGCGACTGGACGCCGCGCTCGTTCGTCGAGGAGACGATCGAGGGGATCCGCAGTACGGTCGGTGAAGCGAAGGTCGTCTGCGCTCTCTCGGGCGGGGTTGACTCGTCGGTCATGTCGGTTCTCATCCATCGCGCGATCGGTGACAACCTGGTACCGATCTTCGTCGACAACGGTCTGCTCAGGAAGAACGAGGAACACGAGGTCATATCCCGGCTCCACGAGAAGCTCGGTGTCAGGATCAAGGTCGTCAAGGCGGGCGACCGGTTCCTCTCGGCACTCGAGGGTGTGACCGACCCGGAGCGCAAGCGGAAGATCATCGGACACGAGTTCATCCGCGTGTTCGAGGCGGAGGCGCAGCACGTCGGCGGCGCCCGCTTCCTGGCGCAGGGGACGCTCTACCCCGACGTCATCGAGAGCGTCTCGGTTAAGGGGCCCTCGGCCACGATCAAGAGTCATCACAACGTCGGCGGACTGCCGGAGCGAATGGACCTCGAACTCATCGAGCCGGTCCGGACGCTGTTCAAGGACGAGGTCCGCAAGGTCGGAGCCGAACTCGGCATCGATGCCGACATCCTCGGCCGGCAGCCGTTCCCCGGCCCGGGACTGGCGATCCGCGTACTGGGCGAGGTCACGGAGGAGCGGCTGGCCGTGCTCCGCGAGGCGGACGCCATCTACCTCGAGGAGATCCGCAGCGCGGGGCTCTACGACGACATCTGGCAGGCGTTCGTCGTGCTGCTTCCCGTGAAGACCGTCGGCGTCATGGGTGACGAACGTACGTACGAGCACGTCGTCGCTCTCCGCGCGGTCCACTCGCACGACGGCATGACGGCGCACTGGTACCCGATGCCCCAGGAGGTACTCGAGCGGATATCGGCGCGTATCATCAACGAGGTCCGCGGCGTCAACAGGGTCTGCTACGACATCAGTTCAAAACCGCCGTCCACCATCGAGTGGGAGTAGGCCACCGCAGGACGGGAGCGAGGGAACGAAAGTGATAGAACGCTATTCCACCCCCGAGATGAACGAGATCTGGAGCGAGGAGACGCGCATCGGTCTGTGGCTGCAGATCGAGATTGAGGCCGTACGCGCCTGGAGCGAACTCGGACGCGTCCCCCCCGAGGCCGTGGAGATCATCGACGAGAAGGCGTCGGTCGATATCGCGCGCATGAAACAGATCGAGGAGGAGACACACCACGACGTCATCGCATTTCTCAAGACGCTGGGCGAGTCCATCGGACCCGAGGCCAGGTACGTTCATCTGGGCATGACGTCCTCCGACATCCTCGATACCGCGACGGCGGTCCAGCTGAAGCAGGCCGGGCTCCTCGTCCTCGACGAGCTCAACACGCTCTGCGAGGCGGTTCGCCTGCTCGCGCTCAAGCACGAGAAGACACCGGTGATGGGACGAACGCACGGCGTGCACGCCGAACCGACATCGCTCGGGCTCAAGTTCGCCTACTGGTGGGACGAGCTCTCGCGTGCGGGTGACATGTTCGCCGTGGCGGTCGGGTCGGCGTCGGTCGGCAAGCTCTCCGGTGCCGTCGGGACCTACGTAAACCTGGACCCGGCCGTGGAGCTTCACGTCTGCAAGACGCTCGGACTCCGTCCGGCGGGCATCAGTTCGCAGATCGTCGCACGTGACCGGCACGCGGGCTACCTCAACGCACTCGCAGTGCTCGGAGCCGTCATCGCCCGTGAGGCGCTCGAGGTCCGCCTCCTCGCGCGCACCGAGACGAGCGAGATCCTCGAGGGCTTTGCGAAGAAACAGAAGGGCAGCTCGGCGATGCCGCATAAGCGCAACCCGATCAAGTGCGAACAGCTCTGCGGCCTCGCCAGGCTTCTGCGAACCAACGCGCTGGCGGGCGTGGAGAACATCGAGCTCTGGCACGAACGCGACATCTCGCACTCGTCGGTTGAACGCGTCATCCTGCCGGACAGCTCGACGCTCGCGCACTACATGATCAGGAGATTCCGGACGGTCGTCGAGCGTCTCGACATCCGCCCGGACCGTATGATCGAGAACATCAACTCGACGAACGGGCTCTTCGCCTCGGGCACCGTTCTGACGATGCTCGTCGAGAAGGGACTGTCGCGGGATGAGGCGTACGATGTTGTGCAGTCGGCGGCGATGACGGCACGGAAGGAGGGAACGCAGTTCACCGATGAGATAGCCAGGGACGCAAGAACTCTCGAGCTTCTCGGCAGGGATGGGATCGCAGAGGCGACACGGATGGAACGCCATCTGGCGTCGACCGACGCGATCTTCGAGAGGCTGGAGATACGGGAACCAGGAAAGGAGTGCGGAGCGTGAAGAAGACGAATCCCCTGTACGAAGGCAAGGCGAAGATCCTGTGGGAGACCGACGATCCAGGTCGAATGATCCAGGAGTTCAAGGATGACGCGACCGCGTTCAACGGGGTGAAGCACGAGGTCATCTCGGGAAAGGGCGTGCTCAACAACCAGATCTCCTCGCACTTCTTCAGATTGCTCGAGGAGGCCGGTGTGCGGACACACTTCGTCGAGCAGATCTCGGACAACGAGATGGTGGTCGAGCGGCTCAACATGCTGGCGCTCGAGGTGGTCGTTCGCAACATCGCGGCGGGCTCGATGGTCAAGCGCCTCGGCGTCGAGCCGGGAACCGTCTTCGACCCGCCGATCGTCGAGTTCTACCTCAAGGACGATGACCTCAATGACCCCATTCTCGCTGAGGAGCACGTGCGGGCGCTCGGACTGGCGACCGACGAACAGGTGGCGCATCTGAAGCGGACCGCGCTGACGGTCAACAGAGTTCTCACGGGATTCCTGTCGGAGCGAAACACACGCCTCGTAGACTTCAAGCTTGAGTTCGGGACGTCGGGCGCTGAGATGGTCCTCGGGGACGAGATCTCACCCGATACGTGCCGGTTCCACGACGCGCCGTCCGGGAAGATCATGGACAAGGACCGGTTCCGGCAGGATCTCGGTGGTTTCATAGACGCCTACAAAGAGGTTCTCGACAGAGTCTCTTCCTGAGAGGAGCTGTGTGTGTTTCACGAGGAGTGCGGCGTATTCGGCGTGTCCGGCAGCCATGCCGCGGCGAGACTGACGTACCTCGGGCTCTACGCCCTTCAGCACCGTGGGCAGGAGAGCGCGGGCATCGTGACATGGGACGGCGAGACCGCCTTCCAGCACCGGGCGATGGGTCTGGTGAGTCACGTGTTCAACGAGGAGATCCTCGACCGGCTACCGGGCGATGTTGCGATCGGGCACGTTCGCTACTCCACGACAGGACAGAGCCAGCTGATCAACGCACAGCCGCTGATCGTGCGGTTTCAGGGAGGACAGCTCGCCGCGGCTCACAACGGCAACCTCGTCGATTCGGACAGCCTCCGTTCACGACTGGAGGCGAAGGGCTCCATCTTCCGGACCACGACCGACACGGAGACGATCCTGCACCTGATCGCGCGCGCGTACGCCGCCCGGCCGGCCGCGGGGCCGGACGCCATCCCCGAGATCCTCAGCGAAGCGCTCGCCGGTGTTGAAGGAGCCTACTCGATCCTGTTCATGCTCGACGGCAAGCTCGTCGCGGTGCGCGATCCGAGGGGCTATCGCCCGCTCTGTTTCGGGCGGCTCGCCTCGGGCGGATGGGCGGTCGCGTCGGAGAGCTGCGCCCTCGACATCGTCGGCGCGAAGCAGGAACGCTATGTGGAGCCGGGGGAGATCCTGGTTCTGGACGAGACCGGTGCGCACTCCCATCGGCTGGCGCCGGTGGGTGGTCCTCGGAGCTTCTGCATCTTCGAGTACATCTACTTCTCGCGGCCCGACTCGGTCCTGCGAGGCGCATCGGTCGATGGGATCCGTCGCGCGCTCGGCCGCGCACTCGCTCGTGAACACCCGGCTGATGCCGACATCGTCTTCTCCGTTCCCGACTCAAGCAACGCCTCGGCGATGGGGTACGCCGAGGCATCGGGCATCCCGCTCGAGATCGGTCTCATTCGCAACCACTACATCGGGCGGACGTTCATCCACCCGAAGCAGTCGATTCGCGACCTGAGGGTCCGAATCAAGTACAACCCCGTCGAGGAGACGATCCGGGGACAGCGAGTCGTCGTGGTCGACGACTCCATCGTCCGCGGAACGACGAGCCGGGAACTGATGCGCATCATCAGAAAGGCGGGCGCGAAGGAGATCCATCTGCGCGTGGCTTCGCCACCCATCCGCTTCCCGTGCTTCTACGGGATCGACACGCCGACCCGCGAAGAGCTTGTCGCGGCCAACAGCGAGATCGAGGAGATCGCCCGGTTCATCGGAGTCGACTCGCTCGGCTACCTGTCGTTCGACGGACTCCTCTCATCTGTTCCCGCCCCCCGGGACGCATACTGCGTCGCCTGCTTTGACGGAAGCTATCCTCACGAGTGCGCGTTCTGCGAGAACGAGAGCAAGACAACAGGGAGCGACACACCATGAGTGTCAAGAGAGCGTTGATCAGTGTCTCGGACAAGCAGGGGATCACGGAGTTCGCCCGCGGGCTCGCGGATGCGGGCGTTGAGATCATCTCGACCGGGGGTACCGCGGCGAGGATTCGTTCGGCGGGAATCGGATGTTCGGAGGTCGCCGAGGTCACGGGCGCTCCGGAGATCCTGGGTGGGCGGGTCAAGACGCTTCATCCGCACATCCACGGAGCCATCCTCTCGCAGCCTCAGAACGAGAGCCACGTCGCGACGCTCGAACACGAAGGGATCGACCGGATCGACATGGTCGTGGTCAACCTCTACCAGTTCGAGAAGGTCACGGCCGCAGCCGGGACCACGTTGCCTGAGGCGCTCGAGCAGATCGACATCGGTGGGGTGACGCTTCTTCGTGCGGCCGCGAAGAACTACGAGAATGTCATCGTCGTCAGCTCGCCCGAGCAGTACGGACGCGTGCTGTGTATGCTGGCGGAACGGGGCGATCTCGAGATGGAGGAACGCCGGGCGCTCGCGGTGCAGGCGTTCGCCCGGACACGAGACTACGACAAGGCGATCCATCGCTACCTCGCGCTGGTCGACCAGACGAACGGCGCGCTCCCCGGAACGATCTCGATCGAACTCGAGAAGATCCAGGATCTCCGGTACGGTGAGAATCCGCATCAGAGCGCGGCTTTCTACCGTGCTCGCCGAAGCGTCGTCGGCCCGAGTATCGTCCGCGCCGAACAGCTCTCCGGCAAGGAGCTCTCGTACAACAACATCATGGATCTCGACGCAGCGCTCTCGATCGTCCGCGAGTTCCCGGATCCGACGGCGGCCGTCATCAAGCACGCCACGCCGTGTGGCGTCGCCAGCGCATCGACGCTCGACAAAGCGTACGAGCGAGCGCTCGCGTGCGACCCGGTCTCCGCGTTCGGGAGCATCATCGCGCTCAATCGGAGCGTCGACATCGAGACGGCGAAGCTTATCCACGCCACGCACTTCGTCGAGGCGATCATCGCGCCGGACTACTACCGAAACGCCCTCGACCTCCTGCGTGGGAAGAAGAACAGGAGGGTCATGAAAGCCGCGTTCCCGGACCTGACCGAGTACCGGTTGAAACCGCAGCGCCACACGCGGGCTCTCGTGGGCGGCGGGATGCTCGTTCAGGATCTGGACGTCGACATTTTCGAGCAGTCGAACCTCAAACCCGTGACCGAACGACAGCCGACGCCGGAGGAAATGCATACGCTCATCTTCGCGTGGCGCGTCGTCAAGCACGTGCGCTCGAACGCCATCGTGCTTGCACGAGACTCTGAGACTGTAGGCATCGGTGCCGGCCAGATGAGCCGGGTCGACGCCAGTGTGCTCGCAGTCTGGAAGGCGGGGGACCGCGTCCGTGGAAGCGTGATGGCCTCCGATGCGTTCTTCCCGATGCGCGACGCCGTCGACGCTGCGGCGGAGGCGGGGGTGACAGCCATCATCCAGCCGGGCGGCTCGAAGGGTGACGAGGAGGTCATCGCCGCAGCAAACGAACGGAACATCGCTATGGTCATGACGGGGCAGCGGCACTTCAAGCACTAGGAGAGACGAATGGCAGAGGGAAGACCCAGGGTCGCGATCGTGATGGGAAGCGACAGTGACCTCCCCACTATGAGGCAGTCCGCGAAGCTGCTCGAGGGATTCGGAATCGGGTACACGATGCGGATTTCGTCGGCGCATCGAACACCGAAGGAGACCGCCGCGCTGGCGGAGAGCTTCGAGGAGGCGGGAGTCGAGATCGTGATCGTCGGCGCAGGTCTCGCGGCACATCTCGCGGGTGTCATAGCAAGCATCACAACGCTTCCCGTCATAGGCGTTCCGATGGGGGGAGGCAGCCTCCAGGGAGTCGACGCGCTCTACTCGACCGTCCAGATGCCTGGTGGTGTCCCGGTCGCGACGATGTCGATCGGAAAGCACGGCGCGAAGAACGCTGCGATCCTCGCAGCGCAGATCCTCGCGCTCAGCGATCCCGCCATCCGCGACCGTCTGCGCGATTTTCGCGAACAGCAGACGCTCGCGGTGCAGGAGAAGGACCGCGCGCTGACCGCGGGTGAGCTCTGATCTGAGGAAACACGCCACGAACTCATACGATGGATCGAGGTAGCAGATGAGCAATGTCGTGATCGTCGGCACGCAGTGGGGCGACGAGGGCAAGGGGAAGATCACGAACGCCCTCGCTGCCTGCGCCGACTTCGTCGTACGCTTCCAGGGTGGGGCGAACGCCGGACACACGGTCACCGTCAACGGCGAACCGATCGTGTTCCACCTGCTCCCATCGGGTATCTCGGTGCCCGGCGTGAGCTGCGTCATCGGACCGGGGGTCGTCGTGGATCCGCTGGGGCTGATCGAGGAGATCGATCGGGTCCGCGCGGCGGGCATCTCGGTCGGCGACAACCTGCTTATCGACTCAGGCGCGCACATGGTCCTTCCGTATCACAAGGCCATCGAGGCCGCGGAGGAAGAGCGTCTCGGAGGCTCGGCGATCGGCACCACGCTCCGTGGAATCGGACCGACCTACGCGGATCACACCTCCCGGACGGGACTGCCGATCGGTCTGCTCGCGTCGTTCGATGATTTCAGGATCAGCTTCGAGATCGCGGCCGAGCGCAAGAACGAGATCCTGACGCGCCTGTACGGACGCGACCCGCTCGACGTGGGAGGGATGCTCGAGATCCTCAGAGCGGCCGCGGAGCGTCTGCGGCCGCACCTGGCCGACACTCCGGACATCCTTCGTGAGGCCGTCTCGCAGAACCGGAACGTCCTCTTCGAGGGCGCGCAGGGAACGCTTTTGGACATCGCGTTCGGAACGTATCCGTACGTGACCTCGTCCTTCACGAGCGCAGCGGGAGTCTCAGCTGGAACCGGCGTCCCGCCGCGTATGGTCGGTGACATCGTCGGGATCGCCAAGGCGTACATCACGCGAGTCGGGGCGGGACCGTTCCCGACGGAGCTCTTCGACGACAACGCCGAGGTCATCCGCGACCGCGGGGCAGAGCGCGGCTCGACGACCGGACGCTCCAGACGATGCGGCTGGCTCGATATGGTGGCGCTGAGGTACGCGGTGGCCGTCAACGGAATCCGCCGGCTCATCATCACGAAGATGGATGTCCTCGACACGTTCGATACGATCCCTATCTGTGTGGCCTACGAGATCGACGGCAGACGGACCGAGACGTTCCCGAGAAATGCCGAGGAGCTGAGACGGGCGAGGCCCGTGTACGAGGACTTTCCGGGCTGGGCCGCCGATACGTCAGGAGCAAGGACCGCGGAGGAGCTTCCGGGGAAGGCGATGGACTACCTCAGAACGATAGCGGGTATGGCGGACGTCGAGATCGCGGCGGTATCCGTCGGAGCGGCCGCGGATGCCGTCGTTGAGTTCATGCGAATCCTCTAGAAGGCGCGCCGGGCTGCGCGCGGGGCGCACTCGACCGACACGTAGCGACCGGACACACACCCACGACGCGGGGGTCTGACAAGCCCGACAGCTTGACAGACCCCCGCGTCGCTCGTACCATGGGTGTATGCCATCACTCCAGGACATGAAGGACGACCGGGGCATAGCGCTTGACCGCGTCGGGGTCACCGGTCTCATCCAGACCGTGACCTTCGAAACCCTCGACGGTCTCGCGACGGCGACGGGGGAGTTCGATCTGTCCGTCGCGCTGCCGGCGGACTCCCGAGGCGTCCATCTCAGCGGCTTCGCGCGCGTTCTCGCGGAAGGTCAGGTGAGCACCTCTCCGGAGGGCCTGCGTCCGCTGCTCGAGCGGCTGAATGCCGAGCTTGGCGCCCCGGAGTCATTCGCAGAGGTGACCTACGAGGAGAAGGCGACGAGAACGGCTCCCGTCTCCGGACACACGTCGTTCGTGTCATATCCGGTTCGCGTCAGCGCCTCGCTCGGTCACGACTACACACATGCTCTCACCGTTACGCACCCCGTGATGACGGTCTGTCCGTGCTCACAGGAAGCGACTGACGGGATCGGTCACAGCCAGAGAACGCAGGTCGAGATCGCGGTCTCGTTCGACGGCCGGCTCACCGCCGGCGAGCTCGTCGAGCTGGCCGAGTCCTGCGCAAGCGCTCCCGTCTATCCGCTCCTGACGGGGGAGGACGAGCGGGCCGTCATCGAGAGCGCCGCGCTGCGTCCCGTCTTCGCGGAGGACCTGGTGCGCTGTATCGCCGAGAGGCTCGAGGCGGACGTGCGGGCACGCTCCTACCGCATCCATGCCGAGAGTCTGGAGAGCGTCAGCGCTCACAACGTCTATGCCGCAGTCGAGAGGACGATCGGATGAGCGGCGCATCGGGCCAGAGCACGTGTGCTCTTCTTGTGGCCGCGCAGATATGCGACCCGAGCGGTATCCGCCGCGCCGACCCGGCGGCCCTCGATCTCCTGCGCCGCGCGAGCGGAGAACTGGCCGCCCATTCGGCGCGGCTCCTGGCGCTGCCGGTCGTCGTCGCTCCGGACGGCGTCCTCTCGGTCACACCGTACGCGCCGGAGGGGGTTGTCGACATCGTGCTCGCAATCGCTGCGGCCGCGCGCCCTGAACACACGACCTTCTGTGTCACGATGACGATGCCGGACGATCTGATCCGCGAACGACCGGAAGACGCTCTTGCACGCACGCCGGCTCGCGACCTCGAGACCGCCGTCCTCGGCGCACACGCCGCCGACGCATCGGCTCGCGCCGGGCTCTCGGAGACGGACCACCGCATCTCCCGGGTTCGCGTTCTCGGCCCGGGAGCCGTGCAGGCCCTCGCTGCAGCCATCGACCTCCTTCTCGAGGCGTACGACTCGATGACCGAGCGACAGCGCCAGATCATCCAACTCGTCAAGTCCCTGAGAACGCAGCAGGACGTGGCCACGCATCTCGGAATCTCACGACAGGCGGTGAACCAGAGCCTCACCTCGGCCCGGTGGCCGCACCTCGACAGCGCCGAGCGGCACATCAGCGCATCACTCTCTGCGCTCTGCGCAACCCCTCCGACGAAGAGCGAGCGGGGAGGCGTACAGTGACTGTGAACCCGAGCCGGCGGTCCTCATGTGAATCCGAACGTAAACCCCTGTCAATTGACAACGCTCCTGAGAAGGCCTCCAGCGTGGCTTCGTATGCGGCTCGGGGATTCTCTCATCTGATACCGGGAAGTACACACAGAGCCGCGATTTCGCGGCCTCAGGCCGCCCTGCGAGCCCTCGCGTGGCGCCGGGGCGTTCTGGCGCTCTCAGTGGTCACCATGCTGTTCGTCGGACCCCGGGACGCGTCCTCCCGAACAACGCCGTCGACACCTGAGGCACGCCTGGTGAACGCACTCTCGCTGCTGGACTCGAGGCGCGGCGCCGAAGCCCTGAAGGAGCTCAGGGGCATCGTCAGCGAGAGTCCGACCTGGGAGACCGCCAGGTCGGCCCTCGGCTCGACGCTGCTTCGACGCGGCCTCTTCGTTGAGGCGCGCTCCGAATTCGCTCAGATCGTAGGACGTGACGCGGTGACGGCCATCGAGAACGGGGACGGGGCGGAGGTCGAACTCACGCCGACGCAGATGGATGCGCTCTTCGGACTGGCCATCTGTCGTGATGAAGAGGGAGAGGTCAGACGAGCGGACCGTCTGTACCGCGCGTACGCCGACCGGATGGGGCTCGCATCACCCAAGGCGGCCCGCGCATTCCACCGTCTCGCTGTGATGTTCGAGCGCGTCGATGTTCCATGGGGTGATGCCGCCGCCGAGCGCTCCCGCGCGCTCGCACTCGACCCGACCGTCGGAGACACCGATGTGCTCCCTCCGCTGCCGGACCCGGGGGCGGACCCGCGGACCGAACCCTATACTCGCGTTATCCAGCTCGTCGATACCGCACCTCCACCCGCCGAGACCGATCTCTCGCTCGGCGACGTCGAGACCGCGGACGATGACACGACCGTGGTCGCACGCGGCGACTCCACGGTCGTCACGCTCGTCCCGCCCGTGCTCGCGAGCTACATCGAACCGTGGCCGGAGACCGTGGACGTCGACTCGCCTCCCGGCGGCGGTGATACCCTCAACGTCGAACTCCTCGTGAACGCCGATGGGATAGTCGAGGATGTTCGCGTGGACGGCTGTGACACCATCGATTGCAGCGCGCTGGTCGATCTCACGTTCGCGGCCGCACGCTGGCTGTTCACGCCGGCGACGGTCGACGGCGAACCGGTCGCCGCACGCATCGCCTTCCCTGTCCCGCTCCATGAAGCGCCGGTGGCCACAAGCACAGAGGAACCCGAGAGCGCGCACAGAACTGAGAGCACCGAGGGAGCCGAGAACACGGAGGGAACTGAGAGCGCGGAAGGGGAGGGGCCGTGACGAAGCGCGATGCGGGCTTCCTCTCGGCGGCCGTCCTCCTCGGCGTCATCCTCAGGGTCCTGTTCCTTCACGATATCAGCGGTCACCTGTTGTATGAGGTCGTGACCGGCGACCCCGCGGTCTATCTCGATCGGGCGCGCGGCATCCTCGACGGCATCGCGGTCCCGTCGCACGCCTTCTTCCACTCGTGTCCGTTCTATCCGTTCTTCCTCGCGCTCGTGGAACGCGTCTTCGGCGCAGGTCTCGCGCCCGTGCGGATAGTGCAGGCACTCATCGGCATCGCGTCGATCCCGCTCATCTTCGTCCTCGGACGACTCAGCGTCGGGAGGACGGCCGGTCTGGTGGCGGCGTTCCTCGCCGCTGCCTATGCGCCGTTTCTCTTCTTTGAGGCCGAACTTCTGGAGATCACGATCGTGATCGCAGCTGTGGAGGGCTGCCTCATCATGCTCCTCACGGCGCAGAGAAGCGGCCGCGCGTCGCACGTGGTCGCGGCCGCGGTGCTCCTGGGCATCGCGTCGCTGGGGAAGCCGAATCTTCTCCTGTTCGCCCCCTTCGGCAGCCTGTGGGTGCACGCGGTGATGCGCCGCCCCGTCAAGCGGGACGGGCCGCGTCGGTCGGACCGCGGCCGGCGGGCTCTCGGATATCGTCCCGCTGCGCTCCTCGCCGTGCTGTTCTTCATCGTCGCGGGAGCTGTGGTGCTCCCGGCAACCATTCACAACTGGCGCGCATCCGGCGACCTGATCCCGATCTCATCGAACGGCGGGATCAATCTGTACATCGGCAACCACGAGGGCGCGCAGGGCGTGTTCAGCGTCCCGCCCGACATGCGGTTCGACCTTCGCGTGGCGTCGAAGAGAGCAGCGGAGAGGGCAGAGGGCCGAACCCTGTCGGACGGAGCGGTGTCCGACTTCTGGGCGCGTCAGGCGTTCCGCTTCATCAGGACGCACCCCGGCGCCTTTCTCGGACTCACGGCACGCAAACTCGTTCTGTTCTGGAATCACTTCGAGATCCCGAACCACTATGACATGAACTTCGTGTCGGAATTCGCGCCCGTCCTGCGTTTCAGCCCGTCTCGTTTCGCGCTCATCGCGCCCCTCGGATTGCTCGGGCTCGCGCTGGCCTGGAGCGACAGGCGGAGAGTCGGTCTTCTTATCCTCTTCGGAACGGTCTTCATGGTCTCGGTCGTTCCCTTCTTCATCACGGCGAGATACCGTCTCGCCGTCGTGCCCCCGCTTCTCGTCGGTGCGGGGTTCTCGCTCACGTGGCTCTGGCGAACCGCCCGCGCACGCGCTTGGAGAACACTCGTGCCGATCCTGGCCGCGCTCGTCCTCCTCGGCGCAGCCGTCAACATCCGGACGATCGAGTTCGGCGCCGCGCCCATGCACAACACGCTCGGCGCGCTGCTGGGGTCGCGCGGGGACATGGAGGGAGCCGCCCGCGAGTTCGCGGCGGCCGTCGGGATCAGTCCGACCGACCTCTCCGCGCGGTACAACCTGGGCCTGTCGCTCCTCGAGCTTGGACGGCCGGAGGAGGCCGCTGAGCACCTGGAGAGGGCGGTCGAGATCCACCCCGGGTACCACGAAGCATCACTGGCGCTGGCGCGCGCCCATCACGAACTGGGTCGTCCGGCCGCAGCCGCGGACGCGGCGAGACGCGTCCTCACGGCGGACCCGCCGGCCCCGCCCGAGCTGGCGGCGGTCGCACAGGCGGCTCTCCGGATGATCGCTGAGACGCGCGAAGCCGGAGCGGGGGAATCAGGAAGCAACAGCCACTGAAACATCAGGGAGAGCACGTGCACGCAATCGAATTCAGGAACCTCACGAAACGGTTCGACACGGTCGATGCGGTTCGAGGTGTCGACCTCACCATTCCACACGGCCAGATCTGCGGCTATCTCGGTCCGAACGGCGCGGGCAAGACGACCACCGTCAAGATGGCGGTCGGAATGCTCATGCCGACCGAGGGCACAGCGCTCATCGAGGGCATCAACGTCGCCGAGCGTCCGGTCGAGGCGAAGATGCGCATCGGGTTCGTCCCGGAGACGGGGGCGCTCTATGAGAACCTCACCCCACGCGAGTATCTGGCGCTCGTCGGGAACCTCTACCATCTCGATCCGGAACTCGCCGCCGGACGCACCGACCGCTTCCTCTCACACTTCGGGATCGCCGACGCCACCGACCGACTGATGACGTCCTTCTCCCGCGGCATGCGCCAGAAGGTCCTCATCTCCGCCGCGCTCATCCACAACCCGAGCATTCTGTTCCTCGACGAGCCGCTGTCAGGACTCGACGCGAACACAGCGCTCGTCCTCAAAGAGCTGCTCCGTGACCTGGCGGCGCGTGGTAAGACGATCTTCTACTGCTCCCACATCCTCGAGGTCGTGGAACGGATCTGCGACCGTGTCGTCATCATCAACCGCGGCGAGATCGTTGCCGACGGCGCGGTCGACGAACTCAAGGTCCTGACCCATCAGGCGTCGCTGGAGGATGCGTTCACCGACCTGACATCGACCGTCGATGTCGACAGCATCGTGCGCGCTCTCTCCGACAACGTCACGGGCGGCGAGCCCGGATCGGACAGGGGAGGAGACTCCTGACGATGAGCGACGTCCGAACGGAGCCGGCCGAGCACGGTGTGGACATGAGGCAGCTTCGCGCTCTCATCGCCGCGGGGATCCGGCTTGATATGCGCTCTGCAAGGCGACGTGGGCGGACTCGCCTCGGAATGCCCCCGATGGTCTCCATGCTCGTGACCTATCTCATCATCGGTTCGTTCCTGGCCATCTCGCTCTGGAAGACGAGCGACCCGTTCACCTTCGCTCTCCTGACGCTGTCGGCGGCGATGTTCATGACCGCGGTAACGGTCATCATGGAGTACAGCTCGGTCGTGGTGAACCCCGATGACCACGACATCCTCTCGCACCGTCCGGTCTCATCGCGAACGTACTTCTGGGCCAAGATCGCAAATCTGTTCTTCTACGTGGGGTCGACCGCGCTGGCGCTCAGTCTGCCCGCATCGATCGCGATCGGCCTTCGCTTCGGCGGGGGAGTTCCGCTCGCCATCTCATACGCGCTGCTGGCGATCGTCGGCTGCGTCTCGGCTGCCGCGGTCGTCGTCCTGATATACTCGACGGCGATACGGACATTCGATTCGCAGCGGTTCTCGAGCGCCATCACCTACGTTCACTCCGCTGCGACGCTCGTCCTGACGTTCGGATACGTGCTCGTTCCGCGGATGCTGATGCGCGAAGGCGTCGCACTCGAGATACCACAGGGACGGTGGGTGTGGTTCGTACCACCCGCATGGTACGCGGGTACGGTCGAACTCGCCGCGGGCAACCCGGGGACCCACAATGTCATCTTCTTGCTCATGGCGCTCGGGTCCGCGGGCGCGGTGATCACGCTGGCGCTGAGCTTGATCTCGCTCGACTACTCGCGCCGCATCGCGGAGCTCGCGGCGACGTCACCCAACATCGCATCGGACAGACGCGGGAGCCGCGTATCGACGAGGCTCGGGCTCATCGGACGGGCGCTGTGCCGCACCGACGAGGAGCGCGCCGGCTACGACCTCATGGGGCGCTACATGCACCGGGACCGCAAGCTCCGCATGCGGATCTACCCGGCGTTCGGACTCCCGCTCGCCGTCTATCTGTTCGGTCTCGTCACGAGGAGCTTCGCTGACCCCTTCGGGCCGCGCCCGGTGGAAGAGGGGTTCCCCATCCAGGAGCTGCTCGGGTTCTACTGCGTGTTCATCACGCTGTTCTTCGCCACGGCGATGACGCAGTCCGACCAGTGGAAGGCAAGCTGGATCTTCCACGCGGCTCCGGTCCGCGACCGGGTCGCCATCATCGTGGGCGCACGGAAGCTCGTCATCTGGAGGTACATCCTTCCGTTCTTCGCCGCCCTCTTCGTGCTGCTGTCGCTCGTCATCCCACCGGTCAGCGCCGCCGTCTATCTGATCCTGACACTGCTTCTGTCACTCCTGACGTTCTCGCTGCTCTCGCTCGCCTCGCCGTATCTGCCGCTGTCTCAGTCGGTCGAGAAGACCCGACAGGCGCGTCAGCTTGGCCTCGTCATGCTCCTCGGTGTAGCCATGGGAGCTCTCGTGGCCATCAAGGAGACCATCCGGGATGCCCCGCTGCCGGGGATGATCGCGGTCGTGCTGCTCGCCCTGCTCGCCGTCCTGTCTGAAGTGGCTCTCAGAAAGAGACTCAAGGTCCGACTTGCGCGCGAGGAATTCGCCGGATAGATTCAGAACCGACTTGCAGTGACGGAGCCGCTCGGGTACGATGCGGTTCGGGTATCCTCGCATGGACAACCACACCATCCTGGGGAGCTGACATGGGTTCCGACATCATCAAGAGGGACATGCCGATCGGCGCTGTCGTGAAGGAGCATCCGGAGACGGTTCCGGTCTTCCTGAAGCATGGACTGCACTGCATAGGATGTCACGTCGCGGCGTTCGAGTCGGTTGCCGAGGGCGCACAGGCGCACGGCATCGACGTCGAATCGCTCATGACCGATCTCAACGAAGCGGCTGTCGAAGCGGCCAAGAGCACGGGCGAAGCATCGGCGGCGCCTGAAAGATAGACGCTGGACCGGTGGTGCTCGGGCGGGTGCCTGCCAGGCGGCGACCTCGGAGCCTGGGCGCGGACCGGAGAGCGCGGTAGAAGGGGACCGGGAGGGTCCATGAAGCTGGAGGAGCTGACGAACTGGCTGGACGCCAATGAGGACTGGGACTACCAGACCGACGAGAAGGGCGTCCTCATCAAGAATGACAGGCTCCAGACACTCACGCATTGCACTTTCGAGGCCGTTGAGAATCAGAGTCTCGAAGCGATCGCCGCTGCCTGTTCGCAGGGGAAGGACGTTGACCACATCACGCGGGTCACCGGCTACTTCTCGCGAACGAGCGGTTGGAACAAGGGCAAGACAGGCGAGCTCAAGGACCGTCACAGAGTCAAGGTCTAGACCTCGTCTGGTGCGTCGCCGCCGCACACGACACGAAGGATCCCGAACGCCCGACAGCTCACGATGAGCCGCCGGGCGTTCGCACGTCCGGGGCGGGCCAGCTGGATCCGGACGACGCATTCACCCGGGGAGTTCCCTTGATTCATGAGGAACAATCGGGACAGGGAGCGGCGTCAGGAGAGCGTGTGCGTATGTTTGCACAGAATCCAGACCCATGGGTCCGCTGATACGCTTCTAACCTGAGTCCCTGTTAGGTATTACCCATTTTTCTTGACCTGCTGCGGGACGTTTGGTACAATCTAGGTGACTGGAGTAGGTTGGCTGCGGCCCCCCGGTCTCGTGAATGAACGACAGGCAGGAAAGTCACATGTGGTTCCCGCCGGCCGGGGCGCCGGGCGGCGGGGTACATTCACCTGAAGGAGGTGACGCTGACACGGTGGATTGTGGACAGCTGCTTTGGTTGTGCATGCGTTCGATTTGTGAGTGGCATCGAACGGATCGATGCCGATAGACGGTGGAACCGCAACTGGAGGCGAGACAGTCTCCGTTGGAGGACACTATGCAGAAGCTAGCTATTCTGGCGATCGTCCTGCTCTTCGTGACGCCCGCGTTCGCCCAGCAGACGCTGAACTACAGCTGGGAGAACGGTGGCACGATCCTGGGTCAGTACGGCAACCTCTGCTGCGATACGAATGTCTCGGGCGTTCAGGTTGGTGCGCAGGGTTCAACCCTGCCGGACTACACCTGCCCGGGCGCTGTTGACGGCACGTACTACCTGCACGTCGCTGAGGACCCGCACTCCAGCACGCCTCAGGCGTTCCTCTGCTGGGTCACCGGTCTGCAGGATGGTGACGTTGTCGACGCGATGTTCTACGGCTTTGACCTCACCCCGGACGCCAGCCCCTCGCTTCGTATCTGGGGTAGCTACACGGCAGTCGGCGGCACGATCGACGACTACGCCGGCAGCGCCGGTGGCAACGACGCCTACACGGCCGGTCTCGGCTGGGATCTGGTCTCGCACAGCTGGACGTTCGACACCGACATGGGCTCGCGTGACGGTCTCAACATCCACGCGCGTCTCTACAGCACGCCGTCGACCAGCGACCCCGACCACACCGACTTCTTCATCGATGACATCACGGTGACGGTCCCGGACCACGCTGTCGTGCATTTCCCTGAGCCCTTCTCGCCGGTCGAGGAGAGCACGTGGGGCGGCATCAAGGCTCTGTACCGCTAATTCTCGAGTCTTGATCTGAGAGAACAGATACGGGAGAGGGGCCTCCAGAGGAGGCCCCTCTTTCGACTCCTCGCCACACCCGCAGCCCATCACACGTGAACTACATTCACAATTATGAACAGCAGCTCACGCCTCTTGACAGACCCATCGGGTCTGCGATATACTCAGATGTTGAGGGTGATGCACGGTCTATGGTGGATGCATGGACACGGTGCGTCAGCGCGCACACACCTCGACTGGGTGGAGACGCCGGAGCGTAGCGACTGCGAGAGATGCGCGCGCGCCGGCGAGTACTTGGATAGGACGGTCTGCCCATGCGCGGATCCGTCCACAACGAGGGAGGGAAACGTGAAGAGACTGGTTCTCTGCGCGCTCATGATCCTCGTCGCTGTCCCCGTCATGGCCACCACGGTCCTGTACGGCTGGGAGAACGGCGAGACGATTCTGGGCATGTACCCCGACGGTGAGATGATCGCGACCAACGTGACCGCTCCGGATCCTGTCTACGCTGGCATGCACGCGCTCAAGCTCGAGGACGCAAGCCCGTCGAACACGCCGCAGGCCTTCGTCGCATGGATCTGCGGTCTCACGGACGGCGACGTCGTCACGGCCAGCTTCTACTGCTACGACGACACACCCGACGTGTCGCCCTCGGGACGCATCTGGGGTCACTACGTCGACGGTGACATTCTTGCCTACGCCGGCAGCGCCGGCGGGAGCAGCACCTACAGCTCCGGCATCGGCTGGGAGCAGCTCTCGCACTCATGGACCTTTGATTCCGACGGTGGGACGAGAGACGGCCTCGTCATCGAGGCACGTACGTACTCGGTCGAGGGAGCCATTGTCTACATCGACGACCTCATGATCACGGCGCCGGACGCCTGTCAGATCTACCTGCCGTGCGAGCCGAGCCCGGTCGAGGAGAGCACGTGGGGCGGCATCAAGGCTCTGTACAGGTAGTCATCGAGTCTTGTTCCGAGAAGAACAGATGGAGATCTGAGATCAGATGCGGGAGAGGGGCTTCCACGGAGGCCCCTCTCTCTGCGTTCACGCGCGCCTTCACGAATCCACCCGCGCCTTGAGTCCCGCACTCCGTCGTGCTATCCTTGTGGTTTGATGCTATCGAATCATGCGAGGGAGCGGCGAACGCTCCCCAACGTCACATCCGGAGGAGAGCCAAGGTGGGCAAGCGCACCAGGATCACCAAGAAGCAGCTCAAGCACGACGCATTCATCGAGACCACATCAACAGCGAGCAGATTCATCGAGGAGCACGCCAACAAGCTCCTCATCGGAGTTCTGGCCATCGTTGTCGTGATCGTCGTTGTCATGATGATCGGCCGCTCACAGCGTGCCACCGAGACCGTCGCAGCCGGCGAGCTTGCCACGGCGACCCAGACGATGAATGCCGGCATGCAGACGCAGGCCGCCGACCAGTTCCAGGCGATCATCGACCGCTATCCCGGAACGCGCAGCGCCGCCGCCGCCACGTGCTATCTCGGGTCGCTCGACTTCCAGATGGGGCAGTACGATCAGGCGCTCGCGCACTTCGAGGAGTACCTTGCACGTCACACCGGCAATCGCAATCTCGACCGCACCGCGCTCGAGGGCAAGGCATCGGTCCACGAGCAGCGTCGTGACTTCACGCAGGCTGCGGCCGTCTACGAAGACCTCGCGGATGATGCTTCCCGCGAAACCGGATCGCGTGCGCGCTACTTCACGGCGGCGTTGAGGAATCACCGTTCCGCCGGCAATGCGGAAGCCGTGACGCGTATCGCACAGACGCTCATCCACGAAAACCCGGACACGCCGTGGGAGTCCGAGGCGCGCATGGTCCTCGCCGAGGCGGGGACGAAGAGGTAAGCGACCGCGCAGCGGCACCGCACCGCGAAGATAGATAGCACGGTGACGCGGCCCGGCGCTCACTCGGAGGCAAGTCCACCGAGCAGCCGGGCCGGTCCTTTCCCCGGGAAGCCGCATGTCGCATAAGATATATTATGTAAACCTACGAGTTTCAACGCCGAGAGCGGCTGCTGAGGACCGGCGAACGGGCCTCCCCTCTGGTGCTCATGGAGGGACCGTCTCCGCGACCGTCGCACGACTGATCGTGCTCGGTCTGGTGCTGATCGTCGCGACGTCGGTGCTTGCTCAGACCGATCCCGTCATCATCCCGGGACCGGACGACGCTCTCGTCTTCGGCGCGCTCACGGCGACCGTGTCTGGCGACAGTCTGACCCTCGCGCAGATGGACGCCGTCAGTGAGCTCATGGCTCTCTCGCACGATGAGCTGATGGCTCGCGCCCTCGCTCACATTGACGCCGGGCAACCCGGCCGCGCCGAGATCGACCTCACACTTGTCACGGCCGGCGCAGACACCTCCCCCGCGAGGTCCTACGCGCAGCTTTCACTGTTGGGCTATGCGCAGCTCCTCCAGGGTCGAACCCACCACGCGACCGGGAGCCTTGTCTACGCATCCGGGTCCTATGATGAGCTTGACAGCCCGTATCATCCTGCGATACCTGTCGACGCCGCGATGCAGCTTGCGTCCACCTACATCGACATCGCCCGCGGCGCACCCGAGGACGACCGCGACCCTCTCGGACGACAGGCGGCGCTCTGGTGGGCGCGCGCAGGCGCTCATGAACACCTTTCGCAGCTCGCCGCCCTTGGCCCTGACGAACGCCTTATATCCGCGTGGGCCTACTCTCAGGTCGGCCGTATCGATCGCGCCACCGTCGACATCGCCATGGCCCGATCCGCGTATCGCGCACGCCTGAGAGCAGACCCTGCGGATTGGCGGTCACATGAAGGACTCGCCCGCTCGTATGACGGGTCGGTCACGGGCGTCCCCGGCTCAGCGAACGCAGACAGTGCGCGAACGCACTCCGATGCCGCCTTGCGTCTCCGCGAGTCTGAACCACAGGCGGAGGAGTAGCCGGCCTCTGAAAACACGGCCACAGGGACACATGAAGAGGGCCACCCCCGGCAGGAGATGGCCCTCTTCGATGTGTGCCTCGGTCATTCGAGCGGAGCGCACCCCGCCATGGTCTCCGCCGCGCCCCCTACCCCACCACGATATTGAGAAGACGATCGGGAACGAAGATGACACGACGCACCGTCTTGCCCTCGAGGTGCTTCGCGATCCTCTCGGATGCCTTCGCAAGCTCGAGCACATCATCCTGCACAGCCCCTCGCTCGGCCTCGACGTCACCCCGAAGCTTTCCGTTGATCTGCACAGCGATGGTCACCACGTCCTCACGTGCGGCCTCCTCGTCGAACGTGGGCCACGTGGAGCGGAAGAGCGTCTCCTTACCACCGGCGCGCTGCCAGAGTTCCTCGGAGAAATGCGGGACCATCGGTGCCAGTAGCACGGTCGCGGCCTCGAGCGCCTCAGCGATGGCTACTCGCTCGTGGTCGGTCGAATCGCTACCCAGTCCGTCAGCGAACGCGCGCGTCGCATTGACGAGTTCCATCACGGCGGCGATAGCCGTGTTGAAGTGGAACTCCTGCATATCGTGCGTCACCTTGCGGATCGTCTGATGTGTCTTCCGGTGGAGCGCCACGACGCCCTCAGCCGGACCGTCGGCTCCAAGCGTCTTCGCCGCCTCGTTAAGACCTCCGGCGCGAAACGGATGCTCGGTCACGAGCGACCAGACGCGATTGAGGAACCGGAACGCTCCCTCCACAGCTGTATCGTTCCACTCGGCATCCCGGTCAGGAGGCCCGGCGAACAGTGTGTAGAGCCGCTCCGTGTCGGCGCCGTATCGCTCGATGAGCTCGTCGGGAGGCACCACGTTGCCTTTGGACTTGGACATCTTCTGTCCGTCCTTGTAGATCATACCCTGCGAGAAGAGCTTCGTGATCGGTTCGTCGAAGCTCAGCATTCCCAAATCCCGGAGGACCTTGGTCATGAACCTGACGAAGATCAGATGCCCGCATGCGTGCTCCACGCCGCCGATGTACTGGTCGACCGGAAACCAGCGGTCAACATGCTCGCGAACGAACGGGACCTCATCGTTCTGCGCGTCGATGTACCGCAGGAGATACCAACTCGAATCGACGAACGTGTCGAGCGTGTCTGTCTCTCGCCTTCCAGGCGCGCCGCACTTCGGACACGGCGCTTCCAGGAACGTCTTCGATGTGGTCAACGGCGATTCACCGGTGCCAGTGAACTCGACATCGGTCGGGAGCAGAACCGGCAGGTCCTCCTCCGGGACCCCCACGGGACCGCAGGTGTCACAATAGATCACGGGGATCGGAGTGCCCCAGTACCGCTGACGTGAGATGAGCCAGTCCCTGAGCCGGTAGCTCACGGTCCGACGCCCTATACCGGTCTCCTCCATCCAATCAGCGATCTGTTCGATGCCGTCGCGGTTGGGAAGGCCGTCGAACTGCGCGGAGTTCGTCATCACGCCGTCGTCAACGTACGCCTCCCCCATCACGGCTGCATCCAGCGGTTCGCCGCGTTGATCGATGACGACCTTGATCGGCAACTCGTATTCGCGCGCGAACTCGAAGTCGCGCTGGTCGTGCGCCGGAACCGCCATCACGGCACCGGTGCCGTACTCCATCAGAACGTAGTTCGCGATCCAGAGAGGCACCCTCTCACCATTGACCGGATTGATGACGTGCACGCCGGTCCAGATGCCCTCCTTGCGGACGTCAGCGGCGCCGCGTTCGAAGGCGCCCTGCGCCTTCACACGCTCCGCAAACTCGAGGACCCTCTCCTCGTGTTCGGTCCCAGCCACGAGTTCCCGCACCTTCGGATGCTCGGCGGCCATGACCATGTAGGTCACACCGAAGATCGTGTCCACGCGCGTGGTGAAGCACGGGAGCAACTCGCCCGTCTCCTCGATCGTGAAGTCGATCTCGACGCCCTCGCTCCGGCCGATCCAGTTCCGCTGCATGGTCTTCACACGATCGGGCCAGCCGTCCATCGTCTCGAGGCACTCGAGGAGCTCATCGGCGTAGTCGGTGATCCGGAAGAACCACTGCTCGAGGTCACGGATGCCGACGGTCGCGTCGCACCGTTCGCATCTCCCGTCCACCACCTGTTCGTTGGCAAGCACCGTCGCGCACGACGGACACCAGTTCACCGGCGCGCCCTTCCTGTAGGCCAGACCGCGCTCGAGCATCTTCACGAAGATCCACTGCGTCCAGCGGTAGAACGACGGCCGATGCGATGAGATCTCGCGCGTCCAGTCGTATCCGATCCCCCACGTGCGGAACTGGACCTTCATCTTATCGATATTGGCGTCGGTCCAGACGGGCGGGTGGATGCCGCGCTGGATGGCCGCATTCTCCGCAGGAAGACCGAACGCGTCCCACCCCATCGGCGTCAGCACCGAGCGGCCGCGCATCATCTCAAAGCGCGAGAGCGCGTCGCCGATGATGTAGTTCCGGCCGTGCCCGACGTGCAGATCGCCGGACGGGTAAGGGTACATCACGAGACAGTAGAAGCGGTCCTCAGCGTCGGTCGGACACTCGAACAGACCGATCTCATCCCACGTCTTCTGCCACTTCGGCTCGATCTCCTGAAACGGATAGCGACTCATGGTCGTGCGCCTCGTTCGTGGTGCCCGGAGGGCGTAGAGAAGTCAAAAAAACGGCCGGCACCGGGACTCGGTGCCGGCCGGGGACTATCTGTGTTTCCGGCCGTCCCGCTAGAACAGGTACGAGAAACCTACGCTGGGGACGAGCACGTCGTGGAGGTTCTTGCCCTGCGAGTAGTCGCCGGTGCGAGGCTCGTAGGCGACGTTGACCGTGTCACCGATGTAGTAGACAAGGCCGAGATCGAGCGTCCACCGATCCTGTCGCTGCTGGAACCCGAACGAGAAGGTCGAGTGCGCCTGCTGCGGCATCACGAAATCGAACGTCTCCGGCGTGCTGAGCCCTTCCACGCTCGAGTACCCGAACATGATGGACGTCGACCGTGACAGGCGGTAGTCGGCGCCGACGTGCACGCCGAGCGCATCTTCCCAATCCAGATCTGTCAGGACCTCAACGTACACGGGTAGTGCCGTGGACAGATTCCTGGTGAATCCCGTGACCTCAGACCACTGTGTCCACTCGACGTCCGCGGTCACTGTCAGTCCGTCGAACAGGAAGTCGCGGTAGGCGAAGCCACCCGCGGCCCAAAGCGGGAACGTAAAATCGAGATCCTCGCTCTGCCTCTCCGACACGGCTGCGGCCAGCGGCGAGTCAACCTCAATGTCACCTTCGAGGGTGACGGTCATCGGCGTCCGCACAGTCAGACCGACGGAGATCTGAGGATGGACATGGTAGAGTGCGCCGATGGTGGCGCCATACCCCGTGCCCGTCAGCGCCTCTTCGGTCTGGTACGGATAGAGCTTCGATGAGTCTTCATCCGAGATCTCGAACCAGCCGCCATCGCGAAGATCCAGGCTCGCGACGAGCAAATGGCCGGTCACACCGACCGAGAGCTTGTCAGAAAGGCGCTTCGCGAGGACGGGCGAGACGACGTAGCCGGTCACGCGACTCTCGAAATCCGGTGGATCGCCCATCACCTGGCGATAGCCTGCCGGGTCGTCCGGCAGCGTGTTGTATCTGTTGATGATGTCATCGTAGAGCTTGTCGCCGTCCCACTCCACCCCGTAGTCGGCGAGCGTGTAGGCACAGATGCCGAACTTGTCGGCGATGGACCCGGCGTCCATGTAGATGTAGACACCCGGCACGAAGTAGTGGTTCACCTCCGAGGTCGCCTCCAGAGCATCAACCACGGGCTGCGCTGACCCGGAAGCTCCCCCGAACCTCAGTGTCCCTTCACGCGAAGCCAGCAGCACCGCGTCCTGCAGCGATGCGGTCGCCTGGAATCCCCGAATCTGGTAGATGCCCGCGGGATTGTAGTGCACGGCGCTGTAGTCGTCCGCCAACCCTACAAAAGCCCCGCCCATCGCGCTCGCGCGTACGCCGACCGTCGGGACGTACAAACCCGAGGCGGATGCAGCCAGCGGGCACACGAGGAGCGCCAAGAGACACGATGTTGCGATGATCAGGTTTCGACGCATGGTGTTCTTCCTCCTCAGGTACAGGCACGCAGACACGGCGCCCGTCCGCATCTATCCACTGGGAGCGTCGGGGGACGCACCGATTGCCGTGGTTCTATCTTCAATACCACAGCGGAATTGGGCCCGTCAAGCCCTTTTCTCCCAGCCACTCGTCTCAAAGCCGACGGCCGCCCTTCTGAGCGACCGTTGCAGGCTGAGGACGGGACGTTGGGCGCATCTCGATCGTGAGGGCTACTCAGAAGTCGCTTCGTCGCTGCCGCCGTGACACGCGGCGCATGATACGGCCCGCTCCCGCTCGGCTCCGCGATGGCCGACATCCCCGTGGCACTCGACGCAGCTGACGCTGCCGATGTGACCGGAGTGAGCGAACCCCGCCTGTCCCGGCGACCGCTCCAGCTCAGCGACAACGTGACAGCCTTCGCGGAGACAGGCGGCCGGTCCCGGCGGCGACGCCTTCTCTCCCTTTTCGATGTTCAGATAGAACTGGAGGGCGTTGCGAGCCCCCTCGACCTTCGAGTGGTAGTAACCGGTCCATCCGGGCTCGCTGTGGCAGTCGAGGCACTCGGCGGTCTCTCCGTGCGTGGAGGTCTGCCAGCTCTCGTAGTACTCGCCCATCACCGCGTGGCAGCTCCCACAGAACTGCGAGCGCTGGCTGTAGGCATTCAGGCCGAAGAACGCCGCGATCGCGACGATCACGAGAGCAATCCAGAATCGACGTCCAGGCAGCCGTACCATCTATCCTCCTTCGGTGCCCGTCCCCCGCTGCGAGCGGCCCTCCCCGGCGTGTGTGCAGCGCCCGTTGATGGGACATCGGTCGCATCCGGGAGACCGCGGTCTGCAGATTTCGCGGCCGAGCCCGATCAGATTCACGTGAAGTGAGAGCGCCCGTCCGGCCGGAGCCACCTCCCGAAGCCGGTCGAACGTCACCTCGGGAGTCCTCGGTCTACCGACGACCCCGAGCCGAGAGACAACGCGGTGGACGTGTGTGTCCACCGGTACAACGTCGCGCCCGAGTTCGAACAGGGCCACGCAGGCGGCCGTCTTCCGACCGACGCCGTCGAAAGCCATGAGATATTCTAGCACATCCTCGGTCGGTCTGTCCGCGAGGAACGAAAGGTCGATACTCCCCGTCCGTCTCTCGATCTCGCGCAGGATAGCGTGAATCCGGACGGACTTCGTGCGCGCCAGTCCCCCGGAGCGAATGGCAGACTCGATCGATGATGCGCGCGCGTGGGCGACCTCGGACCACGTCGGGAATCTCTCACGCAGGCCTCTGAAAGCACGGCCTGAGTTCACATCGCTGGTGTTCTGAGAGAGAATGGTCCCGACGAGGCTTGCCACGACGTCCCCATAGGGTGCGTGGGTCGGGACTCCGTATCGGTCCTCGAGCGCGTCCGTCACCACCTTCAGCATCCGTCGCGCCGACGCGCGCGTCATGCCGGGTTCCTCGTGCCGGTCCGAACGCATCCTGCGCCGGTCGGCGCGCGCAGCACCACCGCTCATGCCGCGCCGCTCCATCTCCCGCTCGTCAGTCCGTGGATGAGCAGGCCGACCGTCGTCGCGGCTGGGATGCCGCGGCGGATATCAACGTCTGCTCGGTAGAAGAGCTCGATCCCCCTGGCGTAGTCGCGCGAGGTCCTGAGCATGGCGGTCTCACGTATGTTCGAGATCCCTGAGAGCATCGCGCGCGACTGGCCGCCCGGGGCGGAGCGTCCACCTCCCCCGGAACGGATGAGCCAGAGCGCCGTCCAGCACCCGAAGAGCTGCGTGACAAGCTGAGCTGGATCGACTCCCCCGTCCACGAGTTCGGAGAGCCGCGCCAGTGCATCGCCTGAACGCCTCTCCGCCACGGCTGCGGCAAGATCTCCGAGACTCGACGCCTTGGCACCGACGACGGTCTCGATGTCATCGACGCTCACGGTTCCCGACGCGCAGTACGACTCGAGTTTGCCGAGTTCGTTGTCGACGCGGCTGAGATCTCCGCTCGTCCAGTCGATCAGCACGGCCATCGCATCGCTCTCGACAGCGAGCCCCCGCTCCTCCGCCATGCGCGAAGCGAGCGCTGTGAGTGAATCGTGACCAAGGCTTCCGCACTCGACGACGGCTGCGCTTCCGAGAAGTCCCCGCTCGAACTTGTTACGGCCGGACAATCGCGAGAAGCTCACCAGCGCGAGGCAGGACGTCTCATAGGGCGATCGGACGTACTCCAGAAGCTTCGTGCGCTGCGCCGGACTCAGCCCCTCGAACTCATAGACCACGGTCAGCCGCCGCTCGGAGAGCATCGGCACTGTTCCTGCCTGAGAGACAATCGCCTCCGCGGTCGTCTCGCGACCGCTCAGACTCACGAAATCGAAGGCGTCGCTCCCCGGCGTCAGGATCGCGCGCCTGAGCAGACGGACACCGAGACGCGCCAGATAGGGTTCCTCACCATGGAAGAGAAGAACCGGCGGGATCTTCGCTTTCGCCAGAGATCTCTGTAGTTCAGCGAATGTCACACGCCCTCCGGTCTACCATCCCTGTACTGTCTTCGAGAGCACATCCTCCGAGAGCTTCTCGTACGCACGGGTCTGCGCCTGTTCCTCCGTGGTCAGCTCACCGGAGTCACCCGAGACCGAGTAGACGGCCCAGCCCTCGACCTCCTCCTCCCAGACCGTGCTCCCTCGTGTGACGTCCTCGTACGTGAGCTTGGCCACGACGCGGACCTTGTACTCAAGAGGAGTCCCACCGGCATCGTACGACATGACGGGACGCTCGTAGAGCACAACCGCTCCGCGGAGGATCGAGTCGGCCTCGTCCTCACCAACGATGCGCAGCGTGTTGTCCGAGGTGAACTGCTCGATCAGCGCGTTGGTGATACCGAGTTCGGTGCCGTACTCAACGGTCTCGTTCTCGAGAATGGGGATGGCGATCGTGGAGATGTGCGTCTTTGCGGCCGCGGAGAAGCTGTAATGCGAACAGCCCGCGATGAGCGCGCACGCCGCCACCAGAAGAAGACACCGCACAGCCGTCGCAGTTCTCGTCATCGAGCCTCCTCAGCCATCCGCTTCCTGAGAGTATTGCGACTGATACCAAGAAGCTTCGCGGCCCGGACCTGGTTCCCGTCACACTCCTCGAGCGCGGCGCGCACGAGTTCCTCCTCAACGACGGCGGAGACCGCTCCCGCGATCGCTTCCTCCCCCAGTGTGATTCGCCGGTCGAAATCCGTGCGGACGGCCGCGGCAAGGTCGCTGCAGGATCCGCCGACCGCCGGCCACGATTCACGTCCCGCCCGGAGCACCTCGAAATCCTCGGGAAGCAGGACACCTGTCCGGTTGAAGGCCACGGCACCGTGTACCGACTGCTCGAGCTCACGGACGTTCCACGGCCACGGGTACTCCTGCAGAAGCTTGATGGCGGCCGGCGAGATTCCGTCGATCTCACGGTGCATCTTGGCCGCGGCACGCCGCATGAAGTGCTCGGCCAGGTACGCGATGTCCTCGCGACGGTCACGAAGAGGAGGCATAAAGAGCGAGACGACCTTCAGACGGTAGAAGAGGTCGACTCGGAAGCTCCCCTCCTTCATCAGCGACACCAGACTGCGGCTCGTCGCCGCAACGACGCGTACATCGGACCGCACCTTCTTCCTCGTCCCAGGGCGCTCGAAGGACCCGTCCTCGAGGATGGAGAGCACACGCGCCTGAATCTCGAGGCTCATGGCGTCGATGTCATCGAAAAAGATGGTCCCTTCGTCGGACATCTCAACACGCCCGAGCTCTGATACGGGGTGCGTGTCCGGCCCATCGCCTGCGGCAGGCGCACCGCCGAACAGATCGAGTTCGAGCGACTCCGGGGTCACGGCTGAGCAGTTGACCGCGACGAAGGGGCCGCCGCGGCGGTCACTGTTGTAGTGAAGCGCCCGGGCGACAAGCTCCTTACCGGTCCCCGGCTCGCCCTGGATGAGCACGGCGACTCCGGTCTCAGCAACCTGCCCGATCAGCTTGTGGATCTCCACCATCTCGGGCGTCCGCCCCACGATGGCTCCCAGTTCCTCAACGTCGCCGGGCCCCGGTGAGCCAATCGTCTGAATGAGGCCGCCATCGCCTGAGAGGGCGCGCCGCGCCGCATCCTCGAGACCGCCGGGCAGCGTCTCACGCGGAAGGTAGTCGTAGGCGCCCTCGCGCATCGACTCGATCGCACCCCTGCTGCTTGTCTGCTCGGCCGTCACGATAACGGGAAGCCGTCGGTCGTGCTCCTTGACGGCACGCACGACCGCCGTCGCGAGGGGCATCTCGATGTCCTGCTCGACGATCACGAGATCCGGAGAATCCCCGCCGAGCGCGGCGAGCATGTCCTCGCCGTCGCTCCAGATCGTCGTGTCGTAGATGTGTGCAGGAAGCGCAGCGAGCAGCTCGTCGGCATGCTCACTGCTTCGATCGAGGATCCAGACCTGCTTCACGGACGCCTCCCGAGCGTGTCAGCCCTGCGCGCGGAACCACTCGACGGTCAGTTCGATGCCCTCGTCGAGTCCGACAACCGGCGAGAATCCGAGCTCGCTCCTGGCCCGTGAGATATCCGCGAAGGAGTGCTTCACGTCACCTGGACGCTCGTCCTCATAGATGGCGTCGATCGATGTGCCTATGAGCTCCTGCAGCCGCCGGTAGAGCTCGTTGACCGTGATCGTGTCGCCCCGCGCGATGTTGAACATGTTCCCCTCCACGCCCGGTCTCTCCGAGGCCAGAATATTGGCATCGACAACGCTCGAGACGTACGTGAAGTCGCGCGACTGCTCTCCGTCACCATAGATAATCGGAGCGCGTCCTTCGATCAGGCGCGACGCGAAGATCGGCACCACGGCCGCGTACTGCGACCCCGGGTCCTGCCTGGGGCCGAAGACATTGAAGTACCGCAGACACACGGTCTCCAGTCCATAGAGTCCGTGAAACGTCCGCGTGTAGTACTCACCCGCCAGCTTCGCGACCGCGTACGGCGACATCGGCCGCGCCGGCATCTCCTCCCGCTTCGGCAGCTCGGGCGTGTCGCCGTAGACGGACGACGAGCTCGAGTAGATGAACCTCCTCACACCGGCGTCCCGGCTCGCGACCAGCATGTTGAGCGATCCCATCACATTGACGTCGTTCGAGGCGATGGGATCGTCGACCGAGCGCGGCACCGACGCAAGCGCGGCAAGATGAAAGACCGTGTCCATACCGGCGACCGCCCTCGCAGCCGTCGCTTCGTCGCGGATGTCGCCCTCGACAACCTCGATGCGCCCCGCAAGGTGAGCGATGTTCTGATGTCTGCCGGTCGTGAAATTGTCGAGAACGCGAACCTCGTGGCCGAGGTCGGCGAGACGCTCCGCGAGATGCGAGCCGATGAATCCTGCGCCACCGGTAACGAGCTTGCCAGCCATTTGATTCTCCAGATCAGTGCGCCCCGGTACACCCGGTCGTTCCGGGCGCTGCCAGGTCCTATATCTTCAGAATGTGACCCGCCTCGATCCCCTTGAGCGCATTCCTGCTGTCGACGATCGGGATCCCGGCGGCGACGATCTGTTCGTAGTCGAACCCGGTGTGTGCCGTCGCAATGACGAGGCAGTCGAACCCGCTCAGAGCCTCCGGCGTCGGATCCACGCTTGTCATCGTCATCTCACCCTCGACGAGCGTCCGCACATGCGGGTCTGAGAACGACACGTCGGCGCCCTTCTCCTTGAGCAGCTTAATGATGTCGAGCGAAGGAGACTCACGCAGATCGTCGATGTCCTCCTTATAAGCGGCACCCAGCACGAGAACGCGTGACCCGCGTACGGCCTTGCTCTGGTCGTTCAGGGCGTCCGTGATCTTGGTAACGACATAGTACGGCATCTGACCGTTGATCTGACCTGCCAGCTCGATGAAGCGGGCCTCGAAGCCTGCCTCCTTAGCCTTCCACGACAGATAGAACGGATCGATCGGGATGCAGTGGCCGCCGAGACCGGGGCCCGGATAGAAGGCCATGAACCCGAACGGCTTCGTGGCGGCCGCGTCGATGACCTCCCAGACGTCGATACCCATCCGATCACACATCAGGGTCATCTCGTTGACCAGCCCGATGTTGACACTTCGAAACGTGTTCTCCAGAAGCTTGACGGTCTCCGCGACCTTGGTCGAAGAGACCGGCACGACCGGCCCGAGCGTCATCTTGTAGAGGATCGTCGCGTGCTCAGTGCACGCCGGCGTGACACCGCCGACGACCTTCGGGATATTCTTCGTCGTCCACTGCTCGTTGCCGGGGTCGACTCGCTCCGGTGAGAACGCGAGGTAGAAGTCCTCGCCTACCTTCAGTCCGGTCTTCTCGATCCGCGACAGGATGATCTCGTCGGTGGTGCCCGGATAGGTCGTGCTGTCGAGAATGATCAGCATGCCCTTGTGAGCGTACTTCTCGATCTCGTTCACGGCCGCGTTGACGAACGAGATGTCAGGGTCCTTGGTCTTGCGCAGCGGGGTCGGGACGCAGATGTCGACCGTGTCGAGATCCGCGAGCACCGAGAAGTCGGTCGTCGCCAGGAATGTGCCGTTCTCCACCGCCTCCCTCACCCATTCGGACGGCACATCGGGAATGTACGACTCGCCGGCCATCAGCTGCCGGACCTTCTCCGCGTTGGTGTCGATCCCTACGACCGTGAAGCCCGCGCGAGCGAACTCCATCGAGAGCGGCAGGCCGACGTAGCCGAGACCGATGACACCGAGACGGGCCTGTCTGGACTCGAGTTTCTCCCTGAGCACCTCTTCCTCCTTGTCGCCGTATGCGATGCGTGCGACGAAATCCGTCGTCGTGAGGCGGGCCGGCCGGCCCGGGCACGCGATGCGGCACGACACCCACACCCCCCGGCGAGACGCGCGTTCGGGGGACCACGAGAGTGTCAAACCGCACTGACGGCCACGGCCAGAGATACCATGCCAGCAGACGCCAGCGGAAGCAACAGGTTATCGAACGCCCCGATGGGCAGCGACTCCAGGAGACTCACGGCCAGGCCGACCGCAAGTGCCCACGGGACTGACACATAGAACATAGCAACAATCGCGCCTACTCCGAAGAGCGAGAGCGACCCTACGAACGTCTTGGCCGGATTGTGCAGCAGAGGCGTCTTCCCGAACATCCTCCCCATGATGCTGGCGACCCCGTCGCCCACTGCGAGTGTCAGGATGCCGACCGTGGCGGCCGGGAGCGGGAAGAACCTGAGTACGAGCCAGATACCGAGGCCGTAGAGCAGCGGCCCCAGAACGATCCCCCGTGCCTCCCCCGCGCGCATCGAGCGCCACGTCACGAACGAGAACACCGGAAGCGCCACACCGAGAAGCCGAAAGACCTCTGAGAGTACGAACAGCAGCGTCACGGAACTCACCAGCCAGAGCGCGAACGGGCGATTCCATCCCGCGATCAGCGGGACGACGACGGCGCAGATGTGGATGCCCTTGCGGAAGAGCTCATGGCGCACCGCGAGCCAGTGCGGCGTGATCCCCGTCGTGTGTCCCTCGGGAAAGAACTCGAGCAGCTCCATGAGGTTCCCCGTGTGCAGCACGAAGCTCGCCCGCTTCGTGACGGCGACCTCGGGGTTGACGGCGATGCTCCGCCATGCCGCCTCGACGATATCCATGTTGCTCGTGTCGTCGACGATGACAGTCGTCTCGTGCCACCCGGCCCCCCACCGCTCAAGGATGCGCTCGAGGCTCCGTCGCTTCCCCCGCGCCGAGTGACGCTCGCCCAGCAGCTGTCCGGTAAGGCGTCCATCGAGCCGCTCGAGCAGCACGCCGTACGCCGCCTGCGCGCCGAGATGCGCCGCCATTCGCTCCAGCACTTCCTGCGGAACCCCGGCGCTCACGAGAACGACGAGATATCCACACTCGCGCAGTCTCGTACAGAGTTCCTCCGCTCCGTCGGTCAGCCGTAGCGACGCGCCGGTCGCAAGCAGATCGGCCATCGTGCGGCCGGCGAGTAGACGGTAGGCACGTTCGACGGCCTGACGGACGTCGATGGCGCCGACCTTCAGCTGGAATCCAAGCCAGAGTGTGCGAAGCCAGACGATGAGGCCCGCGTCGCGGGCGGCGCTGACAAGGAACAGGCGTCTGAGAAGCACTCCGTCGACATCGAACGCGACCACGCCGCGTCTCTGTCCACCCAGACTAGGCTCCACGGCGCCTCCCGATGAGGATCAGCACTCCGACGACCGCCCTCCATCCAGCGAGGGCGAGCATCACGATCGGGACATAGAAAAAGCGGTCCCCATAGACCTGTGCGACGGAGCCCTGGAAGCGCGCCACCGCCAGCACAAGCATGCCCGCAAGCGCGAGGTTCGCGACACCAAGGACCACGCGCCTCGCTCGATCCTCGGCATCGCGCCTGTCACGATGAGCCGGCATCCCGCTTCCCCTGGAATGGTACGGCCGTCACGGAGCGCCTCGTGACGGTTCAACTCTGCGTTCGGTCTAGCGGACGACGGCGAACCGTCCCGTGACCAGGTCGGACTCCTCGACGGCGCCGCGGTCCCAAACGGACAGCCGGTAGATGTAGACGCCGCTGGCCAGTTCGCCGACCCCGTCGCCAAGGGCGTTCCAACCGATGTCGTTCCAGCCGGACAGCATCCCGGCGTTCCCGGCATCGCCGGCCGACTGCTCGTAGGTGCGGCGCAGTTCGCCCAGCTGCTGACCCGTCAGATCGTAGATGTCCAGTTCCACCGCCGCGGCATCTCTCGACAGCTCGTAGCGGAATCGTACATCGCCGACACCGGACGCCGGGTTCGGCCATACGAAATGCTCGTTCACGAAGAGCCTCGGCGAACTCACGTGGACGGTCGTTGACGCGACGTTGTCGGTCAGCGTCAGCTCGTCGGTTCCGTCGGTACTCGCTCGGACCCACAGATCGTGTTCCCCGACGTCATCCTCGGAGAGCTGCCAGAGGAACTGGTGGGTGGTGTACTGGCCGCCGCCCATCGTCCTGGTGAAGCTCGTCGATTCGAGCAGTGTTCCCTCATTCGGTTCGCCATCCCAGATATCGAGCGTCACGTCGACGTCCTCCTCGGGACCATAGGCATGCAGATCGATCGTGATGACGCCCGGCTCGTCGCTGCTGAGATAGACCGGTGTGAAAGCGAAGTCGCTTCCGAAGACGGCGAGATTGAAGGTCGCGTCCGGATCGATCAGCCGAGCCAGCGCGCCGACACACATGCGCGCCGTCGAGCCGAGCTGGCTCGCGAATACCGTGTCGAGGCGGTCTTCGATCGTGTGGTAGTTGATATTGCGATCTCTCGGGTCGTAGTGCTCGATGACGACGAGTCCGTCGTAGCCGTTCGCCCAGAAACTGGCGTGATCGCTGTACGCCAGAGCGATATCGATGCGCTCCACGTCGAAGTCCGGGAAAGCGCCCGCGTAGTCGCCCGTGGTCGTCTCCGATAGCCAGTCCGCGAACCACCGCGTCCCCGTGTTCGTCACGATGTGGCACGTATCGGTGTGGGCCGCATTGCGCTTGTAGGCGATCATATCAACGTTCAGGACCGCGTAGACCGTGTCGCCTGCGGCCGCGATGCTGTCCGCGTACACCCGGCTCCCATCGAGCCCGACCTCCTCGGCCGTGAACAGCGCGAACCGGACATCGAACGGATAGGTCCCGCCCGAGCCGGCCAGCACGCGCGCCGCCTCAAGCACGGTCGCCACACCGGTCGCGTTGTCGTCGGCCCCGGGAGCCTCGTTGTCGCACCACCACATCACCTCGCCGGGAAACGAGCCGCCGGCGATCGCGTCGTAGTGCGCACCGATGATGTAGCAACCGCCCAGGCGCCCGTTGCCGGGAAGCGTCCCGATGATGTTCTCCATCGGGTAACTCACAACATCGCCCGTGTCCCCCTGCTCGCACGTGTAGCCGAGACGGGTGAAGGCCTGCGTGTCCACAACGACACCGTAGCGCTCGAGGCATCCAACGATGTACGCCGCTCCCTCATCGATACACTCCTCGCGGTTGAGATAGCGCGACCGCGGGGTACCGTCAGGATACTCGGAGAGCAACTCGACGTGCTTCATCAGCGTGTCCGTCGACACATCGGCGAGCACGTCATGGACGAAGCCCCGCACGGGCCGCTCGGAGCGCCTCACGGGCAGCGAGCCTGGAATCGGCGCCTCCGCGAACCAGCGCGACACATCGACACGCTGTGGAAGCGGGTAGGACATGAAGCAGCTCAACATGAGCTGTTCGCGCTGCTCCGGTCGGATGAGAACCAGGAGCGCTCCATCGGGCTCGCTCCAGATCACCTCGCCGAGATCATCGATGCCGTGTTGACGCGAGCGCGGGTAGCAGATGAAGGGCACGAGATCCCCGGAGAGGTCCATAAGCGTCTCACAACTGGTCCCTCCGGAGCGAACGGCCGCGCCGTATGCCTCCCCCGCCTCAACCACCATCTCGCGCTGCCCCACGAAGCGGACCGTCGCGTCGTGTGCCGCCGGACCCGTCAGTTCCGAACCGTTGTGCGCGACGCTGTAGAGCGTCGCCGCGCTCCCGGGCGCGGCGAAGATGGCCGCGACGACCGCGCACATGATTGTGAGCCTCGCCATTCTCACGCTCCTACCTCCTGGGACCGAGCGTTACACGGTCCGACTGTACGGGCGGGGCCAGCGACGCATCGCTGGCCCCCGCCCGTGACATGGTACGCCCGAGAGGATTCGAACCTCCGACCCCTGGAACCGGAATCCAGTGCTCTATCCAGCTGAGCTACGGGCGCTTTCCGCGATTTCGATGAGTTCGTAGTCCCTGCTCCCGATCCCCAGCTCCTCTCCATATCGGAGCTGGATGGTCGGGTCCACATCAGGATGGAGGTCCCTGAACTTGTCACTCCCGCGACGATAGACGTCGCTCAGTTCGGCCCCCGGTGCAACGGGTGCTCCGTTGACGAGATCGTACGATGCCTGATCGATCGCCACGGGATCGAGTGACGCCACGACCCCGACATCGCGGACGATCGGGCGCTTCTTCGTCCCGTAGCAGTCACACAGCGGGTGGACATCCGTGATGAAGTTGATGTACCCGATGCGACCGCGACGGACCGATGTGATCGCCTGCACGTATTCTACCATCTTCATCTGGAAGATGTCAGCGGTTTCATCCCATCGAATGCCGATGGCTCCCGCGGGACAGACGACCACGCACTCGGCACACCCGATACAGGTGGCGTCATCGATGACGGCCCGTTCCGTGACGGTGATCGCGCCCACGGGACACCACGGGGAGCATATCCCGCATGCGATACAGCTTGCCCGCACGTACGGTCTGGTCGTCGAGTGCTGTTCGAGCTTCCCCGTCCGCGAGGCGCAGCCCATCCCGACATTCTTGAGCGCTCCTCCGAAACCGGAGAGCTCGTGCCCCTTGAAGTGCGCGACACTTAGAAGGCTGTCGGCCTTGAGAAACTCGTGGCCGAATGACGCTTCCTTCAAGAGCCTGCCCTCGAACGGGATCTTCGCTTCTGTCGTGCCGCGCAGCCCGTCGGCGATGATGACGGGCGCGCCCACGGCTGACAGCGTGAACCCGTGTTCGACGGCGGTTCTGATGTGATCGACCGAGTCGGCCCGTGATCCGCGGTAGAGCGTGTTGGTGTCGGTCAGAAACGGCCGCGTGCCGTGATGCTGCAACCATGAGACGATCCGCCGGATGAACCTCGGTTTCACGTGACCCGTCTCGGGGCTCTCACCGAAGTGCATCTTGAGCGCGACCGTCTCGCCGTTCGTCGCGATCCCGCCGATGCCGCTCTTGTCGAGCAGCAGTTCCAGACACGCCGCGATCTCGTCGGTGCTCCCGTCGTAGAGCCTGAGCAGATAGACCTTGCTCCTCGAACCGCGATGTGCGCTCATGACGCGTCCTTCCTGCTGTATGCAATCCCTGTTCTGGCGTAGAAGACCACCGACACGACAGCCGCGGCAGTCCCGGTCCAGAGCGCGGGGCCCTCGAGGAGCCGCCAGTCCGCCAGATGAACCAGAACCATCACCTCGACGGCCGCGAACGTCATCTTCGCCAGCACGTTCGCCGCGGGCACCTCCTCACCGCGCCTTGCGACGGCCACGGCGCCCGCGACCAGGCCGGCATCACGAATCAAGAGTATCGCGACGGCCCACCAGGGCATCTCACCCTGAACGGCGAGCGCGATCGCGACGGCTCCCGCCACCACGTTGTCGGCGAGAGGATCGAGCACGCGCCCCGCGTTGCTCACCATCGAGAGCCGCCGAGCCAGAAAACCGTCCAACCAGTCCGTCGCGAGCGACAGCCCGTAGAGCGCAAGCGCCCAGCCACGCTCCTGCGCGAACAGGACCACGAGGATGATCGGTGCGAGCAGGAAGCGAGCTACCGACACGAGATTCGGCGGCGTCGCCCGCCGGATCAGCCACCCGGATTCCATCAGGCTATCTCTCCCTCACGCCGCCGGCCCAGCGCATCTTGATACGCAGGATCTCGTAGTACGAGCGGTCGGCGACCTCGACAAGCCGCGCCCTGTGCTCGGAGCGCTCCACGATGACCCGATCACCCGGCCCGACACCGAACGCCCGGAAGCCGTCGGCCGTGACCGCCGTGTCCTCATCGCACGAGACCATGTCGATCTCGACCTTTGACGAGGGCGGGATGACGAGCGGGCGCATGCTGAGCGTGTGAGGACAGATCGGGGTGGCGATGATCGCCTCGACCCTGGGAGCGACAACGGGACCGCCCGCCGAGATCGAGTGGGCCGTCGAGCCGGTCGGCGTCGCCAGGATCAACCCATCCGCCGCATAGCGAGTGACGAGCTCCCCGTTGACGTTCGCCTCGAACGAGAGCATCCTCGAGTCGGCCCCCTTCGCGATCACGACGTCGTTGAGCGCCAGACGCACCTCGTCCTTTCCCTCGACCCGAACCGAGAGCATCATCCGCTCGCTGACCGGAAGGTCGGCGGGATCAAGGCCCTCGAGAACCTCGGCGAACTCGTCTTCGGCGATCTGTGTCAGGAATCCCAGGCTCCCCATGTTCACACCGATGATCGGTGTCTCCCGGTCCGCGGCCGCCACCCGGCGCGCCGCCGAGAGAAGCGTCCCGTCGCCGCCGAACGCGAAGAGGATGTCAGCCCTGGCCGCGAGCTCATCCGCGGGCACGACCGGGACGCCATCGGGCATCAGGTCCGCCGCCGGCTCATCGGCGAGCAGCGTCAGACCGCGTGAGGCGCACCATTGCACCACCTGAGCCGCCGCCCCCCGGACTCCCGGCTTCGTCGGGTGTGCTACGATACCGACCGTCTTCATTGCTTGGTCTCCTCTGCGCGTGAGAGCACCCCGTCCGACTGATGCTCGGCCGGCCCGGTCCCGTCCACGGTGCTACTCCACGCGCGGCAGCCGCCGCTGGAGCGACGCGCGCTCCCCGGAGGCGGCCACGAGTCCTCTCGCCCGCTCCGCCACATCCTCCGCCGTCAGACGACAGTCCGCGAGCAGGCGGTCGCGCGGCCCATGTGTTACGAAGTGGTCCGGCAGTCCCAGGATCCGGATACCGACGTCATCCAGCCCCACTGACTGCAGGAGTTCCATGACACCAGCGCCAAACCCTCCGCCGACGACATTCTCCTCCATGGTCACGATACGGCCCGTGCTCTCCGCCTCCTCGACGATCAGCTTCCTGTCGAGCGGCTTGACGAACCGGGCGTTGATCACGGACGCCTCGACCCCGTCGCGCGCCAGAATGTCCGCCGCCGCGACGGCCACCTGAACCATGGAGCCAACCGCGATGAGGGAAACATCGGAGCCCGATCGCAGACGCTCCCCCTCCCCGATGGGTATCGGATCCGGGTCGAAGTCCATGCGGACGCCGAGACCGGCGCCGCGAGGATACCGCACCGCAGTCGGACCGTCCTGGCGGTCGATCGCGGTTCTGACCATCCGGGTCAACTCGTTCTCATCCTTCGGCGCCATCACGACGAGATTCGGAACAGCGCGAAGGAACGTCAGATCGAACACGCCGTGGTGTGTCGGACCGTCGTCGCCTACGATTCCTCCGCGGTCGATCATGAAACGCACCGGGAGGCTCTGGAGACACACATCGTGAATGATCTGGTCGTAGGCGCGCTGAAGGAACGTCGAATAGATCGCGACGACCGGCTTCATCCCGCTCGCGGCGAGCCCCGCGGCGAACGTGACGGCGTGCTGCTCCGCGATGCCGACATCGAAGAAACGGTCCGGGTGGTTCTTGGCGAAGGTCAAAAGCCCCGTCCCGCCCGGCATGGCGGCCGTGATGGCCGCGATCCGCTCGTCGTCGTCCGCGAGCGTCGCCAGCGACCGTCCGAACGCCTCGGTGTAGGAGATGGCCTTCGGCTTGGACTTCGACGTGCCGGTCGCCTTGTCAAAGGAACCCAGTCCGTGGAAACGGGAGGCGTCCTCCTCAGCCGGGCCGTACCCCCTGCCCTTCTGAGTGATCACGTGGACCAGAAGCGGACCCTCGATGTACGCCAGACGCTCGAACGCGTCGACCAGAAGCTCCACGTTGTGACCGTCGATCGGACCGAAGTACTTGAATCCCATCTCCTCAAAGAGCATGCCCGGCGTGAACACGCCGCGGATGCCCTCGAGCACGCGGCTCGTCAGTTCCCGCGCCCGGGCACCGACGGCCGGGATGCGCCCCATGATCTCCCACACCTCGGACTCGAGCCGATGGTAGGTCGGAGCTGTGCGCAGGCGCGTCAGGTACTGCGAGAGCGCTCCCACGTTCTTGGAGATGGACATGCGGTTGTCGTTGACGACGACGATGAGGTCCTTCTTGAGATGCCCTGCCTGATTGAGCCCCTCGAAGGCGAGTCCGGCGGTCAGCGATCCGTCTCCGATGACGGCGATCGCCCTGCCCCCATCGCCGGTCAGACCGCTTCCGCACGCCATACCGAGAGCGGCTGAGATCGATGTGCTCGAGTGTCCGGTGTTGAAAGCATCGTACGGACTCTCCTCGCGGCGCGGGAAGCCGGCGATCCCACCGTACTGCCGGAGCGTCTCGAACTGTTCGCGGCGGCCCGTCAGGATCTTGTGAACGTAGCTCTGGTGTCCGACATCCCAGACGATACGGTCACGCGGAAGGTCGAAGACACGAAGCAGAGCCAGCGTCAGTTCGACGACACCAAGGCTCGGAGCAAGGTGGCCGCCCGTTCTCGAGACCACGCGCACGATCTCCTCACGGAGTTCGAACGCGAGCGTCTCGAGTTCCGCGATCGAGAGCGGCTTCAGGTCAGACGGTGAATCGATCCTGTCGAGCAATCGGGACATGGAAAGCGCCTCGGTTCCCTCTGGATGCCTTAGCTCCTGCGCGAAACGATGTAGCGTGCAACCTCGGCCAGACACCATGCGGACTCGCCGTACGGCTCGATGGCGTCGAGCGCCGCCTGAACGAGTTCGCGCGCGCGCTCCGCGGCCGGCTCAGCGCCGACCACGGCCGGGTATGTCATCTTACCACGGGTCCGGTCCTTGCCAACCGCCTTGCCCATCTCCTCGGCCGTGCCCGTTTCGTCGAGGAGATCGTCCGCTATCTGGAAAGCCAGTCCGATGCTCTCTCCGTACGACGACAGGCGTGTCACGTCCGCTTCGCCCGCACCCGCACAGAGCGCTCCGATCCGAACGGCAGCCAGAAGTGGAAGCCCCGTCTTGTGCGTGTGGATGTACTCGATCGCCTTGAGGTCGGGGTCCGAACCCTCGAGCGCGATGTCGGCGGCCTGACCGCCGACCATCCCGTGGGGCCCGTTCGCTCGGGCAAGCTCCGCCGCGACGGCTGCCCGCCGCTCGGCGGGCAGCCCCTCGTCCGCGGCGATGATCTCGAACGCGGCCGTCAGGAGTCCGTCCCCCGCCAGGATGGCGAGCGGTACGTCGAACGCACGGTGACAGGTCGGCCGTCCCCGCCTGACGTCGTCGTCATCCATGGCCGGAAGGTCATCGTGGATGAGCGAGTACGTATGGATGAACTCGGCCGCGCACGCAGAGGCCAGGACGTCATCGGCGGTCGCGCCGAGCAGCTCGGTCGTCTCCAGCGCGAGGATCGGCCGGAGCCTCTTCCCGCCCGAGAAGACGCTGTACCGCATCGCCTCCGTCAGCCGGGAGAACTCACCGTCCTCTTCCGGGAGGTATCGTTCGAGCCCCGCTTCGACGATCCCGCGCTGTTCGGCGAGCCGCTGCTTGAGCCTGGCGTCCACCCTAGCCCTCCTCAACCGGTTCGAACGGTTCGAGCACGAAGTCCCCTTCGTCGCTCTCCGTGAGCTTCGCGACGCGCCCCTGCGCCTTCTCCAGCAACGCCACGAGCTCCCGAGCGATCTTCGTTCCCTCTTCGAACGTCGTGAGCGACTCCTCCAACCCGAGTTCACCGCTCTCCAGACGCTCCACGAGATCCTCCAACCGCTCCAGTTCCTCCTCGAAGCTCAGTTTCTTCTTGCTCACGACTTCCTCCCATGGGTGCCCGCGATCTTCTCCACTTCACAGTCGAGCCGGCCGTCAGTGACGGTCACGCGTACCGCCGCGCCCGGCTGCACGTCATCGATCGACCTGAGGGGGGTTGCCTCAGGGAGCACCGAGACGGCGGCGTAACCGCGCGCCATGATGCCTCGTGGATCCGACAGTCTCAGCGCCGTCTCGTGCCGTGTGACCTCAGCTCGAGCGGCCGCCACCAGCTGAGCGACCGATGAGCCGGCGCGACGAGAGAGCTCGTCGACCCGCTGTGCCGACCGGTCGATGATCTCGCGAGGCAGCTTGAATGCGTATGCCGTATGCAGCCGTGCGACCTGATCCTCGAGTCCGGAAAGCGTCGAGCGCATCGCGCCCAGCACTCGGCGTTCGAGCGACTCGACGCGCCGCGAGACGTCCGCACCGTCGCGGACCGCGAGCTCCGCGCCGTTCGATGGGGTCGCCGCCCGCGCGTCCGCCACGAAGTCCGCGATGGTCACATCGACCTCGTGGCCGACGGCCGAGATGATGGGGGTCACCGCGCCGGAGATGGCCCGAGCGACGATCTCCTCGTTGAACGCCCAGAGATCCTCGAGCGAGCCCCCACCGCGACCGACGATTGCAACATCCGCCCCGCCCCACGCATCGATCGCCCGGATCGCATCGGCGATGGATGGCGCCGCGTCGGCACCCTGCACGACCGTCGGGACCACCACGATGTCCGTCATCGGCGCGCGCGCCCGGATCACGCGGATCACATCACGGACCGCCGCACCGGTCGGTGACGTCACGACGGCGACGGTCCTGGGGAATTCGGGGAGCGGCTTGCGGCGCTCGGGGTCGAAGAGCCCCTCCTCCGCCAGCCGCTTCTTGAGTTCCTCGAACGCCTGCGCCAGTGCCCCGATACCGGACGGACGCATCCGCTCGACGTAGAGCTGATAGCGTCCCTGCGGCTCGTAGACCTTGATCCGTCCCTGCGCCACGACGCGCATCCCGTTGCCGGGCTTGAACGCGAGCTTCTCGTTGGCGAAGCGGAACATCAGTGACGGCAGCGCGCTCGAATCGTCCTTGAGGGTGAAGTACATGTGACCTGAGGAATGGTGCTTGAAGTTGGAGATCTCCCCCTCGACCCAGAGAGACGGCAGCGATGTCTCGAGGACGGACTTCACCAGCCCCGTCACCTCACTGACGGTGCGGACCTGGCGCGCTTCCTCCTCGCGTGGTTCATGCGCCACGGTGGTTCTCCTCATTTCGGGGAATCCATCGGTCACGACCTCTCGGGGGACGGGCCGGCCGATCGCCCCGTCGCTCGGCCGCACCGTCAGCTAGAGCGACGCTTGTGGCGACAGCTGACGGGCGGCGACGGTGACCGCATTGCCGAGAATGATAGTCGTCGTCAGCGTCCCGACGCCGCCTGGCACCGGGGTCAGCGCCGCGGCCAGGCCGAGCGCTTCCTCGGCCGCGATGTCGCCGGTGACACGATAGCCCTTCTCGCTGTCGGGGTCGTCCACGCGGTTGACCCCGACGTCGATCGCGACCACGCCCGGCGCCAGCATGGACCCGCGGATCGCCTCAGGCACCCCCATCGCGGCCACCAGAATGTCGGCCGTCCGCGTCATCGCGGCGAGGTCGCGCGTACCCGTGTGACAGACGGTCACCGTGGCGTTGCCGACGGCATCCTTCCGGAGGAGCAGACACGCCAACGGCTTCCCCACGACCGTCGAGCGGCCGACGATCACGACGTGTCGCCCGGCCACCTCGATGCCGGCGCGACCGAGAACCTCAACGACCGCCTGCGCGGTCGCCGGCGCGAACGCCTCTCGTCCCGAGAGGACGCGCCCCAGGCTCTCCGCGGTCGAGCCGTCCACGTCCTTCGCGAACGGGACAGCGTCGACGACGCTCCCCGGGACACCTTTCGGGAGGGGCTGCTGCACGATGATACCGTGAACGTGTGGATCGGCCCCAAGCTCGGCGAGCCGCGAAGCGATCTCGCCCGCGCCGTTCGCGGCATCGATCTCGACGAGTCGAACCTCAACTCCGAGCTTCGCTCCGGCCTTCTGAATGCTCGACGAGTAGATGCGTGAGGCTGGATCATCGCCAACGAGCACGACGGCCAGGGTCGGAACGATACCGGCGTCGCGAAGCTCGGCCGCGCGTGCGGAGACCTCCTCGCGCATGGTCGCCGCCAGCGGCTTCCCTTTGAGGATTCGCGTTTCCACGTTCGCTCCCGTCAGTTCTCGAACACCTGTACGTTGATCCGCTCAATCTCCGCGGCGGCGCCCGTCTCCTCATTGATATCGAGAAGAACGGCGTTCATCGTGCACGGCCCGTCGGCGACCTCGAACCTGTGCGGACGCTGCGTCAGAAACCGCGCCAGCGACAACTCGGTCTTCACGCCTATAACGGACCGGTCCGGACCCGTCATCCCTACGTCGGTGATGTAGGCCGTGTGTCCCTCGAGGATGCGTTCGTCGGCGGTCTGGACGTGCGTATGGGTGCCGACGACGGCGGAGGCACAGCCCGCCAGATGCCAGCCGAGCGCCAGCTTCTCCGCGCTCGCCTCGGCGTGGATGTCGACCAGAACGACCTTCGTCGACTCGAGGAGCTTCTCGACAAGCGTCGCGCCGACGCGGAACGGACAGTCAACAGCCTGCATGAAGACACGTCCCTGGAGGTTCACCACACCCAGTGTGTTCCCCATGCGGGTCGTGAAGAGCCCGTGTCCGACGCCCGGCGTTCCGGGCGGGTAGTTGGCGGGTCTCACGAGCCGATCGCAGGACGAGACGAAAGCAACGCTGTCGCGCTTGTCCCAGATGTGATTGCCGCCTGTGAGGATGTCGACGCCGCAGCCGAAGAGCTCGCCCGCCGTCGACTCGGTGATACCGATACCGCCCGCGACATTCTCGCCGTTGGCGATCGTCACCTCAACGTTGTGCTGCCTGACGACCCTGGGGAGGATCTTCGCCAGCGCCCGCCGCCCCGGACGGCCGATGACATCGCCTACGAACAGGATGCGCACGCGCTCTCCTTCCGTCTACTTGGCGTAGTCGACCGCGCGGGTCTCCCGAAGCACGACCACCTTGATCTGCCCCGGGTACTTGAGCTCGGCCTCGATCTTCCTGGCGACGGCCGAGGCGAGCGCCTCGGCGCGCGCGTCGTCGATCTTCTTGTGCTGGACCACGATCCGGATCTCCCGTCCCGCCTGGATGGCGAACGACTTCTCAACACCCTGGAAAGAACCGGCGATGGCTTCCAGCTTCTCGAGCCGCTTGATATAGGTCTCGAGCGTCTCGCGCCGCGCTCCCGGCCTTGCGCCGGACACCGCGTCGCCCGCCTGGACCAGCACGGCGATGAGGCTCTGAGGCTCCACGTCCTCGTGGTGTGATTCGATGGCGTTGACGACGATGTCGTCCTCACCGTACCGGCGCGCGAGTTCGGCTCCGAGTCCGGCGTGCGTCCCCTCCATGGTGTGGTCGACCGCCTTGCCGATGTCGTGCAGCAGTCCCGCGCGGCGCGCGACCGTCACGTCGAACCCGAGTTCGCTTGCCATGAGACCGCAGAGGAAGGCGACCTCCTTGGAGTGCTGAAGCACGTTCTGGCCGTAGCTCGTCCGGTACCTGAGTCGACCGAGCAGCTTGATCATCTCCGGCTTGAGATCGTGAATACCGACGTCGAGACTGGCCTCCTCGCCGAACTCGATGATCTGCTGGTCGAGTTCCTTGGCGACCTTCTCGACGACCTCCTCGATGCGCCCGGGATGGATGCGGCCATCGGAAATGAGCTTCTCGAGCGCGATCCGCGCGACCTCGCGCCGCACGGGATCGAAGCCGGAGAGGATGACGGCCTCAGGCGTGTCGTCGACGATGACGTCGATCCCGGTCGCAGTCTCGAAAGCGCGGATGTTGCGACCCTCGCGCCCGATGATCCGCCCCTTCATCTCATCGTTCGGCAGGTTGACCACCGAGACGGTTGACTCGACCACGTGATCCGCGGCGCAGCGCTGGATGGCGAGCGTGAGAATCTCCTTCGCCTCCTTGTCGCCCTGGCGCCTCGCCTCATCCCGGATGTCCTTGACCATGCGCGCCGCTTCAAGACGCGCCTCGCTCTCCATGTTCTTGATGAGCAGCTTCTTCGCATCATCGCGGTTCATCCCCGCGATCCGCTCGAGCCGCTCGTTCTGTTCGTCGATCAGATGCGACAACTTCTCGCCGCGCTCCGTCAGTGAGGCCTCGCTCGCCTTGACCTCGGTCTCCTTCTCATCAAGTTCGCTCTCCCTCTTCTCGATGAATTCGACCTTACGACCCAGGTTGCCCTCGCGCTTCTCCATCTGGCGCTCGCGCTTCTCGATCTCCGACCGCGTCTGCTGCGTCTCGTCCTCGAACTTCGCCTTCGCCTTGTACCATTCGTCCTTGGCCTCGAGGATGGCGGCCTTCTTCTGGGTCTCGGCCTCGCGCTGAGCCTCGCGGACGATCTTCTCCGCGAGCTCCTCGGCGCTCATCACCTTGCTCCGATCCACGATCCGACGAGCGAACCAGCCCGCCACGAAGACAACCGCGCCGATCGCGAATGTGATTGCCACTGTCATTACCTGGTTCATATGCGCCTACCCCTCCGCTCTATCGTTATTGCGGTCCGCGTCGCGCCCCGTGGGGTCGCCCCCTGATGGATTGTGGTCGCCGACGGCCTCACCGCCCGCGGCCGCGTCCCATGCCTCAAGACGCATCCGGACCTCCCTCTCAAACTCACTTGTTCCGGGCCGATAATACTCCCTCGCCTCCGGGATATACTCCTGCCCCCTCCCCTCGGTCTCGGAGCCGGGCATCACATACCCCTCTCCGCGACCGAGCCTTCGAGCCCCCGCGTAGCTTGCATCGCGCAAGTGCTCCGGGACCTCGAAGGCGTCTCCCCGCTCGACATCCTCCATCGCCTCGGCGATGGCGTCGGCGCAGCTCCTGCTCTTCGGCGCGGTTGCCAGATAGACCGCCGCCTCAGCGAGTACGTAGCGAGCTTCGGGCATCCCCAGCATCTCGGTCGCCCTCGCGGCCGCGACCGCGAGCGGAAGCGCATGCGGGTCGGCGAGTCCGATATCCTCGGACGCCGATATCACAAGGCGCCGTGCGATGAACCTCGGGTCCTCCCCGCCGGCGATCATCCTCGCGACCCAGTGCAGCGCCGCGTTCGGCTGCGACCCGCGGATGCTCTTGATCAATGCCGAGGCTACGTCGTAGTGCGTGTCCCCGTCGCGGTCGTAGCGCACAACCCGCTTCAGGAGGCACTCGGCCGCGACCTCGAGCGTGACCCGGATCGTCCCCGTCCGGTCGGGCGGCGTGCTCAGTACCGCCAGTTCGAACGCCGCGAGCGCCTTTCTCGCGTCACCCAGCGCGTTGTCAACCAGATGGTCCAGCGCCTTCGGCGTCACATCGACCGCGTACTCTCCAAGCCCACGCTCCTCGTCCCCAAGCACGCTCGTGAGGATGCAGCGGATCTCGTCGTCCGAGAGCCGTCGGAGCTCGAACACCTGAACGCGCGATAGCAGCGCCTTGTTCAGGTAGAAGAACGGGTTCTCGACGGTCGCACCGATCATCGTGACAACGTCGTTCTCGAGCGGCGCCAGCAGAACGTCCTGCTGCGCCTTGTTGAAGCGGTGAACCTCGTCGATGAAGAGGATCGTCCGCGTGGGCTTCCTGAGCTCGGCGCCAGCCAGCGCCTTTCTGATCTCACCGACACCGTCACCGACGGCGTTGAGCGAGATCAGCGTCGAACTCGTCGTCAGCGCCACGACCTGTCCGAGCGACGTCTTGCCGATACCCGGAGGGCCGTAGAGGATCATCGAGAACAACCGGTCGGTCTCGACCGCGCGTCTGAGCAGCTTGCCCTCACCGAGAATATGTGACTGCCCGACGTACTCGTCGAGCGTTCTCGGACGCATCCGCCTGGCCAGCGGCTTCCTGGTCGGCGGTGCGCTCTGGTCAAAAAGGGTCCTGATGCCGGACTCATCGCTCAATGAGACGCTCCCTCGGTGCACGCAGCGCGCAGGCGCAGCCTCGAGGCCGGGACCAGGATGACGGGGTACGTCCATGTGGAAGGGGACCGAGATGTGGTCGGGGCGGGTGGTAGCGAGCTCTCCTCGCGTCTTCAAACGCTCAGAGCGCACTGAGATCACACGGAGCGGCTCAGTCGTCGAGTTCGGCAGACACCGTCTGCGACATCTCCTCGGCACGCTCCTGGACGCTCGCCAGGAGCTTGTTCCTGTCGTCGCGTTCGCCGAACAGTTCTCCGGCAATGTTCAGGGCGGCCAGAATGGCCACCTTCAGCGACGATCCAAGGGCTGCGTCGTCATTCACCTCACGCATCTTGCTGTCGACGTAGTGCGCGATCTCCCTGATGTAGTCGGGATCCGCGTCGCCCTTGATCCGGTATTCCGAGCCGTAGATCTCAACCTTCACGCTATTCATATTCCCGCTTATCCGGCCGGGCCTCTCCCTGCCGCCGGTCCTTTCGACCGGCTCAGCCGGTCGAAAGCTCTCAACGACCCGTAGGGAGCTCCCGACATAGAGGACTCAGGTCAGCTTCTCGCTGAGCGACTGAAGTCTCTTCTCGATACGCTTCCGCTTCCTGGAATCGACCTTCTGACCCGACATCACAGACTCGATCTGCTCCGTCAGATCATCCAGCTCCTTCCCCAACACCCGAATCCTGTTCTTGAGTTCGGAGTTCTCCGTCCGGAGACCCCGCAGCTCATCGACCGCCCTCGTCACGAGAGCATCGAGTTCGTCAAGACCGGGCAACTGCATGCGCACAACTCTCCTTCAAGTCCCCCGCTACGTCCGGAGACCGGCCGAAAATCGTTTGAGCAGATGACTGACGATATTCGCGTGCGCGGCATCGACCTCGGTATCGGTCAATGTCCGCTCGCGCGACCTGTACGTCAACGCAATACCGAGACTCCTCGTCCCGGGAGCCAGCTGCCCGCCGGAGTAGACGTCGAAGACGTCGGCCCCATGGAGCAGCTCCTCGCCCTGCGCCTCAATCTGACCGATGACATCCCCCGCGGGGACGGCCTCGTCGAGAATCAGGGCGATGTCGCGCCTGCTGGCGGGGAAACGCGGCAGTTCCGCGTACTTCCCGGTCAGGCGGGCTCCCGTCATGAGCGCGTCGGCATCGAGTTCGAGGGCGTACACGCCCTCGGGAAGCTGCCACGCACCCGCAGTCTCGGAGGAGAGCTTCCCGGCAACACCAACCGGCTCCCCGGCACGCAGAACACGCGCTGAGGCGCTCTCATCCATCATCTTGACATCGTAGCAGTCCGGTTTGAGACTGTCAACCTTGAGCGCTTCCCCCAGGCCCTCAATGATGCCTGCAAGGTCGTAGAAGTCAGCCTCACGGAGCGCACGCCCCCACGCCGGCGGCTCACCAAGACCCCACAGGGCCGCTCCGAGCGACCAGCGCTCGCGGCACTCTCCGTTCTCGCTCCAGAAGATCTTGCCGAGTTCGAACACCCGGATGGCCTTCTCTCCAACGTTGACGTTGTGACGCACGACGTCGAGGATCGCCGGCATCAGAGACGTCCGCATCAGCGGCATCTCCTTGTTGACCGGGTTGGTGAGCACAACGGGGGCGATATCGGCACCGGTCGAACCCGCGCCGGCGCCGCGCGTGTGACTCTCGGCCTGAACGCCAACGAACGACGTCGTGACGATCTCGGTCATGCCCAGACCGACCATGGCCTCGCACGCCGCGTTTCTGGCGGCGGCTCCGAGATCCGGTGACGGAGTCAGGGAGTGATACGGTACCTCGGCCACGATCAGACCGTATCCGAGCATTCGCGCCACGTCCTCGATGAGATCGGCGACCTCGCTGACGTCCCGACGGAACGACGGGATCACGATCTCGGCCTCGCGCTCGGTCGGGGTTCCCACGACTCCGTACCCCAGCCGCCGAAGCGCACCCACGACCGTCTCGACCGTCACAAGCGGCTCGCTACCCGTTGACGAGAGCATCGCGCGCACACGATCGACGGGGACGGTGATCGTCCGGGGCTCGTACCTCCCGGGTCCGTCCTCGGCTCTCCCGGGTGCGACGGATCCGCCGGCAAGCTCCGCGAGGAGCGCGCAGGCGCGGTCCGTCACATCATCCATCGCCGCCGGGTCGATACCGCGTTCGAACCGCTGCGACGCCTCCGTCCGCATCCCGAGACGCCTGGCTCCTCTCCGCACCACGGCGGGGTCGAACCACGCGCACTCGAGCATGATGTTCCTCGTGTCCTCGACGACCTCGGAGTTCTCGCCACCCATGATGCCGGCGAGTGCGACCGGCTTGTCCGCGTCGCAGATGAGCAGGTGGTCCGCATCGAGCTTCCGGAGCTCGCCGTCGAGCGTGGTGAGAACCTCCCCCGCACGCGCCCGCCGCACGACGATCGCACGGGACTCGAGCCGGTCGAGATCGAAAGCGTGGATCGGATGCCCGTACTCGAGCATGACGAAGTTCGTGATGTCGACGACGTTGTTGATCGAACGCACGCCGACGCTCTGAAGACGCTCCACCAACCACCTCGGGGACGGTCCGATCGTCACGTCTCGGATGACGCGGCCCACGTACCTGGGGCAGCCCTCGCCGTCCTCGACGGTCACGGTCGCGTCGACATCGACTCCCTGACCCGACTCGGTCAGCTCGAAGGCGGGTGTCCTCAGCTCAGTCGCCAGAGCCGCGGCCACCTCGCGCGCGATCCCGAGCACGCCCATGCAGTCCGGACGGTTGGGCTGAACGTCAACCTCCAGCACCGCCTCCCGGACACCGAGGACCTCCCGGATGTCGGTCCCGAGCGCGACGTTCTCGTCGAGCTCGATGATACCGTCCGAGTGCTCCTCGAGACCCAGTTCCTCGAGCGACGCCAGCATCCCGCTCGACGCCACGCCGCGTATGGTCGCCGCGCCAACCATGCGACCGCCCGCGATGACCGCCCCGGGGAGCGCGAGCGCCGAGACCATTCCCGCTCTGACGTTGGGTGCGCCGCACACCACGGTGCTCGACCCACCTCCCCAGTCGACCACGCAGACCGAAAGGCGGTCCGCGTTCGGATGACCGTCGACCGTCACGACCCGGGCCGCGACGACATCGGTCACATCCGCGGCGGGAGACTCGACGAGCTCCGTCTCGGTCAGCGTCTCGGTCAGCTTCCGCGCCATCGCGCCGGCGTCAAGCTCGAAGTCGACGTAGTCACGAAGCCAGGTAAGACTCACGTTCATCGGATCATCTCCGGGGTCAGACAACTGTCTCCGCGGTCAAATCTGCCTGAGCAGCCTGAGGTCGTTCTCCATGAGCAGCCTGATGTCGTCGAGTCCGGTCTCCATCATGCAGATCCGGTCGACACCCAGGCCGAATGCGTAGCCGCTCACCTCGTCCGGATCGTACCCCACGGCGCGGAAGACCCGCGGGTCGACCATTCCGGCGCCGAGCAGCTCGACCCAGCCCGTCTGCTTGCAGACGCTGCAACCCTTCCCGTGACAGACGCGGCACTCCACGTCGATCTCGGCCGATGGCTCCGTGAACGGGAAGAAACCCGGGCGAAGCCGGACGGCGACATCGTCCCCGTAGAGCTCGCGGAGAAAGCGTGTCAGCACGCCCTTGAGTTCACCAAACCTCACACCGCGGTCGATGTAGAGCCCCTCGAGCTGATAGAACTCCGCCGCATGCGACGCGTCGGGCGTCTCGTTGCGGTAGACCCTGCCGGGCGCGATGATACGGATGGGAGGCTTCCTCGACATCATGGTGCGGATCTGCACCGGCGAGGTGTGCGTCCTGAGCAGTCGGCCGCCCTCAACGTAGAACGTATCGTGCATGTCCCGCGCCGGGTGGTCCGCCGGGATGTTGAGTGCCTCGAAGTTGTGGAAGTCGTCCTCGATGTGCGGACCGAGCGCGACCTCGAACCCGAGAAGCGTGAAGATCTCCTCGAGCCTTGAGAGCGTTCGCATGAGCGGATGCCGACGTCCGACCCACGGCCGCCGTCCCGGCAGCGTGAGGTCGAGCCCCGGCTTCGCGCGGCCGCCCGCCAGCCGATCCTTCGCCGCCGTCAGCATGGCGCCGACGTCCTTCTTGAGCGCGTTGACGGCCTGCCCCACGGCCTTTCGCTCGGACGGTTCCATCCCTCCGAGCCCGCGGGACATCTGGTTCAGCTCGCTCTTTCGACCAAGAAACCTGACACGGAGCTCCTCGAGCTCATTCTCGCTCGAGGCGCTCCCGAGAAGGTCCGTGGCTTCCGCTCTCAGCTGTTCAAGCCGCTTCAGCACGTCGCCACCCTCCGCCAATCGCTACGCCTGCTCGATACCTGCCTTCGCGATCTCGGCCAGCCGGGCGAAACCCGCCTCGTCGTTCGTCGCCATCTCAGAGAGCATCTTGCGATCGACATCGATGTTGGCGGCCTTCAGCCCGTACATGAACCGGCTGTACGACAGCCCGTGCATCCGTGCGCCGGCGTTGATCCTGATGATCCACAGCCTGCGCATATCACCCTTCCGTCGCTTACGGTCCCTGTAGGCATACTGCCCCGCGCGATGCACGGTCTCCGTAGCTGTCCGGATGAGCTTCCCTCTTCCGCCGCGGTACCCCTTCGCGGCCTTGAGGATCTTCTTTCTCCGCCTGCGGGACGCAGGTGCTCCTCTCGACCTGGACATTGCTGCTCGTACCCCCTGCTAGCTCGGCAACAGTCTATCGATTCTCTTCTTGTCGGCGTCGGACACGTATGCAGCCTTACGGAGATTCCGCTTCTGGGTTGCACCCTTCCGGATGAAGAAGTGACCTGTGTAGGCCTTGTTCCTCTTCAGCTTGCCGGACGCCGTTCTCTTGAAGCGCTTTGCGGCTCCCTTATGCGTCTTGATCTTCGGCATCGTCGCCCTTTCTGCTCTCCTTTTTCTTCGAGGCCGGCAGCGGCGCGAGGACGATCACGATGCTTCTGCCCTCGTGCCTGAGCGGCACCTCGACCTGTGCGATGTCCGCGAGGTCCTCGACGGCTCGGTTGATGACCTTCGCACCGAGTTCCTTGTGAGCGAGCTCCCTGCCGCGAAAGATGACGGTACACTTGACCTTGTCACCATCCTCGAGAAACTCGCGCGCGTGACGGACCTTGAACTCATAGTCGTGCTTCTCGATCTTCGGTCGCATCTTGATCTCTTTGACGACCGTCACGTGCTGTCGCTTCTTGGCTTCCTTCGCGCTCTTGTTCTGCTCATACATGTACTTGCCGTAGTCCATGATCTTGCAGACAGGCGGCCTCGCCTTCGGCGAGACCTCGACGAGGTCGAGACCACGATCCTCGGCAAGCGCAAGCGCCTCAGACGTCGAGATCACCCCAATCTGCGCCCCATCGCTGTCGATGACTCGCACCTGCGGAATCCTGATTCGACGGTTGATGCGCGGCGTCTGTATGGCCAACTTGCCCCCTTCCACGTGCCGGCCTTGCCGGCGGTCTGATACGACGAACGGGATGCATATCAACGCATCCCGTCACCTGCACGTCGAGGCAAAGGCCCCCGTGCAGTCTCATCAACCTCTTCGGCGCGCTCGCGGCGGCCTCGAGGTGAGAAGCGGAATGCTCCTTCTTGATATGAAGCTGTGGTGGGCGATACTGGACTCGAACCAGTGACTTCCTGCATGTCAAGCAGGCACTCTAACCAGACTGAGCTAATCGCCCGTCTCAGACTCAAGTCGTCGGACGAAGCTCCAGCTCGCCCACGGTGCTCGATTTCTGAACATATGAAGATAGGACGTATCCGGTCACGTGTCAAGAGGAAACCGGCATGCGCCGACGGATGCCCACGACGCGCAGCTCCGACATCTCCTCCACGGCGTACTTCGGACCCTCACGCCCGAGACCGCTGTTCCTCTCTCCGCCATACGGCATCAGATCGACCCTGTACGTCGGCACATCGTTGACCATCACACCGCCACAGCGGATACGGTGCGCCGCCGTGAGCGCGGCCTCCAGGTTCTCCGTGTAGATGCCCGTCTGAAGCCCGTATCGAGACTCGTTCACGAGCGCGATCGCCTCATCGAGGCACGAGTATGGCCGGACCGCGACAACGGGCCCGAACGCCTCATCACACCAGACGCGCGCATCACCGGGGACATCCGTCATGACGGCCGGAGTCACGACACTCCCCTGCCGCGTGCCACCCGTGCGCAGCACGGCGCCCGCTGCCACCGCCTCCGCGATCCACGACTCGGCCCGCTCGGCCTCCCGCTCATCGATCATCGGACCGATGTCCGTCCGCTCGTCCTTCGGGTCTCCCAGAACCAGGCCCTGCGTCACCGCGACGGCACGCTCCACGAACCGGTCGCAGACCGACTCATGGACGAGCACCCGCTGAACCGAGATGCACACCTGGCCGGCGAGAGCGAACGCGCCTCGCATCGAGCGTTCCGCCGCCGTCTCCAGGTCGCCGTCGGCCTCTACGATCACGGCGGAGTTCGAACCGAGTTCCATGGCGCACCGTTTCAACCCGGCGCGCGCCACGATGGACCGACCGACATCCGCGCTGCCCGTGAAGGTCACGACGCGCGGTCGCGGGTCGGACACCAGTGCCGTCCCGACCGTGGAGCCGGAACCGGTCACGACCGAGATGCCCTCCTCCGGGAGCCCGCTCTCCACCAGGAGCTCACCGAGAACTATGTCGGTCAGAGGGGTCGCGCTGGCAGGCTTCAGAATGACCGCGTTCCCGGCGGCGATCGCCGGACCGACCTTGTGCGCGGCCAGATTGAGCGGGAAGTTGAAGGGCGTGATGGCGACGACGATTCCGACCGGAACGCGCAGAGCGAAACCGAACCGGTCCTTCCCGGTCGGCGCGCCGTCGAACGGGATCATCTCGCCTGTGAGCCGCCGCGCCTCCTCGGCCGATAGAGTGAACGTCTGGACCGCCCGGGCCACCTCACCCCGGGCCTCACGGACCGTCTTCCCCACCTCACGGCAGAGCAGGCCGACGAGTTCCTCCGCGCGCGCCTCGATCGCGGCCGCCGTCCTGCTGAGAACGGCGGTGCGCTCGACGCGCGGCATAGCCTCCATGAGCGCTGCGCCTCGCACGGCCGCGTCAAGCGCGTCGGCGACGTCCTCCGCGCCGGCGTGTGGAACGGAATCGATGACGGAACCGTCATAAGGATCCAGGACCTCGAACTCACGGTCCGTCCCCCTCGGCTCGCCGCCGATGAGCATCCGCACGCTAGGTGCCTCCGTTCGCGGGAGCCTCGCTCACCTCGATGTCGCCTTCGACCACGTGGACTCGAACCGTGGCGGAATCCGGATGCGCCAGCAGGAACCGGGCGATCGGCTTGAGAACCAGTCCCTCCACCGTGCGACCGAGGTGACGCGCGCCGTATTCCCGGCTCGCCCCCTTCTCCGCGATCTTGGCGACGGCCTCATCGGTGACGTCGAGCGCTACATCGCGCTCGCCCAGTCTCTCGCGGACATCTCCGAGATGAAGTCGTACGATCTCGTGGAGCGCCGCGTCGCTCAGCTGGTCGAACAGGAGCACCTCGTCTATCCCCTCGAGAAACTCGGGCGGGAAGAACTTCTCGACTGCCGTGCGGATCTCACGGAGATAGCGCTCCTCACTGCCGTGCGACGACTGACTGAACCCCACCGCCCCGTTCTCGTCAGCGGACGGCAGCAGGTTCTGCGAGTTCGAGGTCATGATGATAACGGTGTCACCGAACTCCACGGGTCTCCCCTGTCCGTCGATGACGTATCCCTCACGGAAGATCTGCATGAGCGCGACCGCCACATCGCGGTGCGTGCGCTCGACCTGCTCGAACACGATGACCGAGTGCGGCCACCGGTCGACGACGCGGGTCAGGTCGCCAATGTGCTCGACGTCGCCCACGGATACACCGAACAGGCGCGCCGCGCCGTCATCGTCCGAGTAGCGTGTCATGTTGAACTCGAAGAGCCGTGATGAGCCTCCGTAGAGTTCGTCCGCGAGCGCCCGAGCCAGTTCGCTCTTGCCCACACCCGGAGGACCGACGAACAGGAAGACGCCGTCCGGACGCTGGGGCCGCGCGTCGAGACCGAGCCTCGAGACACGAATGACATCTGCGATCTTCCTGACGCACCGTGACTGTCCCTTGACCCGATGTTCCAACATCGTCTCGAGTTCCAGGAGCTCGCTGTTCACCGCACCTTCCAGCTTCTCGGGCGGGATGTCGACCCATTGCGAGAGAGCACTTGTGACGTCGTGAACCTCGATCGCGCTGCCCGGGCCGCTCCGGAGAACGGCCTTGCTCGCCGCCTCATCGAGAAGCTCCATCGCCTTCCCGGGCAGAACACGCTCCCTCACGAAATACCCGGAGAGATCGACGGCCGCTTCGAGCACGTCGGCTCCGATGCTGACACTGTGGTACTCGGCAAGACCGGTCGACGCACGTTCCAGCAGCTCGATCGTCGCGTCCCGCGACGGCTCCGGAACATCGACCGTCGTCATGGCCCGTTCGAGCCACGGCAGCCTCGCCGTCGCAGCGCGGTAGAGCTCGGGTGTCGTACTCCCCAGAAGGTAGAGCCCCGGCTGATGAAGCGCCGTCTCAACGGCGTACGACGCATCGAGGAGCGCCTGACCGCTCCTCGTTACACCGAGGAAGCTCGTGTAATTGTCGAGGAAGAGGACCACGTCGTCTCGAGCGGCCGCCTGCCGCATCGCCAGGAAGACGATGCGTTCGAAGTCGCCCTGCTTGCGGACTCCTGCGAGGGCGCGGTGGAAAGGCAGCTCGACAAGCCTGCGCCCGCGCAGCTGAGGCAGGCCCCCCTCCGCGAGAAGCCGCCCGGCCAGCGCGAAAACAAGTCCTCGCTTGCCAACGCCGTGTGGTCCGACAAGAAGCGCTGCGTGCCGCTCGCGCTTGCCGAGAATCTCCATGACGCGGCGTGTCTGGTCCGCCCAAAGATCGGGCTGTGACTCTCCCTCAGCCTCTGCGAGCGCCGTGACGTCAACGCCGATCTGCCCGAGGACGTCGATCTCCTGTCCGTCAGCCTGTTCGTCGGTCTGTCTGTCGGAGATCCCCGCCGGCTGCTCCGTGGCGCCTCCCGGCACGCCGGCTCCTTCCGCCGATCCTGCGCCCTGAGACTCAGGCCTCGACTCGTCGATCATCCGTTGTCCTTTCATCTCATTCGGTCAGTGATGAGCGAACGGTTCATCCGAAACGCGGACGGCTCGGCTAGACGAGACGCGTTCTCGCGCGAAGCCGGGCCTCCTCCCACTCGCTGCGAAGCGTTCGGTACTCCTCATCAAACCCGTCGCGTACGCCGTCCGGGATCAACGTCACGATCGCGTCGGTCACGCTGAGCACCCTCGGCGCCATGCTTGAGAGCGCCAGTGTCGGGCTCTTGTGGAACCCGCCCAGAACGGCGAGCAGCAGGAGGACGCCCGCGACGATCGAGGCCAGGAGAACTCCCGCGACGCCGCCGGCGAGCCGGTCGACCCACCCGAGGGCCGCGATCTTGATCACCCTGGAGAGAAGGCGCCCGATGAGGGCGATGACGCAGAATACAATGAGAAACACAAGTACGAATGCGAGTATCTCCGCCACCCGTTCGTCGGACACGAATCCGAACATCGTCGATGCGACGTAGCCGAAGCTCCCGGCGGCGGCGACGACACCGAGGACGAGCGCCGCGAGACCGAAGAGCGTCCGGACGATCCCCCGCGCGACTCCGGAGATGAACCCGATGGCAAGGATGATCAGGATAACGAGATCAACGCCGTTCATGATTCCTCCCTGGTGCGGTCAGAGGCCGCTGCCAGCCCATTGGCGTGACGCTAGCACCGGCACGCGCCCCAGTCAAGGCGGGTGTCGGAGGTCGCTCATGCATCCAGGAGGTGTTGTTCTGCAGCCGGTCGGGGCTAGTTGACGACCAGGAGCTTACCGTGGAGGGTCTCGTCGCCTGCCGAGAGCGCGAACAGGTAGCATCCGGCCGCCACGCGACGACCCGCGTCTCCTCGGAGGTCCCAGCGTACTTCATGCCGCCCGGCGGGGAGCGGCGTGTTGACGAGCGTTCGGACGACCCTGCCACGCACGTCGAACACGGTCACCGTGGTGGGCCGCTGTCCACCCCAGCGCTCATCATCACCCAGCGTGAAGCTGATGCGCGTCTCCTTCGCCGCCGGGTTGGGAGCGCAGCCATGGAGAACCGAACGGAGTTCGGTGTCGCCGGCGGGACCGGCGGCACCGTCGGCCTGCCGTTCGCCGTACAACTGAGGGTCCATCGACTCGACGGAGGCGGCGCGTCCATACGGCAGATCGGCCATCGTGGCCGCCACCTTCTCGCCACCCGCCGCGTCCGAGGCGCTGACGGGGAGCGATGGCCGCCCCTCGCACAGCAACTCATCGATCGGCGAAACGCTGTAGCTCACGGCGCTCCGCATCCGACCCTCATCGTCCCGGAACTGCGGACCGTCGACGATAGCCACCAGATCGCCCGGCTCACCGCCAAGGCGTCCATCGGTCCGGTAGACGGCGTAGGCGACGGCTCCGCTGACCCTGTTCCACGTGAGAAGCAGATCACCGTCCGCACCCTCCTTGAAGGAGATGTCCATCACGGCCGAGAGCACGCTTCCGGACCCGGCGTAGAATTCGCCGGTGCAGTAGGCAACCTCGGAGCTCGCTCTGGTCTGCGCGTACGGATAGAAGGTGCCGTTCCAGCTGTCGCTCGGATAGTAGACGCCACCGAGCTCGACACGCTGCATCGATGTGCTCGGATTCACGAGAACCATCCCCCGCGTGAACCGCCTCTGCGCAACCATGTCGCCGTTGGTGATCCACGGAGATTCACCCGGCCACGCTTCCAGCGCCGTTCCGCGCTCGAGAGGAACACCGAGGTCCATCTCGTAGAGCTCGTGCCACCACATCTGACAGTGGTGCGGCAGCCCCCTGCCTCCGTCGAACGAATAGTAACCGTCTCCGTAGACCAGAGTCGTGGCGAGTGTGTAGCGGAGCTTCTGCTCTGCCGAGATGTCGGGCATCTCCTCGAGCGGGTCGGCGGCTCCGTACCAGATGGTGTTGATGATGTTGACCGTCGGCTTCCGGTACCGTGACTGCATGGCGACGTACCCGTACCCGGGGGCCGTGACGTTCTCGTACCAGTCGCCGTGCATGTTCGGGAAGTCTTCGCGGGTCCCGCCGTCGCACGCCTCGTACATCGTGTTGTTCCCGTTGGTCACGATCAGGTACTCGGTGCCGACGTACTCCCTCAGCAGGGTGACGAGCATCTCCGTTCCTGCACGCCACGAGTCGTCCAGTTCCTCCGGATCGTCCTCCTGCGCGTTGTTGTCAGCGTCGAGTCCCCATGTGGTATCCCCCCCGACCCACGAGATGTCGTCCATGCAGTAGTCGAGGAAGACACCGTCCCAGAGTCCTCCGGGGGCAAGCCTGTCTGCTATGTGCTTGGCCATCCAGCCCGCGAAGACCCTTCCGTCCTCGTCAGGCGGACACCATGTCGTGAGATTCAGAACGTAGTCCCCACACCCGAGCCTGACCCGCTGACCGAGTCTGTCACGGAGCCACCAGTTGTGCTCGTTCGCCGCGTCTATGACATCGCTGAAGATGCTTGGCGACCCCCAGTCGCCGTGATAGCCGATCGGCATGTGGGCCAGAAGGATGATGCCTGGATTGAGCTCCCGAAGCGTCGAGAGCTCGTCGCGTGTGAGCTCCTCACCACGGGCCGGAAGCACGAGGACGTCGTAGCGCGCCAGCGCCTCCAGGTCGGCGCCCGTGAGATGCGGGAAGTAGACGTTCGCGAGTCGCGGATAGGACCCGGGCGTCCTGGCGGCCGCCACCGTCGTCACGAACATGAGAGCCGCCGCCAACACGACCGTCAGCACGACAACGGACGTCACGCGCTGCGCGGCGCGAAGACCGCACGGCTCAGAACCGCACTCGACTATCACCCTCGCCATCACCGTCCCCCTTGTCCTTCCCGCCCCGAACGTCCCTGCGCCATATGTGTCTATAGTGCAACACCTGTGCCAGGCGGCAAGTAACAACCCGCCCGGACGTTCCGGGCGGGTCACATTGCGCTATAGCTCACTGGTATCGATGGTTGAAGCGGGCGGCCGACTAGTCAACCGGCATGACGATGACCTTTCCTCGCGCGGGAGCTCCGAGCCCCTCGACGGCCACCAGGTAGCACCCGGCCGCCACACGGGACCCGCCCCTGTCCCTCAGGTCCCACTCGGCGGTCGACCGCCCCGGCGCCGAGCGACCGGCGGTCGACTCGTGGACGAGTCGGCCGGTGATGTCGTATATCCTCACGATCGGAGCTCCCCCGGGCGGGGATCCGGAACCGATATCGAAGACGATGTGTGTGAAGCTGAGCGCGGGGTTCGGACTCACGCCGACGAGCCTGACCGGACTCGCGACCTCGGCCCTCACCTTCGCGCCGCCATCACCGCGTGACTCCACCGCCCCGTCGACGTCCACGGTGCAATCCCACGGGTACTCTTCGCTTTCACATGTATCGCCTGTCCCATCACCGGTCCCGGTCCCATCCGCCCGCCCGGAGTCATCCAGGTCGGATTCCCGGTCAGTGTCGATCCTGCCGGCGGCCCGCCCGGGTCTGAGCGCCACGATGCCTGATGGCGGCCCCTCGCACCCGATCTCGTCGATCGGAGCGACCCGATAGAACGCGGACTCCCATGCGTCGATCGTATCAACGAACGAAGGCGTCGTCACAACGCACTCCAGATACGCCGCGCTGAGCGTTCCGCCCGGACGGTGCGCCTTGTAAACACTGTAGCGCGTCGCTCCCACCACGGCATCCCATGTCAGGGTCACTACGTCCGACTCGCTTCGCACCCAGCTCACCCCCGCCGGCAGCAGCGGGACCTGGCCGGCTCCGACGACGAGCGCCCCCGACTGTCGACCGACAGCGATGCTCGAGCACATCTCACGATACGGGTAGAACGAGCCGTTGAACGCATCCAGCGGGGCGTACACACCCCCGAGGTGCACGGTCTGGGTGACCGTGGTCGGGTTGACGACGACGGCGCCGCGCTCGAATCGGCGCGCCCGTACCATCTCCGCGTTGTCGACCCACGCCTCACTCTTGACGACCTCCTCAGAGCGGCCGCGCGGCATCCCGAGGTCGATGTCGTACCACTCGTGCCACCAGTCCTGCGAGTGCTCGGGCAGACCCTCTCCGCCGTCAAAGGAGAAGTACCCGTCCCCGTAGACGAGGGTGCTCGCGAACGTGAAGCTGAACTTCCTCTCGAAGGCATCGTCACGGACGAGCTGACCACCGTCAACCGGACCGTCCCACATCGTATTGACGGTCGAGAGGACCGGGCCCTCGTACTTCGTACAGATGGCCTGATATCCCCACTGCGGATTCGTCATGTTCGCAAACCAGTCCCCGTGCATGTGAGGGAACCCCTCCCGCGTGGAGCCGTTGCACTGGCCGTAGAGCGTGTTGTTCCCGTTGGTCGTCACGATGAAATCGTCGCCAACGAGTTCCCGGAGACGTGTCGTGAGAATCTCCATCCCGGCACGCCACGAGGCGTTGAGCGCCGTCCGCTCGTCTTCGATGCCGTCACCGTCGGCGTCAGCCGGAAGGTCGTTGACGTTGTTGACCCAGTCGATCTCGTCGAAGCAGCAATCGAGGAAGACGCCATCCCACGGGCCGCCGGGTCCCAATCGCTCCGCGATGTACTCGCCCATCCAGTCACACAGACGATCCCCCTCGGGGCTCTCCGGACACCACAGCGTCTCGTTGAGGATGCCGTCTCCGCACGGGAGCGTCATCCGCTCCCCGGCGGTGTCTCTGAGCCACCAGTCGTTCGCATCGAGCTCGGCAACCAGATCGCCGTTGATCGGAGGATATTCCCAGTCACCGTGGTAGCCGACCGGCATGTGCGCGATCAGAACGATGTCTGGATTGAGCGCCCGGAGCGCCGCGAGCTCGGAGAGATCCGTGTCGCCGGCCCGCTTCGGCAGAATGAGGACGTCCCACCGAGCCAGCGAGACGAGGTCCGCGGTCGACAGATGTGGGAAGTAGATATTGGCGATCCTCGGATAGGAGCCGCGAACCGGAGCAGGCAGCGCCACGACGAGTAGCGCGAGCAGCAGGCAGAACAGCATGGCCCGCTGGAGTCTCTCCACGTGCCGCGACGCGCGTGCGCTCACCCCGCGTGACGAAGGTCTCGTGACCAAGTGACGATGTGTTCCCACAAGCACAACCCTCCACGGGGAGCGTGACAGAAGGCGTGCGCAGCCGTTCCGTACCATGCTAACTTGCATAACCTGTGCCCTGTAACAGCAACATGACTCCCCAGCCCGAGCGTGAGAACGGGTCAGCCGTGATGCTGGAATGGTGGGTAGGATGATGTGGTGCCGGGGGCCGGATTCGAACCGGCATGGGTCATGAGACCCGACGGATTTTAAGTCCGATGCGTATACCAGTTCCGCCACCCCGGCGACGGGAAGAGCATCGGGCCGGCAACCGGCGCCCGCGTGCGTGATGCACGGGATCCGGCCACCGGCCCGATGAGGTACTGGAGGCGGCGCCCGGATTCGAACCGGGGAATCATGGATTTGCAATCCACTGCCTTAGCCACTTGGCTACGCCGCCATATCGTACGAGCAGGGGCCGCGAAGCCCAGCCCCTGCTGCGTATGTCTGGAGCGGGAAACGGGGCTCGAACCCGCGACATCGACCTTGGCAAGGTCGCGCTCTACCACTGAGCTATTCCCGCGCTGTCATATTCCAGATGGTCAGTATAGCTATCCGCCTTCGACGTGTCAAGCCGAAAGCCCCACTTCAGGGGACTTCCCGGGCCCTGAAGCGGCTCTCTCGTACAGGTCGAGGTAGCGCTCGGCGGAGGCCCTCCAGCTGAAATCCAGGGCCATCCCGCGCCGGACGATCCCGCCCCAGGCCCCGCCGTCGTCATAGGTCGACACGGCCCGTTCGATGGCCTCCAGCATGGCACCGGACGTGTACGGCTCGAAGACGAAACCGACCCCCGTCCCCTCCACCGCATCGAAGTCCTCGACCGTATCCACCAAACCCCCGGTGGCGCGAACGACCGGCACCGTCCCGTAGCGGAGACTGTACATCTGGTTGAGTCCGCATGGCTCGTAGAGCGACGGCATCAGGAACATGTCCGACCCCGCTTCGATCCAGTGCGCGAGTCCGTTGTCGAACGCGAGGCTCACCGACACGAGTCCCGTATGCTGTTCCGAGAGCTCCGTCAGGAACTCGTGATACTCCGGCTGTCCCGTACCGAGCACGACGAGGCGCGTCCCGAGCGCGACGATCTCATCCGCGACCTCATGGATGAGATCGAACCCCTTCTGATCCGCCAGACGGGACACGATGCCGATAATGGGACCGTCGGATTCGACGAGACCCGTTCGCTCCACGAGCGCCCTGCGGCACCTCGTCTTGCCCCCCATGTCGCTCGCACTGTACTGTGATGGGATGAGCGGGTCGACGGACGGGTCCCAGACGCTGTAGTCGACGCCGTTGAGAATCCCCGAGAGTCTCCCCCGCTCGCGCTTCTTCGCAAGCACGCCTTCGAGACCGTGACCGTACTTCGGATCGGTGCTGATCTCGATGGCGTAGCGCTCGCTGACGGTACTGACGAAGTCCGCGTACTCGATCCCGAGCTTGAGCGCGCTCACCTGCCCCTTGTAGTCGAAGGGACTGCCGGAGACACATGCCTTCCGGGGGAATCCGATACCCGGAAGCCTCGAAGCCTCGAAGGTCCCGAGGTAGGCCAGGTTGTGGATGCTGAAGACGATCCCGGCATTCGAGAGCGGCGTGTCCTCATAGAGCTCGCGCAGGTACGCGGCCGCGAACGCGGTGTGGTGATCGTTGAGATGGATGACGTCGGGAGTGAGATCGAGCGCCACGAGAGATTCCAGAAGCGCACGACTGAGGAGCGCGAAACGCTCGACCTCGTCCGGGTAGCCGTGACCGGTCGCGGGATCGACGTAGATGCCCTCTCGCCCGAATGCTCCCTCGTGCTCGATGAAGAACACGCGGACGCCCGGTGCACCCGGCATGGTCGCGGTGTGAAGGGCGACCTCCTCCACCGCATCCCCCATCGGCACGCTGAGCGATCCGAGACCCGCCACCGGCTCGATGCCGTGAGTCCGGCGGTCGACCGACGCGTAGAGCGGCAGGAACACGATCGGCTCGTGCCCGAGTTCCGCGATCTCCTTCGGAAGCGCACCGACGACGTCGGACAGTCCGCCGACCCGCGCGTACGGAGCAACCTCCGCGGACGCGAAGACGATCCTCATCTCTGAAGCTCCACCTCTCTGAGGTACTTGGCCGCGTCCTCAGGCGGAGTCGGGTTGATATAGAACCCGGAACCCCACTCGAAGCCCGCGACCTTGGTGAGCTTCGGCATGATCTCGAAATGCCAGTGGTAGTACTTCAGGTCTTTCTCCCCCACCGGCGACGTATGCAGAATGAGGTTGTACGGCGGGTCGTCGAGCGCCGCGTTCATCCGCATGAGGCTCTCCTTGAGCACCTCGGCGAACGCGAGACGTTCATCCTCTCCTGCGTCCTCGAAGGACGGGTCATGCTTCCGCGGGAGGATCCAGGTCTCGAACGGGAACCGGGCCGCGAACGGCGCCACCGAGATGAAACCGTCGTTCTCTGCAACGATCCGATTTCGCGTCCATGACTCCTGCGCGACGATGTCGCAGAAAACGCATCGCTCCTTATATCCGTAGTACTTCTTGCTCCCCGCAAGCTCCTCAACGAGTCGTTTCGGGATGATCGGAAGCGCGATCAGCTGTGAGTGCGGATGCTCGAGCGAAGCGCCCGCCGCGCTGCCACGGTTCCGGAAGAACTGGATGTAGCGGAAGCGCGTGTCTCCCTGGAGATCGACCATCCGGTCCTGGACGGTCTTGAGTATCAGCGCGATGTGCTCGGGGGACTGCTCGGCCAGTTCCGCATCGTGGTCGGTCGTCTCGATGACGACCTCGTGCGCCCCGACGCCGTTCATCTTGTCATACATGCCTTCGCCCGCTCGCTCGAGCTCGCCCTCGATGGCGAGCGCGGGGAACTTGTTCGGGACGACACGAACGTCCCAGCCCGGCCTGTCCGGCTTCGAGCCCTTCGCCCGGGAGGCGGAGACCTCCGGCGGCGTCTTATCCTCGTTGCCCTCACAGAACGGGCAGAACCCGCCGCGGCGCCGCTCTCTATCATGAGCGAAGTCCGTGGGGCGCTTGCCCCGCTCCGTCGCGATGATCACCCATCGTCCGAGGACGGGGTCCTTTCTCAGCTGGGGCATCCGCTTCCTCTCCCTCTACTGCGTCTCCTCCGCGCGCCGCCTGACCTCCGCCAGAAGGTCGCGGACCTCGCGGGCTCTCTCTCTTGGACAGACAACGGTCGCTTCGGGCGTGTGGACCACGACAAGCCCCTCGACCCCGACGGCCGCCACGACGCCGCCCTCAGCGTACGCGATACAGTCGTTCGCGTCGAGCAGGACGACCTCGCCCCGGGCGGAGTTGCCGCGCTCATCCGGCGCCCACACACGGCCGAGCGCCGACCAGGCGCCGATGTCGTCCCAGCCGAAGTCCGCAGGGACCACGAGCGCCCGCTCCGTTCTCTCCATGATGCCGTAATCGACCGAGATCGACGGCGTCTCCTGATAGAACGCGTTCATCTGCGCATCAAACCCGGGCTCGCCCGGCGTCACGGTGACGCGTGCAAGCGCCGATGCGACATCCGGCAGATGCTCGGCGACCTCCTCGAGGAACGCGTCCGCGCGCCAGATGAACATCCCGCTGTTCCAGTAGTATCCTCCGGCGTCGAGAAATCCGGCTGCCGTCGCCGCGTCGGGCTTCTCGGTGAAGCGACGAACCAGAAACACGCCGTCGCCGACGCCTTCGCCCGCCTCGATATACCCGTACTCGGTGTCGGGACGCGTGGGGGTGATGCCGAGGGTCACCAGTGCGCGCCGGTCGTTCGCGGCGTCGGCCGCGAGCGCTATCGTCCGGCGAAAGCCGTCGTCGTCACCGATGATGTGGTCCGCGGGAAGCACGGCCATGACGGCGTCCTCATCCTCGAGGAGCAACAGGTGCGCGGCCAGAGCGATGGCAGGCGCCGTATTCCTTCGCATCGGCTCCGCGATGATGCGTTCGACGGGCACCCCGGGCATCTCCGCGGGAATCGCCCCCCCGATCTGCGCGCTCGTCATGACGAGCGCGCGCCCGGGCACCGCCGCGGCGGCCACACGGTCGAGCGTCCGGCCGACGAGCGACCGGTCGGCTCCCAGAGTGAGAACCTGCTTGGGCCGGGAGGGCGTGCTCATCGGCCAGAGCCGTTCGCCCCATCCTCCCGCGAGTATCACTGGGTAGATCATCCCTTCTCCTCAACAGACGCGGTCCACGCAGTATCCGGCCAGGCTATCAAGCGGGCTCGTGTCGATCCTCAGAGCACCGAGGGCTTCTCGTGCTTCCGCAACGAGCTTCCGCGCCAGTGCTCTCGCGCCATCGACGCCCCGAAGCGTCACGAAGGTCGGCTTCCCCGCATCCTGACGCACGTCCTTGCCCAGCGTCCTCTTATCGCTCTCAGCGTCCAGAATGTCATCGACGATCTGGTACGCCAGACCGACATTCCTCGCGTACTCCGCGAGCGCCGCCCGAGTCTCCCCGGACGCGCCCATGAGCGTCGGGCCTATCGTGCCGGTCACAACGAAGAGGGAGCCTGTCTTCCTGCTCTGGATGTACTCCACCGTCTCCGCCGTCGTGGCGGCGAGTCCGGCGGACTCGAGATCCACGTGCTGGCCGCCGACCATTCCGTACGAGCCGACAGCGGTCGCCAGCTCACTGACGGCCGTGGCCACACTCCCGCCGTCGGCACCGACCTCGATGCCGTTCTCAGCGACCAGGCGAAAAGCCTGCATGAGGAGCGCGTCCGCGGCGAGAATGGCCGTCGCCACGCCGAACCGGCGGTGCACCGTCGGGCGCCCACGCCGAGTCGATGCATCATCCATCGAGGGCAGGTCGTCGAGCACAAGCGAGCTGCAGTGGACGTACTCGACCGCGCACGCGACCTTCGCCAGACGCTCCACCTCGAATCCGAGGGCTCGCGCTGTCGCGCGCGAGAGAATCGGACGAATCCGTTTTCCGCCGCCCAGCGCCGAGTATCGTATCGCCTGGTGAATCACGGGAGGATACTCGACCGCGGGCGGAAGACATCCATCGAGCATACGCTCGACGGTTGCGCGCTCCTCCTCGAGCATACGGGTGAGGTCCACTCGCTCCTCCGACACAGGTCGCGGATCCCGAACACGTGACAGCGACCCATCCAACCGACTCCGCGGCGCCGTCCCCACTAGAATCCCCGCATCAGCGAGTAGTAGAGCGCCTCCGTGTGAAGCGTCACGCCGTCCCAGTCATAGGTCTGTAGTACGTGCCGCCTGGCGCGTTCGCCCAGCGAAACACACCGATCCGGATCGTCGATGAGTTCCTGGAGATGAGACCCGAGATCCGCGACGTCGCTCTGCTTGAACGTCACGCCGCAGTCACCGATGACCTCGAGGTTCTCAGCGATGTCGCTCGTCAGACAGCAGTTGCCGAAACTCATCGCCTCGAGAAGCGCGATCGGAAGCCCCTCGAGATCCGACGGCAGCACGAAGATCCGGGCGTTCGAATAGAGCTCATCGAGCACGTCGCCATAGACGTACCCCAGGAACCGCGCGCGGTCACCGCCAAGCCTGTGAAGCTGCTCGACGTACTCCGACGAGAAGCTGGTGCCGCCCGCGACAACCAGCGGCATGTCCGTGTTGAGCTTCCGATAGGCGTCGAGAAGGTAGTGACACCCCTTCTCGGGAACGAGGCGCCCGACGAAGAGAACGTAGTTGCCGGGGTCCAGGCCGTGTTCCTTGATCTTGTCGGCCTCCCGCACATGCGGGAGCACCGTTCCGTTCGGGATGTACGTCGCGCTGTAGTCGTAGCGTGACCAGAAGTACTCGCGAAGCGCCTTCGAAACGACCACCGTGCGGTCCGGGTAGTGGACCGACGTGTACTCGCCGCGCCTGAGAACCCACGTCGCGAACGCACCCCACTTCTCACGCTGCCAGTCGAGACCGTGCACGGTCACGAGCGTCTTCATGCCGCGGTGGCGCGGGAGCTTCGAGAAGAGCGAAGGTCCGAGCGCGTGGAAATGAACGATGTCATAGCCCTGCGTCATGATGTGGGGCATCGCCAGCGCGCAATGCGACGCCGTGTCGAGGTGTTTCGTCCTGATGCTGGGGATGCACTGGAGCTTCACCCCGCGGTAGTCGCCGGTGACCTTCGTGTAGTAGGGCCGGCAGTAGACGGTCACCTCATGTCCCCTCTCCACGAGACGGGTAGCGAGCTCCTCAACGTGGCGCTCGATACCGCCGTACGTGGCGGGGATCCCCTTCTGCCCGAGCATCGCGATCTTCAATGCATGACCCTTTCGTATATCGCCATCACTCTCTCGTAGTGCGCATCGGGGCCGTACTCGGCCTCGGCTCTCGTTCGTGCGCGACACCCCATCTCGATCGCCCGGCCCGGGTCGTTCCACAGTTCGTTCATCCGGTCCGCCAGCGCCGCATGATCACCGGGTTCGTAGATGAGGCCGGTCTCCCCCTCTTCGATGAGCTCTGGAATCCCGCCCATGCGGGACCCGATGACGGCCTTCCCGTACGCCGTCGCCTCGTAGACGGTCAACGGCGAGTTCTCATAGCACTCAGACGACATCACGACGAAGAGCGCGCCGCGCATGAGGTCCTCAAGTGCCTGCCCCTTCAGATATCCGGTGAACTCGACGTTCGCCAGTCCGAGTTCCCGGACGCGGGACTTGAGTTCGTCCTCGAGCGGCCCCGACCCGGCGACCTTGAGCCGAACATCGGGTGCCGCCTTGAGCGCCTGGAGAACGGTCGAGAGCCCCTTTCCCGTCGAGAGACGTCCGACGGAGACGGCGTATCCGTCGCTCTCGTACCTCGGCTCGAACCGCCCCATCGCGATCGCGTACGGCTGGTGGACGATCCTCTCGCCCGGGATGCCGTGTTCTATCATCCGTTGTCTGAGCGACTCGCTCGGGGAGACCCACAGATCGACGAGACGGGAGTAACTCCCCAGGAACTTGTGCAGATACGCCTCGGCGCAGACCAGACCGCTCCACAGGAGCGAGTCATGCATGCACCGGTGCTTCACCGCATTGTAGTATCTCCATGTACGACAGCGGCGACACGGCTCACCGTGCACGAACATCTGGTAGTTCGGGCAGATGAGCTTGTGATCGTGCAGCGTCTGTACGATCGGCACACCGCGCCTCCTGAGCGCATACAGGATGGACGGCGACAGCTGGTGTGCGATGTTGTGCAGATGCGCCACGTCCGGCTCGAAGTCGTCGGCGAGCCGCCCGATCGCCTCGCTCGCCTCACGGGAGTAGAGCACGTGGCACGCCATTCTGAGACGCCGTGCGATCCCCATCTCACCGTTGAAACCCACGTTCGAGACGAAGTACCTGTCGAACTCGCTCGCATCGTTCATCTCGTGCTGCATCGCGAACGGAGCCACCCGATGTCCCCGCTCCTCGAGGATTCGGGCAAGCTCGAAGAAATAGCGCTCGGCGCCACCCTTCACAAAGTAGAACTTGTTCGCGGCCAGCACCTTCATCGAGGGTCCGTGCTCCCTTCGGGCGACGCGTCAGCGCGTCTCACCGGTCCACTCGGACATCGAGCCCGAGCAGCTTCGCTCCGAGCATCCAGAGCATAGGCCTGAGCGGCCGTCTCTTCATCGGCGCCCCGACCGTGCAGACCATCCAGCACTGCACCTCGCACGCGTCCACGGCCTGGCTGACCTTCGTCCACGCGCGCCTCCGAATCTGTGCGAAGCTCCCGTCGCGGATGTTGCCGATCAGCGTACCTCCGACGTTGCAGGGGTAGACGTCGCCCCAGGGGTCGAGGAAGAAGAAATCCGTCCCGGCGCGGCAGGGCAGTCTCCTGGGGCGCCCACGGATGTACTCGATAAGCCCGCGCACGTAGTACGCCTTCGCCCACTCGATCGGCCTCCAGCCTCGCAGGAGGTCGCGCATGATGTCCGACATCTCCCGGACCGAATCGGCCGTGTGCGGGCGCTCCACCGAGTGCTCGCCGAAGAAGATGGGCGAGCTGTGGGCCGCCGTCACGCTGAACTTGAGACCGAGTTCCTTTGTCTTCTCACGAACCTGTGTGACATCCCCGACGTTCGAGTCGGTAGCCGTCGCCGCCAGACCGAGATCCGAGATCCCGATGGCCCTCAAGCGCTCGACCGTCTCCATCGCGCGGTCGTACGCGCCAGGGACGCCGCGTACGGCGTCGTGCGCCTCGCCGATGCCGTCGACGGAGACCCTGATGGCGATCTCCGGCATCTGTGCCACCGCCTGCTCGATCCGCTCCGGCTGGAGCCCGTTCGTCGAGATCACGATCCTCGCGGCCTGACAGCGGTCGTGCATGACCCGGACGATCTCGACGATGTCGTCGCGGAGGAACGGCTCACCGCCGCTGACGTTGATCGAGCGGAGGCTCGTCGGAAGCCAGCGGTAGTCCCCGGGCGCAAGCTCACGCTCCCGGTCCCCGTCCGACTTCCAGATATCGCACATCACACACCGTGAATTGCAGCGGTACGTGACCGCTACGACGCAATCGATCGGCCCGCTCACGGCTCCGGAACTCCATCGCCGAACCCGAAGAGCGCGTCGTACGCCTTCACGAGCTCCGTGCCGGTGTGCTCCCAGCAGAGCTCATCCTCGATCCGCTTGCGGTTGATCTTCCCCATCCGTTCTCTCAATCTGGGATCGTCGAGAAGCTGGATGATCCGTTCGCCGAACTCGATCTCGTCGTTCGGCATCGCGTAGAGCGCGCCCTCCTGTGCCGAGTAGTGGCTCTCCTTGAGGTCGTACGACACCATCGGCTTCCCGAACGTCATGTACTCCAGAACCTTGTTCATCGTTGAGACATCGTTCAGCGGATTCCTCGGATCGGGGCAGACGCAGACGTCCGACGCAGACAGATACCGCCGGACATCCTCATCCGGTATGCGTCCCGTCATCTCCACGTATCCATCAAGCCCCAGATCATCTCTCAGCGCCTTCAGGTCGACGAACGAATCGCCTCCTCCGATGAGTACGAAGTGTACGTCCCGCCGCTTCACGACGTCGACAACGTGACGGATCGACCGCAGGAGATAGTCCAACCCATCCTGCGGCGCCATGACCCCCAGGTAGCAGATGAGGAAGCGCTTCCCGCGCTTCAGTTCGGGCTCCGGTTCGACGGGCGTGAATCGCGCGATCTTCGGGCCGCTCCGAACGACGAACACCCTCTCCGCCGGGAACCTTCCGACCGTGGCGGCGTGATCCTTGTACGAGACATTGGTGGCGATCACCATGTCCGCCGTCCGATACGTCAGCCACTCAAGCGCCCTCAGGAGTGAGAAATTGATGGCCTTGTTCCCCCCGAAACGCGAAAGGTAGAGCTCCGGACAGAGGTCGTGCTGATCGAAGACGAACTTGCTGCGCCGCAGCACCTTGAACAGCGCGGCGATCAGGAAGAACGTGTCCGGCGGATTGCACGCATGGATCGCATCGAACCCCTCGTTCCTCGCGGCGCGGAAGGCGAGCTTGAGTGTCATCGCCCAGCAGTACGGGAACTCCCACGCATACCAGAGCTTGTTCGTCGTCGGCGGAGGTGGTGGATAGCGGTAGATGTTGATGCCATCGATGACCTCGAACTCCTCCGGGAAGTCCCTCCCCTGCGGACAGATGACGGACACGTCGTACCCGGCCGACTTCAAGGTCGTCGACTCGAGCCACACCCGCCGATCGAACGGAACCGGCAGGTTCTCGACGATAATGAGGATCCGCTTGTTCTTCTTCACGCTCTACCTCCGTGCCCCTCTCACACCCCACGTAGCGTCCGAGACGATTCTACCAGGCGATGCCGATGTAGCGGCCGCGCGCGACCGAGGGATCGTCAACGATGCGGACGAGATCGACCATGATCTGGTCCTCGCGCATGCGCTCCGGGACACCTCGGAACTCCTTTGAGCCGTTGGCCACAACGATGACCTCGGATCGCTCGAGCAGCTCATCAACACTCGCCGCCCGGAGCGTCTCCGCATACGGCAGCTCGTGCTCGAGGAAACCGAGGTTCGACCCGAAGAGCTCCTTCCAGTTGATGTTCTCGTCGTAGATGCAGAGTTCGTAGCCCTTCCCTATCAGCGTCGAGACGACCTGGACGATCGGACTCTCCCGGAGGTCGTCGGTCTCGGCCTTGAAGCTCATGCCGAGCACGCCGACCTTCTTCTTTCCGCTGTTCCGGATATGGTCGATCGCCCGCTGAATGTGCGCCTTGTTCGACGGCGTGGCGCCTGCGAGCACCGGGCACTCGAGGTCGAGTCGCTGACTCATCCGCACGATCGCTCTGAGGTCCTTCGGCAGACAGGAACCGCCGAAGGCGAAGCCGGGCTTGAGATAGTACGGCGAGAGGTTGAGCTGCGTGTCCAGACAGAAGATCTCCATGACCTTGTGGCTGTCGGGAACACCCATCCCCTTCGCGACGATGCCGATCTCGTTGGCGAAACAGACCTTGACGGCGTGGAAGCAGTTGTCCGCGTACTTCACCATCTCGGAGGTCTTGACGTTCGTCCGCACCAGGGGTGACTCGATGGGCTTGTAGAGCTCCTCGAGCACGTCACCGGCCTCAGAGCCGGGCTCGAGCTCGCCGATGACGATCTTCGGCGGGTGGTAGAAGTCCTGGACCGCGGAGGCCTCTCGCAGGAACTCCGGATTGAACAGCACTCCGTAGGTCTCCCCGACCTTCTTGCCGGAGGTCTTCTCGAGCACAGGGAGCAGTTCGTCCTCGACCGTGCCCGGAGGGATCGTGCTGCGGAACACGACCGTGTGGAACTCCGACTTCCTCGCGAACACCTCACCCATCTGCTCACACACGCGCTTCGTGTAGTCGAGGTTCGGGCTCCCGCTCTCCATCGACGGCGTGCCGACGCAGATCAGCGAGACGTCCGTGTTCATGATGGCGTGCTCGTAGTCCTCCGTCACCGTCAGGCGCCCCTCGGCCACGCCCTTCGCGATCAGCTCGCCAAGGCCCGGCTCGACGATTGGGCTCGTTCCGCTGCGGAGCGGCTCGAGCTTCCTCGGATCGACATCCAGACCGATGATCGTGTGCCCGAGATCACTGAAGCATGCCGCCGACACGCAGCCGACGTATCCAAGACCCAGTACGCTGATTCTCATGGTGGAAGATCCGCTCCTCTCCATCGTTTCCTCTAGAGCCTGTTCGCTGCGTGCTCGTAGTCGACGGGCTCACCGTCGATCGTCCATTCCGTGATGTCCAGTCCAACCGCCCCGCGCGCGGGAGCTGCCATGCCCGCCTTGGAGCTCATCTCAAGTGCGATTCCAAAAGCGCCGTCGAAGACGAGGTTCCCGAGCCTCACGCGTCCCGTGATGAAGCGCTGGCGCCCCACATCGGTTCCGATCGAGGCCGACACGCCGTACCCGTCCCCCTCGACTCTGACCGACGCCCCGGCGCCCGCCCCACCCGGCATCAGAACCGTGACCAGCACGGCGGGAAGCTCCACGTTACCGTTCAGCTGGAGCCGCGGCGCCGGTGAGCGCTCGCCGAAACCGCGCGACGTCCAGCCGGACTTCGGGTCGTCCGCGCCCCGGACTACCTCACATCGGAGTCCGGAAGACACGCTCATGTGGACCGTCATGGTCCCGCCGTCACCGTCGTCGATCTCGAATGCGCGAAGCGCCTTTGTCGAGGACGCCGTCTCCGTCACGGACACACCCGCCGGGAGCTGGAAGCCCGACGACACAGCGTGTCGGCCGCTTCCCGCCAAATGGTCCACGACGATACACGCGCCGCTCGCCATGAGCGCGACCGTCCGCGTGTGCGTCACCTTCGAGGGGCCGTATCCATCACAGCTTCCCTCGAACACGTCCCCCATGAGCGTTGTGCACCAGGCTCTCTGCTTCTGTCTGGCACGGGCGCCCCACATGAAGGGGCCGGCGATCTCCGACTGGTTCCGTCCATCGATCGCGACGGTGTTGTGCGCGCTCGTCGAACGGAAATGGTCACGCCAGTCGCGAGACCCGTGATAGCAGAACGTCCCCGGGTCGACCGTCAGCCACCGTCCGCCGGTACCGTACAGCAGGGACAGACAGTCCGCGTGGCCGTGCGCGGCGATCGAGAGGTACCCGAGTTCGCCGCAGTCGACCACCGCCTGAGAAGGACCATGTGAAAGAACGAAGTAGCCGCCTTCTGAAAACCCGACGCTCTCGCGTGTGCGCCGGTCGTGCTTCGAGTCGAGCGCGTGTCGCACCACATCGGGTCCGCGGAGCCAGAGCGCGGGCTCGAGGTCGGCCTCTTCGGCAGCCGCCGGAATCCATGCACCGGATTCGAGCGCCGCGCAGGCGGCCGCTCGCATCGCCTGACGGTCCTGACGGTCGGACAGGGCATAGACCCTGCCACCGTCCGCGTCGCCGATCTGGGGAACCACGCCGTCGCCCGACGCGACCGACCCGAGGAACGCCGACATGCGGACCAGGCGCTCCTTCACGGAAGTGGGCAGTTCGCTGCCGCGCGTTCGCAGTGCCGCCGAGACGACGAGCGCGAACTCGACAACGAACGCGCCGTAGTGAAGCGCCTGCTCCTTCGGCACGCCGTCCGCCGTGACCTGCCGGACGATCTCCCGTCGGACGTGTCCGAGCCCGGAGGCGAGCCACCGCCCCGCTCCTCTGAGGAACGGGAACTTCGCGCCGACGACCACAAGTCCCGCCGCCTCGCCGATCAGATGGTTGTTCCGCGACGAGGCGTAAACCGATAGGTTATCAGACAGATGAGCGGCCTGCAATGCGGCGCTGGAGACCACCGTACGGACGTCATCATCCGTTGCACCAACCGTGCCCACCAGATCGATCGCGAGCGACCACGAGACAAGACGAATCGCGACTTCCATCACGCTCGTCCAGTTTATGCCGAAGAACGGTGGATTCCGCTCAGCCCACGACGCCATCGACTCCCAAACCGCCCGCGCGTACCGCTCCTCGCCGGTCAACGCCCACGCGCGACCGAGCGTGACGAGCTCGTGCTGCCTGTTGACCTCCCAGACGTATCGCGGCTCCTCGAGACCCGGCTCGAACCGGAAGTCGAGTTCGGCCCAGTACTCCTGCGGCCACTGCCTGCCCGAGAGCGGGTCCGCGTGCCAGTCGGGCGGATAGCCGGTCTCGAAGCTCGTCCATCCGAACGCCGGGAGCCTCCCACCGAGCACGGCGTCGGCCGCCGCCACGACGCGCGCCGTCGAGCCTCCCATCGTCTCGAGCTCGCGCGCCAGCTTCGCCATCTCGCGCGCGCCCGCAAGCAGGGTGCCGCGCCCCTCGTCGAGCGTCGCTCTCATCGCGTCCACGGTGGTCTCGCGTCCCTGGAGCTCGCGCGGGTCGTACGTTCGCCCCCGACGCGCCAGTTCGACAGCGCTCACGACTCCGGTCGGACGGCGGACCCGGTTCCGCAGGGCCCGCACCCCGCGCACCGCCATCTCGGACGGCGACATCGCCAGGAGCCGTTTCACGGCCCAACCGAGCCTGGCGCGATCAGACACGGGGACCTGCCTTCCCCGCGATCGTCTCGTCGATCAGCGACTCGAGCGCATCGATGGCGCGATCCCACCCGTAGTTCTCCTCGACATACCGCCGACACCGAGTCCTGAGCTCCGCGGCGGCCCTCTCGTTCGAGAGCCACTCGAGCACCGAACACATGCCCCGGCGAAGCGCCGCGGGGTCCGCCCCTGCGAACACAAGCTGCGGAGCCAGAGGCTCCAGCAGCTCGGGGGTGGCGCCCACCGGCGTTCCGATCGCGGGCGTCCCACTCGCGAGCGCCTCGAGCGTCACCATGCCGAATCCCTCGAACGCCGCGGACGGCAACACGAACAGGTCGGCCGCCCGATAGTAGTCGGGAAGCTCATGCTCCGGAACGAAACCCGCGAACCGCACGGCCTCGGAGATCCCGAGCGAAGCAGCCTGCGCCCTGAGATCGCCCTCGAGTCGCCCGCGCCCGGCGATGACGAGCGTCGTCTGCGGCCACGAGCGATGCGTCTCAGCGAACGCGGCGATGAGGTTGTCGAGCCCCATCCTCGGAACGAGTCGTCGTGCCGTGAACAGGACGGCTCCGGACTCCGGAAGCCCGAGTTCGCGCTTGAGCGCGGCTCTGTCATCGGCGGGATGGAATCGGTCGAGATCGACGCCACCGGGGATCTTCACGACCTTCGGCCGGGCGAATGCGTAGTAACTGCCGAGCTGATCGGCGGAGAAGTCGGACAGAACGACGACGCGGTCCGCCCGCTGCAGACAGGCGACCTCGGTACGCCGTGCCATCCCTCCGAACAGAAGCGACTCAAGCGGTTTGGCGAATCGCCGCTCCGCACCCTCGAGTCTGAGTTCCTGCCAGTACGAGGCGTGGAACGTCATGATCTCCGGGACCGATGAAGCCTCGACGGTCCGAAGGTAGGCATAGTACGGAAAGTAGTGGTGCGGGAGAACGACGTCGTACGTGTTCGACCGCGTCAGCCCGGCGAGCACGGGTCGCGACGCCCTGAGGGCGTCGCGCGTCCTGCCGCCCGGCCGCCGGCTGCTCTCGGCTCGTCCGTAGCGGTGCATCGTGATCCCGTCAACGACCTCGGTGTCCGGTGTCCCGGCGCGAGTACGCTGTCCGACCAGATCGACGCGATGGCCGCGAGCCACAAGCCGCGTCATCGTCTCATGTGCGACCCGCTCGACGCCGCCAAGGCTGTCGGGGATGAAGAACTGGTTGATGCAGAGGATGTTCCGCGACGCGCTCATGACGCACCGCCTCCTCTGACCGCCCAAACATCCTCGTACACATCGAGCACGGCGTTCACACACGCATCCACCGAGAACTCGCGCTCGAGCTTCGCTCGCCCGGCCTGCCCCATCGCCTTCCCGCGATCCGGCCTCCCGAGAATCTCGAGCATCGCCGAGGCCAGTCCGCTCGGGTCCCTCGGTCTGATGAGTCTGCCCGTCACGCCGTCGTCTATCTGTTCACTGATCCCGCCAACGTCGGCGGCCACGACTGGAAGCCTCGCCCCCATCGCCTCGAGAATGACGTAGGGCAGACACTCGGCCTCCGAGGGAAGAATCAGGAGATCGACCGAGGCCAGGATGGCGGGGATATCCCGTCTGAACCCGGCCCACACAACATGCTGCTCAACACCCAGCGCCTCCGCCTCGGCGCGAAGTTCCTCCTCGATATCGCCGTCTCCGGCAAAGATCAGTTTGAAGTCCGGTACGCGAGCGAGCACTTCGGGAAGCGCCTGCAATGATGTGCTGTGGCCCTTTCGACTGACGAGCCGCCCGACAAGCACGCCGGCTACATCGCCCGGCTTCAACCCCAGATCGGCACGGGTCGAACCGATGTCATGTTCAGCGTCCGAGTTCTCGATCTCAATACCATTGCGAATGGCGAGGATCCGATCAGGCGGGATTCGGTAATGATCGATCAGCATCTGTCGGCTCAGTTCGCTGACGGCGATCGTTCGATCCACCGGCAGGTTCGAGAGGCGGACGAGAGACGTGATGAGGAATCTCCCCAACGGGACGTGCGAGTCGGGCCTGATGGCAAGGTGCTCAGTCGTCACCACGGCCCGAACCCCCGCGAATCTGGCTGCCAGAACCGCCGGCAGACTGTTTCTGGGATGGGTCTTGTTGAAGTGAACGAGTTCGTATCCGCGCAGGAGCCTGAGCGAGTCGAGGAACATCCTCAGGCTGTACTCCTTGCCGCGGTGATACCGCGTGACCGTGAACCCGAGCTCTTCAAGATGGGCGACCCATGCATCGGCGTCGCGCCAGTCCGCCACGAAGAGCGGTGTCTCATATCCCGCCCGGCGGAGTCCGCACACGAGCTGTGTCATGTACACCTCTGCCCCTCCCCACGCCCGGGCATCGGTGTAGAACGGGATCGTTCGAG
>Ga0180433_10000309_pt1 | contig 85082 bp, 63 predicted proteins | sample SS_ome_8_FD_132980 | JGI IMG/M metagenome (GOLD analysis project Ga0180433, IMG submission 132980) | Hypersaline lake sediment archaeal communities from the Salton Sea, California, USA - SS_1_D_1 metaG | ecosystem: Environmental > Aquatic > Non-marine Saline and Alkaline > Hypersaline >...
CATGGTATCCCCGGCCCGAGTTGGATACCAATCCATCCTTTTTAATCATTATCTCCTGTGCGAGTTGGAGCGTTCTCTACAGGTAATCGGCCCAGGCGTGCACGACCGCCCTGTCGGCGTCTCCGAAACCTATCATGACCTGGTTCCAGTTGTAGTTAAGGTCCCCTATGGCATAGGCCCCTGTAATGGGCTTTCCGGCTTCATCGAGAATTCGGCAATCACCGTCAACCTCTACGTACCCATCTTCGTCCAGCTTCGCCCCGAGCTTCAATGCCAGTTCGTTGCTTATACGGTATATTCCCATCGCGGAGAAGGCCAGGTCAAATCGCAGCTCCACTCCCGAGGCAAGGCGGGCACCGAAGAAACCCTCATTGGCCCCGAAGACCGACCCGATCTTCTCCGTTCTCACCTTTACTCCCCTTTCCCTGAGGTCCCCCAGGAGCCTTTTACCCTCGACGGGATCCGGACAATCGCCGACGAGGTCGCCGCCGTTTGTGAGTATCGTCACACGTTTTGCCCTGAAATAGAGAAGGTCCTCGGCCAGGTGGAGCGCCATGGACCCACTTCCCAACACGGCCATTTCCTTGTCGTAGACGAGGTGCCCATCGCATATCTCGCAGTAGCAGATGAGGCCCCTGTTTGCATGGGGGAAGATGTTCTTCATTTCCCCGCCGATTAATGGCTGGCGGTCGACGACCCCAGTTGCCAGGGCGACCGTCCGACCGCGGTATGTCCTCCTCTCACCCGAGGGGTTGTGAGTTCCCTCGACCAGGAAGATCCCGTCCTCCCGCCGCACATCATCAGCGACCACGAAGTCATCGATGGTAATGCAATCGGGGTGCTGCGCGATGTTCCTCCTGAGCTGGGAAATTACTTCCTTCCCCGACATCCCCCCGAAATGGGTGGGTAGGTTATGGTACATTGGCACGTGGAAGCCCCGGCTCCACTTTCTCCCCCTGTCGATTATTTGGACCCTCAGGCCGAGAAGAGCCCCCCTGTATCCGGCATACAGGCCTACCGGGCCGCCACCGACCACGACCATGTCGTAGAGCTCCTCGGGCATTTCGAGCCCGGGGTTGGAGGGGGCCAAATAAACCTTTCCGAAAAGCGCAAAGCGTCTCAGAATTCGGCTTTTTTCCGGGATCCTAGCCCGAGCCAGCAGAATAGAAGAAGGGCGGTGAAAACCAAAGCATCTGGGATGCTGAAAGACCACTCATATCGCTCGAGGGCATTACCGGCTCGGTCCCTGCCGGTTATTTCGGCTCTGTAGTTCACATTGGTCGCTATTTCGCCATCCAGCACGAAGGTCGCGGTAAGTCCATCCCATGCAAGTTGCCAGCTGATATCACCCGGATCCAAAATTAGGGTCAGCAGCTCCATTTCCTCGGAGAGCGTCGCACTGATGCTGGAAACACTGGTGAAATCACTTCCTACAGGTTCCACCGCGAGTACCGTGGGTGGTGTGGTATCAACCCTGAGACAGATTTCCTGAGTGGCCGTGTTCCCGGCCATATCGAGGGCCTCCAGTTCCAGATTGTGGTCACCATCTGCCAGATTATCCAGGGCCCTTGACGTGGACAGACCGTGGTTCATCCAAATCCCCCCATCGAGGCGAGTCCGGTAGACCGAGATCGCGGAGGTCGTGTCCTGCCCCTTCCAGCCCACGTTCACTTCCGTGAGGTTGAATACCGTTCCGTTAACCGGGCATGTGAACATGATTTCCGGCGGGGTCAGATCAATGACGAATTTAACCGTACCAATTCTGATTCCTCCCCCTTTGTTACTCACCCAGACCTCCCCCGTGTGGGATCCCTCCGCCAGCCCCTCGAAGGTCCTTCCTGTTCCAAGGGCCACGTTCACCCAGGCCCCCCCGTCCATCCTGACCTTGAATTCCTCGATGGGACTGCCGTTACCGTCCCCGTACCACTCAACCCGAATTGTATCCGAGCCCAGCACAGATTCCTTCACCGGATCGGTGATGGTCAGCCAAGGCATGGTAGTGATATACTGGGCAATGGCGAGGGTTGCGTTGCTGGGGCTGCTCTCACCGTAGGAGTTCACCGCAGTAACGTGGTAGTGGTAGGGGATCCCCGGGGTCAAACCCGGATCCGTGTAGGTAGTAGAATGCGATGGAATCTCCGCCAGGTAATTCCTGTGGGTTGAGTTGCCCCTGTATACGTTGTATTTCAGGGGGGCCTCCTCGCCCTGGCCTGGGGGAGGAACCCACGACAGGTTGATGACAAGGGGGCCCCCCGCAGATCTGAGGTCCTCCGGGGGCAACGGCGGTATCTCTAGTATCCATCCAGGGTTAGCAAGGGGATGGTGGTCCACTGAACCGGCATCGCCACCAAGAACGTAGGGCAGGTCAACGAGTCCATCAGAATCCACATCCGGTGATTTCCAATCGCTCCAGAAATTCCCCCAGCCACCGGGAAGGTTCGAGGCGTTCCACTGGTTTCCCTCCCCGTAGTCCTCTCCCTGTGGATTCCCGCTATCGAAAACAGGGCCTGCGCCGTTATTGCCGAGGAGTGAGTTATTCCAGACCAGGTTACCTTTCCCCGATTCTATTCGAATGCCGGGACCCTGCTGGTGCCGGACCAGGTTGCCTGAGATGGCGCAGTTCACCGAGCCATCAAGTACCAAACCGAGACCACCCCCAGACAATGCGTTGTTCGAGATCGACGCGCGTTTCGTGCCGTTTAGGTAGACAGCCAGGCCGTTCCCACCAAATCTATTGCCGGTGAGGTTGTAGTCAGATGCCCCGGGGCCAAGGGAAACCCCCGCTAGTGCATTGTCCGAGATCACGTTTCCCTCGATTACTCTCTCCCCCGAGGACGAGTGAAATATCCAGACACCGTGCTCGCCGCTACCCTCGATCCGGTTCCAGCTCACGCTTCCACTGAATGCCTTGGTGATAAGAGTCCTCACGCCCGTTCCCGTGTTCCCGGTGATGTTGTTCCCCTCTATGAGTCCCAGGCCTGCCTTTGATAACAGGGTGCTTATTCCGTCGCCGCCGTTGTTACTTATCTCGTTGTTCATGACGGCGTAACCACCTGAAGAATCGGAAATGATGAAGATTCCCCCCTGGTGTCCCAGTTCCGCTGGTGAGAACACGGCCTCCATGTACTCCAGCGTGTCCACCAGATCCTCGAGTACGTATTCTAGGTTTTCCTCAAGGCACTCCCTCAGATCATTGATCAGGTCCTCCGGGCTGCCCACAATACCACCTATCAACCCCTCCACAAGCTCCTGGTCTATCGATACCTCAGAGGGATCCAGTATCAGGGTGAGGGCCAGATTGTTGCGGATACTGTTTCCTGCCACCAGGCTGGCACCGCCATTGGCGAGTTCATAGAGTTCGATCCCGGCTCCCCAGTTGCCGATTAAGTTGTTATCCAGGATCGGGTTTGGCCCACCGTCTGCTGCCGCTGGGATCAGGATGGCGGTTCCGTTGTTGTAGGTTATCGTGTTGTTGATGATCGGTACACCGCCGCCGTTGCTGAGCCCCAGCAGAGCAAGGCCGGGGCCGTTATTTTGTGAGATCGTGTTATTCTGGAATATCACTGCAAATTCATCGGAGTTCCCATCGTAGGGCATGCCGTACCTGGCCTCCAGGAGCTTTGGGTCATAGACCCAGTAATCCGTTGACTGGAACACGCCATTCCTCCAGGATCCCATGATTCCGGCGCCGGAGTTGTCGCAAATGAAGTTATGACGAACCACGGTACCCGACCCGCTTCTGTCGGATATAAGCAGCCCAACCCCATTTTGTGAGACATAATTGTGGTCGATCTCAGTGACGTACCCCTCTCCTTGTTTGAAAACAAGGCTCATTCCCGGGCCGGAATCGTTGACGACCGTGTTCCACGAAACGACGTCCCTGTGCAGGGCACTGTCAGAATAGGATCCCTTTTTGGATTCATAGACCAGACCCCCTTGATTCCCACTGAGGTAATTCCCCTCGACGGTCGCCCTGCCCCTCAAAGAGGTCTGTTCAAGCCTTATGCCAGCAGCCCCGTTGCGTTGGACCGCGTTGCCTGAGATGTTGTAGTCACCGATGAACATCGCGCTGATATCCATCCCAATGCCGATGTTGTCATCAACCGTGTTGTCGCTTATCTGGATGTCCGTGCCCCGGTCCACGACGACCCCGTTGTAGTTGCCGCATATGTCGCAGTCCGCAATCATCACCACGTCCTCTCCCCATGCGTAGATGCCGGCCTTGGTCTCGGCGAGGTCAGCAGGGCTCCCCATGTTAAGACAAATGGTACAGTTGTGTACCCGATTCCCGGTGCCCCCACGGAGGGATACTCCTAGGTCACGATTCTTGGAGATGTTATTGTGGGCGATTTTGGATCCCGTGGTGCCATTGAGCACCAACCCTGCCATGTTCCCGGTTATGTTGTTGTACTTGAAATCGTATCTGACTATCGCGTCATCCCCGGACTCCATGCCTACACCCGAAAGTCCATTGTCCAGCACCTGGTTACCACTGAAGTTGCCGGCGCCGATGACGTCGAGGAGAAGCAGGCCGTGCCCGGAGTTATTGTATATCATATTTCCCTCCAGATGACCAACTATCACGTTGCCCCCAAACATCATCCCGGTGCCCTCGCTATCCCTTACCGTATTCTCACTGAAAATGAGCCTGCTAAGGGTGCAATCAAGGAAGGCAACCCCACCCAGGCCCTCGAAATCCCCCGTTTCAAGATCCTGGTCAAGAAATGATTCCCAGTCCTCCACCAAGTCCTTCCAATAAGGCAGATCTAAAAATGCTGGAACCCCGCCGTTTCCCCCGACCAGGTTACCCTCGATTAAATTCTCGCCGGCGATCTTGAGGGACACGAGCTCAACCCCCAGGCCCGCATTCCGCTCAATCGTGTTGTTTGTGATCTTAATTGGTAAGTTTGCCTTCAGACCCGCGACCATTATCCCGCTGCCCGAATTATTGCTCAGCGTGTTGCCGGAAAAGCACGTCTCGCCGGTGGTCTTGATATTAGTTAACCCGATCCCCAGGCCATCGTTATCCTGGATGTTATTGCCCTTGAAGACGGCGCCTATGAGTCGGCCGCTCAGGTTGTAGGCCTGGTTAATCCAGCTACCATTAAACGCTGGTCCCGAGTTTTTGCTGATCCTGTTTCCCGAGACGTTGAATCCACCCGTTGAAACCCCCTCAAGCCGCACCCCCTCGCCGTTCCAGAGGATGTCATTTCCCGAAATCTCCAGAATCATCCTCACGTTGACGATACTCAAGCCGAGGCCCATCCCCGTGTTGTTCGCGATCAGGTTCCCCGAGATGAAGTCCCGGCCAAATCCTGCCCCCTCGTATCTGCTCTTTGCACAGGTGTATTCCACTCCCTGGCCGTTGCCCTCCACCCGGTTACCCTCAACCATGATCGACCCCTGGTACGCCTGCTCGTGCAGGGAGATTCCCACTCCACCATTGTTGAGCACTTCGTTACTGGTTATTTTCGTCACGCAGCTACCCGCGACTACCGCATCCACCAGGATCCCTCCGTTAAAATTTGCCGCAACCCGGTTGTCGTCGACCGTCGAGTTCCCCACCCTATCGAGGGAGATGCCATCGTAGTTGGAAAGGACACGGTTACCCGATATGGTTATATTCGTCACCCCGTACGCGTAGATGCCGGCCCTATCCATCCCGGTAGCCCCAGTAACCGTGATGCCAGCCACCTTCGTGTGGTTCGCCAGTATCTTCACGACGTGCTGGCTAGCCTGCGTTGCTATCAAGAAGGTTGAGTTGGGCCCATTCTCAGATCGAATCTCCAGGGGGTTGGCTATCTCCAGATTCCCGGTGTAGTTGCCGTCACCCACCAGAATCAGGTCGTAAGGGAGGGCAGAATCGATTGCCTCCTGGAGGGTATCATAATCGGCTGGAACTCTCAGTACAGAGGAGCTCGCCAGTTTTGAAATCCCCGGGGGCTTGTCATCTGAATCCCTTCCCTGTACAGGTGATATGAGGGTAATCGCGACCAGTAGGGCGAGTATGATTAACTTGCATGTGCTCAAGGTCATCGTATGGCGAGGTTATCTTCTTATTTGTTCACCTTGCTTGCCCCTATTTTCCCCCGTTGTAGACCAGGGCCCGTGGAATTCGGTAGAGGTCCTCCCACCCCTCCCGCAGCCCGGATGGGTAGTCAGGCTTCAAGCCAATCTCGCTGACATCGATCTCATTGAATCCCAGGTCAAATGCAGGTGAGCCATCCCTCAAACGGAAATCCCTTTGCGCGGGATTCATGAACAGGGGGTCTGCCACAACGCTGTTCATATCGTACCTGCCATCGAAAAGTGCCAACCAGTTCTCAAGGTCACCCTCCCCCGGTCCGCCGCTAACCGTCAGCTCCCCGGCCGGTTTCCAGAAGAGGTTGAGGTCCGATTCGGCGACCCGGGTGTCATTCCAGTTGATGAAACCGTATATGTCGCCATCCCTGGTCTCGAAGTAGAAGATGTTCCGGACGTACTCGTGGGTATCCCCCCTCTCTCCGCCCATTGCCATGCTTCTGATCGCGGCCGAGTTGTCCGGGCCCACCACCAGGATGTTGTTCTCTATCCTGTTCCCGATTCCCTTTGTGAAGATTGGCTGGTCGCCACCGGCCCCCACAACGCCGAAAATTATGTTATTGGTGACGGTGAAGTAGTCCGTTGCGTCGTCCAGGTACATCCCGCTCTGCAGGGTGAACTCGTAGTTTCCGACGTCGTGGATCAGGTTATGGTCGTAGACGTTGCCCCTGCCGGGCCCCCAGGATTCCATTGCACCGGTGTCCTGGCTGTCCAGGTTTACGTGGTGGATGTGGTTGTAGGCGATGAGGTTGTTCCGGGAGTGGAGGAAGTCGTGGCGGTTCTCCCAGGTCACTCCCTCTACCTGGTCCTTGAGAACCTGGTACCTCATCCCCTTTATCGTTGTGCCGTAGCGGGGCATGTGGTGGATGTCGTTGTGGAGAATCCTGTTGTGGCCGCTCTGGTAGATCCTGACGCCGTACCCGTGGCCGACCAGTCGACCGCAGTGGTGGATGTGGTTGTTTTCCACGAGGTTGTGGTGGTTAACGTCCTCTCCCCCAAGGCCGAGGCCGTGAAGCGATACACCGTGGAGGCCGTTGAACCTGATCAGGTTTCCGTATACCTCGATCCCCTGGGCGTATCCCCACACCATCACGCCGCTCTGGCCGCCGTTCTCTATTCTGCAGCCCCTTACAGAGCAGTTCTCCGAGTTCCCGATCCATACAACGTCCTGGTTCGATATCCCAAGGGAGAGGTTCCTGAGGTGGACGTTTCTCACAACCGCCTCCCCCGTTCCCTTGATCGAGACCACGTTCGTCGCCGTTGAGGCCACGAACTCCTGTTTATCCACCGGCCCATCGGAGGGCCAGCCGTAGATGTAGCCCCGGGTCCTGTCGATCTGGCACTCCCCGGGCACGTCCAGGAGCGAGAGCACGTTCCTGATGAAGTACCTGTTCCCGCTGATCATCGTGTAGCCCGAGTCGCTCCCCATGGTTATCACCCGGGAATCCCGATCTATCGAATCCAGCGTCTTCTCGTGGGAGAACCAGTTGTGCCCTGGCCAGATGAAGACCGTTGCATCGGATAAGTCCCAGCCGGTGGGATCGAAGTCCCTCGAGCTGTACCGGAACTTGGTCTTTTTGCTTCCTGCTACCGGGCCCTCAATCCCGAAGTACCCGGTCTGCGGGGTCCTCGCCACCTCCATCCGCCTCCCGTTTTCAAAAACCTGGAGTGGCTCGGTTCCATTCGGAATCCGTGACCTCCAGATCTCTCCCCCGTGTTGGTCCCAGGATTCCAGGGAAACCCCGCCGATAATATACACATCCTCCCCGGGCGCGGCCGCGTACGTGACCGAGTGCTTCTCTGTACCTGAATCCCCGGGCCCGAGCACCAGCCCTTTTTCCAGGTAGTAGGTACCCCCGCCTATCTGTACGGTCACGTCCCGGGTCAGGTTCTCCGACACCAGCCGCCTGACCTCCTCCCGGGCCCGCTCCAGTGTCGCAAAGGGCCCATCCTCACCGTCCTTCCCCGGGTCCGGTCTAGAACCCGACCAGGAATCATTGCCGTCCTTGCCCACGTAGATTACCATTTCATTCGACCTCGTCCAGATATCGTTCAGTATCATGGATATTGATATCACCAGGATTATCAGGAAAATTCCCACCAGCTGTCTAGCATGCCGCAGTTCCTGACCTCCAAGATTAATCCAAGTCAGGATTCATTGAATAGTTTGACTGCCATCATATGCCAAGGAGACCCTTTGCATTTCTCCTGGATATCTTTTCGAAGGCAGCCCTGGTAATCCAGCCCTCGTCCCTGAACTTCAGGAGGAGGTCCACCAGGTGGGTGGGGGTATCCGGGGCGCAGATATCCGTTCCGAACATCAGCCTATTCTGGAACTCGTTCAGGAAATCCATGGCATAATCCTGATCCCTGGCCAGTGCGTTGTACCCGCTTCCGGCGGAAAGATCTCCCTTGAGGTTTTCGTATTTTCGCATGAGCCTCGGAACCGCGCCCTCTGCCCTCACGGGGTACCCGGGATAGCCGGACCTGTCCGATGGGTCATCCAGTTTGCCTATCTCCGCCCAGAAGGGCGGGCCATGGCCAAGGAAGGTCAGACCCGGGAACCTCTCGAGGCAGGCCTCGAGCTGGGGAAGACCCGGGTCATCGTAAAGGCCGTAGGCTCCTCCTATCCTCGTCGACATGTCGAAGGTCAGGGGAAATCCCACCTTCTCCACGTTGCGAAGCAGGTTCTGAACGAGCGGGTCGAGAAAGGGAAGGTTGGGCATTACCTCTCCAATTCCCAGGCACCCCGCATCCCGGTAATATTCGAGGATCTCCCCGATAGGGGCATCTGGGCTGTTCGTAAGCGCCCTGGGGTCTATGTTGCAGAATGGCACGAATCGATCGCCGAAATCCTCTACAATTCGGAGTATCTCCTCATTGGACTGGGGCAGGTAGACCTCCGGGCTAACCAGCGGGAGGAGCACGGCCCTCTCCACGCCTATTCGGTCGTAACGCTCGATAAGCTGTTCCGGTGTGCTGAAGTTCCGTGGTCCCGGATGAAAGTAGGCGTGTACGTGAATATCGATGAACATGTTTCCTGATAGTAGTTTGCTCTCTTAATGGTTCAGCTGCTCGAACTCTCTCATAGGGCACTAAAGAGATATAAACCAATTTCGAAGGTCGCGGGGAGATGAGAATTGCCCTAATCACCTGTTTCTCGCTCTTACTCATGATACTTTTGGCCAATCCTGCGTCTCCAGCTCTCACTCTCCCGCCCGACCGCCCCGTCATGATGTATGGTAACTACCTTGGGGGAAACGAGAGCCTGGGAGGCTGGGACAAGGCATTCGATATCACAGTCGATGCGGAGGGGAATTGTTTCGTGGTCGGAGTTACCAATGCCGATAACTTCCCCGCCGAGGACGGTGCATACAGCTCTCACCAGGGTGGTGGTACGGATGCCTTCGTGGCGAAGTTCAATAGCTCGGGAAGGGGGTTTGAGTGGGGAACTTACCTGGGAGGCGATGGTGAGGACAGTGCATTCGGGGTCTCCGTTGATGAGGATGGATATGTTTACGTTACAGGGGAAACAAGCTCTGCGAACTTCCCTAGAACGATGACGGGTATATCGGGCAACGAACCTCGTGGAGGTAAGGATGTCTTCGTCGTCAAACTCAGCCCAGACGGGAAATCGCTCGAGAAATCGATCCTCATGGGTGGCGATAGGAACGATGCGGGGCAGGCAATCGAAATCATGGGAGACGGCAGCATTCTGGTTATGGGAGTTACCAGTCCGGGCACCGGGTTCCCAGTGGTAAATCCCCTTGTGAGTAGCGTGAAGGGAGCTGGATGCGGCTTCGTTGCCGTTATCTCCCCCGGCTGGTCGTTCTTCAAACACTCCTCTCTGGTAAGCTGGGCGGGAAAGTCCATCGGGATAACGATGTTCCTGTCGGGCGTCTGCGATATCGCGGTTGACAAATCCGGAAATGCCTACATAACCGGCACTGTCAGGGACGACACTCTACACGTGGTAAACCCACAACAGGGGCAGAATGGTGGGTATGAGGATGCATTCTTGGCCAAGATAAACGCCGGGGGAGGCTACTCCTACTCGACGTATTTCGGGGGTTCTCTCCGCGACTACGGAACCTCCATATCCCTGAGCGCGGACGGCAGCGTCTACATAACCGGAATGACCCAGTCCCCCGATCTCCCTGGAGCGGACCCGGGACAGAGCACCTACCAAGGATTCGATGGCGATGGCAGGCCCCCCCTCGATTGTTTCGTGGCGAAATTCAACAGGCTAGGAACGCTGGAGTGGTCGCGGTACGTCGGTGGATCCAAGGATGATTACGCCTTCGCCATCGACGCTGATCCATTTGGGAACCCCTACGTAACGGGTTACACAGATTCGAATGACTTCCCGATCTTGAAGGGCTCGAGCAATGCCAATGGAACGTCCTCCGAGGACGTCTTCGTTTTCAAGCTCGATGGGGACGACGGGAACATCGCATTCTCCTCGACCTTCTTTAATTTCGGGAAGCGGTACGTCGATGCCTCGGATCGGGGATATGGCATCGTGGTAGACAGTAACCTTTCCGCCCACTTCTGCGGTTGGACTGGCGCCCAGTTTCAGTACATCACCCACCTTCTCGATCAGCCCAATACCGCCATCTCCCAGATGCTAGGTAGGTTCGACGCCTTCATTCTCAAAATGAGCGATAAGATCCCGGTCATAACGGAGGTCTCTCGTAACTACGCATCCGTGAATGTCTCTTGGGCTCCTCCGCTCTCCATATCGGATCCTCCCCCCGATGGCTATATAGTCCGATACGGGCAGAACAGGAGTACCCTCGAGTCCCTGGAAATTCTCCCCCCGGATGCGTGGAACGCCCAGGTACCCGGACTTCAGCCCGGGGTCTACTACTTCAGGGTAACTGCCGTGTATCCGGGCGATATTCAGGCCACTTCACTGGATGAAACATTCAGCGTCCAAGAGGTGGAAATCGAACCACCGGGAGACCTACGAGCCATTGTGGTAAACGGAAATGTGCACCTCTCCTGGTCCGCCGTCTACGAGATTTCCGCGGAGGATATTCTCGGCTACAGGATCTACAGGGGAATTGAACCAGGACAACTTGGCGAACTCGCAGATGTCGACAAAACCCACTACGATGATCTCTCGCCCCTTCAGGAAGACCATGCATTCTATGCCGTCACAATGTTGACCCCCTGGGGTGAGACCTCCATGTCCGAGGAAATATCGATATCCACCTCAGTAATCATCGAAACCGGTTCGACGGTCAACAGTCCCACATTGGACGAGGAAAGGTCGGAAATTCGTTTCATCTTAAGTGGAAACCCGGGAACCCAGGGCTCCGCAACAGTTTGGATTCCGAAGGACATGATAACAGATCCAGATGGAATTCGTGCATACCTCGATGGTGACTCCATACCCCATAGGTTAAGCGAGGTCACCGGACACTACAGAATCTGGGTGGACTACGTCCACAGCGAACACGTCCTCCTGATAAAATACGGTATCGATCAGGCTTTTGTCATCATCGCCCTTTTCCTAATAACGGGAATAATCGCCCTTCGTGGAGGGGCAGGACAATAGGTAGAAACGGTTATCTATGCCTCTTCTTTGCATCGTGTTATCGTATTATGGATCAGGTGACTGATATATGGGAAAAACTATCCGCGTGACGGTCTGGAACGAGTACCGCCATGAGAAGAGCAGCGAGGAGATCGCCAAGATTTACCCCAAGGGAATGCACGAGGCGATCGCCACCCATCTGAGTTCTCAGGATGGATTCGAGGTCAGGACGGCCACCCTCGATGAGCCCGAGCATGGCCTGACCGACGAGGTCCTGGCCAAAACCGACGTGCTTACCTGGTGGGGACACACGGCCCACGGGGAGGTACAGGACGAGATCGTCGACAGGGTCCAGAACCGCGTCCTCGATGGGATGGGACTAATCGTCCTCCACTCCGGGCACTTCTCCAAGATATTCCGCAGGCTGATGGGCACGACCTGCAACCTGAAGTGGCGGGAGGCCGAGGACAGGGAGAGGCTCTGGATCGTGGAGCCCGGTCACCCGATAGTCGAGGGATTCGGCGAGTACATAGAGATCGAGCGTACCGAGATGTACGGCGAGCGTTTCGACATACCCCAGCCCGACGAGACGCTCTTCATCAGCTGGTTCGAGGGCGGTGAGGTCTTCAGGAGCGGGTGCTGCTACAACCGGGGCAGGGGGAGGATCTTCTACTTCCGACCCGGCCACGAGACATACCCCATCTACCACAATCCCGATGTCCTGAAGGTGATCGAGAACGCCGCTAGATGGGCGGCCCCCAGTGAGGGCTCCACCATACAGTTCGGGAACGTGAAGCCCCTCGAGGAGATCGAGCCGAAATAGATCCCGAGTTTTAACTGGTAAGGCTCACCCTGCCCCGGGGGATCCCCTGGATATCGAGGAGAATACCTCGAAGGCCACCTTCCTGGTTCCGTTAATGTAGGCCAGGCCCGTTTTATCCCCGGGCCCCAGGTCGTGGAGCCAGTTCCACGCCACCAGTTCGAGGTCCAGGCCCTGGTCGACGGTCAGCCTTCCCACGATATCTCTCAGGAAGTCGGCCTGCCCCTCCTCCCCTCCAAATTCGGTGTGAACCGGCCAGCCGAGCTCGGAGAACCCAATTGGCTTTTCTTCAGTGTATTCGAATGCCCTCGAGTAATAGCCATCCGGTAAATCTTCTGGCCTGTTTACCTCCCTATTTGCGGAGGGATAGGAAGTGAATACCAGAAGGTCCAGCTTCCCCGGGTCGAACATCCGTAGCACCGAGAGATCCGCTTCTCGGTTCTCGGCAACTACCTCCCTGGAGAAGACGCAGAAAACCTTGGTCTCCGGGCAGATCCCCTTCGCTGCTTCATATGCCTCCTCGTACAGGCTTACCCAGTGCTGGAACCCGTTGGGATTCCCCTCCCCCGCCCCGTGGGCCTCGTACCACCGGTTGACCTCGTTACCGAGGGAGATATACAGGGGCCTTGCCGCCCTCACTACATCCTCCACGGCATGGATGTAGAACTCCCTCCACACCGGATCACTCAAAGTCACATTCTCCCCTGGCGGGGCCTTCAGAACAAGCTCGCCGTTAACCCTATCGATGAAGCTCATGTGGATCAGCGGGAACATCCCCCGCTCGCGGATGAGGCCATCGATAAACTGCCGGCCCCAGGACCCGGTTATGTCCCCGGCCAGGTCGTAGAATGGTGTTGGCCTGCCCCAGACCGGCACGAACTCGCACATGTCGGCCGCATCATCGTAGGCCCTTTCTAGAGATGACCCCTCGGCGGCCGTCGGCAGTATGCCCAGGAAGAAACCCCTTCCGGGCATTTCCACCCCATCCAGGGGCACCAAAGATAGCTCCTCATGGATACATCCCGTAAAAAGCAGAACCACCGGGATGAAAAATACCGGCAAGAACAGCCTATTCATCACAATCACTCGGGGTACTCGTACCAGTCAAGGTAACCACTGGGAGCAGCCGCAGATGCATACAGCAGGAGGGAGCTGAAGGAGTAGGCGAATTGCCTGGCCCCTCCATTACCCCTTATCACCGCCCCGCTCTCGTCCAGCCTCTTGGGACCGCTGTCGCCCCTTGTCGATTTCATGTCGATGCTGGCTGCGAATTGCCTGGTGGCAATTTTCAGGTAACTTTCATCCCCGGATATCCGGAAGGCATTGGCTAGAAGCTCGAGGACGTGGGGAGAGGGCGAGATCGTACGAAGGGATGGGAGCTCCTTGTAGTAGAATACGCCGTCGGGACCGAGACAGTTAGCGATCAGGTCGTCTGCAATTCCCACGATGAGTTCTCTGACCCGTGAATCGTCCTCGATCAGCAGGTAGTGGGCCAGCGAGTTGCCGGTAATCGAGTTCATGAAGACCACCCTTGGCATGCTGTGGTCGGTGTAGGGAGCCAGCAGGCCGCCGAACTTCCCATACCAGCTTACGAAGAGATCGGCTATCCTCTTCGCCTCCACCCTGTATCTCTCCTCACCGGTGGCGAGGTACATCGCCACCATGGCCCGAAGGGCCCATCCGTTCTCCCTGGTCGAGGTCTCCCCCTCCCTCTTGAACACGTCTTTCTCCGTGTGGCGCATGATGTTCTCGGCCACTGAGGTGGCCATGTCGAGGCCCTCCCGCCTGCCGGTGAGGTAGTAGTAATCCAGGAAACCGTCCACCCACTCGTGTGAGGGGGTCACCCCGGCCGTGACGTGGTATGCGGAGTGGACCAGCAGCCCACCTTCCTCGAGCGGGTTGTCGCTCCTGTGACAGATATCCACGTCCAGCCAGTGGCGTGCGCTGACCAGGCAGGAATCGAGAGCCCTCCTGAGGCCCGTCAGGCCGTAAAAAAGCAGGCACGAGTGTGCCCGGTCGTACTCGTTGTTAACCCAGACCTGTTGCCCCCTTCCGCGTCCCTGGTCCGTGTAGGCCGCATCCGGGGAATCCCCGAAGTGGAACATGCCCAGTGCCTTTGGACGGTAGTCGTGCAGTCTGGTGAAGTGGCTGATCAGCCGTGCGGGGATCACCTCAGGGAAGTACTGGAAGCCCCATGGGTTGTTTTCCCTCAACCATGCCCGGGATAGCGATGGTCGATCCGGGATCTGGAACTGGAGGCTCCTCGCGGAGATGTCGGCGAGCGGTGTATCGGGACCATGGAAATGTAGGAGTATCCGGTGTGTCTTCGCCATTCCCCTGAAAACGGTGGCTGGATCTACCTCACGGGGGTACAGCGAGCACGAGATTCCATCCCCTGAGACCGCAAGTTTCTTAGGAAAGTTCTGGTGTGACTGGTAAATCGAGAGGGCGAACCCACCCGCATCGTCTCTCCAGTCCGCCCAGAAATCTGCGTAGAAGGAGTCGATGAAGTGCTCGAACGCCTGGTAGACGATCGTTCCCCCGTCCACGAGCCTCTCGAAGGGTCCCTCCCCCCTCTTGATATCAGCCTTGTAGTATCCCTCCCCCAGGGCGACCTCCCTGGCCTCGCCCGGGGTATTCATATCGAGGCGGAGCTCCTCGAGTCCGACCCTCTCCTCGACCTCCCGGTGGATGAAACGGTGCTCGACCTCGACATACGGCTTGCCGGCGAATGCGGTTATGCGTCCCTCCATGTCGAAATATCCCCGGCCGTCCTCGGTCAGGTGTTTCCCGCGAACGTTGATGGCGGCAAGCAGAGGACCCTTCTCCTCCACATCTAGCTCCAGCTCGCTCTCATTGGACGATAGCCTCCTCCCGTCGATCGATAGTTCAAATCCGGATGGATTCAGGGGCGAATCGGTATCTCCTATTCGAGCCTTGAATGGAAGGAACCCCCTCGCAGGGATGGAAAACTCTAGGCTCCCGGTATCGACCCGGATACCATCCCCCGATTCCTCAATAGTCAGATCGGTGGTGAATTCCGGTGGCTCTTCGACGATGTCGAACTTCAGTACCTTGTCGGAGCTTCCCGGAAGGTCCGGTTGAAGGTGCGCAATAAGCCACTTCACGCTATCGTCGGGCCACCTCGACAGGACCCTGGTCTGACTCGGAACGATAATGTCGCCATCGTGGATGGCTATTCCCATGGAACCCTGGAGAGATCCCCGGGCGAAGGGAATGCTTACCGTAACGGGCTCCCGCGGACGACAGTACTTGGAAATTTTCTCGAAGTAGAGTTCGTTGTCCATGATCCCTGCGACGTTAAGTGCCCTGCTTATCAATCTAGCTGAAATGTCGGCAGGGAAAAACGATTTCAGGATATCCCATAATGGCTTCAGGACCACCCCGTGGGGAATATTTGCCCCAAATTACCAGATATCTCATACCGTTGATGATCTTCTCGATGCTGGTTACCCCAAGGGCCCTGGGAAGGGTAGATCCGGAATCCAACAGGATCAGGGTCATATTCCTGGGCGAGATCAAGCCCCAATCATTTCCGTTCCCGGCATGGATAGATTACGATCCCAAATTCACCCTGAGGGGTGTGCCCTGCGATCTCGAGTGGTTTCACGAGGACCAGGCAAAGAAGGCGATCAGGCTCTACCTCCCCCGGACCTACGGGGCACTCACCGGCGATTTCGATGCCATCATCTTCGAGGATTTCACCCCGCGGGTCTTACCCGGTGGAACCCTCGACATGTTTCAACGGGCGGTCGAGGAGGAGGGACTTGGCATAGTCCTGGTGGAGTACGTCTTCTGGCAGCAGAACCTGAATAACATCGAGATGTGGATCGCGTCCGATTTCTTCAGAGTCCTCCCGGCAGAGCCTACAATAGGGATGACCACGAACACCGGGAGGGTGTACTACGAGGTCCTGCTTGAAAAACCCGTATTCTCGATTCCAGATGTATCAAAGTGGCCAATGAACGTGGCCCAGCACGCAGTAATGATTCCGAAGGATGGGGCATCGATCCACGCCATCTGGAAGGGCAGGCAAACACCGGCAGTTGTGAGCAGGAACTATGGGAAGGGAAGGGCCCTGCAGATCGCACATGGCTGGGATAACATCCCACAGTGGACCGTCAGGAACTACAGATTCCTCCCTGACCTCATATACAACGAGATATTCTTCGTGTCGGACGTGGAACCCCCGGAGGACGTGATCGTGGCCCACGGGATCAGGACCGGTCTGATAAACCTCAACGAGCGCAAGAAATCCGGGATCGCGCTGATAGATTTCGTTGACAGCTTCGGTGCTGATACCGGGGAGATTCAGAATGCCCTGCTCGAGCTTAACAGCATCGTCGATCTCGTGGAGGAGGAGTACGTCCTCTCCAACTATGCCGGTGCCATGGAGCTGATATCCCTTGCCGAGGCAGAGTTCACTGATTTCGAACGGGATGTGGTTGACCTCAAGGAAAACGCACTCCTCTGGATATACCTCATCGAGTGGGTGACGGTGACCGCGGTGCTGATGATTACACTCCAGATTCTGTGGACATTAATGGTGCGAAGAAGGCTTTACCGGGAAGTGGGCCTCACAAGAGGTGATCGAGATTAGTTCAGGGCGGTACGACCAGTTGCTTGTTGCAGCCTTCTTCCTCATCCTGCTATTCCCGGCTGCGATCTGTACCGATGATAGACTCACGGTCCTCGCTATAGGCCAGGTGCTCCCCGGGGAGTCACCCATTCCCCAGTGGTTTGACGCGGATCCCCTGGTGGATTACAGGCTGATACCCACGGACATCGACTTCATGCTGGGCCCGACAATGGAATCCGGACCGAAGACATGGCGCCGTTTCATCCGCATCTACTTCCCGAAGACCCGGAGAGATCTGGTCGAAGGATATGACTTCTTCGTGTTTCCCGACGGCAACATAGATCCCTTCACCGCATCACAGGTCGCGGATATCCGTTACGCCATAGAGAACGGTCTTGGGAGCTTCGTCACCCTAGGGGGGGACCTCGCTGCCCCCAGCCACACAGCATTCCCGGGTTGGTTAAATTCGGCCCTCTACGAGTTGCTTCCGGCAGAACTAAACGACAGGATGATCCAGAGCAGCGATGAGTTCAGGATCAGGGTAACAAAGGAAAAACCAGAGGTCCTGTCAGTCTTCAGGCCGCTGGGGATAGAGAATGTAAGGGCATCGATCTTCAGCCTGCTATTTCCCAAGCCCGGGGCAACCGTGTGGGCGGAAATGGTCTCCCCTGGAATGCCTCCCTACGCCCCCGGGATTTGGCTTGTATCCTGGAGGATCGGCGAGGGAGGGGGCCTTTTCTGGGCGGTTGCGGACGACCTGGATGCTCCGTTCTGGTCAGCCCTCATCAGGCCCTGTGAAAACGAGTACAGCATGGACATCTTCCTCAACCTCATGCTTCATTCCACGGGAAGGGAACTCCCAAAGGACATCCTCCAGTTACACGACGTCAGGAGGAGGTACTGGCAGTTCAACGAGGAAAAAGCTCTCCTGATCTCCCTTTTCGAGTTCGTAGACAAGTTCGGTGCAAATACCCGGCCGCTTGAGGAGGAGATAATGGAGGCCGACCTGCTCAGGGAGCGATCATTCGATTATTACAGGGAACAGCTTTACGGGGATGCCCACGAGGGGATAGAACGGGGCATTGAAATTCTGCAGGAGATCTCCAACCATGCGATGGAGCTCAAGGACCGGGCACTGTTCTGGGTCTACCTGATCGAGTGGCTGGCGGTCACGGGCACCTTCCTGGTCTGTGGATCAGCCCTCTGGGCACTCATGGTCAGGCGCAGGCTCTACCGGGAGGTTGGCGTTACTAGGGGTACTGGGGGTTGACACTGCGGGGTCTGAAACCTTGGCAGTGAGGTTTCAGTAAAGGCAGTTACAATCGTAGCTCACGTTTTTCACTAACGAATGGCCAGCGTCCCGAATCTCCCATGTAATAAACCCCCACCCCATCTCCAACAGTGCCACCTCCGATATCCTCGGCAGCAGCTCTTCCATGATTCATAAAATCGGCTGAACCTACCTCCACTTCAAGTCATTAGATGAATCATCGCTGCATAAGACGAAACGCCAAACGGCAAGGCCCGCAACTATAACCGTGGTTGAAACGACCAAAGCCCCGGTAAGAAGGCCCGTGGTCTGCCTCCGGCTTCCTGCCTCCAGTTCAATGTCGTAGGGCCTGCCCGTGATCGGGTTGAGCAGCATCTCGACCGGTGAGTAATCGTCGGTTAGCAACGGGAGACCGTCCGTGTCCGGCGTCTCGCCCCAGAGGTTATCGGCGAAGGCCTCTAGCTCGGGTGAGTCCACGGAATTGACCGCCGCACCCCTCCTGGCCACATCCTCATTTGTTAGAACTTCCGGGTCCTTGGATGCCACGAGTATCACGTTCTGTACCCACCCCGGTCCACTTTTACTGGTCCTGAAGACGTACAGGCTGGGGAAGACCTCCTGGACGGTCTTGTACTCGGCCCAGAAGAGATCGGATGTATCGCCCACCAGGGAGGCTATGAGGTTGGAGACCACCACCCCGTTCTCGGAGAGCCTGTCGTGGAGGAGCTCGAAGAACTCCCTGGTCAGCAGGTGAAAGGGAACATATGTCTTGGTGTAGGCGTCCAGGACGATCAAATCGTATTCCCGCTGGGTTTCGGCTAGGTAGGTCCTGCCATCCTGGTTGTAGACGGTTAGTCCCGGGTTCTCCTCGACATCGAAGTACCGCCTTGCGGCGAGAATAACGTCAGGGTCGATCTCCACGACGTCAACCTCCGCCGTAGGGTAATCCCGCAGGAACTTCTTCGGACCGGAGAATCCCCCTCCCCCAACGAATAGAACCCTGGTTATGTTCGGGTTGAACGTCCAGCCCAGGGCGAAGTACCGGGTGTAGGGAAAGACCAGCTCGATCGAGTCGTTGAGGTACATCCCGCTGTCAGGCATTCCGTTTAGGTACATTATCCTCCGGCTACCCTGGTCCTTCACGAGCAGGTGGCTGTACGGCGTGTCCTTCTCGAATACCACATCCCCGGGTGTGGTCTGTACCTGCTGTACCAGGCTTGCGACCGGTGAGAGGACGACCACCGCCGAGGCAAGCGCCAGCAACCTCGGGCCCCACCTGAGTCCCGGGAGTGAGGCTGCGAGCAGGAATATCCCGATAAGGGTCACTATGCTTCTGACCCCTATCGAGGGTATCAGGACGAAAACCGTGGCGAAGGTTCCCATTATGCTGCCGAAGGTGGACAGGGAGTAGAGGCTGCCGGATACGTTTCCCAGTTGGGCCAGGTCCCTGGTTGCCAGCTTTATTGCATACGGGGCGACCATGCCCAGCAGGAAGGTTGGCAGGCCCATTAGGAGTGCGGTAACCAGCAGGGGTCCGTACCTCAGTCCCAGCCCTGAACCCAGGGCAAGGTCCATTACCACCGGGGAGAAGAAGGGTATGAAGAGGGTAAGGAGACCAGCTAGGAATATCGTCGCGCAGAAGATCCTGAAGCTCAGCCTCCTGTCCGCGAGCCTTCCCCCGTACATGTAGCCCAGGCTCAGGGCGGTTAGTATTATCCCGATCAGGCTTCCCCAGACATAGATGGAATTCCCGAAGTCGGGCGCGAGGATCCTGCTCGCGGTAAGCTCGAGGGACATTATGGCTGCCCCTACAACGAATACCTGCGTTCTCAGAACCCAGATGCCCTTTGAATCCCTCATCCGCACTGTGAACTACCGCCGCTTAACCCGTCCAAGCCCGGAATAAGAATCTCTTTCTGGATGTTGCTTGGTGTCGCCGTGGCGCAACATTATTCCTCTGCTGTGGTTAATAGCCAGCGATGGAATACCCGCTGCCGGGGGGCAAGAGACCCCTATTCTGCGTACAGAAGCATGAGGCGAGGAACCTTCACTACGATTTCAGGTTGCAGGTCGGGGATGTGCTCAGGAGCTGGTCGATTCCGAAGGGTCCTTCCTACCACCCGGCTGACAGGCGCCTCGCGATCCCGACGGAGGACCACCCGATGGAATACGCGGACTTCGAGGGCGTGATCGAGGAGGGCAACTTCGGGGCCGGCACGGTAATGCTCTGGGACATCGGCTACTACTCGAACCTGCTGGAGTTTCCCCTCGGGGACGCCCTTGAACGGGGCCACCTTAAGGTGTTTCTGCGGGGAAAGAAGATGGTTGGGGGCTGGGCACTCGTCAGGTTCAGGAAATCCGAGGACCTGTGGCTCCTGATCAAGGAGAGGGATGAATATGCCGGCTCCCGCCAGGATATTCTCGAGGAACTCCCAAACTCCGTACTGTCGGACCGGGACCTGGCGGGAATAAGGTCCTCCGAACTGCAGGGGAACCAGTTACCTATCTGACGGTCTGAAACCTTCTCTGGGCCTCGACAACGCGCTGCAGGTGCTGCTTCTCCTGGACTACTATCTTTTCATTGATGGCGGCCGCCTCTGGGGAGAGGAGGCTACCAAATCCCGTGTAGAAAAGTATCGTCTCCTTCTCGAACTCCACCGCCATCGGGAATGCCTCGTCCATGTTGAGGGGTGTCTCCCCGAGCTTTCCGGTCTCCCTGAGGTTCCGCAGGGGACCCGTGTCGACAAGATATGAAAGGTATTCGAAGGCGCCATCCCCACCCGGGAAATCGCCGGACGGGTTTAACTCCCTGTACATCTGTGCATGCTTCATCTCGACCTTCGATAGGTCCTCGAAGAGTGAACGGGTCTCGGAACTTATCTCGGCCACCTGAGCGTAGAATGAGGAACCCGCCTCCTCCAGTTTTACTGCTATCTCGACGAGATCGGCTGGACTGATCCTTTGGCTCATTTTAAAGTCCTCGGGTTAGAATGAAAAAATGCTATTTAAGTGTGTACTAAAGTGGAATCGAAAGCCAGCCCTAGGCCCCTCCGCCAACGGTATCAAAGAAATGCTCGAAGTAAGCATCCACGTTCACGTCCACGGCAACCTCGTGGGGCATGGCTCCAGCTCCGGGCCTCCAAAGTGTAAGGCAATTTGTACCATCGGGCAAGATCTCGACACATCCACCCCTGAACCTGCATATCCCATCGTCGAAAATCGTCGCTGCCGCCAGAGGGTCGTGGAAGGTAATTCTGTCAGCGCCCCTGAACCAAACCTCGGCGAAGTCGAGGACGGGCTCCATGAGTCTGGAGTTAAATCTATCCCTGACCTCCTCCGCCCTTAGAAATACGCGGTTGGTGACGTTTAGCCCCACGGCACGAAGCCGGGGCACCCCCTCGTTGAAAACGATCCTGGTCGCGTCCGGGTCCCCGCTGGTGTTCCACTCCGACCGGGGGTTATCCTTGACGTAGTTACCGCACATCAATACGAGATCACCCAGCAGGGCCGGTACCCTTGGATGGTCCCTGAAGAGCAAACCTACGTTGGTCAGGGGTCCGATGGTGAGAAGGACCACCTCCCCGGGGTTTTCCTCCACCGTTCGGGCAATGAATTCGATCGCCTCTCCCTCCGGGAAATCGGTCTCGTGATCCCATTTGTCCAGAACATCGGCCTGGGGCGCCCGTATTTGCGACTGTTCAACCGAGATCGGGTTCCCCTCGCCGGGATAGATGGGCACGTCCATCCCGGCGACCCTGCACAGGGCACTGGCCATCATCGCCCTCCTTTGGGGCTCTCCTGTCACGGTGGTTATTCCCAGAAGATCGCACTCAGTTTGGGACAAAAGGTATGCAAGGCAGACCGCGTCATCAATGTCAGAACCGATATCCGTGTCCAGGACGACCTTGACGCTCATGTCTATCCACGGAATATTATCGGTATTAACGTGTTTCAGCAGTATGCGGGAGGCCTTGGTGCCATATGCCCCTGGAGGAGCAGTTCCTTGAACTCATCCCACGTGGTTTCCTTCCCGGGTAATATGTAAGCCGGGGCCTTGGCTCTCCTGTAGACCAGTCCCCCGTTGACCGGTATTTTCAGTTTCCCCTTCTCCTCGATTACGAGTCTTTGTTTCGGTTCGTAGTATCCTAGCTCCATTCTGGGAGGCCTTCCAACGGGCCTCCCGGGCCACAGACGGTTGCCCAGTTTGTCAATAACCCGGGTGCTGCATGGGTCTAGGGGCACCTCGACCCACTGGGCCTGTTGACCCATTCCCTGAATCGTGGAATAGTACAGTGCCACTGGACCCCTGCCGGTTTCCAACATGAACAGGCGCAACGAACCCTCCATGGAGAGCCTTTCCCATCTATTGACCTTCAGGATGAATCTCGCATCTGGAACACCCAGGTCATAGTTAACCTCAACCGGTTTCACCAGCCCCAGGATACGGTTGATGTTGCCGATGTACTTCACCACGCAACCCTCGAATGCTGCGCCCCATGCCTCTCCCGTCATCCTCCCTGGATCATAACTTATCCTTCGTTTCGTCATTATTTCCTTCATTGCGTGGATCGCCGTCATGGAGTGAACTGCGGTATCCAGCTCCTCCAAGTTCCAAAAGTGCTTTTGCCCCAGGTATGCAGATCTCAGCTCCCCGAGCAATTCCCTTCCAAGATCTCCGCCAGCGATTTCCCAGAACTTGGGGTCCGTAAGCATCGGGACGTCGAGGAGGAAGAACCTCTCTCCCAGGGCCTTCTCGGCGAATTTCTCAAAATCTGCGGCGGGCCCCTCGGCACCATGCCCCCAGGGGATCAACGCCAGCCCCGAATCCTCCGGCATTTCCAGAACTGCACTGCGCCAGCGTTCCGATACCAGTCTCTCACGATCCAGGTGGGCTGAGACACTGCCCTTATTCCTCCACTTCCCCCTGACCATCTCCGAGTAACAGAAGCCATGCACCAGAAAGTTCAATTGCTCCAACATCAAGGCTATTACTCCCTGATCTAGTCCGGTTATAAAAAATTCGATTGATGATTCAGGGGTTCATGAATCCCTGGTGGAATAGATTTCGTTTGCCTACTTGGCCCTCTCATCACTCTGCATTATTCCGAACCTGTTGCCCTCTGTATCCATGCAGTAGGCCATGTAGCCCACCCCGGGAATGGTCATCTTCTCAGATACGATCGACCCTCCCCCGGACTTGATCTTCTCCATGAACTCGTCTATGTCTAGGATGTCAATCATGTTGGTGGTCGTCGGGAGGTCCTCCCTCATCGAGATCCCTCCATCAATTCCGGGTTCTTCCTCGTCCCCGGTCATTACTAGCCAGTAGGGCATTGGACCCTCCCACTTTGATATCTTCCAGCCAAATACTTCCTCGTAAAATTTTATCGCCCTTCCCGCGTCATCGACGGGAATCTCGAAGTGTACTATCCGATTAGGCATTGAACCGCCTACACCGATGATTAGGGGATCTTCTCTTAAGCCTTCCTTTTTCCCCCCGTAATTACTTAATTTGGTGCCCATCAGGCTCCTGCGGGTTATCGGGGTCCCAGGGCGGGATAATCCCGGGTCTGAAAAGGCCCCATGCGCACAGTCTTCGCACGACCTCGGGTTTTCGGTCACGACCGGGGCGGAACATGTCCTGGTAGTATCTCTGCTCGATTGACATCAGGAAGTTCTCGAGTTCGACCCTCATCCTCTTGGCGATCTCGGGCCTCCTCTGGATAATGTTCCACCTCTCATCGGGGTCGTTGACCACATCGAACAGCATGTCATAGCCCCTGTCATGCCAGATGTACTTGTACCGCTTGGTCCTCGCGGCTTTGAGGGATGAGAATGCGAATCGCGGGTCGCACTCTGGGTCCAGCTCCCAGGCCCTCCTCAGGACGTGAATCGGAGTCTGGGTCTCTATCACCGCGAACTTCCTGGTGGGTCCCTCGAGAGATTTGAGCAGGCTTGCACCCTGTATGCTCTGCCGGGCCTCTTCCTCTTTCAGCTTCAGCACGTCAAGGATCGTCGGGAAAACGTCCACTATCTGGACAAGTTCCTTCACCCTCCTCCCCCGGGGAAACACCCGGGGCATTCTAACCACCAGTGGGGTGTGCGCCAGCCCATCGTAAACGGCATTCTGGGAATGGTATGCGTGGTAGACGTGCTCCCCCTGGGTATCCCCGTGATCCCCCAGGATGATGAACATGGTCTTATCCGCTAGCCCGAAATCACTCAGTATCCCCAGGACCCGCCCGATCCGGTCATCCAGGCAGGCCGTCTCGCCGTCGTAGAGGGCCCTCTGCCACTGCCACTCCTCAAAGGTCAGGGCGCGTGTTCCGATTGTGGATGCCACCTGGTTTCCCTTCCTATCCAGCGCCTCCTCGTACGAGACCCCCTCGGGGAGGAAGCGGCTCCGGAAGGGTTCAGGTGGTTTGTACGGGTCGTGGGGCGCCCCGTTGTGCAGGAAGAGGAAGAAAGGCCTCCCATCTCCCCCGACGACGTTTTCCTCGAGCCACCTCTTCGCAGCCCCGGCCAGCTTGAGAGAGTTGGAGTCGTCCCCCCGGGAGGGATCGTGTACGAATTCGTCATCCACCTCGACCTCGGGCGACGAGTAGCGTACCATTTCCTCGAAGCCCGCCCCCGGGTTCCAAGCATCGTCCTTGACCGCCCACCCGTTATTGCAGAGCGATGCCGTCCTGTAACCGTTTCTCGTGAGAACCTCGGGCAGGCTGGGGAGCCCTGGCTCCAGTCCCTCGTGCTGGGCACCTGCCCCGTGGCCCGACTGGTACCTCCCCGTGAAGAGGGAGGCGTGAACCGGGAGCGTCCAGGGCGCGGTGACGAAGTGCCGCTCGAAGAGGGTTCCCTCCCGTGCCAGCCCTTCGATGTTCGGGGTGGTCGGGAGCCTGTACCCGTAGCAGGACATGTTCCTCGTGCCCTGGGTGTCCATCATGAATATCAGAATGTTCGGTTTCAAACCCTTTCCTCCTGTTTCCCGGTTATCCCTTCCTTCTCACTCAAACTATTTGTGAAGCTGGTTCATGCAACCTGCCCAGTTCTCCTCAGAACCAGGACTAGTGCTGCAAGCATGGACAGCACGATGGTTCCAGGCTCCCCGATAGCGGACCAGGTAACCGGGTCCGTGCTCCTGCCGTCGTGCAGGACGTGCATCGTGACGTATGAACTCCCCGCCACTGGACCCTGAAGATCGCCCACCAGCTCTATATTACAGAGAGGTGCCAGATCAACGAATTCCGAGAGGACTTCAGCGATCATGGTCCCCGACTCATCCCTGATGACGAACACCCCGGCTCCCGATAGGTTCCGGGTACCCTGATTACTGACCACCATGGAAAGGCCCTCGAGCCTCCCATCAACCAGTGAAACGTCGTAATCGATGATCTCGCATTCGACTTCCCCCAGGAGAAAATCATCTGTCTTCCGGTCCAGCACAAGGCCCGACTGGTCCCTGAGCTCCACCTGGACGAAGTAATGGCCCGTTTCATCCCCCGGGTTCCAGGAGATGCTGAAGGAGGCCGGTCCCTCCAGGTCAGCGAGATCCTCGAGCAACAGGCCGGCCACGAACTCTCCCGAGCTGAACCGCCTTATGCTTGCGTCAACTATTACATCCATTCCGTCCCCGGCGCACTCAATGGCAATATTAACATCGATGGCCTCCCCCGGTTCGTAGATTGCGCTGTCGGTGTCCAGGCCCGTGATACCCACGGCAGACGATGAATAGTCGATGTCGAAACTGAATTCCCCGTGGAAGCATGCGTCACCGGTGGACTGGTCGTACTGAAGCGGAAAGACCTGAATTACCAGGTCGCTGGTCCCGTCGGGATTCTCCAGCTCCGTCCAGGTGTAGTCCCAGCCCGGGTACCACACACACCCCGCCGCCTGACTGCCGACCTGACCACCCGACCTCCCGTCATTGGTGGTAACCGCGAGGTTGAGTCCCGTCAGGTTTGATGTGGCCGACCTGTCCACTAGCCTAACGTCCTGCACAACCACGTCTGCCGGGCAGGAGTATGTCCGGACGTAGTATGGCACCAGCGGTTTTCCCTCCTCCATCCAGAGCCACCCGCCGGGAATCTCCATTAAATCGAGGCCCTCGACCTTTGAAAGCGTGTACTGGGGAACGGTTACGCTCAGCTCCTCCATAATTTCGGGATTCTCCTGGTCGTCGCTTGAAAGTGATGGAACCGCCCCGAACTTCGGGTCTCCGTATATGTTGAACTCCCAGACGAAAAGCCTGCCGTACTTGTCGCTTGTCCACCTGCTCCTCTCGGTATCCAGGAATGCCTTCCCGATCGATTCGGAGGAGTCCCAGTTGCCCAGGAGGTGGCTGCCCACCTTGGAGCCCTGCTGGATGGAGGAGACCTGGGTTGAACCGACGTACACCGTGGCCCCGGAATCCAGGAACCCCTCCGCTATGTTGTAATCATCTATGGCCTCGTAGTTGCCGGTGAGGCAGGCTATTGCTATCACCACGGGGGATGTGGTTCCAAAGTCCAGGGGGAAGTCGTTGGGGATCCTCCACCACGAGGGGTTCCCTGTCAGGCCGCACTCGATATCATCCCACCCGTCCATGTCCCCGTGCCCGCTGTACAGGATTATGTCCATTCCAGGTATGCTCTGGTTGAATGCCGAGGCCTTCTTGTCGTGCGTGGAGTACCACTTGAGGTGGAGCTCGCTGGTCTTGATTCCCTTGTTCGTCAGGGTCTTAGCCCACTTTGCGACGTCGCCCGTGAAGGTATCCTGCTTGTAGCCCGTGCCGCTCACCAAGAGGGCGTGGGACCGGTCGTACCCTGGGTCTGTCTGGCCAAGGTGTATCGCGAGGCTCCTGTTTATCGTTGCCGTCAGATCGACTAATCTGTTACCGATTATCCTGCCGACGATCAGCTCCGGCGAACCATCGCCCGTTGTGTCCGAGTAGTAGTGGTCGGTCAGAGGCACGTCCTTTGTATCTGCCGCGTTGTTCCACTCGATATCGAAGCCGTACTCGTGCCATGACGGGACGATCTCCGTCTCCCCGACTATCAGGAGGTATCCCTGGCCGACCTTTGAAAAACCCGGGCTCAGCGCCTTTGCCCAGGACCCCTTTGGCACTATCAGCTTGTCGAAGTCCGCGGCGCTGTTCTTGTCGAGGTATCCCAGGGCCCCGTGCTTTGCCATTGCAAACTCCGCCATGGTGCTTAGCAGCTCCTGAATGTCCCCGTACTTGTGGTAGTAAAGCATCCTTGAGGGATTCGTTACGATCAGGTAGTTGGCGAGCTTGGTGGCGTCCCAATATGCCTTCTCGAGGGACCCTCCCCCCTCTACGCTGGCGCCCGCGGTGTATTTTCCGCTGAAATCCTTGCCCTTTGTGGACTCGTAGTACAGCCTTAGCTCGCCCGCCGAAGGCTTGGGAGGGTTGCTCTGGACGAGGACTGGAACGGCATTGTAGGTAAATACCCGGGACTCCCCCGCGGGGATTTCCACTTTGCACAGGATCGTGCAGTCCCACCACCTCGCAGAGGGGTTGTACTCCGCCATGTAATCGGCGAAGGAGGAGTTCCTAGATATGGGCTGAAAGAGCCTGTGGAAGTCCTGAAGGACCACGTTCGTCGCGTTACCCTTCCCGGCATTCTTCACGGTTATCTCGACGGTGAAGAAGTTACTCACCCTGGTGAACTCCCGGGAGGTAACAACGAGGTTTGGCTCGAGCTTCGGAACGGATGGCAGCAGGACGTCGACGGTGTCCATTCCCGTCTTCCCGTCCACGTCGTAGGCGACCACCCCTATGCGGTACTCGACACCCTTGGGGAGGGATTTGGTGTCCCACTTGAACTCGACCTTTGCCAGCTGCGGATTGGACGGGAAGCCCTCGGTCTGCTCCTGGACCCCGTCGACGTAGACGTGAGCCGTGCTAAGACCATTGTCATCCGAGAGGGATATCCAGAACACTGCCTTCTCCTCCCCGATGCCCCAGGAACCGATGTGCACCTGGGGGGCTTCCGGGTCCTTATCGTTCCTCGTCTGGACCTCCTCCGTGTCGGCGGATGACCTGCCGTAATCGTCATAAGCCTTTGCCGTGATGGTGTAGTTGCCATCTACGTACACCGCGGTGTCGAAGGGCCACTGGTAGGGAGGGGAATAATCGGTGAAGGTCCTCACGCCGTTTAAGTAGAAAACGACCCTGGAAACCCCCACGTTATCGGTCGCTTCCGCATGAACAACACTCGTGCCGTTCAGCTCCCCGTCGAATGAGAGCAGGTTCACCTGGGGATCCTCCTCATCGAGGGGTTTCTTGGTCCTGAACAGGCCATCCAGAGATGTGACATAGTTGCCCTCTGGATCGGTTGATACCACGGCGTAGTGGTAGTTTGTGGATGGCTCTAGGCCGGTGATGTTCACCGTGTGGACCTTGCAGAACCTGGCGTGTCCCCCGCTACTTCCATATGCACCCGAGTTAAAATCGTATCTTACCTCTCCATCCGCGTCCTCGTCGGTGGTCCATGATACACAGGCCCAGCTCTGACCGCACACGACCGAGGGCCCCAGGACTATGACGGGTGGACCATCTCCCCTGGTGAAGTTCGCCGTGATCGAACAGTTGCCGTACACCGTCATGGTGGTCTGGGGGGATTCGACGTCCGAGATGGTCTCGACATCTCCAGTCCAGAGCGAGAACCTGTACCCCTGTGACGGCGTGGCCGTCAGTGAAACCACGTCCCCGCTGTTGTAGGTATGGATTCCCTCACCCGGGAGGGTTACCGAACCGCCAGGTCCCCCAGTGAACTTCACCACGTGGTCCGCTACCTTTTCCGCGTAGAAACCGTAGGGGGTTCCGAAGGACCACACGACCCCCGCCATGGCCCCGCCGGTCTGGGTAAACAGGTACCCCTCGAACTTGTCGACGATCACGAAGACGTCGGTGAAATCGACGTAGAACTCGATCTTGTGGTCCGGGCCCCACGATGTCGGCATGGGGTTGGAGGGCGTCCTCACGTATCCCCAGACGCTGTAAGTCTTCCCCCCGGAGGCGAATCTGCCCTCCACGTTAGGCTGGATCCCGGAGCCCTCGGTCCCTGGCCAAAGTTGTAGAACCCCCTCGACGCCGTTAATATTTGCACGGTAGGTTCCCAGAAAGTCCGACCTCTCGATCTGCCCCGGGGCATCCGTCTCGTAGTTGATAACGCCATCCTCCAGGGCGTAGAAGCCGAAAGGCCTCCCGTGCCACCAGGTCTTGCCGGCCATCGCGCCTGCCATGTTGGTGAAGATGTAGCCCTCGAACCTCTGGTCGTCCTGGCTGGATATGCTGTCAGGGAAGTCGATGTAGAACTCGATCTTGTGATCGGGGCCCCAGGAGCTGGGCATCTGGTAGTCCCAGGACCTCATCCAGCCCTCGACCCCGTGAATCTTGCCGTCGGCACCGGTGTAGTTACCCTCGACGTTGGGGGTTCCCTCTATCGGGTCGCCCTCGGACTCCCATAGGCTCAGATTTCCCCTCCAGCCGTCGTGGACCATGCTCCAGGTTCCCGTCGAGTTCTCCCTCTGAGTTCTCGATACTCCTCCGACGCGTAGCGATGGGTCGCCGTAGAGCTGTATCTTCTGTGGGTGGTGGAAGTACGCCTGTGGAGCCCATGAGGAGGTGGAAACCCAGCTTATGAAGTAGTCGTTTCCTATGAACTCCTCCAGGGCACGGTTCCACAAGTCCCCGAGCACCGCGGGCTTGCTGCTAAGGAGGTAGGCCTCGTGAAAGAACTTGTCGATGCTTAACTCCGCGGGCTGGGAACCGGTATAGCACCCGATATATCCCACTGCGCCCACGTCGTACCTCACCAGGAAGACCTCCGCCATCGAGTCCACGTCGTAGCTCTTGGTGGAGTTACGCTGGAGGGGCCCCGGCTCGGGTGCATCCGGGGCCTGGGGGTTCATAGGCCAGCACCTGTTGTCAGTCCACCCGCAGCACGGGGGGCACTCCACGGACGGGTTGAACTCGTCCCCGTCCACGTCAAGGTACCTCCCGCTGTAGTGGAACTGGGCGGTATTACATGCACTCGCAAAGATTATTGGCAGGCGGTCCGCGTTGTCAAGCCTAACCGGGTTGGCAATGTACACGTCCGCCCGCCCGCTACCAGTCCTCTCATCCCTCACGAAGTTGATCACGCCGTCTGATCCCTCGCCCCTGAAGTCCCCCGTCAGCGGAACCTCCTTTCCGAGGCAGAACCCGCTGGTCCTGGTCCGGGCGGGATTGAACTTGGTGCCGGTTGAGATTGAAACCCAGACCTTTCCTCCCCCCTGGCGGCTGAAGCAGACTATGTCATCCCTGCCATCACCATCAAAATCCCCTATGCCAGGTTCCTCCGTTGCTAGGCAGAACTGCTTGTGCCAGAGCTGCCCGGATCCGAATCCATTGCCGTCTGACAGGGCGATGTAGACGTCTGCCGCCTGGCGCTTGAAGGTGATTATGTCGTCCTTTCCGTCGCCATCGAAATCCCCCGTGAATGGTATCTCGCTTCCCCATGAGAAGGAATCGTGCCACTTCTTTCCCGGGAGGAATGTCGTCCCATTCGATACCGAGACGTAGACGTCGTTGGCAGCGGATCCGGACTTGGTTCCCTTCACGAAGGTCACTATGTCATCCCGGCCATCGCCATCGAAATCCCCGACCTCGGGCCATTCCCCGGGCAGGCAGAAGTAATCCTGCCACCTGACCGCGGCGGCGAAAGAGGATCCCGTGGAGAGGGCCACATAGACATCGGACTCGTTCCTGACGAAGCACGCTACGTCGTCCTTACCATCGCCGTCGAAGTCCCCTGCCCTGGGGATCTCGTCCCCGATGCAGAAGTTACCGTGCCAAATCTTCCCGGGTCCGAATCCCGACCCCGTCGAAAGAGCCACGTAGACGTCTCCCTTTCCCGATCCCGTCTTCGAGCTCCGGACGAATGCTGCGATGTCGTCCCGGCCATCGCCGTCGAAATCGCCCACGACGGGCAGCTCATCGCCCACGCAGAAGTAGTCGTGCCACTTCTCGGTCGCCCGGAAATTCAGGTCCGGGGAATATGAATCGTAAACGTAGGCCCAGCCGTTAATGTTCCCGTGGCCGGCGAAGTTCACGAAACCGACTCCCTCGTTCATCTCGTCGGTGATGGAATCGCGGGTGGGTTCCCCGTCCGACAGCCCTGCCGGCAGGTCCGCTATGTTGGAGGCGTAGAGCTTCACCACGTCAAGGCCGGCGGACGTCAGGTTGTCGGAGACGTATTCCTTGGTCTCCCAGCCGCCGGGGAAGTCGTAGTACTTGTCGTGCTCCTCCTCGTAGTAGGATGGCACGATCATCAAGGCCCTGTCGGACCAGGATGAATCGTAGGAGTTGAACTCGTAGGAGATGACCTTGTTAACGTATTTCGTGACCTCCTTCTCCGTCGAGGCCGGGACCCTTCCCACGGCTATGTCGGGATGGTAGTCCACATCGTCGAGGTTGATCTTGTCGGAGGTGTAACCAGATTGCCAGGGAATTCCGTCCATCTCACCGAACAGCCCGTCACCGTCGCCGTCCCAGTCCTCGAAGCTGCCGTCCCCCTCGTAGAGGTCGGCGTAGTAGAGGTCGGCGGGGGCCCAGTTGTTGCCCCAGTGGGCCGGATCATATATCTTGCAGTACCTCACGGGGAACCTGTCGCTGTCCCCTACGAGCATCAGGTAGTCAATGCCGCATGCGGACTTGTAGGCGGCGACCCCGCGCTTGATCCTCTCCTGCACGTCCCCCCCGGTGGGGCCGAAGCTGGCGTTCAGCGCCTGCCAGCTCTGCACGTACGTATCGATGCCCGTATAGTCCTTGTGGGTCTTGAGCGGCACGAGCTCCTCGATGAAATCCTCGTCCGCAAGTACCAGGAGATCGAGGTCCCTTTTGGACAGGTTGATCCCAACCAGGTTTGACAGGTCCAGGTAGAATCCCTCGGGAATTTCCTCGTCGATCGAGGGATCGCCCGAACCCACCCTCATGCCGATGCCCACCGCCCCGCCCGCCGTGGAGCCCACCTCGGGAAGGCTGAAGGCGATCTCCCAGAACCGGTGGTTTACCCGGGACTGGAGTGATTTCCCGTACCCGGATGCGTACCTGGAGTAGCTCTCCTCCAGGGCCGACCAGCCCTCCCCCAGGTAATCCTGCACGCCGAGCCGCCCCGATCCCGGAGAGGCCCGGTAGTTGAGGTCAATTCCGGGGGTAATCGAGCCATCAAGATCTACGTCGAAGGACACCCACACGTAATCCGATGGATCTAACCCCGTGTCTCCGGTCACGTCGAGCAGCACGTAGACCGATGATGCGTCGTTCTGAACCCTCAGGTATCCCGAATCGATCTCGAGCCCGGCCGAACGGTTCCACTCGCCCGCCGTGAGGGTGCCGTCGATGACGGGTGGAAGGTGCGCGAATGGACTTACCAGGCTCAGGGGCTCCGGCACGATCATGTAGATTTCTATCTCCGCATAGCCACCGCTGGACTCGAACCCCACGGCGTGCATGTGCTCCCCGGGGGACATCCCCGTACGGTCAACGGTGAAGGTCACGTTGGATCCAGATTCATGGGATAACGTTCCCGCCGTGGGGTCCGCGCAAAGCCAGGGTGGGAGGTTTGCGACCATTTCCCACTCCAGCGTTCCCGTCCCCGAGTTGCTGATGGTTGCGATGCCCTCCGTTTCGGGGGATTCCACGACCACCTCCGGGGGCTCCACGGATATTGAGGGGAGCCCTGTCGCGAAGGTGGCCTCTATGATGTGGTTCCCCAGCATCGTGATCGCTGTACCCGGGCTATCCGGGTTGGATATCGACTCCACGTCACCCGACCACCCGGCGAAGGCCCAGCCCTGGTCTGCCACGGCCGTGATCGTGACCTCCTCACCAGGGGAATGCTCGAACAGTCCCTCCCCCGGCTCGGAAACATGACCGCCCTCGGTGCTGGAGATCGTCAGGAGGTACACCTCCGGTGGACCCTCGCCAACCTCCATGGTGACTTCTATTTCCTCGGATCCGTCGTTGGATACAATTAGTAGCGTGTGCTGGTAGCTGCCAGGATCCAGCCCCGACCTGTCCACGGTAGCGAGGTACGGGAATGTCTGTCCCGGCCCCGCTGCGCCCGTCGCCTGGAAGCCAAGCCATGAGGGCAGGTTCTGCTCCAGCTCCCACGTCAGTGGCTGGCCGCCCGTGTTGCCGATATTCACGAACAGCTCGGTCTGCTCCGTGCCGAAATCGAGGCTGAGGGGATCCACATCGAGTACCGGGGGCTGGGCGAAGGTGGCTGTTATCTGGTGGTATCCATAGACCGTGATGGTGGTGCTGGCGGAGGCCGTGTTCGCCACGCTTCCCACGTCCCCGGACCAGCCCGTGAATTCGTACCCCGCCTGGGACTGTGCAACGATTGAGACCATCTCTCCATAATCGCGGTTGAAGTTGCCTTCACCGGGTGAGGTAACCGAACCACCGGACGTGCTGTTGATGGTCAGCCCGGGAACCGTCATGGTAACCCCGATATTGCCATTTCCACCGTTTGAATTCACGTAAATGGTCCCGGTATAATCATGGGGGCCCATACTGGTCCTGTTGACTGTTGCCTTGATTGGCAACGACTCTTCAGGTGTTATCCCGGGGCCGGAACCTGGGTCAAGCGAGAGCCACAGAGGTTTTGATCCGATGGACCAGTCAAGGTACTGATCGCCTGTGTTATTGATGTGAAACCAAAGTTCGGTGGTGGTGGAACCATAATTCAGGCTGGAGGGCGTGAGCTGCATCACCGGCCCGGCAAATACGGATCCGAGACCTATTATCATCAAGCATCCGAAAATGATAATGTAGAATTTCAATGTCTATATCTCAACCCCTCCCGACATATTTGTATTGTGCTGGAAACGCTGGGAAAGGGGTTGGAGGGTGGAAACACGCCCTAGACCGGAATCGAACGTCTCCCGACCCAGAATACCAGTACGAGTATCCCGAATACCAATGACCAGGCAACGAAGGCGATCGTCGATGCCGTGTTGTCTATCGAGCCCACCGTGAGGCCGATCCCCAGGCACAGGAACAGGTGGACACAGGTTACCGCGTCGAGAAAGCGGGAGGGGGTAAATGTTCCGGGCTCCCCGGGCTCCCCGGTTTTCCACAGCAGTGTTACCATGGCACCAATCAGGGTGAATACCACCACATATGCCTCGTAGGAGGCATCCGGATATTTCATGAAGTTGCTCGCGGCGCTCAGGCTGAAAAGAAGGCAGAGGGTCCAGACGACGAGGCCCAGCCTCCTGTGTCCCGGGTCTCTCGGTCCGAGGAACCTGTTTGCGAAGTAAAGGCCCATGGCGCTCTGCATGATGCCCCACCAGAAGACGTTGGCGATCACCAGGATTACCGGGTCGACCCCGAGAAAATCCCCGAAGGTGCTACCGGTCGTGAAGGTCTCGTGCCACAGGCCGAAGATAATGCCCGCGATGAGAACCTTTTTTGCCCCGTAACCGAACCTCACGACCAGGTCCTCGAGCATGAAAAAGTATGTGGTGTATAGCACCAGCAGGGATATGACGAGAACCGGGTTAAGAAACCCCGCCAGGCCGTGGACCCAGAGCTCGGTCAGCAGATTGAACGCCACTCCGCCCAAGATGATTGATCCGTGGCCCTTCGAAAACATCGACTAGCCACGACGGAGGCTTTCGCCCACTCATTTATGTCTCCCCTGCAACCCAGCACCGGAATTGACAGTTCACGGCCTCATGCTCTGAGGAATTTAACGAGTTTCGAACATTTCATTTCTGCACCGCAGTCCCTTAACAGAACTGGTATGTCCCTTGCTTCGGTGAGCAGAATATCCGCGTGGATAATTGCTGAGGCCATGATAGCGGCATCCGGCACGTCCTTTGTTCCCTTCATAAGAAAATTAAGAACCAGTGGCAATGTCTTCTCGTCCACAACCGGGAGTACCTGTAGTCTGTCCGAGCCCAGTATTGCCGTGAATCCCCTCTCAATTCTTGCCCTCGACCCCTCATCGGTCAAATAACCCCGAGCCTTACCAAGGGCCTCGAACAGGCTCAACCGATTGACCAGGATCTCATCTTCTCCTTCAATTAACCTGAGTATCTGCTTTTCAGTTGAAATACCCTTGATATTCAACCCAATTAGGGGTAGAATGTACGTGGTATCAATTAATATCCTCATTATCTCCTCACCAGAGATCTCTGGAGCTCGGACCTCGATTTTTCAAATTCCTCCAGCGTAATTTCAGAAAATGGACCCATTTCCAGAACCTCTTCAAGCGATGGTACCGCCTCGATCTCGAGTTTCTCACCGGCCAGTCTGAATAGGATCTTGCTGCCGGGGTAAATCCCAACCGCCTCCCGCAGTTTCTTGGGCGGGTAGAGCTCGCCCCTTTTACCTGCCCGACCTACAATTTCTGATGACATCGTAATTACTTTATTTACGGTAATTTTATATTTTACTGTATTATGCATATTTACCGATTAAAATAATATTTCGGTATAACTGAAAATGCGGCCACCCTCGCATTTAAGTTCCCACCAACTCGAGGCCCCAGACCATGAATGCAAGGGAGAGGTACCTCGCGATTACACACTTCGAGAAGCCCGACCGCCCGTTCCTGACCGGCTGGGGTATATGGCCCGAGACCGCCAGCAGGTGGAAGAACGAGGGCTGGGACGGCACCCCGCTGGATCAGCTCTTCCCCCGGGACCCGATAATGGGCATCCCCGGCACGATCCCCATGAGGGGAGGCCCATCCCCCCCCTTCGATAAGAAGATCCTGGAGGACACAGAGGACAGCATACTCTACGTCGACCACGAGGGAATCATAAAGCGAGAGTTCAAGGGAGACAGGGGCTGGTCCAGCATGCCCCAGTTCGTCAGGTTCCCCGTCGAGAGCGAGGAGGACTTCGACCGCCTGGCCCGGACCCGGCTAGCCCCCGACGTCGAGAATCGCCTCCCCGGTGACTGGGACAGGAGGGTGGAGGAATTTCAAGAACGGGAGGCCCCCCTCATGTACTTCATGGACAGGTGGGGGGGATTCTTCGGCCCCATCAGGAACCTCGTGGGGGTGAAGAGGCTCTGCCGGGCCTTCTACAAGGAGCCTGACTTCGTCGAGAAGATGATGGACCAGAGGGTCGAGGTAATGCTGGCCCTCCTGGAGAGAGTCCTGGACGACGTCGAGATCGATGCATTCGGGTTCTGGGAGGACATGGCCTACAAGAACGGGCCACTCCTGGCCCCGGAGATGTTCGAGAAGTTCATGGTTCCCAGGTACAAGACCGTATGCGATTACCTGAGGTCCCGCGGAGTCGACCTCATCGGGGTCGACAGCGATGGAGACGTCCGCTCCCTGATTCCCCTCTGGCTGAAGGCCGGTCTGAACGCGGTCTGGCCCATGGAGGTGCAGTCGGGCATGGATGTTGTCGCTCTGAGAAAGGAGTACGGAAGCAGGCTCGTCATGTACGGCGGGATCGACAAGAGGGTTCTGAAGGGCGACCACGCCTCCATAGAGGCCGAGGTCGACAGGGTCTGGTCCATAGTCGGGGAGGGAGGATACATACCACACGCCGACCACTCGATCCCCCCGGACGTATCATGGGAGAACTTCACCCACTACAGGAAGTACATGCAGGGCAGGGCACATTTCACTCTATAGCTCCCCGGTAACAAGTTGTGTCCATGGGAAGTGCATTTTCTTTATAAGACACTCGAGAGACCCGATCCTGGAGCTGCTGATATGGCCGATGTTGAGGTTCGGGAAGAGAGCAAGACGATTTCCAGGGTTGATGGCGATCTAAAAATAATGGAGGGGAAGGTATCGACGGATTCCCCGGATAATGTCCTCCAGGTTACCGGGTCCGTCAGGTGTAGAGGTGACTGCTCGCTGGAATGCATCGTCTCGGCCCTGGACTTCGAGGCCAACCGGGGTGATATTATCGTTGGCGGCCTGTCCATTAAGCGCCTCGTCAAGGTCAAAAAGGGCGAGCTCGAGGTCGAGAACGATCTCAGGTCTGATAGGGTCGAGGTGGATCGTCGGCTCCTTGTCCACGGGAGCCTGGAGTGCACTAGCTCTTCAGTGGGGGGTTCGCTGACTGTCGAGGGCAGCTCGAGGGCCGAAAACGTGGACGTCGGCGGTAGTCTGAACCTCGGAAGTGATTCAGATATAGCCAGGATCAGCGTGGGAGGAACCGTCCGTTTCAAGGAGAGCCTCAAAAGCGACAGGATCAGCGTGGGAGGAACCGTCGAGGGCAGCGGTCCACTCAACGCCAAGAGGGTCGATGTTGGGGGTCGGGTTACCGTTGAAGATGAAGTGGAGCTCGGTGAAATCGACGTCGGGGGAACGGTCAGGATCGGCGGGGGGAAAATAGAGGACCTGGATGTTGGCGGAACCTTCAAATCAACAGATCACCTGAGTTTCGGAGAGATTGATGTTGGAGGTAAGGCCGTTCTCTCCGGGGGTGATGGTGGAGGTATCGAGGTCGGGGGGGTTCTCAGGAGCAACGGAGATCTCGGCTTCTCTGACCTTGAGGTCGGGGGGAAGGTCAACATAATCGGCGATTCCAGGGGACAGGAGCTTCAGGTGGGCGGAATGCTAGATGTAAGCGGGGACCTCGAGCTTTCCAGAAACCTCAGGGTCGGCGGGAAGGCGGAGATCGGTGGTGTCGCCAGGGCCTCCTCCATCAGGCTGGGAGGAGTTCTGAGGGCCCGCCGGGTGGAGGCATCCGAGGACGTGGAGGCCAACAAGCTCATAACCAGGGAAGGCGCCAGGGCGGACACCATAGAGATCAGCAAGAACGGGGAATCCAGAGGGCCCCTGATAGCGCGAAGGGTCTGGGTCGAGGACAAGGCCTCAGTCGAGGACGTATATGCCGATGAGGTGGAGATGAAAAAGCGCTGCCGTGCAAATAACATATATGCCAAGAGAATCGAGATAGACTCCAGGTCCCGGGTAAACGGGGAGGTCAAGTTCACAGAGGCTCTCAATGCCGATGATGACGTCAGCTTCGCCCGTGACCCGGAGAGGGTCCAGGAACTACCCTCCCCACCATCTGCAGAGGAAGGGTGCCAGACTCAATGAGCCGTCGAAGACTCAGGTATGACATATACGCCGACATTCTCGAGACCATCCAGAGAAAGGGTTCCAGCAACATCACCCGTATCTCCTACGGTGCAAACCTCCCGGTGGACAGGGCGAAGAAGGCGGTGGTCTTCCTCGCCGAAAACGGCCTTGTGAAGGAGGAGGTCTATGGACGGAGCCGGGAGTACAGGATGACCGCCCGTGGCGGAGAATTCCTGCACGCCCTTAGGACAGTGAAGAAGTACCTGGGCGACGATGACGACTCGGAACTCTGATCTCAGCCCTTCAGCCATTCCCCGGGAAACACGCAGTGCTTGATGGTCTTCCTCTTGTGGGTGTAGGTCGTGTGAATCAACCCGTCCGATGTCTGGATCACCGCGGGGTAGGAGTACTCCCCCGGTTCACTGTCAAGGACCCTGGGCTCACCCCAGGTATCGCCACCGTCCCTGGATAAAGCGACGTTGATGGGGTGCCTTGCATCCCTGGTGTGGTTGTACACCATCGCGATCTCGCCGCTTTCAAGACCCACCGCATCTATGCCGGAGTTTGGATTCGGCAGGGGGGTCCTCCAGGCCTCGGTCCAGGTCCTCCCGTAGTCCTCCGATTCCGCAGCGCATATCGAGCCGATTGATCTCGTCGACCTCATGAAGGCCCTCACCGTTCCCCGGGACGTCTCAACTGCCGAGGGCTGGATGAGGCCGAAGTTGTTACCCGGAAAGACTATAGGGCCGTGCCGTTGCCAGGCGGATCCATCGGGTTTCATGGTCTCCGCCCAGCAGGTCCAGGCCCGGTAGCTCTCCACCGATGTCGGGTGCAGCACCTCGCCGTTGGACATGAATATCGGCTTGTTCTTTATCGGCCCCAGCAGGCCCGCCGGCAGTATCTCCTGGGCGGTCCAGGTCGCACCGCCATCACTGGACTTTACCATTGCTCCCGACCAGGACCTGGGGTTCACACCGACCTTGTAGAAAAGCCAGACCTGCCCATCCGGCCCCCTGAACAGGACCGGGTTCCAGCAGGGGACCTCCTCCTCCCTGGCCACCTCCTCAGGGACCGACCAGCCCTCCTCTCCCCTCCTGGACAGCCAGATCCCCACGTCATTGCTACCCTCCCTCGTACCGCCGAACCACGCGGCAAGGATCTCGCCGTTATCGACCTCAACCAGGGTCGAGGCGTGGCACTCCTTAAACGGGGCGGTGGTGAAGATATGCTCTGATTCGATCATGGGTGGGGCATCGAACCCCGTCTTATATCCCTTTCCCCGGCGACAGCATTATATTCAGGTGGCAAAATCTTCCATAGGCGATGTTCGTGGACGGCGAAAAAGTCATCGAGGAGATCAAGAGGCTCGAGATCGAGACTCCCTCGTGGGGTTACGGTGACAGCGGCACCCGTTTCAAGACCTTTCACTGGCCGGGGGCCGCGAGGAACGTGTGGGAGAAGATCGACGATGCTGCACTGGTCAACGAGCTTACCGGTGCCGCTCCCAGAGTTGCCCTTCACATCCCCTGGGACAGGGTGGATGACTTCGCGGAACTCGTGGAATACGCCGGGGAAAGGGGGCTCAGTATCGGGGCCATAAACCCGAACGTCTTCCAGGACGAGGAGTACCGCCTCGGCAGCGTCTGCAACCCGGACCCTGAGATCAGGAGGCGGGCCGTCGACCACATGCTTGAATGTGCAGAGATCTGCGGGAAGACCGGCGCCGACATCCTCAGCCTCTGGTTTGCCGACGGTACCAATTACTTCGGGCAGGACGACATCGTCCGGCGGAAGCACGACATGGTCGAGGCACTTTCCGGCGTCTACGATTCGCTTCCCGGTGGGGTCAGGATGCTCATCGAGTACAAGTTCTACGAGCCGGCCTTCTACCACACCGATATCCCGGACTGGGGAACATCCCTCCAGCTTGCAGGGAAACTCGGCCACCGTGCCCAGGTGCTGATTGACACCGGCCACCACCCGCTCTCCACGAATGTTGAGCAGATAGTCGCAAACCTCATGGACGAGGGGGTACTTGGTGGCTTCCACTTCAACAGCCGGAACTACGGGGACGACGACCTCATAGTCGGGGCCTCGGACCCCTTCCAGCTTTTCAGGATATTCCACGAGATAGTCGCCGCGGAGAATTCGCCCGATGATGCAAGGTCCTCATGCGCCAGGGACATCGCCTACATGGTTGACCAGAGCCACGCCATCGAGGGCAAGATAGAGCCGATGATACTCTCGATCATCAACTGCCAGGTCGCACGCGCCAAGGCCCTTCTGGTTGACGGGAAAGAGCTCGAGGAGCTCCAGCTCTCCGGTGACGTACTTGGAGCCCACGAACTGGTCCAGGCTGCATTCCACGCGGATGTCGAACCCCTGCTTCAGGAGATGCGGGAGGACCTCGGCATTCCCGCGGATCCCATCAGGGCATTCAGGGAGAGCGGATATGCCGATAGGGTCGCCAGGGAGCGGAAGGGCGGCGCCTCCCCGGAGGGAGGTTACCCAACCCAGGGGGAGGGATAGAGGTGGAAAAGCCTAACGTGGTCTTCGTGCTCACCGACGACCAGGGTTACTGGGCCCTGGGCTGCTACGGGAACGATGAGATAAGGACCCCCAACCTCGACCGCCTCGCCAGAACCGGCATCAGGTTCACCAACTTCTTCTGCGCCTCCCCGGTGTGCTCACCGGCCAGGGCATCCATCCTGACCGGGCGGATTCCATCGCAGCACGGAGTGCACGACTGGATCAGGAAAGGGAACATGCCCGAGGAGGACTGCCCGGAGATAGAGTACCTGCAGGGCATCACGGGTTACACCGAACTCCTGGCCGGGAACGGATATGCCTGCGGGCTCAGCGGCAAGTGGCACCTTGGTCGCAGCCTCAAGCCGCAGAAGGGCTTCTCCCACTGGTTCGCCCACCAGAGGGGCGGGGGCAACTACTACGGGGCCCCGATGATCCGGGATGGTGTCCCCTACGAGGAGCCCGACTACGTCTCGGACGTCATTACGGAGGACGCCCTGGGTTTCATCGATGCCCGGGGGGACGCCGGGAACCCATTCTACCTGGCCGTCCACTACACGGCCCCCCACAGCCCCTGGGTCGGGCAGCACCCGGAAGATCTGGTTAACTCATACGATGACTGCCCCTTCGCCTCATGCCCCGAGGAGCCTGTCCACCCCTGGCAGATACGTTCAGCCCCCAGGGGGACGGGCAGGGAGCGGAGGGAGATACTGAAGGGCTACTTCGCCGCCGTCACGGCAATGGACACCGGGGTTGGTCGAATCATCGACAGGCTGGAGGACGGGGGTCTCAGGGAGGACACCCTGGTGGTCTTCATGAGCGACAACGGGATGAACATGGGTCACCACGGGTTCTTCGGCAAGGGCAACGGCACCTTCCCCCTAAACATGTACGACACCTCCGTCAAGATCCCGGCGCTGATATCGATGCCCGGGACCTGCCCCCGCGGGGTGGTGGAGGATGGGCTATACAGCCAGTACGACTTCTTCCCCACGATCCTGGACTTCCTCGAGATCGAGGACCCCGGCTCCGGCTCTCAACCCGGGAGAAGCTTTATGCCCCTCCTCAGAGGGTCCGGCACGGATGGCAGTGAAAATATCATCGTCTTCGACGAGTACGGTCCCGTCAGGATGATACGGAACAGGTCATGGAAGTACGTCCACCGCTACCCCTACGGTCCGCACGAGCTTTTCAACCTCGAGGATGATCCTGGTGAAAGACATAACCTCTACGGCCAGGAGGGTAACGGGGATATCATCGGGGATATGAAGGCCCAGCTCGACGAATTCTTCAACAGGTACGTCGATCCCTCCCTTGACGGAACCCACGAGGCGGTGTTCGGGGTCGGCCAGATCGGGCTCTCTGGACCCGCGGGCAGGGGTAGAAGCGCATTCGTCGCTGATTACGAGTACATGGGCGCCGATGGTTCCCCCCGGGACCGGGGATACAGGCCAGCCAGGCCATGAATCCGTTACTTCTTTGAAAGTGTCAGCAGGAACGCCAGATCCTCTACCGAGGTCACCGAATGGGGAACGTTGGCGGGGAAGTAGAAGAGGTTCCCGCTCTCCGCGACGTGGTTCATTTCCCCGATGGTGACCTCGCCCGTGCCGCCCACCACCTGGAGCACTGCATCCATGGTGGAGGTGTGCTCCGAGAGGGCCTGTCCACTCGAGATGCAGAAGAGGTCCACCTCGATACCATCCGTCTCCAGAAGCGTTCTTGACACGATGCCACCCTCCACGAACTCCATCGCCCTCAATATATCGACCCGGCCCCCCTCAGGGGGCAACTCCTCGCCCGTCATGCGGGCCAGATGGTCCCAACCTGTCTAAAATATGACCTTTTCCTCGCGGCCATGACAGATGGTAAGCTGGTGAGAGATTTTTATGAGAAAGAGGCCGACTCCTCCCGTTGAAAGCATCCACTATTCTCGCCATCCTCCTGATCTCGGCGGGGCTGCTTTTCCAGCCTGCCACCGGGAGGGAGCCCAGGAGGGATCCCTCCTCGATGAGAATCCGGATTCTTTACTACGGTGACGCCTTCGGGGCAAGTCCCTACCCGACCTACGTCGTTGATCCGCTCACCTTCATCGTCGCCCTGACGGGAATGGGGGGCCAGACCCAGGAGGAGATAGACAAGAAGATGCGGATCTACATGCCCCGTAACTACCCAGACCTCGTGAACAAGTATGACATAGTCATCATGAGCGACGCCGTGGTCAGGAACTTCCAGTCCCGGTACGTACAGTGGATCAGGGATTCCGTCATCAATGACGGCCTCGCCCTCCTGATGGTCGGGGGCTACGGCAGCTTCGGCGGGGTTCCCTACCTCGAGTCCAACTGGGGCGAGACTGTGCTGCAGGACGCCCTCCCGGTAATATGCATCCCGAGGGGGTGGGATGACGGGGACCAGGCCACGTCCCAGGCGGGCATCCTGGAGATAGCCGACGACGATGACGAGTTCGTCACGTCCCTTCCCTTCGACAAGATCGGGCCCTACGGCGTCTTCCACGGGGTGAACATAGTGAAGCTCAAGCAGACCTCAAGGCTCCTGGCCAGCTACAGGAAGAGCGCCGGGAAGAGATACCCCCTCCTGGTCTACGAGGATATTGGCAGGGGCTCGGGCTTCGCCCTTTGCTCCGACTGGACTCCCTACGGCGGCCACGACTTCATCCGCTGGCCTTACTACCCCGATTTCGCACTCAACCTCGCCTCTTACGTCACCGGGAACCCGGTTCCCCAGGACCTCGAGGCCGCCCACCGGGCCAGAGTCCTGATGCAGGACTACGGGGGCCTCCTCGACACCCTTCACAGCGTAATGGACTTCGTCGCAAAGTTCGGCGCCAACATGGCGCAGGCGGAGGACCTCCTGATCGAGATCGATGCCGCCCAGAAGACCGGGAAGAATGCCTACATGAATGCCGAGATGGAACTGGCCATATCCGAGCTTGAGAGGGCCATGGACGAGCTCCTCTCGGCCTCCGACCTGATCTGGAGGCTCAAGGACGAGGCCCTGTTCTGGGTCTACGTGACCGAGTGGCTTGTCGTCGCCGGGACCGGCATGATATGCGGTTTCTTCATGTGGACGGTCATGGTTCGCCGTAGGCTCTACCGTGCTACGGGCGTGACCCGCCTATCCCAGTCCCGTGAATAACCCAAGCAGATCCGGCCATGCCGGGCGCCATTTAAGAGATAGAATTGCCCCCTCAGCATGAGCTGACCGAGATGTCCGAGCTAACCTTTGTTGGAGGCCTGGTAACGCTCTTCGTTGGCCTGGGCCTTGCCTTCCTAGGACGGCGGATCATTAAGATCCTCGTCTTCTTAGGGGGTGGAGTTGCCGGAGCGAACCTGGCCTACGCACTCCTGAAGAACCAGTCCCAGCCCATCCCGGTAATCGCCGCGCTGGTCGGCTTCCTGGTCCTCGGCTTCCTGAGCATCGTCCTGCTGAAGGTCATATTCGGTGCCATGGTCGGAATAGCCGGCTTCTTCATAGCAAACGCCCTGACCGGCAATGTAGTGATGGGGATACTGGTCGGCATTGTCCTGTTCGCACTGGGCTGGTTCCTGTTCAAGTACTACCTTTCCATCGCCTCCGGGTTTGCCGGCGGGGTTCTCGCCTTCGCCGGCCTGCAGTCCATTGGAATCCCCGAGTCCATCGGCATCGTGATCTCCCTGATAATCGGTGTCGTCGGAATATACTACCAGATCAAACAGCTTCACGATTAGCGTCCCGGAAAAAGGGTTAAAGGGACACTGCCAGGCCTTGGCCAGCAGTACACCTGGAATAGGAGAGTCTAAATGGCAGATGAAGGATTCAAGCTCGGCATGGGTCAGCTCCTGGTCAAGGGCGGCGCCATGGATGATAACCTCGACCGCGCGGTTGGCATGATCGAGACCGCGGCCGTGGGGGGTTGCTCGATCGCCGTCCTCCCGGAATGCTCGGACCTCGGATGGACCCACCCGTCCGCCAGGGACCTTGCACATCCCATCCCGGGACCCGGCAGCGATAGGATTTCGGCCGCCGCAAGGGACTCCGGGATCTACGTCGTCATCGGGCTGACAGAGAGATCGGGGGACCGGATATACAACTCCGCGATTCTCGTCTCGCCGGAGGGGGAAATTCTGGCCCTCCACAGGAAAATCAACGTCCTGGGCATAGCCCAGGACCTCTACTCCATCGGGGACAGGCTCACGGTGGTCGAGACGCCCCTCGCGAGGATAGGGCTTGACATCTGTGCCGACAACTTCCCGAGCTCCCTGGTCCTGGGGCACTCCCTTGCTAGGATGGGCTGCAACCTCCTCCTGTCGCCCTCGGCATGGGCCGTTGACGCTGACCACGATAACGAAAAAAACCCGTACGGGGACACCTGGAAGAAGGGTTACTGCACCCTGGCTCACCTCTACGACCTCACCTTGGTCGGCGTCAGCAACGTAGGCTGGATGAATGCCGGCCCCTGGAAGGGAAGGAAGTGCATAGGATGCTCCCTAGCAGTCGGGCCGGGAGGTGAAGTGATAGCCCAGGGGCCATACGGGGAGGAAGCAGACGAGGTCATCGTGATTCCGGTTAGACCGACCGACCCTGAGGCGAGGGGAACGGACATAGCAGGAATGCTCAAGAAACGCGGATACGATGTAGACGGGATGCTCACGGACAAGGGATACTATCGCTACTAGCCCTTGCCACCCTCCCTCTTCCCCTTCCTGGTCTTCATGAACTCCTGCGGGTACTGTGTAGTAACCCTCGAATCGATACACATACCGAGCTCATCAACCCTGATCTCCTCCCTGGAACACCAACCATCGATGTTGTACCTGCAGGTCTTGTTGAAGCAATGGACCTTCACCCGAATCCCCGTGAAGGGTAGTGGGTTTCTGGTTCATAACTTTTTTCCGTAGAAAAAGCAAGCTTCCCTGGCGAAGTGGAATCTGGTGGACGGCTGGGTACAGGCCGTGGAAGTCAGGTTGAGGACAAAATACCAGCGCTAGGGTATGATTCCTCCCCCGAACCAGATTTACTCCCCCGGAGTCCATTCCCCAGGAAAACTGCAAGGGGCAATACGACAATGCATAGACTGGATTCCCCCACCTCCGAGAGCTGCCGGAGGCCATCGATCAGACCGAGCTCACCGAGACGCGTTTCCCCCCTGTCCATCTTTATCCCCGCGTCGTTCAGTGCCCGCAGGACTGAGAGCGGAATCTCGCTCTCCCTGGGGTTCGAGAAGCCCTCGTCGATTAGGGGCTCTACAGACTCGAATGCGAACCCGTAGGCATCTTTCCTGTAGCCCACCAGCCTCTCCCTGGCGTAGAGGTAGTTCCCCGCTTCCAGGTCTGATTCAACCTCCGAAAGCAGATCATGTGAGTAGGGTGGCGAGCCGATTCCCGCCTCCTGGAAGAGGTCCACGAGCATTACAAGTTCCCTGTACAGCGCCGTGGCCTCGGTTGCTGAGAGGTCCTCCGGGTCCAGACCGTAGAGGATGCAGGGTAGGTCCGCTGGTTCCAGTTGGAGTCCCGGCCCCGGCAGCATTTTCTCTGAAAGGTTCTCCCCGATGTACACGATCTCCTCTGCATCGGTAACAACCTCGAACCCCACGGGCAACAACTCCTTCTCGAAGGGCTTGTCCTGGAGCTTCGTGTATAAAAGGATCGAAGTAACTCCATCCGGGCCCAGATAGGGGTGGACTCCCGCCCCGGGCATCAGGTCGAATTCCGGCAGCGGGTAGACCTCAGAGCCCTTGAAGAAGACGAACTGGTCGTAGATCTGGTACATCCTAACGTAGTTGGCCTTGGAATTGTAGCTCCAGGGATCCCCATTGTGCTGGTAGATCCAGAATACCCCGTTGTGCCTCACCGCCAGGCCCAGGTCGTAAATGAACTTACCGAGGCTGGCCGCCGGCCGCACGCCCGGCACGTATTTACCGTTCAGGCCCAGCTCCTCGAACTTCTCCTGGTAGATCTCCACCCTCTCCTCGACGTACCCCCCGTACGTCTGTTCGCCCCACGAGGTGACGGACGCGGTGGAGCAGTTAAAGGCCCTGAGTATTGTCCAGTGGTGCCAGCTGTCCTCTGTTCCCAGGAGCCCCAGGTTGAACCCGGGGTTAATTGCGTGGACGGCATCACCGGTTCTCTTGGCCATGGCGAACATGACCTCCCCCATCCACTCGTGGAATGGCTCCAGCAACCCCTCCCTCTGGAGGTAGAAGAAGCCCTCGCTCCTGCCCATGGGCGGTACCGTTATCCCAGTGGCGTTTGCGAAGGCGTGGATCGCTGGCAGGTCGTAGCTGTAGTCATCCCTGAGTATTGCGCCGTGTCCGTAGAGCTCGATATCCCAGACCAGCCCCCAGATCGGGTAGTACAGGGAGAGGTTCGCAACCGCGACGGCCGGCTCGTGCACCGTCCTCTCCCACCAGGTCTCGTCGATGGGGGAGGGGGTGTATGGCTCAACGAAGCCGCTCTCGTGTACGGCGTGGACGTACTCGAAGTCCAGGCGCTCCCAGGGCGCTGCGTGGTAGTACAGCCCGCCCACGAAGGTCACGTTGTTGGCCTCGGCCTCCAGGCTCTTCTCCGCGAACATGTCCAGAATCCTCTCCCGGCCCGAGTGGTGCCACCAGCTGTTGTGGTAATCCGCCTCGAACGAGAAGTTGCCCATCTCCCCGTAGTTCCAGGGGCCGTACATCGCCCTGGCGAAGTCGAAGTCCGTTGACTCGTTGACTTCCAGGCCCACGACCATCTGGGGCAGCAGCACGCAGGCAACCATTACCCCCGTGAGATATGACGCCGCTGGAGACGATCCGGTCAATTTCAAACCTCTATATCCTGAATTTCGAGCGCCTATTCACCTCATCAATGTCAACGTCCCTCACCGGCCTCCCGGTGGATGCCGACATTGCCGCGGCGTGCCCGGCGGCCTCGCCCATGGACATGCAGGGAACCATGACCCGGATGGCGGATAGCGCAAGCCGATCAGCGGAGACCGACCTCCCGGCGACCAGGAGGTTGGATGGTCCCTCCGCCGGTATCATGACCCTGTATGGTATCCTGATGGCACCCCTGAACTCCCTGTCCAGGTACACGCTCTCCGAGTCCTTCCTGCTGGAGGCATGCAGGTCGAAGTGGTATGTGCAGAGGGCGATCGAGTCCGGGAAGTCCGCCTCCTCCCTGCAGTCCGACTCCGTAAGTGTGTAGAGCCCCCTTATCCTACGGCTCTCCCTCACCCCCATCTGCCCCGCGGTCGAAGAGATGTAGGACTCCTCGCAGCCCGGGACGTATGGTTTCAGGACCTCTTTCACTAGGATGTGGATCAGCCTCCTGGCCTCGATCTCGGCCCTGCTCAGGTCCTCGGGCTCCAGAGGGTCCACGTCAAGTACCTGCTGAACCCAGTTAAAGATCACCTCGCCCTTACGCACCGGGTTTACCATGAAGGGCATGAACTTCTCCTCGCCCAGGAAGGTGTTTCCCGTTATCTCCTCCGGGATTCTCATCCCCGATTCCCTCACCAGGTCGGGCCAGCGTCCCCTCACCGCCTCCTGAAACCTTTCCGTGTCCACGTTCGTCAGGGAGAATAGCAGGCTCAGCCCCATGGTCCTGCCGTCCTCCCTTCCCAGAACGAAGGGCACCCCGCAGAGGGCGGCGATGTCCGCGTCACCCGTGCAGTCGATGAAGGTCTTTCCGCGGACCGCCCGGTTTCCCCCCTTTGAAAGGACCAGAAGGGCCTCCAGGCTGTCCACCTGGGTGAAGGCCCCTCCAACCCAGGAGTGGAGAAGGATATCAACGCCAGCCTCTACGAGCATCTCCTGGAAAAGAAGCTTGACGCCCTCCGGGTCCACCACGAGCCAGTAGTTGGAGGTGGGGGTGTCCTCCGTGAAACCCTTCTCCCTCGCACGCCCCGCGAACTCCTCCGGAATACCGAATATCCTCTGCCGGCCACTCCCGTCCTGGTAGGTGAGAAAAGGAAGCCCGGTTGAGGCCATGCCACCCAGGTAGCCGTACCTCTCGATCAGAAGTGTGCTGGCCCCGCTCCTCGCCGCCGCGAGGGCTGCTCCGAATCCAGCTGGACCTCCACCGGCAACAACGACATCGTAAGTTTTTTCGAATATGTTCATGCTGGCAAAAAATCACGGGAGTATATGAAGGTTTATGCCGGTCAGGCGAAATGCCCCCTCCGCCAATGAGGGATATCAACCTCTGCCTTTGTGACACCCACCCAACACATTTATTGGATTTGGGTGCCCATTTCCACCCATGGACGGGGATGCTAGAGCTGTCGCCATCATCATATTGGCGTTCATGCTACTGCCCCAGATGGCCTCCTCCAGGGCCGACCCGGAAACGGGCATCATCCGCGTTCTGCACATCGGCAAGGCCTTCCTCCAGAACGCCCACCCCGGCCCCACATTCGTCAAGGACCCCAGGATATCCTGGATGCCAGTTCCCGCCCACGCCTGGTCCATGGGTCCCGAGGCGGATCGAAATCTGAGGATATACATGCCCCGGAACCGGCAGGCGCTGGTCTCCAAGTACGACGTTGTAATCGAGGACGGGATGTTCTCAACCGACATGCCAGCCACATTCATCAAGTGGCTGATCGAGGAGATGGAAAACTCCGGGATTGGTTTCCTCATGGCCGATGACTCCTCGTCCTTCGCCACCAGCGGAAGCCACCCCTCCTGGTACCTTACGCCCATCGGTGACATCCTCCCCGTGTTCGACAAGGCCGGCATATTCGGGCCCCGGGAGCAGTTTCACTGCCTTCCCCAGATAGATGGTCACCCCCTCACCCGGGACCTCCCCTGGAACGAGGTCTGGATCTCGTCCAGCAACAAGCCCTGGCCCAAGCCAGGTGCGACTGTCATAGCCGAGATGAGCCCCAGTGTCCCGATAAACCGGGGAAAGCCCTACATGTGCTACTGGATGATCGGGGAGGGGGTGTCCTTTGCCTATGTGCACAAGTGGCACATTGACGAGGGAACATTCTATCGCTGGCCCTACCACGAGGACGTCCTGGTTCACCTGGTGTATTTCACGGCCCAGGAGGCCATTCCCGATGACGTGTTCCTGGAGCACAGGGTCCGTAGCCGCTTCGGGGAGGTCTACGAGAAGAGGCTCTACATACTTAGCTTCATCGACTTCGCCGACAAGTTCGGGGCGAACCTGCACAGGGTCGAGGAGGGTCTCTACGGGCAGTCGGAGCTGTATAACCAGGCTAGGTTGGACTTCATAAAGGTGGACATGGACTCAGCCACCGCGAGGCTCGACGAGCTCTCCGATGAGTATGACAGACTCATCGACCTGTCGTTCCAGATATGGGAGGGCGCGGTTTTCTGGGTCTTCGTATCCGAGTGGCTCGCAGTCACCGGCACATCCATGGTGGCCGGGTACGTACTCTGGACCCTGATGATGAAGAGAAGGCTGTACAGGGAGGTCTCCGGGACCCGGATGAAGAAACTGGACTAGTACTCCTGCTCTGGCCAGCCCGCGAAGCTGAAGTAATTCTCCCTGACCTCGCCATCAACCCACAGGCGTGCGACCAGTATCCCCGGGCCCTCGAGGGCCCTTGTTTTGAAGGACACCCTGACCCTGTCCTCCGCCTCCAGGTCCTTGAATATAATCGTGCCGTGGGGTGGCGCCTCGCTGATGTGAACTAAGTCCTTCGAGCGTGGCGCTATCACCCTCGGGTTCTCGAAGAGGGAAAACTCCTCGTTGACCCCATAGGAAACCTCCCCCATCGAGGTGAGTCGGTCCAGGTAGTAGTCGAAGGCCCCCTGGTAGTATGAGACGTTCTCCTCGTGGACGAGAACGGCGAACACCATGTAGGCTCCGAATGACTCTGGACCCGCGGATTCCGGCAGGTACTTCAGGAAATCCCGGATGTCCAGAACCGCCAGGTCGTAGCTGACCTTACGGAAACGGTCCTCATACTCGGCATTGTCCCTGAAGAAACGGTAGCCGGGCCTGTTTGGGAACCGCCCCTCCATCTCGAGAATTTTCCTGACCTTGGGCATCGATAACAGGGATTCCCCCGACGATTCAAGCGCCTCCTCCGGGTCCACAGCAACCAACAGCTCTTCGTGGGACTCCTCGTCAACCCTCAGAAGGTAGGAGAACTCCAGCCTCAGGTCCCCGACGGGTCTCTGGATCAGGAACTCCATCGAGTAGGGCCTGACCTTCTCCGTGGAGCTATCGAATTCGTTTAGCCTGATTAGCGTGACCTTGTCAGGTACCTCGGCCCCGAGAAATATAACTGCGACAACAGTAGATGCTACGAAGCATATTGATAGGATTCCCAAAAGGCCGCGTTCCATTCTTCCCGCCAGCTCAACTTGGTAGGCCCTGCATGAAAATATAATGGCTCAACGATCATACGTGAAGGACGACCGCGCCATCGGAACCCACCCACTCGGGCTTCTCCCCTATACGCCAGCCGGAGCCCGTGGTCTCACAGTACGCGTAGTACTTGCCGTTGCTCTCGTAGTAGGTGAGGGGGTAGGACTTATCCCACTCGCTGATCACATCACCAGATATCCTGATGCCCGCGGACATGTGCTGGGCCTCGTCAAGCCTCAGGAGAACGGCGCCGAATCCCAGCTCCCTCACTATGGAAACGAAGAGTATGGAGGTATCCTCGCAGTCCCCCCCCTCGTCAACGAGGGTTTCCACCGGGAACCGAGGGTACTCGTCGAAACCGGTGGTCTCATCCTCCGTGTACTTGAGGCTCTGCACGAAGCTAAGCACGAAATCGATCTTTCCGCTCCAGTCGCATTTGGCCTCGGCATGCCCGAGTTTCTCGCACAGGGATCCCAGGTACTCGTCATCACGTGGATCGGTCACATATTCCTCGTAGTCCGGGTTCCTGGAAAGCCCCCTGTAGTACTCGTAGAGCTTTTCCGGAATTGGTACCTCCCAGGAGTAGCTCCTTCCCTTGTGCTTCCACTCGAAATTCTTGGATATGTAGTCGCTGGAGGTCGGGCTGGTCAGCTCTGTTTTGGTCATGGTTATGCAACCCGATACCGCCAGGACTAGCCCGAACAGGAGAACTATGGTCGCCTGTTTCCTCCCCTCCACGAGGCAGATGCTGTCAGGTCTGAAGAAAAATCAGTCCGGCTGTTAACGAGGGATTTTGGAGTTCACGCAACGATGTTCAGCTTACCGCATCGGGTGTCCAATTTTCGGGAGGTCCCAGACAATATTAAAGGCCCGGGTGGACTCCTTTAATGGGATCAAATGACCAGCGTCAGAAGGTTTTCAGCCTCAGTTACACCCGAACTCCTTGGTAGCTTCGACAGGGCCATCGCGGAGATGGGCTACGATCGGTCCAAGGCGATTGGTCTGGCGATGAATAACTTCCTCTCCGAGTACGCGTGGGAAGATCGCCAGAAGGGCAGGGGAGCCGGCGCCCTGTCCCTGATATACGACCACGACAGGAAGCAGGTGGACAAGGAGCTGACCGAGATACAGCACCATCACAGGAACGTGATAATCTCGACCACCCACGTGCATCTGGACCAGAACAACTGCCTCCTGATAATAGCCGTCAGGGGCGATATATCTTCGATAAGGGAGCTAACCAGGGAGATCTCCGGGATAAAGGGGGTTCTCCAGGCAAGAATGGCATCCCTTGCCCTCTGAATTCACTGGCGGGCAGGTGTGATTTTTAGATTCCATGGGATTGGGCGAGGTCATGCGAAGAAGTTTCCGGCTCTGGGCAGGAGGTTGTTCTCACATGTCAACCGATATCCAGCACGGGCGCCGGAGCATCAAGGAAGCGATAGAGCAGAGCGAAACGGGGGGACTCGATGGTGGCCCTCCCTTTTCATGGGACGTCATGGTCCACCTCGGCGACCTGGTAGGGCGCCAGGGTACCCCTGATGACGACGAGGGCAGGATGGTCCTCGAGCAGTTCCTCTCCTCCAAAAAGCACCACAGGGGGCAATTCTACAACATCCTCGGCAATCACGACGCAAGCGGCCCGGATGAACCGACCCAGTGGTGGTTCAGGAAGTGGATAGATCCTGCAGGTGAGAGCCCCGGTTCCTCCGGTGTCAGGAACTCCGAGAGGCCGTATCCCGTCAGGGGTGACTGGGAGAGGTACTCCTTCCAGGTCGGGAACATCCTGTTCCTCATGATGGGTGACAGGAACGACGGTGGGCCACCCTCGGGGAGGGGGAGCCGAGGTGGCTACCCGGCTGGTAAGGTTACACTTGAGACATTCAACTGGTGGAGGGAAATGGTGGAGCATAACGAGGACAGGATAATAATCACCGCCCACCACCACATGCTGAAGGACACCACGGTCGCCTCGGGGGAGTGGGAGGGCGTGGAAGGGGGCTACCACGGGAGATTTGAGGACGGCGCGCCCATTGGAGCTTCATACCTCTACTTCGTCGGTGACAGGCCCGATGCCTGTATGTTCGAGAGCTATCTGAGCGATCACCCGGGCTCTATCGACATCTGGCTTGGTGGCCACACCCACACCCACCCCGACGATGACTATGGGGGCAAGACACACATCGAGACCAGGTGGGGAACCACCTTCATCAACGTTGCAGCTATGACCAAGTACCACGTCCAGCGCAAGACGGTGCCGATGTCCAGGCTCCTCGCCTTCGACCCGGGTGAGGATGATGTCACCGTGAGCTGCTACCTGCATACCTCGGATCATGCTCCCCAGGGCTGGTATGACGGGGTTGAAAAGGAGGTCTCCCTCCGGCATTCTTTCTCGGGCATCTGAGGAAGTGACATTTCAACCCGGACCGCTAATCTATGCACGATGGACCGAAGATGCCTCCTCATCGATGATGCTGAAATCGAGAGCCTGAGCGAACTCCAGAGGGAACTCGGCCGGCCGGAAAAATTCGCTGGAAACCCGGTTCTCCGATGCGAGTGCCCCTGGGAGATGCTGGGGATCCAGACCTACGGAACCGTAATATACGACGGGGAGGAGGACCTCTTCAAGCTCTGGTACCTGACCCACGCCGGCCCCTCCGACGAGATCGTGAAGGTAGATGGGGTCGACAGGCTCGCTAACATGACACTTCTCGCCTACGCGACCTCTCCCGACGGCGTTACCTGGGCAAGGCCCGGCCTGGGACAGATCGACTTCGAGGGATCACGGGAGAATAACCTCCTGAAAATTGGCCGAGTGAACGTAGAGGGAGCCTCCGTCCTCCTGGAGCCCGGTGAGATGGATCCCTCCAGGCGGTTCAAGGCCCTCTACTGGGAGCACGGGTCGGGGGAGATCACCGAGATGGAGGATGGCACCCTCCTCTGGGGAGATGGGGAGGGAGATGGTATCTGGGTATCCTTCTCGCCCGACGGTGTACGCTGGACCAATTACCCCGGCAATCCCGTCATTCCCATGGGAAGCGACACCGGGCAGTCGGTCGTCTGGGACCCGGGCATGAATCGATACGTCGCTTTCGGAAGGTTCGGCGCGGGCGGCAGGAAGGTGGCCAGGTCCGAGAGCCCGGACTTCGTTCACTGGTCAGAGCCAAGGCTCGTCCTGGAGCCCGACGACGATGACGGTCCGAACACGCAGTTCTACGGGATTTCCGTTACCCTCTACGAGGGAATCTACATAGGCCTGCTCTGGGTGTTCCACATCGAACCGGGGGGACACCTCGGAGGTGGAAAGGACGTGGGTAACATAGACATACAGCTGGTCTCGAGTCGCGACGGAATACACTGGGACCGGGTCTGTGAAAGGCAGGTATTCATCCCAAACGGTCCATCTGGTTCCTGGGACTCCCGGATCATCCAGGCGGCCTGCAGGTTCGTTACCCAGGGAGACCGTCACCTGATCTACTACAACGGGGCTCCCTACGGTCACGGGAGGGGAAGGCGAAGGGGAAATTCTCAGATAGGTTTCGCGACGCTACGCAGGGACGGTTTCGTCTGCCTCAGTGCCGGGGGGCGGGCTGGTAGTATGACCACAAGGGCCTTTAGAAAACCCAGAGGGAACCTTCACCTCAACATCGATGCCTCCGGTGGCTCGACGGAGATACATTACCTGGACGGTCGCCCCGACCCCTTAAGATCGGTGAAGTTGACCACGGACTCCGTCGATCTCAGGCCGTCCTGGTCCGGGGAACCCCCCCGGGAGGGCGATGAAATCCGTCTCCGGTTCGAGATGGTGAATTCCAAGCTCTACTCGTACTGGTTCGAATAGGTGAAGAAGGTGCCGAGCTTGATGCCTGGAATGCCGGGGGCGAAGGAGGCATACGGCATTTCCCGTGTTCTGGAGGAATTTACAGTCACGGTGCCGCCGAGGGCCCTTGAGAGGTACGGCATTGTGGAGGGTGAGCCGGTGATACTGACCACCACCCACCCCGGGGAGGCGGGTTTCAACCTATGGATTGAGAGGAGGGCAATGGATACCGCCCTTGCTAGGAGGTTGGCCGGGCTCGAAGGGGGGAAAACCGTGCAGTGGATTGAGGGTCGGGCTTACGCCCGTTCAGAGGTCAGGCAGGGCAAGTTGACGCTTGCACCCGAACTCCTGGACGCATTTCGCCTGGAGCCAGGCGTGAGGCTCCTGGTGGTAAAAAGCGCCGAGGTTGCAATGAGCTTCACGCCTGTCGAAATATGGAGGGAAAAGCTGGAGAAACGCGGGTTTCACGAGGCCGTTAGAAGAATGGCTGACCTGGATGAATTCTGAATTTCGGTCAATGATTCTCAGCTGAACTCCTTATTGCATCTGCCATGTATTCCAGATCGGACCTGGTCAGCCTCGGGTGCATCGGCAGGGTCAAGTTCCTCATCCCGATGTCCTCGGCAACCGGGCAGTCGCCCGGCCCGGACCCCCTCTGCCTGTAGATCTCCGCCAGGTGAATGGGCTCGTAGTGCGTCCCCGCCCTGACTCCCCTTTCACCCAGTTTCTGTATCAGCTCGTTCCTATCCATGCCGAAGGCATCACCCTCCACCAGCAGGTTGTAGAGGTGAAAGACGTGCTTCACCCCCTCGATTACCGATGGCGGAATTATGCCGGGTATGCCCCCGATCATTTCCGTCAACATGTCCGCATTTCGAATCCTTATGGAATTCAGCTCATCCAGCTTCGAAAGCTGTATCAAACCGACGGTCGCCTGCACATCAGTCATCCTGTAGTTGTGCCCGACCATGGTGAACACGTGGGAGTGGCCCTCCCTACCATGGTTCTGGAACATCCTGGCCCTGCGGTGGAGTTCATCGCTGTCCATCGTGAGCATACCTCCCTCACCCAGAGTCGAGATGTTCTTCTGCTGGTGGAAGCTGAAAGCCCCCATGTCCCCCAGGGACCCCGCCTTCCCGCCCCGGTACTCGGCCCCGGGTGAGTGAGCGCAGTCGGTCATAACGGTGCAGTTGTGATCGGAGGCCACCTCTTTGATTTCATCCATTCGGCAGGGCTGCCCGTAGAGGTGAACTGGAATGATCAGCCTGGTCTCATCCGTGATTTTCTGTTCGAGGTCCACCGGGTCCATGTTGGATGTCCCCCGATCTACGTCAACGAATCCCACGTCGGCCCCCTGGAGGGCAGCCGCGTTCGCGGTGGCAATCCAGGTGATCGATGGAACCAGTACCCCGTCACCCGCCCCGATGCCCGCCGCCGCGCAGCCAAGGTTCAGGGCTGTCGTCCCAGAGGTGACGGCTATCGCATGCTTTACGCCGCAGTACTCGGCAAAGGCATCCTCGAATGCCCTCACCCTCTCGTCATTGGTAGGTGCTCCTCCCCTGATGACCTCTGCAACGGCCTCGATCTCATCCTCGCCGTAGATCGTGCCGAACTTGGTTTCCAGATCCCTCTCCCCCCGGTCCGGCGGATACACGAAAAAAACCATTGCGACCTCCTACAAATATCCTTCTCCCGGGGCCAACTCCCCATTAAATAGAGATGGGATGATCCTCCCAAGGGGTAGAAAACATGGTTGCACGGTCGCAGCTTCTATTGGGGATCATCTCCGCCTCCCTCCTGTTCATCGGCCTCTGGCAGATAGAGATGATGTGGCTTCACAAGGCCTGGGGCCATGAGGGGTTCGTGCTCCCCTTTGGGAAGAAGGTCCCGTGGTGGTTCGCCAGGGACCTCTGGTACGCCTGCATTATCGGTGGTTATGTAGTGCTCATCCTCGCGAGGTGAGCTCCCTCAGGGGCTTTTTAGTACGAATGCCCAGTAGGATAGGCCAGCGATTGCCAGGATGCCCAGGGCCCAGAATGCTGCCAGCAGCAGGGTCCTCTGGTTTCTCCTGGAGCTTTCCCTCTCCTCGGCCCTGTTTACCAGGTCCTCCCTCTCGGCAATGCCCTCCTCGATTACCTCTTCGTAGGTCTCCCAGTACCCGTTGAACCTCGAATTCCCACCCGAGGCCCATTTGTAGCAATCCAGCAGAAGCGCGGAGAACTCCGGCTGTGTGAGAAGCTTCTCGTAGTGATTACCCGTGGCAGGGTTGTTCCGAACGAAGAATCCCGAGAAGGCTATTGACCTGCCGCCACCGTCCCCCTGGTATGCAATAACCAGGGGGATCCCGGTGGACCTATCCCTGTAGAGAACCGTCTTCTCCCCCTCCGTTGGGACGGGCTCCACCAGGTTCTTTACGCTATCCTTTGGCGCCGCGAAGAACTGCCCCACGAGATCGAAGTTGTCAGGCAGGGAATCCCCTATTCCGCCCAGCCGGGCGTCCCTGGTGTACTCGTTTACACTCAGCCCCGACTTCCTCTGGCCGATCACCGTGGAGTTTCCGTAGACCGGGAAGACGAGTCGGGCAAGTTCCCCGAGAGTGTTCTGCCAGCAGCACCCGTGGAATCCTATCGCTGAGCCCCCGTTCCTGAAGTAGGCGATCACGGGTTCCCTAAGTAATACGAGATCATTGGAGTTCGTTGATGTGAGTACCAGGCACCGGACGTTTGGCAGGCTCAGCATCGACGCGGCCCGGAAGGGATCCGACAACACTAGGAATTCCTCGCCATCGTTCGAGGTACTTGCCAGTATGGAAGCCACGCCCTCCGCGAGCTCCGGCATATTGCCATCGTACACGATGACCAGTGGCGTAAACTCGCCGGCGACGGTTGTGACCGAGGTCAGCATGACAAGTGCTAACAGGATTTCCCTGCTATTCATCAGGCAACCCCCTGGCAAACACGTTAATTATCAAGAGCTCCCTCGTACCATCGGCGTATACCTGGACCAGCTCAACGAAGTGTTCATCCGGCGTCCAGTCCAGAATCTGACGCAGGCCATCCTCCTCGATATCCATCTGCAGGGTCACCGAGAACCTCTCGTCCCTCTCGACGTCCTCGTACCTGAGAACCCCATCGCGGCTGGAGTTGGATACCACGAGGCCCCCGCTGATCATCTGGCCTTCCTCGAAGTACTCCAACTTCTCCTCGTTCCTGGCGGTTGAGATGTAATCGATGTTCTCCATCCCATCGAGGAAGAAGGTCGACGAACCCTCGAAGTACCTGATCTCGTCCTCCCTCGACAGGATCATGTACACGGTCGGTAGCACCGAGAGGGAGACGTCATCATTGAAGTACTCGAGGAAGGTTGAGAAGTCGATTATCCTGGCATCCCATTCCTCGCCCCCGATGTCCGCTGTCGCCTCAATGACCTCGACCTCCCCGCCCAGGGCCTCGACCCGATCATTAAGTTCTGCAACCACCGGGAACTCCATCGGGTCCACTGGGGTTGAGACGTTTATCCCGGGGTCCTTCTCGTAAAGGGATGAAAACCTCATCTCCACCAGCTCGAACTCCCTCGTGGCCATGATGACGTATGAAAGCTCGTTCTCCAGGCCAATCGAGTATGGTCTCTTGGGAATCGCCTCCGGGTACTCGTTCCCCAGCAAAAGCAGGGGCTGCTCCCCCCTGGGCTTAATCAGCGTCAGGACCAGCAGGGTTGAAAGGATAACCGAAGATAGAAGAATTGCGACAAGGCGTGGATCCATCCGGGCCAATTCAAAACAACCTCTATTCATCGTGCCTCTGGAGCCGGGTGCTGCTCACCTCGGCATACATCCTCCTCCTGATCATGAGCGTGTAGAGGATTACCCCGCATATCATGAAGGTTCCCGTGACGGCGGCCCACTCGATCAGGTAGACGTAGAAGAGTGCCTGCCTGGCGATGACCCTCGCCTCCTCCACCCTGATGTTCACGAGGTTAATCAGGGAGTCGTAGCTCTCCAGGGCAGGTCCGTACTCACCCTCGAAGTACAGGTCGTTTGCACCGTTCCTGGCCTCGTCGCACTCCCTGGCCGCCCTCTCGACTGCCGCAAAATTTCCACCGAACTTGTCCACGATATCTATCATTGAGTCCAGGGTCCCGCGGATATCGGAGTAGTCCCTTATCCTCCTCCTGATCATGTAGACAACGTCGACATCGTCCGGAAGCCTCTTCCCGGCCGTGAACATGATCACGTTCAGCACGAAATCCGGGTAATAGGACCAGGTCATGAATACGGCGCCACCGGCCGGTGTCCAGTCCGTGAGCATCGAGAAGCCCCTGCCATTTCCCACGTCCCACCAGACCAGGTGAGGAAGACGGCCGTAGCTCATTGTCTGGGCCTCCGCTATTAGGTTGGAGTTCTGCTTCAGGGTCACCTTGTGACCCTCCCCGAATATCGCCTTCGGCTCCAGCGTGTTAAAGGGAAGGGACCTGGACAGCTCGCATTCCTCGTCCACGATGATCATCTCCATGGACTGGTCGCAGTACTCGTCCTCGATCATGTTGACCGGCAGCACATCGGCCACAGTGGTCACCGACCAGGAGGGCGCGACGGCACCGGCCCTGCCCTCGTAGCTCTCAGCCCCGCCGATCATGATCAGGCCCAGCCCCTCCTCCAGGACCCCATCGCTCATCCAGTTGATCTCCCTGGGCTTGAAAACGCCCTTGTTTGCATCGCTCAGTATTAGCACGTCGTACCCGTCCCTCATTCTGCTTGCAGTCCTGGGCATGTAGGCCCTCATCTGCTTGGTTATGAAGTCGGGGGTGGAGTGGAATGTGCAAGCCTCAACCGGCGTGGTTACGAAGCTCGGCTCCATCATGATGTAGGATAGCGGGCTCCGGATGCCAAGGCCGTCGCCCATGTACAGAACCCGGATTCTCCCAGTTGTGGGGTCGGACCTCTGCTCCCTGGCGGCGCACGTACAGGTCGCCAACAAGATTGCCACCGAAATGGCTAGGTACTCCCTGCGCAAGCACCTGAAATTAAAAGGCCCCTGCATATATATTCAACGGCTGCTAAAAGCTAGCCGGGATGTGAAATGGATAAACCGAACATAATCTTCGTCTTCAGCGACCAGCAGCGGTGGGACACGGTCTGTTCCTATGGCGCCGAGATATTTCCCGGCCTGACCCCAAATCTGGACCGGATGGCCCAGGAGGGCGTGCGCTTCGAAAACGCGTTTACCTGCCAGCCGGTCTGTGGCCCCGCGAGGTCGTGCATCCAGAGCGGAAGGTGGGCCACGGAAACCGGGTGCTACAGGAACGGAATCGGCCTTCCCACTGACCAGAGGACTGTCGCCCACGTCCTTTCGGAGTCCGGCTACGAGGTGGGCTATATTGGGAAGTGGCACCTGGCATCGACGGGCAGCAAGGGTATAGATTACCAGACCTCACCGATACCCCCTGAGCACAGGGGCGGCTACAGGGACTTCTGGCTGGCATCCGATGTCCTGGAGTTCACCTCCCACTCCTACGATGGCCACATGTTCGACTCGGATATGAAGAGCGTGGAGTTCCCCGGTGGGAAGTACAGGGTTGACTGTCTCACCGACTTCGCGCTAGATATGCTCAGGTCACGGGACCGGGAACGCCCCCTCTTCCTCTTCCTGTCCTACATCGAGCCCCACCAGCAGAACGACCACGGACGTTTCGAGGGCCCAAGGGGATCCAGAACTAATTTCCGGGACTACAGGGTTCCGGGAGACCTTGAGGGACAACGGGGAGACTGGAAAAAGGAGCTTCCTGACTACCTTGGCCAGGTCCACAGCCTGGACAGGAACCTGGGCCGCCTGAGGAGCGCCATCAGGGGGATGGGCATGGAGGAGGACACGGTGGTGTTCTACGCCAGCGACCACGGCTGCCACTTCAGGACCCGGAACGGTGAGTACAAGAGGTCCTGCCACGAGAGCTCAATCAGGGTTCCCCTGATCGCCAGCGGGCCCGGTCTAGAGGGAGGCCGGGTGATGAAGCCGATGGTCAGCCTGATCGACATCCCTCCAACCATCCTCTCAATCGCCGGTCTCCCTATCCCGGGCTACATGAGGGGACGTGACATGCTCCAGCTGCTGGGCGAGGATTCCCCCGCCTGGAGGGACGAGGTCTTCATACAGATCAGCGAGGACCACGTGGGAAGGGCGATCAGGACCGGGAACTGGAAGTACTCCGTCAGAGCCTCCGGGAACGGGTGGAAGGAGATGGACAGCGGTTCCTACGTCGAGGACTGCCTCTACGACCTCGCCGGTGACCCATACGAGCGGAACAACCTGGTCTCCGACCCGCGCTACTCAGACCTGAGGGCAGAGCTATCCGCAACGCTCAGGCGGCGAATGGTCATGGCGGGCGAGGCCAAGCCCGAGATCGCAGGTAAACCCTAAGGCTGACCTACTGCTCCCTCATGTGGACGTCCACCTGCGGGAACGGTATCTCGATTCCCTCCTTCTGGAGGGCCTCAAGTATGCCCTTCGTCATTTCGCCCCTCACGGTCCAGTAGTTCTCCGTGTTGGTCCACGGGCGCAGCTGCAGGTTGACCGAAGAATCCGCAAGCTCCGTCACGACAACGGCCGGCTCTGGCTCGTCCAGCACCATCTCGTGCCCCTTCATCAGGGCCATCGCCACGGACACCGCCTTGTCAACGGGACTATCGTAACCGATTCCAACGGAAACGTCCACCCTCCTTGTAGGCATCCTGGTGTAGTTTACCACGGGGCTGCCCCACACGAGCTTGTTTGGTATCGTGATGTAGGTGTTGTCAGGGGTCAGGAACTCCGTCGCCAGTATACCGACGGCCGTGACCTTCCCTGTCTGCCCGCTCACGTTGACGACCTCGTCCTTGTCTATGGGCCTGATTGCCGCGATCCACACCCCGGCGGCGATGTTGTTGAAGCTGTCCTGCATTCCGAAGCCAAGGATCAGCCCCAGTATCGCGGACAGCGCCAGCACAATAGAACCGACGTTACTTACTACCATGCTTGCTGCCGCGATTATCACCACCACGTAAAGGAGCGCGGACAGGAAACGCCCCAGGAACTCGACTATCAGGGGGGGTAGCTTGGTCTTCCCCATCGACTTCCTGAAGAAAGATACCGCTATCCTGACAGCAATCACACCTATGATCAGGACGATTATAGCCGCTATCATGTCCATTGGTGATATACCCGTTCCTGCAATTGGCTGTGTCAGATTAACCACTGTCTATCCTCCTCACCCCAGGGAACCCGTGATCCCCATTATAAAGATTACCATACCGGCATACTGGGTCCAGAAAGGGTGAAAATCGCGGGGTTCCAGTCACTTCCAGTTCCGGTAGAACCAGATCACCCCGCTTCGGCGCGGGAGTCGGAGTGGAAAGCCCCTGCTGGTCAAATCCTCCCCGTTGACCTCCCTTTTCTCACCGGTCTCGGGGTTCTCGAAAAGGTACTCCCCGTCAGGCATGATGCCCCGGGGCTTGATCACCATTGTCTCCCTCGGTGACCCGGGCAGGCGGATCCCCTGGACCAGGCCACATCCCCTTTCAGGGGAGTCGAACTGGCGAACTACCCACCTGTCCGGGCTGCGGTGGTAGGGTGTCAGTGGGTAGTAGTCCCCGTTCAGGATCAGGCCTGCGGCCCTTCTCCAGATGCCTACCATCTTCCTGACCAGCCCGTAGTCGTAATCATCGCGGCGGATGTCAAGGGACATCGATGCCGCCGCGGTCATGCCACAGTGGTAGGAGTAGCTGTCAGCCCTCGTCAGGAACCTCGTTCTCCCATCCAGGTCCCACGACAGGGCCTGCTCCCTGAAGTAGGGAATCCAGGCGAAAAGCGTGTGGTGGAAGGCCAGCTTCACCGGGTGGTTCCCGTAGCCATAGTCTGTGTAGTGGAGCGGGACCGAGCGGCGCATGGTCTCCAGGTCGTTTCGGCGGCCCCCGCTGGCGCAGGAATCTATCCACAGCCCCGGGTTTCTCTCAAGCAGGTCATCCCAGAACTTGAGGTAGCCCTGGACGTGAAGGTTCTCGTTGACGCCCTGGCGATCCGGTTCCTCGTTCTCCCGCCAGTATCGCAGTGGCTCGAAGTTATGGTCCTGTCTGTAAATCCTGATGCCGTTTTCCGCGATAAGTCTGCATAGGTGATCGGTCAGCCACCTGCGGCACTCGGGAATACCGAGGTTCAGGAGCCTGTTTTCCTCGCCATCCAACCGCAGCAACCACTCGGGGTGTTCCCTGTCAAGCATGGTACCAGGTCTCACCCTCTCGGGCTCGAACCATGCCAGCAGGTCCGCACCGTGCTCTGATGCGCACTCGGAAACCGGTCCAAGGCCCCTTGGAAACCTCTCGGGGTCGGGCGCCCAGGTGCCCGTTATGGGCCACCGTCTCTCGCCGTTCTCGTCATAGCATGGGTACCAGCCCGCGTCGATCCACCAGATGTCAAATGGAAGTCCACGCTCAATGGCGGCCTTCGGTATGAATCGGAGCTGGTTCTCCTCCGTTGCCGCGGTGAACTCCTCCCCATCACCGGGGCCCTCGCAAGCCAGGCGGGGCCTGATGGGCGTTCCATCCGGCCTGGGAAGGATGTGGGCCAGGTACCATCTCCGCCAGAGATTAACCGCCCGGGATACCTCCCCTTCCCACCGCATTATGGTTACCCTCGGCGTCCGTATCCTCTCGCCCGGCATCAGCCGTAGACTGGTCCTCTCCTGCCCGCACTTTACCCCCACCCCACCTTTAGATCCCCTGAACTCTGCTCTCCACTGGCCGGGCCAGCCCACGGCCATTGACAGGCCAAAGCCCTCGAAGAGGACCCGGAAGTACGGGAATACACCGTCACAGGGCCGTCCTCCCTTGGGCGCAAGTTTCAGCAAATTACCCTCTCCCAGGTGCTTGGTACGGGGAGCATACCCTTCTTCAATACATGAATCACCGTTGTAGTAGCTCAGCGCCGGGGAGCTCCCCTCGAACATGCAATCCATTGCCAGAATGTCGCCAATGACGGGCGTGGGTTTGCTACCCCCGTTTGTGAACCACGCAAGCCATTCCACCACAGGGTAGTCCAAGTACTCTGTTAACTCAACCCGCACGCCAAGCCCCGTCTCCCCATCATTTCCCTCGAAGACCGACTCGGTAATGCTGGCGTCGACGCGCCGCCTGTGAGAGGAAGGATCCCACTCCGTGGGGATCCCCCTCATCTGTCTTTTTCCGAGCACGTATGACACGGGAATGTCCCGGGCCCCCTTGAAACGGCTAACAGCCCATGATCTGATCTTCTGCATTTCCGCTGGTGTCGTGGCGGAGTTGTGCTGATCCATCATATTCCCTCCCAGCCCGCGTACTGAACACGTTTTTCCCTAAATATTAACCTTCTAAATCCAGCCCGGGGAAAGTTACTTCTGCGGATGCCGGGATAGGCTCGGCGATGGATGAGAGGGATCGAGCGGACCACGGCATAGGTCGCAGGATCAGGTGGATGGGGGAGGTCCTGAGGCGGGGAGCGGAGAAGGAGATCGGGGATTACAGGAAGAGGTTCACCGCCGCCGCCTCTCTCTTCGACGAGGTACTATCACCCATGCTCATCCAGACCTTCGATCCGGCCGGGGCAGCCAGGACGGCGGAGGAGTTCTTCGGCTCCGGCAAGGTCCGCTTCGCGGCCATCGACGGCACTGACTACTCCAGAGCGATCTTCGACCTGGTGGTCTTCTTCGGGGGTTCCTACGCCGCCACGGGCTCCATATCATTTACAGATTCTGGTCCCGAGGTCCGGTATGACCCGGAACACCTCGAGGACTCCAGCGGAATCTGCAGCTGCGTTCCCCTCTACATCAGCGAGGTGGCCCGGATCGACCAGGCGGTTTCCGGCGATGTGGAGGAGATCGCCTACAGCACCCTCCTGACGGACGAGGAGATCATAACCAACTCCGAGATCGCCAACCGGATCATGACCTTCTCGGAGTTCTTCCTCGCCTACCGTATTGCCACCGACCCGGAAAGCGAGGTGAGGATAATACTGATGGATCGCACCCTGGCCGGTGAAATCAGTTCCCTGATGTACGATACCTCCAGAAGAAGCCACTGGAGCAGGACCTGCTCTTTGCTGGGATACCTGGTCGAGGGGGTCCCCGTCGACGAAAACGAGCTCTTCTACTCGCGGCACAGGCTACACAACCCGGACCTGGGAGTGCTGCCACCCCGGGGAGATTACCTGATCTACTCCATCCTGCACCACCTCGAGGAGGGAAACAAGAGCGACGTTGAGGATATCTGCAGGGCCCTCGGAATCGATGTGGCTGACCGGAAAAGGAGGGTCGCAGGGAGGCTCAAGCGGCTAAAGGGCGAGGGCATGGTCGGGGACCTTCTGGGTAACTACAGGATGGCATCCAGGTACGAGGGCTACTGGGACCGCGTCAAGGCGTTGGTCCTCGAGGTAGGGGAATCCCTTTTCGGAGAGGAGGGGAGGATGACGGTTGAGGTAGGTGGAGAGACCAGGTATCTCACCACCATGGACATCGCCTTCCTGACTCTGTTCACGATAAACATGCTAGTGGAGGAGTGCTGGAGAAGGGGCATATTGCTTTTGGGCATAACCAAGGACACCGCTGCAAGGGACTTCAAGCGGCATGTTCTGCCGCTACTCTCCAACTGCGGGTTGCTGCAAACCGAGATATCAACCGAGACCTTCGAGGAAATCCCGAACACCGACAGGATGTTCCTTCAGGCAACCTCGATGATGAACCACGGTAAACTCCGGGTGCCCTGGGCGCTTGCCGAATACGACACGGCTATGAGGACCCTCGTTCACTCCCCCGGATCCGGGATGAATGCCGTTAGGGGCGCCATCAAGAACCGCATAATACCGGAACGTCTGATGGCCAAATCCTACATTCAGCTCGCGCAGGCGGAAGAGGATCCCAGGCTCCGCAGCAATGTCCTGCTCATGGATCGCCTGGTCTACCCCTGCCTTGACGCCGGTCCCGAACAGCTGATGGACTTTCAGAACACCTACGGGGGGGCGGTGGAGCCCGTCAGCATCATTCTCAGGAAGGATGCTTCCTCACCCGGACCGATGCAGAACCTCATCCTCACAATGCTGATTGCGATGGGGGACTCGAACATCCCCGAGCTCTTTGGGTACAACAGGCCACTATTCATCGCCGACAAGATAGCTAAATGGAACAACGAGTGTTTCCAGAGGATGGTGGAGACCACCTCGACCTGGATCCAGGCGAACCCACGGGTCAGGGACTTCATATTCTACATGTCAAGTTTCAGGGAAAGGAGGTCAACGATTGAGTTCGCGAGAAGGAAAGGAAGCTGACGAATACTTCACGGATTTCGAGGGCAGGCTCAGGGCCCGGCTCGGGAGGGTGGTGCCCACCCGGTCTCCCCAGCAGGCCGAGGGCAGGTTCTCCGGCATCTCGGCCAGGTACCAGTGCATCGTGAAGATAGAGTACCAGAGGGAGATAATGCGTCTCCTGGAGGAGGGAATGCTCCTGGCGGTGAGGAACTTCAGGTCCTCCCCGGGGCTGGATCGGTACACACTCCTCGAGATCAGCAAGATCCTGCCCGAGCACTACGGGCTGAGGGGCCTTTCAGACCAGAGCTACTACCCGATGCAGTTCGAGATAATAGAGCAGGCGGTCCCGGACTGGTCATCCAACGATCGCTCGACGATGATGGTCCACGCGAACTCTATCCCGATTAACCACGACCTAATCCTGGGTTCCGGTGGCCCCGAGTTCGCCAAGGGGTTCTCGTTTCCCGTCCCTGGGGAGGAGGCGCTGGTCCTCGGCCCGACGATGATCGACAGGATGTACAACCAGGTCGTCCTGGAGAAGATGGGCTGGGAGCCATCCGGGACGGGGCCCCTCACCAACCCTCGACTGGGGACCATCAACATGTTCACGTCCAGGCAGGAGGAACTGACCCCGATATACCTGGACTTCGAGGCCCTGGTCAGGTACCACACCGGGGTCTTCGCCTTCACCGGCGGAGGAAAATCAAACCTCCTCTCCAACACACTTCGACGGGTGCTGCGCCACCTGGATGACTCCAGGATAATAATCTTCGACATCTCCTCCGAGTACCCATTCCTGCTGGCAGACGTACTCGGTGACGAGGATATCGACTCCCTCCTGATCATGGAGGCCGACGTGGACGATGCCGGTAAGCTCTTCAACTCCGTAGTAAAGCCCAAGGTATTCGAGGAGGAGGAGCGGGCCCTTCCCCTGTTCCAGAAGATCATGGATCTGGGCCGGGTCGGGTTCTACTCTGAGCCACCCCAGTTCGAGATGCCAACATACGGCGGGATTCTCCGGGAGCTCTCAAGCATGGGCGGGAGCATCGAGTCCCCCTCGGGTCAGGCAGCCCAGGAGATACGGCTCAGGGTCATGTCCAGGATGAGGGAATCCGGGTCACCGGAGTACGATGTTCCCGATGACGTGTCGGCCACCTCGATCGGGCAGGAGGCCGAGGGAGTCCTGGAGGAGAGGTCACTGCGGAGGGGCTCCACCCTCCACAACTGGGCAGCGGCGATGAAGAGGCTTCCCGATATGGTCCGGCTCGGCGAGGAGAACGCATGGACCCCCCGGAAAAACGAGTACGACCTGAAGGGCATATGCGACGCCCTGGATGGTGACACCAGGCTCATCTGCCTCTCCATTTCCGATCCGGATATGATAAAGAACCTCGCCATACAGATAACCTCCGAGATGCTCAGGCGGCGAAAGTCGCAGTTCAAGGTGAAACCCTACACGATGTTCGTCTTCGACGAGGCCCAGGAGTTCATTCCGCACCAGAGCACCCCGGGACTGGAGGGGAACTGTTCAAAGGCGATCGAGCGGCTGCTACGACAGGGACGGAAGTACGGCCTCGGGGTTTGCATATCGACCCAGAGGATAGCCTACCTGAACACCAACGCGCTTCAGCAACTTCACACCTACTTCGTGGGCACGCTGCCCAGGCCCTATGACCGCACCGTGGTCAGCGACGTGTTCGCCATAGACCTTGGGATACTCGAGAAAACCCTGGAGTTCGCTCCCGGCGACTGGCTTGTCTCCTCATATACTGCCACTGGTATGCGGAACGTACCAATATTCATCCACGCGGATGACGCCGAGGTGGTGCTGCGGGATTCCATGGGCATCGGAGAAGACGGGCCCCGCTAGATGCCGTCCTCCCCCTTCCCAGGCTTTCCCTCGGAAACAAGGCCCCCGAGTACCTGAAGGAGCCCGCCCGCAAGCATCAGCAAGCTCCCCAGGCCCAGACCCCAGCGGAGCTTGACATTACCCAGCTCCTCAATTTCCCCGCTGAAATGACCCAGGACCGGGGAGGTCTGGAGGGTCCCTAACATCACCTCAACGGTATCGGGAACTTTCTCCTCCACCATCTCCGATACAGAGGTCGAGATAATCGAGCCGAGGACCATGATTATGACCAGTATCGGGACCACCGGGACCAGCATCCTGAACACCCCGCTCCTGATGAGCCTGCCCCTGAGCTCACCGGTGTTCTTGGCCTTGATAACATCCAGGACTAGGAAAACGAACCCGGAGACCATCACCAGGCCGATTGGCACCTTGATAGCATACAGGGAAACGAGGCCCCTGTTGCTCTGGGGATCGTTCACCTGCAGCCCCCTTACCCCGTCCATCTTCAGTACCGTGACCTCACCATCCGTCCTGTAATCCCCCTCGGGAACGTTCAGGGTCAGGTAGTACCAGGGCTGCCAGATGGCGAATATTGCCACCATGGCACCAATGATGGCGATAACGGAACCGAATCCCACCCCGCCGAATACCTTCCTGTTCCACACGGAACGACCAAGTCCGAAAAGCGTCCAGGCCCCCCTGAGAACGAGGTAGATCACGAACAGCACGGCGAAGTTTGCGACTAGCCAGCTCAACCAGAGCCAGCCCGTATTGAGGTTGTTGAGCTCGATCTCCCAACCCACGGGGCTCTCCCACTTCATGGCGTTGTCCCCGTGGGCAGGTCCAGGAGGTCCCCTCCTCCCCCGGAGGGCGTCCTCGTCCTCGCCCCACTCTCCCCACCTTCCAGCGAACTTTATCCATTCGTCACCCGGGGACTGTGCCTCGAGCTCCCCGATGACGACCAGCTCATAGTCGTCCGGTCCGATGGTCGGACCGCCACCGGATACCTGGTCGCTCTGCACCCCCAGGACGCCCTGGTATGACCGGAAGTAGTTGGCATGGGATCCCCTCGCCACGTAAACGACAGGGTGCCCTTCCCTCTTGAGGACCTCGCTCCAGTCTGCCATCTGGCCCGCGAAATGCTGCGAGTAGGATGCGGAGAGGGGTTTCTCGTCCTCCAGCGTGACCTGTACCATCTCCCAGTCACCCTCGTGGCTGTTCAGGGGGCCGTCATTGAAGGGGTAATAAAACCAGTACTGGACAACAGTGTAGGTGGACTCCATTAGGACATGGGCATAAACTGTGGGCATTAGGTCCTCCCTCTTGGAGACGAAGTCCTGTTCCACCCCCCGGTCATCAATACCCCCGTGTACGTTGTCAAGGAAGTGTTTGCTCCCCGGGTCGGTGAAGGACGCGATCTGTAGCACGGTTGGCTCGGTGTAGAGAATCGCCTCCCCATCACCGACTATCTGTTTCAGCATGGAGTTTTCCAGTGCGTAACTGACGTCAACGGGGAAGTATGCCTCCGTCGGGGCGAACCTTAAGACGGGGGCAAAACCCTTTGCCAGCAGTGTTTCGTTCTCGTCGGGGATCCCGTCTAGGTCAATGTCCTGGGAAAAGCAAAGTGGTGATACCAGGAAGACCATGAAGACGAGGAACGGCCCTGCTTTTTTCACGAATTGGACTTCTCAGGGGCTGTTAAAAATATGCTTACCACGCATCGCGTCCCGATATTACCCTGGCCCGTTGCCCAGATCGGGCACCTCCATAAGTTCCCCGCCCCTCTTTGCGGACTCGTGGGCGATTATTCCTGGTATAGCGTACCTCGCCGCATCCCAGACGCTGTTTGTTGGTGTGTTGCCCCTGCAGCATGCCATGACGAAGTCGTCGACAAGGAACTGGTGGGAACCGCAGTGGCCGTTTGGCAGGCCGATGAACTCTCTCGGGAGCCTCTGAACGGGATGGATGGAGCTGACGCCGAGGTATGTCCCGTCCCCCCTCCCCGAGGCAATTCCCTCGCAGGCCAGGACCTCGTCGAGCCTGGTGCTCTCCCCGGCGTCCTTCGTCAACCATATCGACCCCGATGAGCTCGACTCGAAGCTCGCACGGGTTCCGTATAGAGACATCCTCACCGCTCCCGGGTGCCCGACCCGTCGAAACTCGTTTATCCGGCAGCTGCTCCCGTCGGACATTCGGAAAAGGGCGGTCTCGTTACTGAAGGTATTCCCGTAGACGTTGGTTTCGGCCCTGAAAATACCGTCATCGCTGGAGTCGCGGAAGCCCTGGCAGGAGACCCCGGTCATGTGGGCACCCGTGACCGATATGATCTGGCTCGTCGAGTGTGTCGGGTAGTACATCGGAGGAAATCCAGCAGTTTCCAGCCACCGGTCCCCGCCACGTCGCCTTGCGACCTCGTAAAGGCCATGGTCGTAGTCGTGGTAGTACTCGGCCTCGGAGAACACCACATCCCCGAAGTCCCCGCTGGAGAACCTCTCCCGACAGTACAGAACACCCGGGTAGTAGTAGCTGGTCTCTCCGAGCATGTAAACCTTCCCGGTCTCCTCAACTGTTCGGACCAGCTCCTCGATCTCATCCACCCCTATCCCAGTGGGAACCGCGGAATACACGTGCTTGCCCGCCCTGAGCGCCTGAATTGCCTGTGGGGCGTGCAGCCACTGCTGAGTGATTATCACCACCGCGTCCACGTCGGTTCTGCAGAGCTCATCGAGGGATGGAGAGGTCTCCTCTATTCCATGGGTCACCGATGCCCTGCTCAGCCTACCGGGTTCCAGGTCACACAGGACCACGGAGTCGACCATCGGATGTGCCTTGAAAAGGGGAATGAAGGACTGGGCGAATGAACCAGTGCCCACCATCCCGACCCTGATGCTCATTCAATCTCCCAGTGGTTCGTTCACTGTTCCTCGAGTATATCCCTCAGCTGTAACGCCGTCTTTTCCACATCGTCGTTCTTCAGTATCATTATGGGGGTGCCTATGTCCATGGCAATCGATATCGCGGCGGCACGGTCGAAGTCCGAGTGCTCCTGGATGTCCTTGAGGGACTCATCAACATTTTTCCTGTCCTTGCCCACCATCCTCCTCTTGAGGATCTCGTAGGCATCCGCCTCCAGGAGGATTATCCTCCTCGGCTCGAGAACATCCATCACCCTTTTCGGCATGCCGGCTATGAATCCAGAGGGGGTTCGCACGGTGAGGTGCATGTCCAGAATCACCCTCCCCTTCAGATTCTTTACCCTTTCCGTTGCCCTGACCTGGAGCTCGGACAGGCATTCAGGGCGGAGGAGGGTGACCTCCTCCCCCTCCTTCACGAAGCCGCCGTCCAGGGCGAGCTTTAGTATCTGCTCCCCGAAGTTTACCACGGTGAGGTCCTCCATTCCCTCTGCCGCCTTCTGGATGACCGTGGACTTTCCAACGCCTGATTGGCCGCATACGACGTATAGCTTTTCCATGTAAACGCCTTGGGTTAGACTCGGGACAGGGGTTATAATATTTCTTTTAATAAAGGGATCGGAACTCGCGAACTGCTCAGGACCGGGTTTTAAACTTCGCCCGTCTTAATCCCGGGTTTCTCATTTTGCCCACCATTAATCGTCTCGGGGACGAATTTCAGGAAGAAGGGCAGCAGGACGAAGAATGATAAGAAGTAGAATATGTAGTAGGGCGTCCTGGGGGTGAAGTTATCGAAAAGCCAGCCCCCGATAATCGGGGCAAAGCTGGCTGGCACCAGCCGCACGAAGTTAAGGGTTCCATACCACCTTCCCCTCATCCTAGTGGGAACGTACTCCATGGCCAGGGCGCTACCCGCGCCACTGGAGAGGGCTGCCATCGAGGTCAGGGCGTAGAACGGGATCAGCATGCTCTGGTTTCCCGCCACCAGGAAGAACAGCCACCCCGCTCCGCTGAAAAGGGAGGCTATCATTATCGGCCTCTTTCGCCCCACACGATCGGACCAGACCGCCCCGAGGTTCATCATCAGATAGGAAATAATCGATGACAGGGAGGTCATCAGGCCGATAAATACCGGGGATGCCCCGATAACCTCGTATATCACGATTACCTGGAATGGTCCCACGAGGCCGGAGGTAAAGGCTCCCATGACAGCATAGGCGAAGTAGATCCTGACCCTCCTGATCGCCAGAAGTTCCCTCAGGTCTCCGGATATCTCTTGGAAGAAATAGCGTCCCCTCGAGAAACCCTTCCTCTCCTCCAGAGTCTCGTGTGTCCTGAGGGTGAAGTAGGTGAATAAAACCACGACTCGGGCGAGGCTCAGGAGAAAGTAGATGCGGAGGGCTCCCGCGTCCTGGACCCCGCCCAGCTTCGTGACCAGGGCGGCACCCACTGGCGGCAGCAGGATAACTGGAAGCGCACCCAGTGTGGATAGCAGGGTGGTACCCTTGGCCCTGTCATTCCCGTCGATGGATTCCGCCAGAAACGCGTTGCTCGCGCTGCCCGCGAAGCCTCCAACGGATACCACCACCCCCGCGACGAGGAGCCAGCTCCAGTCCTGCGCATAGTAGGAAATTATGTAGGTACCCGCCTCGAAGATCCAGCCCCCCGCCAGGAGCAGCCTTCTCCCGTACCGGTCCGTGAGGAAACCACCGAGAAGCTGCGGCACCCAGGCTACCATCGATGTCACGGCGGCAATCAGACCTATCTGGGCGGCCGTTGCACCCAGGGCTCGCGGGTACATCCCGATGTACGCCCCGAACAACCCAGAGTAGACCCCGGACAGAGCGTAGACGAGGATCCAGAACCTGTAGTTCCCCGGCTGGCGCTGTATGACCCCCCGGGCTGATCTCAGATAGCCCCTTATTTCCCAGGGTGCCAGCATCCTGAGCCATCTGGGTCGGAGAGCCCTCGCCAAGGTCTGATCAGCGCGGCGGCGCCCGCAGGGTAGAAAAATGTGCCATTACGAATATCAGTGGCTGTACCTGGCCTCGACTTCCTTCAGGTAGGCCAGGCCCTCCGTTACCAGGGTGTCCGAATCAGGTGCCAGTGACCGCCATATCCTGGTTGCCCCCTTCATGGCTTCGGAGACCTGAATGAATGACTCCAGACCGACGATGCCCCTGTATTTAATTTCGGCCAGCCCCCTGTAGATCTCATCCCAGTTTACGACTCCCCTCCCCGGGATCCCACGGTGGCTCTCGCTCAAGTGGTAGTGGCAGAGGTGCTCCCCAGCCATTACCGTCGGCGCGAAGAAATCGTCCTCCTCGATGTTCATGTGGTAGGCATCAAGGTGTATCCCCACGTTCTCCTCATCGATCATCTCCCTCAACCTGAGGGCCTGCTCGCAGGTGTTGACCAGGAAGGTCTCGTACCTGTTAACCGGCTCAAGGCCCACCATAATCCCCCTGTCCCCGGCGTAGACAGCGACATCCCTGAGTGCCTCGGCTGACCTTGACCAGTGGGCATCGGACGGCGTTTCCTCCGGGAAGAACCCCAGGGCGGAGTAGATCACCCCGGTCAGGATCTCCGAACCCATCCCCGCGGTTGCATCAACGCAACCCCTCAAAAACTCCACTCCCGCCTTCCTTATCCTGGGATCGGGACTGGTGATGTCCGTCTTGTCATCCAGGACCACCGAGCAGCAGACGCCGAGTCCAACCGACCCGAGACGCTCCCGGATAGCCACGGGATCCACCTTCTCAAGCTCCATCAGGGGTATCTCGATCAGTTCGAACCCGAGTTCACTGACGTGATCGATGATGTCAAGGGTTCTGTTCGACCATGAATCCGTCCAGGAATACGCATGTACTGCATAGCTCAGACTCATGAAAATCCAGATTGTGCGTACCCAATAAAGATTTCTCTGGTGGCATTGCAAACGGTAATGAGCATAATTGTACGATGGAATATCGCCACTTTGGACCTTCAGGTTTCCCCGCGGCATCGGTACCCATTACTCACCTGCCTGTAGCAGGGTAAATGGAGAGGTCCTGATTGCCGGGTCCGGACAGCCCATTGATGCGGGGGTGAAATCGGGGCTTTTCGTCATTGACAGCCTGGGTCATCTCGTCCAACGGACCACAGTGGAGGGCCCTCTCTCCCCCTTCGTTGCATTCCTCGGTAAATACGAGGAGAGGCGGCTCCTGGCCCACTGGTCTGGCGGGGGACCGGGTGCCCGGGTCAACGTTCTGAGTGCCAGAGACCTCAAGCCCGTCTGGGTCAGGGATGGCTTTCCGTGGACCGGCAACGGGGACTTCATTGATTGCGATATCGACGGAGATGGCCGGGAGGAGCTCCTCTTCTCCGTTGGCGGTCGAGACCACCACGTCGTGTGTGCTGACCTGAAGACCGGCGATGAGATCTGGCGGTACGGTGATCGCGTGACCATCTGCTGGGGTCGGCTCGTAGTCGCCGACATAGACCTGGATGGTTACCCCGAGGTGGTATTCGGAACCGAGTATGGAAATCCCGATGGCACCTCCTCGCTCGTCGTGCTCTCATCCAACGGGGATCTCAAGTGGCGTGACGATTCTATACGCGGAGATGCCGGTTCAACCCCCACGATGCTTGCGGACGTTAACGGCGATGGCCTCCTGGAGATCCTGAAGGTGGAAATCGACCTCTGCGGGAAAGATGGCCACACAAGCAGCGTGTTGTGCCTTGATTCTCTTGGAGAGCGAATTTATTCAACTCCCTTCGGGGGCTCCAGCATCGCCATCGCCGACGTTGACGGGGATGGATCTCTGGAGGGAGTTGGACTGACAAGTGGCCGTGACGGCGGTAACCACGGGTTGAGCGAGATAGTCTGCCTCGACCTGTCCACCGGTAAGAGGAAATGGACCAGGACCGTCCCCCGGGTTTACCTCTCGGGTGATCCCGTTATAGCAAGTATGAGTGATGACGAGGGCCTGGATATACTGGTCACCACGGGAATGCCATCTGGCTACGGAAGAATTCCAGGTCAGGACCCATGGGGATCCGGATACGTATTCTCACCCACCGGGAAAATCGTCTGGCACCAGGAGTTCCCCGACTGGGCCGGAGATCCCCTGGCCTGCGATATCGATTCGGATGGCTATCTTGAGTTCATCATCCCCTCGTACGAGGGGAGGATATGCGCCTGGAAAACGCGGGCTCCCTGTTCCTGCGACGAGTTTCCCGTGGCAAATGGCGGCCCAGCCAGGACCGGCCGGGCGGGTGGATAGCTACCTCCGGATCACCTTCGGGAAATACAGCCAGACGTGTCCCAGATCGTCGTTCTCCCCGAAGACTATCTCCCCATCGCGGCCAACGGTTGCTGCACCGAACTGGTACCCGTACCTCCTCCTCTCGAAGAGCGAAACGGCGATTCCGAGGTCAGCCACCTTACCGACTGCGGGGTCGTAGGTGAAGAGCCTGGATACTCCGTTCCCGCAGGACCCGAAAAGCCGGCCATCGAACGTCACCGCCATCGCCCCTATCGGGGCCAGATCGGTTCTCCCGAGTTCCTCACTGAAGCCATTCTCCTCGTCGAATGAGAACAGCCTCCCGGAGGAGTCAGCCACGTACTGGAGCCCGGACACCGGGTTTTTAGCCCAGATCGAGACCCCGTTCTCCCAGCCTCCCCCAGGTAGTTCGCACCAGTTCTCATCCAGCCCTTCCTTTTCATCGAAACGCCAGAGCGTAAGGCCGTCTCCCGAACCGAACAGGCCCCCATTTGAACCCAGCCCTATCCTGCCCCTGCCCTGGATCTCCCCCACTCCCTCGACGCCTCCCTCGGCCACCCGGGCGAGGTGCAGACCCGTCTCGGTTGAGCAGAGGATGGTTTTGCCGGAGGGAACCGTTTTTGCATCTACGATCAACTCCCCGGGAGCCGGGGTACCAATTTCATCGAAGTGAATCCTTGAGAACCCCCATTCCTGCAGCAGGTCAAAGGGAAGGGGCTGGTAGTTTCTCGAGACCAGCCTTCCGCCTCCCTTTCCATTCACCGCCGCCACCACCTTGCCATCGGCGCAGCAGATCGCCGGGCAGTTACCTGAATCGGGGAAGGAGCCCAGGTCGAAAACCATGCCCGTGACCCCGTGGAACATCCCCACGAAGACGTGAGCGGCCCGTCCGCTGGTTCCGCCGTATATGCTCCCGTCCTCCGCGGAATCAAGGGCCGTTATGTGGCCCTCGTCACTGGGAATCGGGGCAGTGGTTCCGGGAAAGTGGGTCGGGATGGCAACCATGGTTCCCTCCATCACGAATACCCCGTGTACTATCTCGTCGACCTTTGCCTTCGTGTCAGGGCGGCTCTTGTCCCATTTCTTCCTCTTGGTCATCCTATCACCCCCACGTCCTTATCGGCAGGTGGGCGTTCTCCACCTTCCTGTCCTCTGGCATGAACATCTTGAACAGGCCTACCGGGCTCTTGCCGATGTGTCCGAAGAAGATGTCCCCGTTGTGATCGACGGCACCGCGGGATACGTACTGGGCGTGGGTACCCGGCCTGTCCAGTACCGTTACCTCCTCCCTCTCGAGTGTGTCGGGGTCCATCCTCCAGACGACCCCCTCCCAGTCCATCGGATCATCCTGGTACACGTCCTCCTTCCACCTCGAGGCCACGTAGTAGAGCATCCCGTCGGCCGCAAAGACGAGACCCCCGCAGTGATCCTTCCCGGTATTCATCGGGATTGAGTGATCCCTCTCCTGGGTTGCCGGTCCCAGGTCCTCGACCCTTCCCCAGTCACCCTCGTCGAAAAATATGCGCATTAGCCATGGATTTGCGATCCACGTTACGGCGTATATACAGTCAGTGTGGGGCTGCCTCACCGCATCGTAGAAGACGCTGTGCCAACCAGTCTGGTAGGCCGGGTTGTGTGGAAGCACGAAGGGTGAGGTCCTTATCCTGCCCTCCTCGGGGTCGTACCTGACCAGGTGCCCGTAGTCATCGGTGGTCCACACCCTGTGGCTATTATCGGTCACGATGGCCTGGGCGTTCACGGAACCGATCCTGCCAACGTCCTCCCTCTTTCGACTGTCTATGTCGTAGACTATCAGGTGATCCCTCGGGTAGCTGATCGCGTATAGCTTGCCGTACTCCTCGTCGAGTGCCAGACACCTGCAGCCCTCCTTAGGTATGAGGGTGTCCCACCAGACGACCTCGTCCCTCCTCGTGTCGAAGGCGATCAGGGCGCTTCCCCGGAAGCACCGTTCCTCGTTATGCCAGAAACCCCATGGCGAGTAGGCCGGGAGGTCAATCGGTGGACCGGAGAGGTGGCTGGCCATGTACATTATCCCGTCCCCCATCGAGGGGGCGAAGCTGTAGTGAATCTTGCACTGTGTAGCCCGGCCCGAGTCACGGGGGTCATCAACCATCTCATCCATGTCAAAGAGGTAGTCGATCCTGTCCCTCTCCTCGTCGTAACGGACTACCTTGACAATTCCCCCTGGAACGGTCTCTGCACAGGACGCGGCGTATATCCTCCCATCCGGTCCCGTTGAGAGGGACCAGCAGGAATCGCTATCCCGGTGATCATCAAATTCGTACCACTTAGTCTCATAACTCATTACAATCAACCTCTCCTCTCAAATCACTGGAAACCGAGTCCGCACCGCACGAATTCCCATGCTGATAAATGATCATGTGGTCCCGGGGATCGATTTCCCGCCATCACCGGCCCGATGCCCCCATCCTCGTCACCCGGACCTCCCGGTACAGCCTCCGCCTTACCATCAGGCTCCAGAGCACGAAACCGGCCACCAGGGATGTGCCCAGCATAACCGCCCACTCGATAAGGTACACCCAGAAAAGGGCCTGGTCCTTGAGGCCCATGGCCCTGTCCTGAAGGTCGATGATCATCTCGTCTATCTCGTCTATACGATTCCTGGACGACTCGTATTCCTGCCGGATGTAGAGGTCCTCGGCGTGGAATATCTCCTCCTTCACCTCCTCGAGCTGAAGCTCCACTCCCAGGGTCCTAGCACCGAACTTCTCGACGAAGCTAAGGGTGTCCATCACGGACGACATCCGGGACCTGGAGGACCAGAAGCTGATCCTGAGCAGGTGAAGCAGGTTGGCGTCCTGCGGGATATCGTTCTTGGTCGCCAGGTATGCTATGTTCGCGACGTAGTCGATGTAGTACTCCCACCTCATCACGTCGGCACCCGCCCCGGGCGTCCAGTCAGACGAGTGTGCAACCCCCCTGCCCTGGCCGTAATCAGCGAAGGAGAGCGGAGGGTACCTTATCTCGTCAGCAGTCAGGAGCAGGGTTGACTCCTGCTTCAGCGTGACCATGTTGGTGCTGTGGAAGTATGGTATCGAGGACCATGGCAGCGACCTCGTGAAGGGGTGGTCAATGGCGGGTCTTACCTTGAATGACCTCGGGAACATGTTGCCCGGTATCAGGGTTACCGGCAGCACCTCCTCAATGTCGGTCCAGGGTTCACCTCTGGGTGCGCCAAAGCTCTCGAGCCCTCCAATCATTACCAGCCCGAAACCCTCCTGCGTTGTCGACCTAACCATCCAGTCCATGTGCTTCCCCTCCATGAAAAGCCTGTTCGCATCGCTGATGATTATGAGGTCGTAACCATCGATCAGCTCCCCGTAGGTCCTGGGCATGTACAGCCTCACGAACTTCTTCATCGCGTTGTTGTCGAAGGTGCTAACGCCGTGGCCCACGTGGAGCTCGCTGGTTGGGACCGAGATAACGGTGAAGGCGGGATCGGACCTGAACTTCGGAACGGGGGAGGGCCCCCAGCCATCCCCTATGTAGAGAATCCTCACCCTGCCGCTTTCAGGGTCAAGCCTACCACAAAGGCCCCCCTGGAACGAACAGGCCAGGAGGATGGCGAACCCGGCAGCGAGGAATACGGGGAGATCTGCTTTGACGGATGGCACCAAACGGTAGGCCTCCAAATTATTCTGGTACGGCATACTTATCAGCCTTTCCCCAGAGCCAGTGAAGGGTGCTTATTCTGTCGGAAGAGGAGCTTGCTGTTGGGTACGATGGGAAATCAATATCGCTCGTGGAGGATGGTACCGGGCAGAGCTGGGTCTCGTTCCCACCGATTGCCGTTCTCAGGACGGGTGGGGACGACTGCAGGGCCGGCCGCAGGGTAAAAACTCGTCACGCGAAGGTCGAACTCAGGGACGGAAAATTGGTTTCCGAGGTGTCCTGGGATCATCCGGGTGGGAAGCTAAAGATCCCCCTCTCCCTCGACCCCGGGGAAAAAGGGGTGGAGGCGGAGGTCGGTCCCATCGAGGGTCGGCTCCCCGAGGGCTGGCTGGAGGTCGAGTTTCCCAGGGCACTCGGCTGGGCGCCTGCAGGATCGGATGGGTACCTGATTATCCCGGTGGGTCTTGGCGCGATTTGCGATTTCTCCACCGCGAGGTCGCCCAGGATAATCGAGAAGCACGTCTACTCGGGGGGGCAGACTGGAATCACGATGCCCCTATTCGGAACCGTTCAGGGGAACTCGTCCCTGGGATGCATAATCGACACCCCCTTCGACTGCAAGGTCAAGACCGGGATAAACCTGGGGAAGAGGAGGGCCTATTTCCAGACCACGACCTGGGCATTCGATGACAGGACCAACTACGGCCGACGGTCCCACTTCTTCACACGGACAGGTGGCAGCTACCTCTCAATCGCCAAGAGGTACCGTGGAGAGGTGATCGACTCCGGGCGCTTCGTGGGTCTCGGGGAGAAGGCCGAGGGTAACGAGGAGGTCAGGTTAACCGCCGGCTCCGTCCTCGGTCACCGCAAGTTCCAATTCACGGAGCCCGAGGGAGCAGATCCCCTTTCCACGGAGAACGCGTACGGGTTCTTCCGGAACGCCCTCAGATGCGGTTTCGACAGGGTGATCGCCCACGATACCGGTCGAGGGAGCCCTGAGGACATGGCTGGGGCCGCACGTTTCGCTAGGTCTTTATCCCCCGGATTCAGGTTATCCGTCTACGAGAACTACCTGGACATCTTCCGACCGGGAGAGCAGATGATACGCCCGGGAATCAAGATATACCCCGGATGGGACGAATCCCTCATAGCACGCCAGAAAGACGGCTCCCAGCGGAAAAACTGGCGCGTCAGGAGGAAGGGAAAACCGGACCTCTGGACCTACACCGTCTGCACCGGCAGAAGGCTGGAAGTTGCCAGGCCCCAGATGAACGATCTTCTGGATATCCTCGGCAGGGGTTCCATCTACATCGACGTCGAGGGAGCCGTGCCCCTATTCGACTGCTACGATGAAGGGCACCCGGTAAGGAAGGAGGAGGATGCCGCGCTCCGATGCGACCTGCTCCGGGAGGTCAAGGAGAGATTCGGAGTGGTCACCACGGAGTCACTCCCCCAGGATTTCCTGGCACCCTGCGTGGAGGTCGGTTCCTACTTCTCGGTGTTCCCGTACAGTGGATACGGCAACAGCGAGTTCAGGATCATGCCCCCGATGATCCCGGTTCCCCTCCACACCCTTGTCTGGCACGGGTCAATACTCAACCAGACCGGGACTGGGACCAGCTACTACCAGTCCGATCCCCCCCACGCCGCCCTCTTCGGGTGGCTCGCCGACACGATTGACGATAAAGGCCGCAGGATCGCGTACAAGCTGAGGGGAACTGCCTACTCGGAGTTAGTTTCCCACGAGTTCCTGACGGGCCCCAGGGTGATCGTGGGCCCCGATGATGCCTTCCACTGCGACGACGTACAGCTCACCCGCTTCTCAGATGGTACCACCGTCGTCGCCAACTTCGCCAGCCTCCCCTACACGTGGAGGGACAGGAAGATCGGTCCGATGGAATTCCTTATCTACAACGAGAGGCTCTCAATCGACCTGGACTGCCCGGGAAACACAGGGGCGGGAAGCAGGGTGGAGGTCACGGCGAAGGTGAAAAACACCTGGGATAGGGAGATTCCGCCATCCAGTCTGGCGATCCATCCAAGGGGCCTTGCCCACGCGGAAAAACCACTGTTCGAGGCCAAGCTCCCCGGTCTGGAGGCCGGGGCATCGATGGAACGCGTAGTTAACGCCCAGCTGCCAGAGGAGAAAGGTGAATCATGGTTTATCGCATCCGTCTCGGTTCCAGGCGATCAACCGTGGGTGGTCACGGAGATCTGCCGCTGCCTCACGACCTGATGCCCGGCCACGGTGAAAACCAGAATTAGCGCCATTATCCACGATCCCTCCGCGACCTCGAGGGGATAGTAATCATCGTCTCTGGGAATCAGGCTGATGGTCTGGATGAAGTTCGTGTTGATGAGCCAAGTCTCCCCGGACGAATATCCAGGGGACATGCTCATGTCGTAGTAGGGCCTGTCGAACTTGAACTGGATTCCCTGGGGTATGGACCCGGGCACGGCCCCCCTAGGGTTGGATGGGGAGACGAAGCTCGACGTGTATGCGGGGGGAGATATGGACCCGGTTCCCTCCAGAAAGCAGATCCTGTAGGGGTTAACCCCCAGGTGGCAGTCCACGAGGAAGAGTGCGTGGTCTAGGTAGGACTGGTTTCCCGTCAGGTGGTAGGCGAGAAGTACCTCGGCCGACCAGGGATCCATAAGGTACAGGTACCACGTGGGTATGTCGAATGGCCTGTGAACATTATCGGGTGATGTCCACTGGGCCACCTGCTGGTCAGCAATATCCCTGATGTAATCAACGATCCCGTCCATCCAACCGGTTCCGGGGTTCAGCATCGAGTAGTACCCCAGCGCCACGGGGACGAAGGATCCCCTGTAGCTGGCGAAGGGAAGGTCCAGAGCCTCCCCGCAGTACCTCTCCGCAAGGTCCAGGTAGGTCCGGTTTTCGGTGTAACGGTACAGCTGCACGCAGGCGATGGTCATCGCAGCCGCCTCAATCGAGTTACGGGAGCCCTCCGCTAGGAGGGAACCGTAATGGCCGAAGCTCAGCAGTGCACCATCCATGAACTGCGAGGCCAGCTCCGGGTTCAAATCCCGTACCAGCCGGGCCGTCTCAGCCCAGCCAGCCACAGCGAGGAGGCCGTTGTAGTTCGACATCCAGCCGAAGATCTTCCGGTCATCCGGGGTGCCGATTATGTTATCGGTTTCCTCGACCTTCTCTACCTCCTGGTATATGGTGCCATTTTCCAACTGCATTTTCAGGAGGTACTCACACCCCCACGCTGCCTCATCCACGATGTCCGGCAGGCCGTTTTGATCGTCATCGATGGTTTCGTAGAAATCGGGGCGCATCTCACGGGCGAAAAGTATGTTGAACAGCACGTATGTATGGTAGGATGTCCACTTTCCACCCCATATGCCCGCACAGTGCCAGCCCCCCGTTGCATCGATGTGGGTTCCATTTGGCAGGATGCCGTCATCCAGGTGAAGGGCCTTCGGTCGGTACCGGTGGGAGACGCCGCAGCGCATGTAGCGGAGGAACTCGTAGATGAGTTCCCCGCACTCATCGATGAGGACATCGTTGTCGACCTCAAATACAGGGGACGTTGACACGTGTTTACCTATCTCGACCTGGATGGTGAAGTTACCCCTTCTCTGAAGGTCCGTGAAAGATCCCTCCCAGTAGTATGCATCCCAGTCGGCCCTGTCGAACCGCTCCCCCAGTTTTCCCGAGTAGATTGGCTGACCGGCCATGTTTAAAACCGAGAAGGTTCCCCCTCCCTCCAGGGGCTCATTTGACTGCACCATGAAGACCTTTGAGTGCCCCGGGCCATACCCGGACTGGTCGATCAGTAGGTCCAGGTGGATTGGCCTGATCCAGGAGGAATTCTCCCCGCAGTAACCTACGATGCCAGTGGTCCTGTGAGAATACCATTGGTTCGATGCCCTCAGGAACCAGACCACCCCCCCGGACTGGAATATCCCGTTGACCTTCTCCAGCTCCACCTCCCCCACCTTTGTGGTCGTCTCGAACGACCCGTTCGACGGGGTGAAGCGGGATATGCCGGAGCCTGTTCCGACCCAGCAGGAATCGAGCTCACCGTCCCACATCAGTGAATAGATAGCGCCGCTCGGGAGGCTTTCCACGCCATAGCTTGCCCACTCACCGGTTTCCCGGTTGAGGACCCCCAGCCCGTTCGTGGTTCCGGCGAACACGTGTTCCGGGGATGCCTCCACTGTGAAAACCGTGTTCGAAACGAGGCCCTCGTCCCTGGTCCATCTTCTCCATGACCCGGTTCTACGGTCCAGGTGGCTGACGCCTCCCCGGATCGTCCCTATCCACGCCGATTCTTCCTCCAGGTCGATTGACAGGACGTTACCATCCCCGAGGCCATCGTCCACCGTAACCTTCGACCATGAACCCTGGTTGGAGTCGTAGACCGCGATCCCCGACCTGGTCCCGACCCAGACCTCCTCTCCCATTGCTGCGAGGCAGTTTATCGACGGGTTTGGGAGGTTCGCATGGTCAACCTGAAACCAGTTCCCTTCCTCGAGGTAGAACAGCCCGTCGCTGGAACCAAGCCATGCCCTACCGAGGGCAGCTATGCCGCAGGTGGTCCTGTTTCTCGGGATTCCGGCGCCCTCGACAAGCCTTTCAACGCCGCCCGTGGAGGAATCTACCAGGAATATCCCCTCCCTCTCCGTGGAAAGCCAGAATAGCCCCCCGTCGGGAAAACCGTGCACAAAAGTCTCCCCGACATCGATGGGTACCGGGGATGCGGATGCTATTATCGGCAGGGAAAATGAGAAGATGACCAGAGTAACCAAGGCGATTCGCAATTCTATTGCCTCCCGTTCAGGGTGTAGGGTCCGGATCGGTGCCCTCCTTGGAACATTTATTGGCCATGTGATAAATAATGGTTCGTTGAGGATCCTTCACCCGCCCGAGGTGCTCTACACCGAGGACGTCATGCAAAATCTTCCCTCCAGAACCCGGATGGAAAGGATGATGGAGAGGATCGAGTGCCAGAGCGTAAGGCCGGTTTTGCCCGGTGAGGTAGGAGAGCTCTCGGAACGGATGAGGGAGGAGGAAGCCGGCAAGAGATCGGGCGAGATAGGCCGCACCGGCGACCCGACTATTCTTTTCACGAACTACAGGTGGTCCAAGGACAGCGAGGAGCTCCCCAGGTCAAACTGGCACTTCAACACGCTAAGCGGCCTGAGGTGGCTGGACTTCAGAGACAGGGATAGCATTAGGACACGGAGAAACGTCGTTTGCCAGTCAGGCTACGAGTTCCATAGCGCGTACGGTTGCCTGCACAAGTGTGACTACTGCTTCCTCGGCAACATGCTTATGGTGGCCCTTAACCTCGAGGAGTTGAGGGATAACCTGGACAAAGTCATAGATGCAAACCCCTGGCAATCCCTCTACAAGTTCGACAACCAGACCGATAACCTGTGCTTCGAGCCCGAGTACGGGGCATCCAGGCTCTTCGTCGAGTACTTCGCCGATAAGCCCCACAGGTACCTAATGCTATACACCAAGAGCGATAACATCGACCACCTCCTCGATCTGGAACACCGGGGCAAGACGCTAGTTTGCTGGACCCTCTCCTGCGAGACCGCCGCCAGGGTATACGAGTATGGGGCCCCGCCCACAGCCAGCCGCATAGAGGCGGCCAGAAAGTGTCAGGAATCCGGGTACACGGTCAGGTTCCGTTTTTCACCGATCATCCCGATAAAAAACTGGAGGGCCGAGAACAAGAAGATGATCGAGGAGCTTTTATCCAAGGTTGACCCCGACATCATATGTATAGAGACCCTCACCCACATGTCCGCCGCCCAGCTCCGCCGGAGCCTAGACCTGGAACACCTCGACCCTGAAATCATGGCCCGGATGGACGAGACCATGTCGGGCGATAGCTGCGGGCCCCTCCCACACCCAGTCAGGGAGGAGATCTACCGCTTCTTCATCGATGAGATCCGTGAGGTATCCCCCGAAACCCCCGTCGTTACTTGCCTCGAGACCCCCGAGATGTGGAAATCTCTGGAAGATGAGCTACGGATGTCACCCGGAAACTACATATGCTGCTGCGGGCCGAGCTCCACACCG